>Ga0070741_10004732_pt1 | contig 31458 bp, 34 predicted proteins | sample Coa_R1_4_FD_66440 | JGI IMG/M metagenome (GOLD analysis project Ga0070741, IMG submission 66440) | Surface soil microbial communities from Centralia Pennsylvania, which are recovering from an underground coalmine fire - Coalmine... | ecosystem: Environmental > Terrestrial > Soil > Unclassified ... | reverse complement strand
TTTATTTCAGCCGCTTCGCGGCTTCCTGCACCAGGCTCAGGTCTGAGTATTTCTTGATGTCGATCTTCTTTTTGACAAAGCCGAGCTCCCGTGTGGTGTCGACGTTCCGCTGCAAGGCCTCGAGGTTCGGCATCAGGTTGGGATCGCGATAGGTATCCTGCTTTGTGAACAGCCAGCCGAAGCGTTCGGGTGGCGCCTTCGTGATTTTCGACGCAATCTTCGCGACCTCGTCGTGGTTCTTCGGATCGATATACCACCGTGTGATGCGGAGCATGTCCTCCATGAAGTCCACCATAGCGGCACGGTTTTTGTCGATGAACGACTTGCGCGCAGTCCATACGATCATCTGCGTCACGCCGAGCGCTTCGCTCTGCTTGAACAGAACCTTGCCTTCTTCGCGCAGCTTCGGATTGAAAGCGAACGGCAGCACCGCCGGAATGAGATCGGCCTTTTTCTCCAGAAGCACGGCCGGCATTGCCGGCAGCGGACTTTCGACCATCGTGTAGTCGCGCTTCTCTTCGAGGCCGTGCTTTCGCAGCATGGCGCGCATCGCCACGTCGACGGCGCTGCCACCGGCATTGGTGCCGATCACCTTGCCCTTGAGGTCCTCGACTTTGTTGATGCCGCTGTCCTTGCGGACAAAATATTCCTGGCTGTAGTAGCCGGAAACGCCGTCCTGAAATTCGTCGGCGATGACACGGATGTCGTCAAGGCCGGCGTTTTCGATTGCGATCGCCAGTGACGAGTACGCGAGGTTGGAGACTTCAAGCTCGTTATTGGCGATGGCCGTGATCATCGGCGGCGTGCCTTGATAACGAACCGGTTCAAGTATGTAGGATTTGCCGAGGTGCTTGGCCAAATCCTTCTTTTCCAGAACGATGGAGGCCCAGTTTGCGACCGGTGCCACCCAGGACATGCGAATCTTCACCGGCTCCGCACTGTAGGCCGTGCCGGCAAGGCCGAGCACGCACACGCCGGCCAGCGCGAGTTTAAAAAGGCGCATGATTTTCCTCCCAGCTTCGCCGGGCTTGCGCGTTCCACATGCAAGCTTCTCGTTGCGAAGACGTCGAGATTGTCGGGGGTCCAACTGATTTTGGCAAGCCTGCCGGGTGCCGCAAATGCCCGCCATCCGGTACACTCGGGCCGTATTCGGCTCGAGCGCAAGGCAATAAGTCCTGCCAAACGTGAAAAGTCAGACCGGTCTGCACATGACGAGCAGCGTCGCGGTAAAAATCTGCACCGGCTGGTCCTTCTGATTGAACGTCGTGAACCGCACTCGGACCTGACCTCGATCATCCCGCAACCGGGATGCCCGAACCTCGAGCACTTCAGTCTCCACCCGCAACTCGTCGCCCGGGCGAACGGGACGTGGCCAACTCAGCTCTTCCAGGCCCAGCCCAAGAATACCGTCAGCAGGCTGGAAGTCACTTTCCACCAGGAGCCGCATAGTCACGGCAGCCGTGTGCCATCCGCTTGCAACAAGCCCCTTGAAAACCGATGCGCGCGCTGCCTCCTCGTCGAGGTGGTAGGGCTGGGGATCGAATTTCGAAGCGAAAGCGAGGATCTGTTCTTTGTCCAGCTGCAGCCGATTGGACGTGAAGACCTGACCTGCCGCAAAATCCTCAAGGTATTGCTTGGCCATCCTGCAATCCCGCCCCCCGCGGAATTTTCGTGCCACCGTTCGCGCAGTTCGGCGACAGCGAAGCCGACATTCAGCGCACGTCGCGCACGGCTCACTTCATGAGTACGCCTGCCGACGATAGCTCCAAACGGAGGAACCTGCACGGTATGGAACTGCGCCAAAAGGGAGATTCGCCGAATTTGGCGAAGACCCGGGCTGCAATGGCGATTAGGGCAATTCGCACCGATCTGCTAAGTTACGTCACAAAGAGATGGCTTGGGGACAGTTGATGGAGTCCGAGCATACTTGCCGCGTGCTTTTGATTTATCCGCGATTCGCTGCGGAAACATTCTGGAATTTCGCGGAAGCGTGCGAGCTCATGGGTGCCCGTTATCCGGCCGCACCGCTCGGCCTCATAACCGTCGCCGCCTTGCTGCCGCCGCACTGGGAGGTGCGCCTCGTTGACCGCAATACCGGGGAGCTGACTGAGGCGGACCTCCATTGGGCGGACATTGTCATGACCGGCGGCATGCTTCCGCAGCAGGCCGACTGCCTTGCGGTGATCGAACTCAGTCGTCGGCATAATCGGCCGGTGGTCGTTGGCGGTCCCGATCCGACCTCAAGTCCGCACGTCTACGAGCATGCCGACTTCCGCGTGCTGGGAGAAGCTGAGGGCATTCTCGACGAGTTCATCACCGCCTGGAATGCAGGCAAGCGCAGCGGAACCTTCGTAGCCCCCAAATTCCAGATCGATGTGACCAAAAGCCCGATACCGCGTTTCGATCTCATCAAGTTCGAACATTACCTTTATGCCAGCGTGCAGTATTCGCGCGGGTGTCCGTTCACCTGCGAGTTCTGCGACATCATCGAATTGTACGGACGCGTGCCGCGCGCCAAGACCACGCCCCAGATGCTCGCCGAACTGGACCGGCTCTATGCGCTGGGCTACCGGGGGCATGTCGACTTCGTCGACGACAACCTGATCGGAAACAAGAAGGCCTTGAAGCAGTTCCTGCCGAGCCTGAAAGCATGGCAGGAGAAGCATGATTACCCGTTCGAATTTTCCACCGAGGCGTCGGTGAACCTGTCGGATGACGCCGAACTCATGTGCATGATGCGGGATGCAGGATTCTTCGGGCTGTTCGTCGGCATAGAAAGTCCCGATCCCGAGACCTTGGTGATGATGAAGAAAAAGCAGAATACGCGGCGAAACCTGGTCGACAGCATTCACAGGATTTATCGGGCCGGCATGTTCGTCACCGGCGGCTTCATTATCGGCTTCGACAGTGAGAAGTCCGATGTGGGCGATTCACTTGCGCAGTTCATCGAGTATTCCGCCATTCCGGTCGCAATGGTGGGGCTGCTTTACGCGCTTCCCAATACTCAGCTCACGCGTCGTCTCACGAAGGAGGGCCGGCTGCACGCAAATCATGACGTTGGGCCTGTTCATGGTGGCGATCAATGCACGGATGGACTCAACTTCGATACCCTTCGGCCCCGGCAGGCCGTACTGAGAGACTACAAGCGTGTGTTGCAAGCGATTTATGAGCCGGCAGCCTACGCCGGCCGTCTGCAAAGGTTGGTTTCTCTGCTTGACCGATCAGCCTCGCGCCGCGGCATGCCGGCCGGCGATCCCCGCGGCAAGTTTGACGCAATGCAGCTGATGCAGCGTATCGTTACGCGGCTGCCCGAGGCGCGTGAGCCGTTCCTGCGGGTGCTCAAAATCTGCGCGCGCGAGAACCCGGACGCGATGCGGATCATTGTCGGCCTGATGGCGTTGTATCTGCACCTCGGCCCGTTCTCGCGTCAGGTCATTGCCGCAATTGACCGGAGGATCGAGGCCTACGGTGCCGCGGCCCTTGGACGGGTCGCGATGACTCATTCGGGTGTCATCGCCTGACAGGCCAGGCGCTCTGCCGGCAATTCAATCAGCTGCTCAGGCCGTGCTGGGTGCATGCGCTTCCTGGTGCCAGATCAGCAGCCGCCGCCGGATCAGGCTCATGGCCTTGACCAAGGCGTAGCCGACGACCGCAATTTCCAGGATGCCGGCAAAGACACTGGTGGAATTGGCGAAGCGCGAGGCTGTCATCATGGCGCCGCCGAGCCCGTAACCGCCCATCAACATTTCGGCCACCACGGCGACAATCAACGACAGCGGCAGGGCAACCTGCAGGCCGGTCATGATCTGCGGCGAGGCCGCCGGCAGAACGACCTGATAGAGAAGCTCGCGGTTGGTTGCACCCATGTTGCGCGCCGACCAGATCAGTTCACGCTCGACGCCCTGGATTGCTATGACGGTTGCGGCAATCACGGGAAAAATTGCGTCAATGACGATGATGGTGATCTTGGACAGGTCATAGACGCCGAGCCAAAGAATGACGACCGGAAGAAATGCGATCTTGGGCATCGGAAAGCCGACAGAGACGATCGGATCGAAAAACCAGTTCGCGATGACGTTGCGCGACATCGCCATCCCGATCAGCACGCCGCCGACGGCGCAAATCGCAAAGGCAACCAGCGCGCGGTAAAGCGTCAGTGCGGTGTTGATCCACAAGTCCCCATAGATGGCATCGCTCCACATGCGTTCGAGCACTGCCGTCAGCGCCGGCAGCTGAAACGGCGTGAAAGTTCCGCTGCGGGCGAGCAATTCCCACGCGACGGCGAGGACAAGCACAGAAAATATGTGCGCAAAGCCCCAGAACAGTGTGTAAAGGAACCGCGCCGCTTTTTCCGGCAGTCCGTTCGGCGGGCTGTCCGCAGTCGTGGAGTTCAGTCGCGCCATGCCAGCGCCCGCCTGGTTATCTGCAGATAGATTCGATCAGCCGCAAAGCCGAGAAACGCCACCGTAAGAACGACCGCGTACATGGCGTCGTAGTTGCCATTGGCGCCGGTGTATCCGATCAGATAGCCGAACCCCTTCTGCGCCACGATCAGCTCCGACGACACCAGCAGGATGAACGACAGCGCCAATGCGGTGCGCACGCCGTTGAGCAGTTCCGGCAGGGCACTCGGGACCACGACGTCCCACAACATGCGCAGCCGGCTTGCGCCCATGCTGCGCGCCGACCAGACCAGCGCCTGTTCACTTGAACGCGCTCCGTTGAACGCGCCGATCGTCACGGGAAGCATGCAGCCCAGAAAGATCAGCAAGATCTTGGACCCATCGCCGAAGCCGAGCCAGATAACGGTGACCGGGATGAGCGCCGACTTCGGCAGGGGATAGAAGATTTCAACGATCGGCGCGACCAGCACGTTCACCGGCTTCCACCAGGCCATGGCAATGCCGACCGTGCTGCCGATCAGGATCGACAGGGCCAGACCGGCGCCGGCGCGATAGAGTGAAGACGCGCCGTTGCTGATGAGCTCGCCGTCCTTGACCATCGCGACGCCAGCCGAGACTACGTCGGATAACGGCGGTAAGGCACTCGTGGACACGAGTTCAAGGCGCGCCGCGACTTCCCAGGTGATCGCCAGCAAGATCAGAGGCAGGTATCGGATCAGGGATTGCCTCATGACCGTTTGCCCTGCGCCTTGATAGCCTCTTCCTTTACCAGGTTCCAGATTTCGTCGACCTTCTCGACGAAGACCTTGTTCTTGAAAATATCGGGATCGTTCTTGTCGAACTTAGTATCGACAATCGTTTTGATGCGTCCTGGCCGCGCCGACATCACGGCGACGCGGTCCGCCAGATACACTGCCTCCTGCACGTCGTGGGTCACGAAGATCACGGTTTTCGGCGTACGCTGCCAGATGCGCAGCAGCTCGCTCTGCATCAGGCCCCGCGTCTGCGCATCGAGAGCGCCAAAAGGCTCGTCCATCAGCAAGATCTTCGGATCGAAGGCGAGGGTGCGCGCGATTGCCGTGCGCTGTTTCATCCCTCCGGAGAGTTGGGACGGGTAGCTGTCTTCGAATCCGGCGAGTCCGACAAGCTCGATGAAATCCATGGCGCGTTTTTCACGCTCCTCCTTGGGCATTCCCTGCCGTTCGAGCCCGTAAAGAATGTTTCCGCGCACTGTCTTCCAGGGAAACAGCGCAAAGTGCTGAAAGACAATGCCGCGGTCAGGGCCGGGCGACGACACCTTCTGTCCGTCGATCAGGATGGTGCCGGTTTCAACGGGCAGGAATCCGCCGATCAGATAAAGCAGAGTCGATTTGCCGCAGCCGGACGGGCCCAGCAGCGCCACAAACTCGCGATTGGCGACCGCGAGCGAAACCTGATCGAGCGCCAGCACTTCGCGACCGCGTGGCGGACGGTAGAGGTGGTTGACCCGGTCGACGACGATCTGTGCTGCAGCCATGGCGGACGGAAGCGTCCCTAACCGGAACAATCTGTCAAGCGTCGTTCACGCTGGCCCGACAGCAATGATGTCCTATAATGCGGGCCTCAGGCATTAGGCATTTCTCAAGAGGAAACATCAGTGGCCAACGCGCTTCTTGAAGCCCGCCGCGAGCTCGCGCTCGCAAACCGTATTGTCGCCAACGAGGGCGTGATCGACGCCTTCGGCCATGTCAGTATGCGGCATCCCGACGACCCGAAACGCTATCTTTTGTCGCGCTCCCGTGCCCCCGAACTGGTCACACCCGACGATTTCATCGAATACGATCTCGATTCAAAGCCGCTGCGCGATCCAGGTGTCGGTCAGTATTCCGAGCGCGTGATCCATGGCGAGATTTACAAGGCGCGGCCCGAAGTGAACTCGGTCTGCCATCATCATTGCCCTGCCTTCATGCCGCTGCTGGCGACCGGCACGGACTACATGCCGGTTTTCCACCTGGGTGCCGTCGGCGGGATCAGGCCGCCGTTCTGGGATCAGCGCGACGAATTCGGTGACACAAACATGCTGGTGATCAGGCCGGAGGAGGGCGCCTCGCTCGCGCGTGCGCTCGGCAAGCACTGGATCGTGCTGATGATGCGCCATGGCGTCACGGTTGCCGGCACCAGCGTGCGGGATTGCGTCTTCCGTTCGGTGTTTTCAGCACGCAATGCCGAGTACCAGGTACGGGCGATGACGATCGGCTCCGAAATCGCAACACTTTCACCCGGCGAAACCATGCTGGCCGGGCAGATCAGCTCTAAAACGACCGGTCTCACGCGCTCATGGGAGTACTGGTCGATGCGCGTCGCGAACAAGTCGGGCGGACTTGCGGCCGCAGCGGGCGGCAAGTCGGGCTCCAAAAGGCGGCCAGCACGTGCGAAGACGTCGGGCTCGAAGCGAAGCCGCAAAAAACGGCGCTAACGCTTTCCTGTCGGCGGATCCCGGTATTGAATGCGCCCTGTAAGGGGGCATAGGCTGGGAAATAAAAGCATCCAGGGAGGATACATATGAAAGCCATCACAGCATTAGGAGGCGTGCTCGGGATCGCCGTCGCGCTTGCGGCCGGGCCGGCTGCGGCCGAGGACCAGCTGAAGGTCGCGATCGGCCAAATCAACAACTGGGAAAACCAGGCGCCCACGCTCGGCCAGGATGCGGGTATCTTCAAGAAGCATGGGCTGGTGCTGGAAAATGTCGGCACGCAAGGTGCAGGCGAGACGATTCAGGCGGTCATTTCGGGTTCCGCCGATATCGGCGCGGGTGTCGGTGCGGCCGGTGTGATGCGCGCCTTTTCAAAAGGAGCGCCGGTGCGCATCCTTGCGCCGGCTTTCACCGGTACCGGCGATCTGTACTGGTACGTGAAGGCGGATTCGAAAATCAAAAGCCTGAAGGATGCCACGCCCGAGAACACGATCGCATACTCGACCAACGGCTCGAGCTCGAACAACATCGTTGTTGCGTTCGTCAGTGAACTCGGCGCGAAGGCAAAACCGACGGCAACGGGTGGACCGGCCGCTACGCTCACTGCCGTGATGTCCGGTCAGGTCGACATTGGCTGGGCGGCGCCGCCGTTCGGACTTCAGGAGATCAAGGAAGGGAAAATCCGCATCGTTGCGTACGGCAGCGACGTGCCGTCGTTGCGCGGCCAGACCGTACGTACGCTGATCGTCAATGCCAATTCGCTCAAGACCAAGCATGACGCGATCATGCGTTTTATGGATGCGTATCGTGAAACGGTTGATTGGATGTACTCCGACCCCAAGGCGGTCGAGATGTATTCGGCAAAAATCCACCGCCCTGTCGACCTGCTGAAAGACTCGATGGCGAAATTCCAGCCGAAAGAGGCGCTGCAGACCGACAAATTCGCTGATCTCGATGGCGCCATCGCCGATGCGGTGAAACTGAAATTCCTAGAAAAGCCTCTGACCAAGGAGCAGATCGCGGAACTGCTGCAAATTCCGCCGCGCAAAAAATAGGCGAGCCGGTACGAGATAATAAACGGGCCGCTGCATGCGCAGCGGCCCGTTTTTGTTTCGACAAGGATAATCTAAATTACTTCTTCTTCGCCGCTTTTTTCTTGCCACCGGCCTTGGCCGCTTTGCATTCGCCGGGTTTTGCGCCCTTCGCGCCGTCCTTTGCGGCGTAGCAGGCGTTAAAATACGTGAACTTGACCCCACCTTTGTCTGCGCAGACCGGTGCCTGCGGGCCAGTGCACGCGACCGGAGGCGGCGCGGGCGGTGCTGCAGCTGCAGCCTTCTTCTTTTTGGCCGCTTCGCTGGGTACCGCCGAGCCGATGACAAAGGCGACGGCGGCGGCCGCGACGAACGTCGCATAGGCAACATTTCTAAGTTTCATGAGATTCCTCCCCACCAGTTTGGACGAAACATAGTAGAAGGTGGCACGCCATGATTACAAGAATTTTGCGCTGAAACGGCCGCCCCCAAACCTGAACGTGCATTCATGTGAGCGGCGCGTCAATGCCTGGCTTTGGCGGCGGCCGATATGGCATCCAGGATGGCGGCCCGGCCGGATTTCAGGGCGGCGCGCACCGTTTCAAGTTTGCCGATTGTGCCCATCTCACGCTGCCGTTTAACGGTCGATTCCACCATCAGCGGGTTGAGGCCAAGCTCGCGCAGGGTCGCCGCCGATTCCTCCATCTCGGCTGCGCGGCGATCGCCGTGGCTCGCCATGCGCTCGAGGTTGTAATCAGCAATCTGGCCCCACTCGAGCGTCGGGTAATTGTTCTTCAGAGACGCCGTCACCTCTTCCAGCACTCCCGCCCGGGCCGCGGCCAGAAAGCATTCCAGCGTCAGCGCCTCGATGCCTTTGATCATCACGCTGCGGATCATCTTGATTGCCGCCGCCGAGCCGGTTTCCGGCCCGACGACCGTAAGCTGCATCTCCAGTTCCCGTAAGAGGGGCGAGATCTCTTCCGCGTGCGGACCCGCAATGAGCAGCGGCGTGCGGTGCCGGGCGGGATGGATCGCGGCGACCACGGCAACATCAACGTAGCGGGCGCGCTCGCCCAGCAACCTTGCTGTCTCCTGCTTGCGGCCGGGAGATACCGAGTTGATGTCGAGATAGTAGGGATTGCCGTGCAGATGCGGTGCGACCGAACGCGCTGCCTCGACACTGGACGCGGCCGTGACCGCCGATATCACGATATCCGTGTCGCGCACGGCGTCGGCCGCCGATGTGGCTATGCGGACGCCGATCGTTTGGCCTCCTGCCTTGAGGGGAGCGCCCGCCTGCTCCGGAAACAGGATGTCCCAAGCCGCAATGTGTTCGACGCCCCCTTCTTTCAAGCCGGATGCAATCGCCTGTCCGGCTTCTCCAAATCCGATGAAGGAAATTCGTGGTGTGTTGTAGCGGGTCATGCGCAATTCCGCGCTCAGGAATCCGGTACGCCGGGGACGGGCGGAGTACCTTTGGTATGGAAGGACCTGATCGTTTGCAGTCCCCACGCCTGGCCTTTTTTGCGTTCGGCTTCCGACCAGGTGATCGTCTTCCAGTCCGGCGCAAGGACCAGCCTTGCGCCGGCGCAGGCTACCTCGATTCGGTTTCCACCCGGCTCGTATACGTAGAGAAAAAATGTCTGCTGGATCGCGTGCTTGTGCGGTCCCGTCTCGATATAGACGCCATTCTCGAGAAATATGTCGGCAGCGCGCAGCACATCCTCGCGTGCGTCCAGGGCAAACGTCACGTGATGCAGGCGCCCGTGGGTGCCCGTATTGTCGCGCGTATAAGCGAAGTCATAGCTCTTGTTCGTCGCGGTCATCCACATGCCGGCTTCAGTGCCGTCGTCGAGCACGATCTGCTCCGTAAGCATGAAGCCGAGATATTTCTGAAAGAATTCGCGGTTGGCCTTGATATCCACGGCCAGTCCATTGAAGTGGTCGATGCGACGAACGTTGATGCCACGGGCGGGAAATTTCTGTGCTTGGTTCTTGAGGGCGGGCTTTAACGCCGGCGGCGGCTCATACCACTCGGTGTCGTAATAGATCTCGAACCTGTGGCCGTCGGGATCCTTGAAGACGAACGTTTTGCCGTGGCCGAGATCGCCATCCGTCCAGCCGACATCGAATCCGGATCCCCTGAGCGCGGCCGCGCGTCGTTCCAGCGCCTGCGGCGAACGGGTGCGGAAGGCAGCATGACCGAGGCCGGAGGTCTTCGAATTCGTGAGCTTGAGCGAGTAGCGCTCGTAGTCGTCCCATCCGCGCAGGTAGACGCTGTCGCCTTTCTCGCCGCTCTCCGTCATTCCCATGATGTCAACGAAGAAACGCCGGCTTTCCTCAAATTTCGGGGTGAGCAACTCGACATGGCCGAGATGCGCGATATCGTGGATCGGTTCAGGCTGCATGGCTTTTATTACTTGTAAATCCGTCGCTGATTTCAATTCTGCCCAAGTGGACGCGCAAAGGCCAGCATGAGATTGTTCGCAGGCATGGGAGATATGTCCGCGGCGGTCAGCCCGGCGGCCCGTGCTAGAACATTCAGGTCGGAAACGTCGCGCACGCCCCACTCCGCATTTTCAGCGCGCAGCGCGGAATCGAATTCAGCATTGCTCGGCGACGTATGAGCTCCATCCCTTTTGAATGCGCCATACACAAACAGACGCCCGCCCGCGCGCAGCAATCGACCGGCTCCCGCAATCAGATTCCGCGACACCTCCCAGGCCGAGATATGGAGGACATTGATGCACAGGATGGCCGTCAGCGGACCGTCGCGGTCCGTATCGCTGCTCCAACTCCAGCGCGGGTCTGTGAGGTCAACCCGTTGCGGCGGATGCAAATTTGCCGCACCGGAATGGTCGCGCCAGGCGGCAATACTTCTAAGATGAGCATCGCGGATATCGCTGGGCCACCAGTTGATGCCCGGAGCGCGAGGGGCGAGCGCCGCCGCGTGTTGCCCGGTCCCGCTTCCAATCTCGAGAAGATCGCCACTTTGGCCCGCCAGGAACCCCCCGATGGCTGACCAGACCGGTTCATGATTGCGGTGAAAAGCAGGGGCATCCAGCCGGCCGTCGGCTTCCGGCGGGCTCGTGGTTTTCCCGTACTCGGTAACGAATTGCACCATGACTGCGGCAGAGGCGATTGTCAGCCTTGCCTTAACCCCTGCATAACCGGCCAGTCAAAGGCGGCGCGCCGGGGCCGGGGATCAAGGCCGCCCGCTTCGTTGTTTTTGGGCTGCCAATAGGGCAAAATCCCGCACTTTCGCGAGGCATCTGGCGACAACGACAAAAATCGAGGGAGGATCTGAGATGCAACGGTTCAATCGATCACTGGCCGTGGCGGCTGCCCTGATGGCGCTTCCCGTGGCGGCGCACGCGCAAACCAAGATCACGATCGGCATTCCGACGTCGCCACCCAACATCGTCCACATGCCGGTCATCGTGGCCAAGGAATTGGGTCTCTATAAGAAGGCCGGCCTTGACGTGGACATTGTATCGTTGGGCGACGGGACGAAAGTCTACCGCGCCCTGCTCGCGGACAATATCGAATTTGGGCTCACGCCGGGTGCGCCGACCATCATCGGCCGCTCCAACGGCGGTAACGTGAAGGCGCTGTCTGCCAATCTCCCGAAATTCGAGGCCTCGATGGTCGTTCGCGCCGAGATCAAGACCATGGCCGACCTCAAGGGCAAGCGCATCGGCATCCAGCAGCCTGGCGGTTTTGCCGACATCCTCAGCCGCAGCGTGCTGCGCGCGGCGAAGATTGACCCGAAGGATGTGAACTTCGTGACCATCGCCAGCGAGGACGTTCCCGCGCTCGTTGCCAATCAGGTCGATACGGCGATCCTGCATGTCGAGCAGGAGATGTTCGCCAAGAGCAAGGTCCCCGACCTGCACGCCATTGCGCGGATGTGGGAGCTGCAGCCGAAGACGCTTTATACGTTCCTGTCGGCGACCGAAAAGACGATCAAGGACAAGCCGGCGGTCGTTCAGGCCGTCGTCACCGCGAATATCGAGGCGACCCGCATCATGTATTCGGATCGCGCCAAGATTATCCCGATCCTCGTCAAGCAGACCGGATATCCCGAGAAGATTCTCGCCGAGAGCTTTGACTTCCTGGTCAAGCAATGCATCTGGGATGCCAACAGCGGTCTGAGCCCCGAGCGCGTGAATTTCACGGCCGAGCTGATGACCAAGGTCGGCAATATCAAAGACGGGAAAACCCCGAAATATGAAGACGTGGTCGATACGACCTTCGCCAAAAAGGCAATCGAGCAGCTTGGTGAATGGAAGGGGCCGGTTTGCCCGACCGCGGCGTTCTGAAGTGGGCGCATGATCAGATCGGTGGGCGTCGCCTTCGTGGCGGCGCCTCCCGCGCGCAAAAGGTCAAGGCCAAGAAATTAAAGAAGAAAGGACGACGATGACCGTTGCCCAACAGGCGCATGCCAGCTCCATGCCGGACAGTTCGGGTGCGGTAGTCGCGGTCAAGACACCTTGGTGGGACCACGCCGCGCTCTACCGCTACGGCTTTGTGGTGGCCATCCTGGTCGTCTGGGAGATGGTCGGGCCATTCGTCAGCCCGATCTTTTTTACCTATCCGAGCAAGATCGCGACCGCTTTTTATGACACGACGGTGTCTGGCGAACTGCCTTATTTCCTGGGGCAGAGCCTCGAAGTCATGGTCTACGGTCTGGCGATCGCCATCGCGGTCGGGATCCCCCTCGGGGTCGCCATGGCCCGCGTCCGCTGGCTCGACTGGACGCTCGACTTGCCGATCAACGCGCTCTACGCGACGCCACTGGTCGCTGTTGTTCCGCTGCTCGTCCTTTGGTTCGGCATCTACCTGAAGGCCAAGATCATTGTCGTCTTTCTGTTCGCGGTCTTCCCCATCCTGATCAACACCTACCAGGGCGTGCGCGAATGCGACAAAGGCATGATCGAAGTCGCGCAGTCGTTCCGCTCAAGCGAGTGGCGGATGTGGCGGGATGTGCTGCTGCCGTTCGCGGTCCCCTATATCATCGCCGGCGTTCGCCTCGCGATCGGTCGCGGGCTTATCGGCATGATCATTGCCGAATTCTATACGACGATCTCGGGTCTCGGATTCATGATCACGAAATACGCAAACGTCTTCGAGATGGACAAGACTTTCGTCCCCGTGATCGTGCTGATGGTGCTTGGCGTATCGCTCACCACCTTGCTGAAATGGATCGGCCGCCGGATCGCGCCCTGGAGCGCGGCCAATCGCTGACTCGAGGCCACCCTTCGTGGTCTTGCAGCCGTCATTTTCATGCGGGACTATGTGCGCCGGCTGTTTTCTGCTTTGCGGCGGAGGTGTGCCATGACGCTCGGCCTGTCGATCGAGAACTTCACCACCCTTCACGTCGCCATCAGCCTGATCGCGATTGCCAGCGGTATCATCGTGTTTGTCGGCATGCTCCGCGCACTCAGGCTGCCGCAGTGGACGGCCTGGTTTCTGGCCACCACCGTTCTTACGAGCGTGACGGGATTTATGTTTCCAATCAACGGCATGACCCCGGCAATCGCGGTCGGGTTGATTTCCATCGTCATCCTGGCAATCGCGCTCGCTGCACTCTACTTGAACACCTCGACGGGCGGTGGCGATCGATTTATGTGACGACCGCGCTGGCCGCACTTTATTTCAATGTGTTTGTGTTGATCGTGCAGGCATTCCAAAAGGTACCGATGCTGCAGACGCTTGCACCGACGCAATCCGAGCCGCCGTTTCTGATCGCCCAGGGAGTGGCGTTGGCGCTGTTTCTTGTACTGGGAGCGATCGCGGTCAGAAAATTTCACCCGGTTCAGTCACAGCCCGCAATGTGACGGAGACTGCCTCGTCAGCTCCCCTTTAGCTGGTCGACGCAGGCCAATCCGCAAGCAGCTCCCGCATTTTTGCCGGGTCAAAAAAAGAAGCCGCCGGATTCGGCGGCTTCTTTCACCTGAGATCCAACATTCCTCGCCGGGCACAAGGCAGCAAGGAGCGCACAAGCGGCCGTTTGGCCCGGTCACGGAAGCAGCAATTTCCGGTTCACAGAAGGTCGGTACAGGTAGAGACGTGCTAGTTGCCGCTGGCTTCTTTAAGCCTGTCCGCGACCGTGCCGAACGTGTTTTTGAGTTGCGAGCCAACAGAACTGACCGCGGCAATGATCACAACCGAGATACCGGCTGCGATCAATCCGTACTCGATCGCGGTCGCTCCCGACTCATCTTTCAGAAAGGCAAACACTTTGGACATCTGCATACTCCGTGTAACTGCAACGCGGTCACACTAGAGGCGTCCCGTTAAAAGCGTCTTCGATTACGTGTCGGCAATTTCTAAAAATCCGGACCGCTTACCGACAAGCGCGAGTCGTTGCTCGCAAAGTTTTAAACGCGAATCCGAGTACAGACTATTTTTCAACGATAGTTTCCGAGCCAAACGGATGACAGGTTTTGAACGGCTTTGTGCCAACCACTTCGTCCGTTAACTCGCTGTTGTGTACGATCGCTGTCAGTTCTCCTCCGGTTGGTCGATGTAGACCAAACCGGCTTTCGCAAGCGGCTCGCGCATCTTGTACATGTCCAGGCTAAGCACCCCGGCCTCGAGCTGCTTGCGCTTGCCGTCCTCGTCGTCCTTGCGCTTCTGTGCCTTCTGAGCGGTCTCGACGGCCAGCTTTTTCGGAACCACCACGACACCGTCGTCATCTGCCACCACGACATCTCCTGGTTCGACATTGACGCCGGCGCATACCACCGGGATGTTGACCGCTCCCAGTGTCGACTTCACCGTGCCTTTGGCCGAGATCGCCCTTGACCATACCGGGAAGCGCATTTCGGAAATCGGTCGCACGTCGCGGCAACCCGCATCGATGACAAGGCCAATGACGCCACGTGCGCGCAGGGCGGTTGCCAGAAGCTCGCCGAACATTCCGTCGGTATTGTCTGCGGTGCAGCCGACGACCATCACGTCGCCTTTCTGGCATTGCTCGACTGCGACATGGATCATCCAGTTATCGCCTGGCTGCGCCAATACCGTGACCGCAGGTCCCGCTATCTGCGCACCGGCCCAGATCGGCCGCATATAAGGCTTCATCAGCCCCGATCGCCCGAGCGCTTCGTGTGCCGTGGAGACGCCAACGGCGGCCAGTGTCCCGATCGCGTTGCTGTCGGCACGTTTGATGTTGCGGACGACGACGGGCTTCATTTCAGGATCTCCTCCACGGTCGGGAACAGTCGTTGATAGGCCTCGCCGTAAGTCATCGGTACGCCGGTGTTGCGGCTGCCCTGGATGCCACGGTTGAGAGCGACGCGCTCGTAATAGGCCCAGAGGTGCTTCTGCGCGGCGAGGATCTGGAAAGCCTTGTACTTCTGCTCCCAAACCTCGTCGATTTTGAGAATAAGGTTGGGCTTGTAGTTGCACATTTCCGGCTGATGCGGCTCGAAGAGAAAGACCGGCGGCGCCGCGTATTTGTATTTGGCGTCGGGTTTGTGACCCATTGCCTGTGCGACCACGCGAGTCTCCTGCGCAAAATGGGCGGCATTTGGGTGATCGAAATTGTACGGGTCCTCGAGTGCATGCGTGAGCACGAAGGAGGGATTGAGTTCGCGATAGATGTCGACCATCCGGTCAAAGTGACGTTCGTTGAGCTTGAGTGGATAGTCACCGCAGTCGAAGAATTCGATTTCGGCCCCCAGCAATTTTGCCGCTCGCTCGGCCTCATCCTTGCGGCCGGCCTTTACTTTCTCCAGCGTCGCGCCTGGCTCTTTCCAGGCGAACTGGCTTTCCCCGCGCTCACCGTATGACAGGCAGACAATTTTAACGCGATATCCGCGCTTGGCATGCAATGCGATGGCGCCGCCCGCACGCCACACGAAATCACCGGGATGGGCCGTCACGACGAGCCCGGTCTTCTGATCCGCCATGCCACCACTCCTTGTTACATGACGGCTTGTTAAACTAGGTTGAGTGGCGGGCGGTCAAGCCGTCGTCGACAGCCAAAACGGAGGCATCTCACAATGGCAAATAGCGGCGCAACATTGCGCGTCGTCCTCGGTGACTACCCTCACACTTTGCCGCTCAAGCGGGGCGAAGTCACATCGCCGTGGCTCAAGCTCGAATTCGTCGAGGTGAAGCCTCTGTACCAGGCGTTCAAGCCAATGGTCCGCGAGCATGCATTCGACGCCAGCGAGATGGCACTCGTGACGTATTTCCAGGCCAAAGACCACAACAAGGGCCTCAGGCTGCTTCCGGCGGCAATGCTGGCGCGCTTTCAGCACGGGACCATGCTGTTCAATAGCGAACGTGGAAAGCTTTCGCCGGCCGATCTGCCGGGAAAGCGCATCGGCGTGCGGTCATATAGCCAGACCACCGGCGTGTGGATCCGCGGCATTCTCGAGAACGACTACGGTGTCGACCTTGGCAGCGTGCAATGGGTCACGTTCGAGGATGGCCATGTTGCCGAAGCGTCCGATCCTCCCGGCGTCGTTCGCGCGCGCAAGGAGCAGGACATTACTGACATGCTCGTCGCCGGGGAACTGGATGCAGCCGTTTATGGCGCAGCCCTACCCAAAGATCCGCGGCTAAAGAGCGTCATTCCCGAGCCGGAGGCCGCCGCGCGCGCCTGGTACGGCAAGCACGGACTGGTGCCAGTCAATCACATGGTTGTCGTAACCGCTGAGTTTGCGCAGTCAAATCCGGAAGGCGTCGCCGAGCTGTACCGGCTCCTGGAAGAGGCACGAAAAAAAGCGCCGCCAGCGGGAAATATCGATACCGCGCCGTTCGGCAAGGAAGCCAACCGAAAGTGCCTCGAGATGCTGATGTCGTACTGCGAGCAGCAGAAATTGATATCGCGCCGGCCGAATTTCGACCAACTTTGGTGACACCCATTTCACGCAATCAACCGGGCTCAAGCGAATGAAGAAGACCTACACCGGCGGCTGCCACTGCGGAAAAGTTCGTTTCGAGGTGCAGGCCGACATCGCGGAAGTCATCACCTGCAACTGCTCGCGCTGCCGCAAGGTCGGAGCCTTGCTGTCGGCTGTCCCGATGTCGGATTTTAAACTGCTTTCGGGAGCGGACGAACTGACCGACTATCAGTTCAACAAGCGCAGGATCCACCACCCGTTCTGCAGGACCTGCGGCATCGAGTCATATGCGTACGGTAAAGGTCCCGGCGGCGAGGACATGGTGATGCTCAATGTGCGCTGTCTGGACGACGTCGAGCCCGAACAGTTCAAAGTGAGAAAATTCGACGGCGCGAAACTGTAGCCGCGGGCGACTGTTTCCGGATTTTGCTGCTGGAAGGCTGCCGCAAAAGCCATAACGGGCAGACCGTCGTCCGCCCGTCACAAGCTCTCGGATCCATTCCTGACGCGCTGGCCGAAGCCTGCGGCGCAGGTACCAGTTACTGAGAGCCAGGGCCGGTAGTCATGAGCCACGAATACTGCAAGCAGCACCCACGTCCCATGCCCGTCCGGTCATGGCGGCCATCCGTGTCCGGCAGAGCCGAAGATGGGCGACCTGCAGGGAAGGGTACCGCCACAGGCCGGCAAGGCAAGGCCCATGAATCGCTGTTGATAATTCTGAGGATGAAATATGGCGGGCGTTTCATCCCAGAATTGTGCCTTTGCCACGGCCATCTTTGCTTTGCTCGATCATGACCGTGTCATGCTTGAGCGCGAGCTGCCTGGTGAGCTCGGCGTTCATCAGCTGCTCCTGCGTGAGCGCATGCATGTCGGCAAACATGCCTTCCGTGCCGGCCGGGCTGTAGATCATGAGCATGCGTACGCCTTCCTTCGACGTCACCTGGTGCGGAACGCCCGGTGGTATGTGAACACAGGACCCTTTCTTCGCGTGGAATAGTTCATCACCGACCTGAAAGTCGGCGCTGCCTTCGAAGACATAAAACGTCTCATAGGCCTTGATGTGATAGTGCGCGCGTGACTGAAAGCCGGGCTTGCAGTTTTCTTCCACCACCTCGAAGGTCTGAGCGGTGTCGGCGCCGGTTATTTTCACGATGACTTCGTTGGCCTTGGCGTAGATGTTGCCTTGACCCGGCGGCGAGTGCTTGCCCTTGGCGCTCATGACGACCTCTCTAGGTTTCCGTGCGATTCATTGCACAGGCGAGACCCGGGTGAACAGATGTCGCCTATGCGCAGGGCTGGACGTGACGCCAAATTGGCCTGACAGTGGACGACATACACGGCGAGGCAGCGCCCATGGCACGGAATTCCGCGCGCGAGCGTCTTGAAGCGGCATTTGCCCGGATTGATGATCCGAAGGGCGAAGGCGCGCGCGCCTGTCTGACGGTTTACCGGGAGCAGGCGGAGGCTGCAGCCGACGCCGCGGATTCGCGCGCAAAGGCCGGCATCTCGCTGGGTCCGCTCGACGGTACCATTGTCAGCATCAAGGATCTTTTCGACGTTGCCGGGGAGGTGACACGGGCGGGATCGAGGATCCTTGCCGAAGAAGGGCAGCCGGCTGCGGCCGATGCGACGGCGGTGCAGCGGCTGCGCGCAGGCGGCGCGATCATCGTTGCCAAGACGAACATGAGCGAATTTGCATATACCGGCATTGGGGCCAACCCGCATTTCGGCACGCCCGGAAATCCGGCCGATCGCAAGCGCGTTCCGGGCGGATCATCGTCGGGTGCGGCTGTCGCCGTCGCCGATGGCATGTGCGAAATCTCAATCGGTACGGATACCGGCGGCTCATGCCGTATTCCAGGCGCACTCTGCGGCGTTGTCGGGTACAAACCGAGCCGACAACGCATTCCGACTGACGGCGCTTTTCCGCTGTCGTACAGCATTGACTCAATCGGGCCGATTGCGCGCACGGTCGAGGCCTGTGCGAAAGCCGATGCCGTGATGGCGGCGGAGAGCTACGTACCGATCGAGCCGGCGCAGCTTGCAGGCCTTCGCATCGGCATCGTGCAGGGGGCACCGCTGGAAAATCTCGATGAGACGGTATCGAAACGCTTTGCCGGTGCAGTCGATCTCCTGCGCAAGGCGGGGACGCGCCTTTCGGATGAGAGGATCGCCTTGCTTGCCGACATGGCGGACGTCAACAGCAGGGGCGGTGTGCACCCGGCCGAGGCATTTGCGGTTCATCGTGCTCTTATGTCGCGCCGCGCCGATGACATCGATCCCAATGTCCGTGTGCGTCTTGAACGTGCACGGAGCATCAGCGCAGCAGACTATGTCGACATGCTACGGGCGCGTACACGTCTCATTCGTCGCATGGATGACCGAATTACCGGGCTCGACGTTCTGGCATTGCCAACCACGCCGGCGGTTGCACCGACAATCCAGGAAGTCGTGCCGCCTGACGAATTTGCGCGTAAAAACGCGATGCTTTTGCGCAACACGGTTATCGTGAACTTCTTTGACCTTTGCGCCATCTCAGTTCCAGTTCCTCGCGAAAGCGGCCTGCCGACCGGCCTGATGCTGGTCGCCCGCAATGGGTGCGACAAGTACCTGTTCAGTATCGCAATGGCGGTCGAACGGCTGTTCAGCGCGTAAGCGCCTGCAGATCTCGCAGCGACTCAAGCAAAAGCCGGTAGCGCTCCATCCCGAGTTTTTCCTTCAACGCGGCCTCGTGTTGTGCTGCCAGGGCTTTGGCCCGTGCCAGCAGCTTCTGGCCTTCGCCTGTCAGCCGTAACGCGTGACGGCGGCTATCGACGGAAGATGGCAGACGCTGCGTCAGACCGCGTCGTTCCAGGTGATGCAACAGCCGAACCAGACGTGCGCGTTCTATACCCAGCGTTGCCGCGAGCTCCGATTGCGACAAACCGGCATTGGCGCTTATGACCACCAGGACCGAAAACTGGGCCGGGCTGATATCAATCGGCGACAGCCTGCGGATGAAGTCCTGAAACACCCAAACCTGCAGCCGCCGGGCGAAATAACCAAGGCGCTCATTGAGAACGCCGAGGTCGATTACGGGCGGACTCGCGCGGCGCTGCGGCGTATTGCGCAATGGTACGGCCGGTTTGGCGGCGCGTCGGACGACAGACATTGTCAGCGACCTCGGCAGGCGACGATGGTGGTGTTGACGGAATTTGTTGTCCTGGTCAACAATATGGCGAAGATGGATCTGCCAGGGAAGCGAAAAGCGGCCGGCGTCACGCCAGCGCCGTAACCGTGTTTTTCGAACTTGTGAAGATTGGAAAAAATCCGGCATCATTCGAACAAAGTTTGCCGGGCCAGGGAGGAACGTCCGATGAAACATATGTCGCAGGCTAAGGCGGCGCGGGTGACGCGTCGAAGCTTCAGCGCCGGGCTCTCAGCCGCGGGCGTCGTGGCAGGAACCGCACCGTTCAACATCGTTCGCGCGCAGGGCGCTGCTTTGAAGGTCGGCGTGCTGCTGCCCCGCTCGGGCGTTCAGGCCGGGATCGGCCAGGATTGCCAGCGCGGCGTCGATATCACCAACGGCATCCTGAAGGAACTCGGGATGCCGGCGCTGGACATCATCAATGCCGACACCGAGACCAAGGTCGAGGTCGCGCGCTCGCGGGCGGAAAAGTTGATCAGCGACGGCGCGCAACTGCTCGTCGGCGCATTCGACTCGGGCCAGAGCACGGCAATCGCCCAGGTTGCCGAGCAGAAAGGCGTCCCCTTCGTCATCAATATCGCCGCTGCTCCGCCGATCACCGAGCAAGGCTACAAGTTCGTATTCCGGAATTTTCCTACCGCGGCGATGATTCTTGGCGATGCTTTTGCCAACCAGAAGGAATTGTTTGAAGTCAGCGGCTACACGCCGAAATCGGCGGTATTCTTGCACGTTAACGACACTTTCGGCACTGCGATGGCTGGCGGCATAAATGCCGTGATGCCGAAGTTCAACATGCCGTACAAGATCGTTGAGACGATCGCCTACGATCCGGCGGCGCGCGATCTTTCGGTCGAGATCTCCAAGGCCAAGGCTACGGGCGCCGACGCGTTGCTCATGGTCAGCCGTCTCAACGACGCGATCCTGCTGACCCGCGAGTTGGTGAAGCAGCGCTGGTCTCCCAACGCAATTTTGAGCATGGGACCGGGGTGGTACGAAGACCAGTATCTCAAGACACTCGGCAAGCTTTCCGACGGGCCGGTGAGTTTTGTGCCGTGGTACGATCCAAACAAGCCTTTGAGCAAGAAGCTGGAAGCTGCGCTCGCCAAGGCTCACCCCGGTGTCAACCTCAATACCAATCACGTTTACACATTCGAGGCGCTGTTGGTTGCATCCGATGCCTTCAAGCGCGCGGGCTCCGGCAATCCGGCCGCGCTTGCCGATGCGATCCGAAAGACGAACATCACCAACAATGTCAGCCCGGGTCCGGGTATTCAGTTCGATGCCAAGGGCCAGAACGACAAGCTCAAGAATTCCGCGATCCAGAATCGCGGAGGGAAGCTTGTTACCCTGGCTCCCAAGGTTGCGGCGAATGCCAAGCCCGAACTTCCGATGAAGCCTTACGACAAGCGCGGCTGACCGGCTCTCGTTTCCTGCCTGTTCCGGCCGCGTGCGCGTGGCCGGGCCTTTACGCCATCGGATCATCCCGTGCAGCTCGACATTTTTCTCAACGTCGCGGTCGGCGGAATCCTGACCGGGCTGGTCTATGGCCTGATGGCGCTCGGCCTGTCGGTCATTTTCGGCGTTGTGCGTGTAGTGAATTTCGCTCACGGCGAGATGATGACCATGGCGATGTACGCCGCGATCACGCTATTTGCCGCGTTTCATCTCGATCCGCTTGTCATGCTGATTCCGATTGCCACGGCTATGTTCGCGCTCGGGTATCTCCTGCAGGTGGGCCTGATCAACAGCTTCATCACGCGGCCCGAGCACAGCCAGTTCCTGCTGCTGATAGCGATCGCCATCATCATTGTAAACGCGTTGCTGATCGTGTTCGGACCTGACGCGCAAAACGTCCAGGTGGCTTATGCGTTCGACAGCTTCAAGATCGGACCGCTGATCGTTGATGCCACAAAGGTCTATGCGGCGGGGGCAGCGCTCGTCGTCGCGGCGCTCCTGTTTGCCTTTTTTCAGTACACGGCAATTGGTACGGCGATCCGGGCTTGTGCTGACAATTATGCCGGCGCGCTGGTCGTCGGCCTTGATGTCCACCGGCTCTACGCACTGACGTTCGGGCTGGGCTGCGCCTGCGTGGGTGCCGCCGGCTGCATGTTGCTGCTTCTCTTTGACGTCACGCCGGTCGTAGGGCCGGCATACACGCTCCTTGCGTTTGTAATCGTTATCACCGGCGGTATGGGTTCGATGCCCGGTGCCTTGCTGGGCGGGATTCTGGTTGGCCTTACCGAAGCCATTGCAGGCCTGCTGTTCACACCGTCCGCAAAAAGTATGTTCGCCTTCGCGATCCTCGTTGTGATGCTGCTCTTCAGACCGCAGGGCATCCTGGGCAAGAGGACGACATGATTGCACGCCTGACGGACGGCGTCCCGCCTCGCGCGCTCGTGCTGCTTGCGGCGCTGCTTATTGTCTTCCTGATGCTGCCGATCTTCGTCGGAGACTATTTGCTGACCGTTCTGATCCTGATCCTCTATTTCGGCTACGCGGGCCTTGCCTGGAACATCATGATGGGGTTTGCCGGACAACTGTCGCTCGGTCATGCCCTCTATGTCGGTCTTGGCGCTTACACCGCGGCCGCGCTCTATGTCCACTTCGGAATCAGCCCGTGGTTGGGCCTCGCGGTGGCGGTGGTGCTGGCCGTTATCGCCGGCGCTTTTGTCGGATTTCTCGCTTTTCGTTTCCGCATTGCCGGCGTCTACTTTGCCATTCTGACCATTGCCGTCGCTGAATTTGCGCGCGTGGGCTTCGATCATCTCGGCTGGACCCGCGGATCCGCCGGCCTTTTTCTGCCGGTCGCGCAGTATGCCCACAATGACCTTTGGTATCTGCGCGGGCATCCGGTCATGTTCTACTACGTGCTTCTGGTCGCGATCGTGCTGGCATTCGTTGGCTCGCGCCTGCTGCTGCAGAGCCGTCTGGGCTATTTCTGGCTGGCGATCCGCGAGGACGAGGAGGCCGCGCGGTCAGCCGGCATCGACACGTTCCACTACAAGATGCTTGCGGTCGTCATCTCCGCAGGCATGACGTCGTTTGCCGGTGTGATCTTCGCTTTCTACTACAACAACTTGTTCCCAGAGCAGGTATTCAACATCTCGCAATCGATCCTCATCATCCTTGGGCCGTTCATTGGCGGTGTGGGCACGTTGTTCGGCCCGCTCCTGGGCGCCTTCTTGCTGGAGTTCGTGGCCGAGGGTTTGCGAACGCTGCTCGAATGGTTGCGAATAGATCTGCCGGGGAGCAATCAGATTTTCTTCGGAATCGTACTGCTGCTGGTCGTCGTTGCAATGCCGGAAGGCGTGTGGCCGTGGCTTGCTCGACGCCTTGGCCTGTCGGAGCGCAACCAATGAGCGCGCTCCTGTCGGTCGATGACGTCGGCAAACGTTTCCGCGGACTCGTTGCGGTCGATCGGGCGAGCTTCGAAATTGCCAAGGGTGAGATCTTTGCCGTCATCGGCCCGAATGGAGCCGGCAAGACTACGCTGTTCAACATGATCGCCGGGGTGCTTGCGCCGGATACCGGCACGATCACTTTTGCAGGCGAGCGCATCGACGGACTTACGCCGGACAGGATATGCAGGCGCGGTATCGGGCGTACGTTCCAGATCGTGCGACCCTTTCCCGCCCTGACGGTGGAAGACAACGTTGTCATCGGCGCACTGCTTCATCGCCGTCATGTGGCTGACGCACGTGAATATGCCCGCGATGTGCTGCGCCGGCTCGACCTTTATGGGAAGCGGAGCCGGACCGCTTCCTCATTGACGCTGCCAGATCGCAAGAGGCTGGAGCTCGCGCGCGCGCTCGCCACCGAGCCGAAACTTCTCTTGCTCGATGAAGTCATGGCCGGCTTGCGGCCGATGGAGGTCGACAGCGTCGTGTCGACCCTGCGAGACCTTAACCGCGAAACGGGGTTGACTATCCTGCTGATCGAGCACGTCATGCGCGCCGTGATGGCGCTTGCTCAACGCGTCCTCGTACTCCACCACGGCGCGGCAATCGCGGAGGGCACGCCGGATGTGGTCGTGCGAAATGCGGCCGTGATCGACTCATATCTCGGCGCGGAGGCCGTCGGCTGATGCTCAGCGTCGAAAATCTTGACGTGTACTACGGAGGCGCACAGGCACTCGATAACATCGGGCTTGAAATCGATCAGGGCGCTATCGTCACGATCGTCGGTGCCAATGGCGCGGGCAAGAGCTCACTTATTCGCACAATTGCCGGCATGCACAGGCCGACACGCGGCCGGATTGTCTATCGCGGCACTGATATTACCGGATGGTCGAGCCACAAGGTGTGCAACCTCGGCATTGGCCAGGTCGCCGAGGGTCGTCAGATCTTTCCGACACTGACTGTTGCGGAGAACCTCGCGATGGGAGCGCTCGTGCCGCGTGCGCGCGCCGGGCGCACGCGCAACCTCGAGCGCGTCTATACGCTTTTTCCGGTCCTGGCCTCACGCCGGCAGCAGGCGGCCGGCACGCTGTCGGGCGGCGAGCAGCAGATGCTCGCGATCGGACGCTGCCTGATGGGCGAACCGGAGTTGGTCATGTTTGACGAGCCTTCGCTGGGGCTTGCGCCGACGATCGTGCAAAACGTGCTGACGACTATTCGCGACCTCAATCGTGAAGGACTCACCTGCGTCCTGGTCGAACAGAATGTCGCCGTGTCCCTGAAACTCGCGAGCCGTGCCTACGTACTGGAAAACGGGCGCATCACCCTGACAGGGTCAGGCGAGCAGCTGCTGTATGACGACCGCGTGCGGCAGGCCTATTTAGGGCTTTAGCCGCGTTACTTCAGCGGCGGGCCGATTGTGACGGTAAGCTTGCCGACTCCTTCGACCTCGCACTCGAGCTTGTCGCCGGCAACGGTGGCCGCGACGCCCGAGGGCGTGCCGGTCATGATCACATCGCCCGCCTCAAGCGCCACCATTTCGGACAACTTCGAAATCGTCTCCGGGACGTTCCAGATCATCTGATTGAGGTCGCCATCCTGGCGGACCTTGCCGTTGACCTTGAGAACTATTTTTCCCTTTGTCGGGTGACCGATTTTGTTGGCAGGCATCAAAGGGCCGCAAGGGGCGGAGTGATCAAACGCTTTGCCGATTTCCCATGGCCGCTTCACATCACGTGAGGCGATCTGGAGATCACGGCGCGTGAGGTCGATACCGACGGCATAACCGTAGATGCAATCGTTTGCTCTTGCGACCGGGATATTCCGGCCACCGCTTTTCAGCGCCACGACGAGCTCGACCTCGTGATGCATGTCCTTCGTCAACGATGGATAGGGAACGGTGCCTCCATCCGGAACAATCGCATCGGCCGGCTTGGCAAAGAAAAACGGCGGCGCCCGCTCGTCCTGGCCCATCTCCCGAATATGCTCGATGTAATTACGGCCGACGCACCAGATACGACGAACGGGAAACAACTTATCGGTTCCTGCAACCGCGATGACGGCTTGCGGTGGCGGCGGGATAATGTAGCGGCTGTCGGACATGATATCGGCCGTGGCTGTTGTTGCTGATGGGCAGAAGTCCGGCTGCGCGGGATGGCCGCCGGTCAAAGACGGGTTTGCGTATCAGGTACGGCGCGCCACAGTCAACCGCGCGGGATCAGGACGACGCGACCGCTGCCGCCGGCCTGGCCGTCTCCTGCTCCTTGAGTTGCAGCCTGTAGAATGATGCATAGCGGCCGCCTTTGCGGAGCAGTTCATCGTGTCGACCGGACTCAACCGACCGCCCGTCCTCGATAACGTATATTCTGTCGGCGTGCGATACGGTGTGCAGCCGGTGTGCGATCGCCAGTGTCGTGCGCCCCTGGCAGAGATGTTCCATCGCCTCGCGCACCTGCAGTTCGGATTCCGAATCGAGTGCTGCGGTCGCTTCGTCGAGAAGGATAATCGGTGCATTCTTGATAAGAGCGCGTGCAATCGCGACCCTCTGGCGCTGCCCGCCGGACAGTTGTAGTCCGTGCTCCCCGACGGGCGTGTCGTATCCGTTCGGGAACGCGAGAATGAAATCATGGGCATAGGCCGCTTTCGCGGCTGCCACGATTTCGTCGTCGCCCGCTCCCGGCTTTCCGAAGGCGATATTTTCCCGGATTGTACCGCGAAAAAGGAACACGTCCTGACCCACATACGCGATATGCTGGCGCAGCGATCGGCGCGACACCGTCGATATATCCTGACCGTCGATTGTGATAAATCCGTTTCCGTTCTCATAAAATCGCAGGAGCAGATTGAAAACGGTCGATTTTCCTCCGCCTGAGGGACCGACGAGTGCCGTGAGCTTGCCGGGCTCGGCCACAAACGACATCCCCCGCAACACGGGCTCATCGCTGCGATATCCGAAGCGGACGTCCTTGAACTCAAGTCGTCCGGCCTCGGTTCGCAGGTCGGGTTTATCGCCGTCAGGCAACTCGGTCGGCGGCGAATCGAGAACCTCAAACAGTATGCGCACCCCAACCAGAGCGCTGTTGAGTTCGATATTGAGCCGCGCGAGCCGCTTGGCCGGCTCGTAAGCGAGCAGAAACGCCGTGATGAATGAAAAAAACTGGCCAGGCGTGGCGCCGGTTTCGATGACCCGATAGCCGCCATACGTGATGGCAATCGCTATGGCGCAGCCGCCAAGGGTCTCCATCAAGGGGCTGGCACGATGGGAAACCCGGGCCATCTTGTTGGCTTCGTGCTCGACGGCAGCGACGTTCTGGTCGAAGCGCTCGCGCATGATGTCTTCGAGCGTGAACGCCTTCACGATACGAATGCCCTGCAACGTTTCCTGAAGCGTCTCGATGATTCGTGTTCCGCCGTGAAACTGGGTGCGGGCGATCGAGTAAATGCGGCGGATCAATTTGCGAAGGACAAAGAGCGCGGGCGGGGCGACCACGAAGCTGAAGAACGACATCAGTGGGTCCTGAATGACCATCACCGCGACCAATCCGATCAGCGAGAAGAGATCGCGTCCGACCGAGGTGATCAGCAGGTTAATGACCTGCGTCGCAGCGGCGGCGCCCGTCGACAGGCGCGCAATGAATTCGGTGGAATGACGGTCTGAGAAAAAGCCGACCCCTTCGTTCAGCAGTTTTGAAAAGACCGCCCGCTGATTGTCGGCAACGATCCGGTTGCCGATACGCGAGAGCATCACGCTGTGTCCGTATGTGGCGATGCCCTTTGCGGAAAACAAAGCAACCGTGATGGCGCCGAGGATGATGATGCCTGACAAGCTTCGATTGACATAGGCCTGGTTGATGACATCGCCGATGAGATAGGCGCTCAATGCGGTGCAGCCCGCGGCAACCGCCATCAGGATGAATGCGACAAGGTACTTGCGCCAATGGGTCAGGCCCTGCTCAGCCAATAAACGGCGGATCAGGGTCATGGCGCCGTAACGCTGCTCAGCCAGTGCCAAATTGTGCTCGTTCATCCGCCCTCTGTCAGGCCAATAGTAGGAGAAATCTGGTTGGGATGCGCGTCTCCTTGCCCGCCGGCAGGGAAATTTTCAAGCCAAAATCCGGTAAATCAGCGGGAAAACCGCTGCGTAACCCCGGTCAGGCCACCGCGCTCTTGCGGCGGCTCGCCAATTGCTTTTCCCACGCGAGCGCGTGGGAGACGATCGTGTCAAGATTCTGGAATTGCGGACGCCACGCCAGTTTGGATCGGATGCGCTCCACATTTGCCACGAGCGATGAGGGGTCGCCGGGGCGCCGGCCCGATATCTCAACCGGGAAATCACGGCCGCTCACGCGGCGCACGGCATCGATAACCTCGAGAACGGAAGAACCCTGTCCGTAACCGCAATTGAAAGTCGCGTTGGTACCGCCACTGCGCAAGTACGCGAGCGACGCCGAATGTGCCTTTGCCAGATCGCTGACGTGAATGTAATCGCGGATGCACGTGCCGTCGGGAGTCGGATAGTCGGTTCCGAACACATTCATCTTCGGGCGCTTGCCGATTGCGGTCTCGCACGCGATCTTGATCAGATGTGTGGCGGCCGGTGTGGCCTGTCCCGTGCGCAGTTTGGGATCAGCGCCCGCGACGTTGAAATAGCGAAGAATGACGAAGCGAAGGCCGTGCGCCTTGGCGGCGTCGTGGAGCATGATTTCCGACATCAACTTGGAGGTGCCGTAAGGCGAAATGGGCACAGTCGGCGCGTCCTCCCGCACCGGAGCGCCGCCGGCGATGCCGTAGACTGCGGCCGACGAGGAGAAGATAAATTCGCGGACGCCCGATTTGATGGCCACATCCAGCAGGGTACAGGTATTCATCGTGTTGTTGCTGTAATACGCAAGAGGGTCAGCAACAGATTCCGGAACCACGATCGACGCCGCAAAATGGATAATCGCACTGACTCGATGGCGAGTGATGACCTCACCGACGAGCGTACGGTCACCCGTGCTGCCGGCGATAAAAGGAACAGACGTTGGGACCAGAAAGCGAAAGCCGGTCGACAGGTTGTCAAGCACGACGACGCGCTCACCGGCATCGGCGAGTTCGTGTACCATGTGGCTGCCGATATAGCCGGCGCCTCCCGTCACCAGGATCGTCATTTCCTTGTCCTCTGTGCGAGCGGCACCCTGCCGATCCACAGTAAAAGCTGCGTCTTGATCGCGCCATCCGGTGGCATGGTTATGGCGGCCATTCTTAATGACCGGTATATGGATGCCACAAACACGCCATGCCTGACATCCTCTTCATCAAGACTTCCTCCCTTGGCGATGTGATCCATCACATGCCAGCCGCGGTCGACGCCCGCAAGGCACGTCCGGACTTGCGTCTTTCCTGGCTTGTCGAGGAAGCTTTCGCGCCGCTTGTACGGCTGCACCCGGCCGTGAGCGACGTCATCCCCGTTGCATGGCGGCGATGGCGCAAGTCCCTTTACCTGCCGTCGACATGGACCGAAATTGGCGCCGGTCTGCGCTTTCTCCGCAAAAGAAAATACGATGACATCATCGATACGCAAGGGTTGTTGCGCTCCGCCCTGATCGCCCGTACGGCGCGGGGACACCGCCATGGCTACAACTTCTCGAGCATCCGCGAGCCGGTCGCTTCACTATTTTATGACAGACGATATCGCGTCAGCCGCGACTTGCATGCGGTCGACCGCAACCGGATTCTGACCGGGTTGGCCCTAGGTTATGCGCCTCAGGGCGCACCGGAATTCGGTCTCGATCGCGAGCGGTTTTCAGAGAAAGGGGCGCGTTACGGCGTGTTGCTCCATGCAACTGCACGGCCGGAGAAGCTCTGGCCCGAAGCGCATTGGATCGCGCTGGGGCAAGCGCTCGGTCGGAACGTCGAGCTGCGGTTGCTGTGGGGTACCGACGCCGAAAAAGCGCGCAGCGAACGAATTGCCGGTTCTGTGCCCGGTGCGCATGTCGTGGAGCGTGCGCCACTTGACCGCGTAGCGACGCTGGTCGCCGGCGCGCAATTTGTGGTCGGCGTCGATACCGGACTGTTGCACCTGGCCGCCGCACTCGGCGTTCCACTGGTCGCGATATTCGCCGGCAGTAAACCAGGCCTGACCGGTCCGGTCGGCAACGGGCCGATTGCCATTCTTGGTGCTGACGGTGCGCCGCCTTCGGTCGATGCCGTCGCCGAAGTTGCGGCCAAGCTCTCCCGATAGAACAATTTCAGGCGGCGCCCGTGCGCAGGAGATCGTGCACGTGGACCATTCCGACCGGCTTCCCACTCTCGACCGCAAAGAGTGCGGTCACCTTCCTGGAATTGAGGATATCGAGTGTTTCGCTGAGCAACTGGTCCGGCCGCACCGTCTTGGGGTCCCGGGTCATGACGTCGTCAACCCGTGCATCCAGCAGATCGTTCCGCATGTGGCGGCGCAGGTCGCCATCGGTGATGATTCCGACCAGCACCCCGCGTCCGTCCACGATTCCGACACAACCGAATCCCTTGGCGGTCATCTCCAGAATGGCGTCGGACATACGGGTGCCGAGCGGTGCGAGCGGCATCGTTGCCCCTGTATGCATGATATCGCGCACTGTCTTCAGCAGCGTGCCAAGCTTGCCTCCGGGGTGAAGAAGGCCGAAATCGACCGCAGTGAAACCGTGACTCTCGAGAAGGGCGATAGCCAGAGCATCGCCAAGCGCAAGTTGCATGAGCGACGACGTTGTCGGCGCGAGATTGTGCGGGCAGGCCTCGCGGGCTTGCGGTAACGAAAGGACGATATCGGCGACTTTGGCGAGCGCGCTCTCGGGAATGGCGGTCATCGCAATGAGCTTGATTCCGTAACGTCGCGAATAGTCGGTAATGTTCTTTAGTTCCGCCGTCTCGCCCGACCATGACAATGCAAGGATAACGTCATCGGCCGCGATCATGCCAAGATCGCCGTGACTTGCCTCGCTTGGGTGTACAAAGAAGGCGGGAGTTCCCGTCGATGCCAAAGTCGACGCGATCTTGCGGGCAACATGACCTGACTTACCCATACCCGTGACAACCACCCGGCCATGTGCGTTGCGGATCATGTCGACGGCGGCCGCGAACGGACGGCCCAGCCCGTCGCGCAGAGCAGTTTTGAGAGCGTCGACACCGCTGCCCTCGGCCTCGAGCGTGCGTAAGGCCGATGCAATGGTATCCCGCGCCAGATTATCTGCGGCCTGGGCAGGCTTCGGTGTTGCCATCTTGTTTTGATACCATGGAAACGGCCCTTCGTCAGGCCAGACGCGGGCCATTTCGTTAACGCCGGCCCGGCAGAAGCGCTAATTTTTCTCGACTTTCCTTTCGGCGAGAACCCGAGCGACCGCCGAAAGCACGGCTGAGACGGCAACGTCATCGGTGCGCCGATGGCGCACCGCGGCATTTCCTTCGATGCGTGCTCTCCGGCGAGCTTCGTCATCTCCAGGCGGTTCCAAAATCGCTGCCACCGGGTTGAGCGGCTTCCAATGCCAGGGGCTTGTAGGGCCGAAGATCGCAACCGTCGGCGTAGCAACTGCCGCCGATACATGCATCAGTCCGGAATCGTTCGTTACCGATGCGTCGGCGGCGGCCAGCGCCATGATTGCATTGCGCAGGTCTGCGCCCGTCAGATCATGCGCGTGCGGTCCTGCTGCCGCGACAATCTTCTGTGCAAGCGGTGTTTCCGTCGGCCCGCCCAGCACCCAGATCGACGCGCCATCCTTTGCAAGCGAATTTGCCAGTTCTGCATAGTGGGAAATCGGCCAGGCCTTTCCCGCTCCCACCGCGCCGGGCGACAGGGTCACGATTGGCGCCCTTGCGTCGGCAAGCCGGTTGCGGGCAAGCCACGCCTGCAGTTCGTGAGCCGGCACTTTCAGTTCGGGCAACGGCCACTCGGCGGGCAGCGGTGCGTCTTTCGGCAGAGCCAGCGCTCCCATCCGGTCGATCATCCGTGGCAGCTTGCGCTCGCCAAAGCGTATGTCGTTGAGCAGACCGAAACGGCACTCGCCGGCAAATCCGGTCCGAAGTGGAATTCCGGCAAACCACGGCGCCAATGCCGCTTTCCATTTGCGCGACATCACCAGGGCCTGACCATATTTGCCCTCGCGCAGCGCATCGGC
>Ga0070741_10004731_pt1 | contig 31460 bp, 30 predicted proteins | sample Coa_R1_4_FD_66440 | JGI IMG/M metagenome (GOLD analysis project Ga0070741, IMG submission 66440) | Surface soil microbial communities from Centralia Pennsylvania, which are recovering from an underground coalmine fire - Coalmine... | ecosystem: Environmental > Terrestrial > Soil > Unclassified ... | reverse complement strand
CGACCGCGTGTGGGGCGCCGAGTATGGGGCGACGAACGACTACTTGAAGGTGTACGTGAGCCGGCTGCGGGCGAAGCTGGAGCCGCCCGGCGGGCCGCACTACATCCAGACCGAGCGTGGCCTCGGCTACCGCTTCGTGCATCGGCAGGAGTGCGCGGCTGTCGCCAGCGGTGGGTAACGCGCAACGAGCGGGCGGCCCAACCCGGTGAGTCAGGTTCTCGGCGGCGCGCGAACCACTCGTGGGAGCGCGTCGCGCCCTCAGTGATCGAGACTGGCAGGTGAGCGGCATGTTCAAGAAGCTCCTCGTTCCCCTGGACGGCTCGTCCAGGTCGGCGGTGGCCCTGCCGCTCGCGCGGACGCTGGCAAAAGCCACCGGCGGCGAGATCGTGCTGGTCCGAGTGATACCGGACGACCTACTCGGGGCCGATCCCGTGGTCCGCGCGGAGGCGGAGAACTCCCTCGCCCAGATCGCGAAGGAACTGGCGGGGGCCGGAGTGCACGTCACGACGATCGTTCAGGCCGGGGCGAATCCGGCGGCCGACATCACAGCCACCGTGCGGCGCCAGGGCGCGGACCTCGTCGTGATGGCCACGCACGGCCGCACGGGGCTACGGCGCGCGGTCCTTGGCAGCGTGGCGGAGCGCGTGCTGGCAGAGAGCCCGGTGCCCGTCGCCGTGCTGCGGCCCGGCGGCCACCGTGTCACCCATGTGACCACATTGCTCGTGCCTGTTGACGGCAGCCCGGGGGCGAGCGTGGCGCTCGGACTCGCGGTGCCGCTCGCGCGGACGGCCCGTGCGCGCATCGTGCTGCTCGACGTTGTGGGCAGCGTCTTGCAGTATGCGGGGCTGATGGCGGCGGGAATGGCGCCGGTCGCGCCCGATCCGGCCTGGGACGACGAGGCGCTCGCGGCGGCCCGCAGCTATGTTGAAGGGCTGAGCGCGCGCCTGCGGAAGGCGGGGATCGAAGCGGAAGGCCGCGCCGTGCTCGGCCGCGCGGGCGCGACGATTGTCGAGACGGCCAACGACGTGGGCGCGGACCTGATCGTGATGAGCACCCACGCGCTTACCGGGCCGGCCCGAGCGCTGCTCGGCAGCACTGCCGACGAGGTCGTCCGCGAAGCGCGGCGACCGGTGCTCCTGATACGACACCGCTAACGCCCGGGGCGTGCCGCGGCGGCCGACGCATCCGACGGGGAGCCGCCGACTGCGATCTCCCGAAGCAACTGTCCTCAGGGCATCCTCCACGCTCCAACCGTGGTCGCGCGGGTAGTCTGGCGGACAAGAAGGCTGGCCGCGCGCGCGCGGCCAGCCTTCTTGTCCGCTGCGCCTCAGGGCATGGGATGCCCGGCCGGCGTCACGCGCCTGGCGAACTCGTTACGGCACGTTTACGTCCGACAACCTACCGTCTAACCGTCGCGGCGGATGCTTGATGCGAGGGCCGCTCGACTGGGCGAGCGGCCAAGTGACAGGACGGCGCCCAGCGCGCCGGGGCCGCGCGCGGCGCAGGACGTGGGCCGCAGCCCCGTCGCCACGCGTGGCAGGAGGAGGTCACATGGCGGACACGGCATCGGTACCAGTCAAGGCGGAGGCGGCTCGGCCGGCGCGCCGCGATCCCTTCGACCTGTTCAACGAGTGGCAGGAGGAGATGCGGCGCTACTGGGCCGACATCTGGCCGCTCGCGCCGCTCGCCTTCCGGCGGGCGGTGGCGGGAACGGCGCAAGCGCCCACGCCGTGGGCGCCCCGGGCCGACGTCTACGAGAAGGACGGCGCCATTGTGGTGAAGGCCGAGCTGCCAGGCGTGAAGAAGGAGGATATCAGCATCACGCTCGAGGCGGGCGATCTGGTGATCCGTGGCGAACGGAAGGCGGAGCACGAGGTCAAGGAGGACGCGTACTACCGCATGGAGCGGACGTACGGGAGCTTCCTGCGCCGTTTGCCGCTGCCGGAGGGCGTGGACCCCGACAAGGTCCAGGCCACCTACGCCGACGGGGTCCTGGAGGTGCGCGTCCCGAGGCCGGCGGAGTCGAAGCCCGAGCCGAAGCAGATCAAGGTCGCGTGATTGGGCGGGGGGGGCCGCTCCAGGGCTAGCGGCCCCCCCTCACCGACGTTGGCCGCGAGAGGGACGCCATGGAGTGCAAGGAGCGCCTCGAGAGGTACCTGCGCGATAACCTGGTCGCGTATCGGGTCCAGCATCACCCGCGAGCGTACACGGCGCAGGAAGTCGCGGAGAGCGAGCACGTGCCCGGCAGGCTGCTGGCCAAGGTCGTCATGGCCTACGCGGACGACGCGCCGGCAATGCTAGTCCTCCGGGCGGACCACCAGGTGGAGATCGAGGCGGCGCGAGCCGCGCTCGGCGCTCGCAGCCTGCGGCTAGCGCACGAAGAGGAGTTTGGCGCGCTCTTCCCGGACTGCGAAATCGGCGCCATGCCGCCGTTCGGCAACCTGTATGGCCTCGCGGTCGTGGTGGACCAGGCGCTCGCCGAAGACGACACGATCGTCTTCCAGGCGGGCACGCACAGCGACACGATGAGCGTCCGGTACGCCGACTTCGCGCGGCTAGCGCAGCCCAGGGTGGCGCGGTTCGCCACGCACGTGTAATGTGGCGTCACGCTCGGCGCCGCTTCGGCCCGTGGGCCGAAGCGGCGCCGTCGCGCCCGGCGGGCAGCTCCCCGGCAGTAGCGGGGTTCGCGCGTGCGGTCATCACTCTGTACGCCTCGCACGCACGGCCCGCCGCCGTAGCGCCTTGCGGCCTTCCTCCAACAGCAGTAGCAGTGGGGCGAACGACAGGAGCAGCAGCCAGTGCTCGGGGCGCAGCGGCGCCAGCACGAACACCGCCGCGAGCGGCGGCGCGTAGATCAGGAGCAGCAGCAGCCCCAGCTCGGCGGCGATGCCGAGCAGCAGCGGGCGATTGCTGGCAAGCCCTAGCTGCAGTACCGACTCCCGCGCGCTGCGGCAGGCGAACGCGGCGCCGACCTGCCCCGCCACGATGCCTGCCAGCGTCATCGTCGTGGCGGTCACATACAGGGTGCCGCTGGCAGGCAGGCTGTCGCCGGGGCGCCAGCCGCCGAGCCAGAAGACGAAGAAGTAGCCGCCGAGCGCGAACGTGGCCTCGAGTAGGCCCAACCAGGCGTAGACGCGGAGCAGCGTCGCCAGGTTCAGCAGCCGTTCGCTGCGCCGCCGTGGGGGGCGCGTCATGTCGTCCCGTTCGGGCGGCTCCATACCGAGAGCGAGCGCGGGCAAGAGATCCGTGCCGAGATCGACGGCCAGGACTTGCATGACGGTGAGCGGCAGGGGGATGTGGAACAGCGCGAAGGTAATGAAGGGCAAAGCCTCCGCCACGTTGCTCGTCATGACGTAGGTGAGGAACTTCCGGACATTGTCGTAGACCGCCCGGCCCTGCTCGATAGCGACGACGATGCTAGCGAAGTTGTCGTCGGCCAGGACGACGTCGCTGGCCTCGCGCGCCACGTCGGTGCCCGTGAGCCCCATCGCCACTCCGATGTCGGCCCGTTTGAGGGCCGGCGCGTCGTTCACGCCGTCGCCGGTTACCGCAACGACCTCGCCCCGGCGCTGATAGGCTTCCACCAGGCGCAGCTTGTGCTCGGGCGTGACGCGGGCAAACAGGAGGTGCGGGGTATCCAACAGGCGGTCCAGGTCGGCCTCTGCCAGTGCATCCAGCTCGGGCCCGGAGACGGCGCGCACTTGGTCTGAACACAGTCCGATCTCGCGACCAATCGCCGCCGCCGTCCGCGCATCGTCGCCGGTGACCATAACCACCCGCACGCCCGCGCGGCGACAGGTCGCGAGCGCGGCGGGGACCTCGGGGCGCGGCGGGTCCTCCATGGCGAGCAGCCCCAGGAGCGTTAGCTCCCGCTCCACCTCCTCCACCGGCCACCCGTTCGCCGTGTGCGCCAGCGCCGCGATCGGCCGAGCCGCGATGGCCAGCACGCGCAGGCCGCGGCGCGTCAGCTCGTCGTTGGCGGCTTCGGCAAGCTCTCGCATTGGCGGGTCGAAAGGCCGATAGCCGCAGGCCCAGCGCACGCTCGCGCAGCGCGGCAGCACCTCGCTGGGTGCCCCTTTCACACAGGCGATCTCGCGGCCGTCGATCTCCTGCACCGTGGTCATCCGCTTGCGGGTCGAGTCGAACGGCAGCTCGGCCAGCCGGGGCCAGGCGGCGAGGGCCGCTTCAGTTAGCCCGACCTTGCCGGCGGCGACCAGGATCGCCGCCTCGGTGGGATCACCGATCGCGCCCCAGCCGTGCCGCTCGCTCCCGGGCGGGACGAGATGGGCGTCGCAGCACAGCGCAGCGGCGCGCAGTAGCTCGACCACGGCCGCCGACGACGCGCCCGCGGTCGCCCCTTCCACCTCGCCGGCAGGGTCGTAGCCGGTTCCGGAAACCCGATAGAGCTGCCCGCCCGCCCAGACCTCGCGCACGGTCATCTCATTCTCGGTGAGCGTGCCGGTCTTGTCAGTGAGGATCAGGGTCGTCGCGCCTAGCGCCTCGACCGCGGACAGGCGCTTCACGAGCGCGTTGCGGCGGGCCATGCGGCGCACGCCGATCGCGAGCGCGAGCGTAAGCGTCGGCAGCAGGCCCTCCGGGACGTTCGCGACGATGATCCCGATCCCAAAGACAAACCCCGCGGTCAACGGCAGGCCACCCACGGTGGTGCCCAGGAAGAAGAAGACGATCCCGAGGCCAAGGGACAGTGCGGTGATCACCCGCGTCACCTGGATCAGCTCCCGCTGGAGCGGGCTTAGCTGCTCGGTCTGGCGCTGGGTGAGCCGGGCGATCCGACCGAACTCCGTTGCGCTGCCGGTGGCGAACACCACGGCCTCGCCGCGCCCACTGGCCACCGTGGTGCCTGCGAACAGGAGGTTCGGCAGCTCGGTCAGCGTGCGGCCAGCGGGATTGGCGAGATCGGCCGACCGCGGAGCCAGCCGCGACTCGCCCGTCAGCGCGGAGGCGTCCACCCGCAGCCGTTCGGCGGCCACCAGCCGCGCGTCGGCCGGCACCGCCTCGCCTTCGGTAAGCACCAGCAGGTCGCCTGGCACGACCGCGGTGGCCGGCAAGAGCTGCTCGATGCCGTCGCGCCGCACCATGACCTGGCGCGGGAGCAGCGCCTCGAGCGCCTCGGTAGCGCGCTCTGCCTGGTACTCCTGCCAGTAGCTGAAGAGGCCGTTGACCAGGATGACGGCGACGATGGCCACGGCGAGCTGCGGCATGTCCGCGAGCCAGGCGAGCGCCGCCCCGGCCCACAGGAGGAGGCGAAGAAGTGCAGGAAGTTCCCTGCCAGCTCGACGTACCAGGGTAGGCGGGATGGGCGCGGCAGCGCGTTGGGCCCATACCGCGCTGCCCGGGCCGCCGCCTCGGAGCGAGTGAGGCCGGCGCGGCCGCTGCCCAGCGCCGCGAGCGCCGCTTCCGCGGACAGCGCTGCCCAGCACGCTGCCCCGTTCGGTTCGGACTCGCTCGGCCCCGTCCCCCGGGGCGGGGCCTGCGCGCCTCGCCTTCGTCGCCACCGAGGCATTCGGTCACACCTATTCGCGGTTGCCCGCGGGTCGGCTGGCGCGTCCCGGGGTCCTAGCGCAGGCCCGGGCGGCTGCCCCTGCCCGCCCAACAATCCGCGCGCCCGGGGCGCGCCCCGGCGCTCACACGATGAAGAGAGAACGGTGGCGGGCGCGAACGGAGGCCGGGGCGGCGGGCTCGCGGCGCTGCCGGACCAACAGCACCGGAACGTGGGCCGTACGCAGGGCCTCGTCGGCGACGCTACCCAGGAGCAGCCGCGCGGCGCCGCCTAGCGCGCGGCTGCTCATAAGAATCAGATCCTAGCACGGCCCGCCGCAAGCCGCCGCGTCCGTGTGTCGCCATCACGATCAGGTCGGCGTGCCGGGCCGCTGCCTCGCGCACGATGCAGTCGGCGGGATCACCCTGCACCACGGCGATCTCGACGGGAAGGTCGTCCCGGCCCATCTCGCGCGCAATGCCTGCCAGGTAGGCCTCGGTGCGCTCCACGGCTTCGCGCTCGAACGGCGGGGGCTTTGGGGCCGCCACGGCGAAGAGAGCAACAGCAGCGCCGAGGGCCGTCGCTAGCGTGCGCGCGGGGGGGAGGGCGACGGCCGCCTCGGCCGAGCCGTCGAGGGGCACGAGCAGCGTCTTAAACATGGCGCCGCATCCGATCCGCGGCCGCACGCCGGTGGCTTCTACCGCGGCCGCCAGCATGAGTCGGGGCGCCCCGGCCGCCGGTGGGGCACCCCCGCCAGCCGCCACGCGGGTCTGGTAGCTACCAGGCGCTCCCACAGCGGGGGCACGACAGCGCACCGCGGCGTGTCGCCACGTGCTGCTGGAGCATCCGCGACAGACTGCGCGGGCGTAGCCCCAGGTGCAGCCGGTGCAAGTCCGCGACGAGCGTGTCCACGGCGCTGCGGGAGCGCCGCGGACACGAGTCCCACACCGTCTCGGGATCAACGCGCGCCGCGGAAAGCACGGCCTCGCACTCGCTAATGGTCCAGCGCGGCTTCCTTTCCATCGGTAAGTTCCTCCGGCCCCGACGGATCGCGCCGGGCTCGCTTAGCCCCTCCCTCCGCGTGAGCTACCACATCCATGATGCGGGCCGCAGGTTGCGGCGACGGTAGCAGAAGGTCAACGCAGCCTTGCGGAAGTCAACCGCCGTCGGTGTTCGCCGGCCGCCGCGACACGGTAGCCGACCGATCCGGCAAGGCCCCGGCGCCGCCAGGCGGCGTTGACCCTCCAGTTACCCGAATTAACCTTTGCGCTAACGCCGCTTGCTTACCGTTGGTGGCAGAAGAGATGGCTGCAGAGGGAGAGAACGCATGCAGGTGATCAAGGCCGAGCGCTGGCGCCAGGTAGACAGAGGCGCCCCCGGCGCCCTGGGCAGCGGTCGGCGCTGTTCGGCGTGCGGCGCGCAGGGCTTGCTCCCGAGGGGCGAGGTGGTGTTTGACGGCGCCACGGCCAGCTACTATGCGGTCGTGCGTTGCGGCAATTGCGGCTACGACCTGCTGGAGCCGGCCGCGTCGGACACGCTCGCGCCGTCATCGCCCGAGCCGTGCCGTAGCCGCCGGTAGACGAGGTACAGGCCGACATACACGGCCATGCCAAGAAGGCCCACCGTCAGGTCGTGAATCGTGTCCTCCACGCCGCGGACGTTGTGGGTGCCGAGCCACACGTCTGTGAAATACTCCTGAATCTCCAGCAGCGTGTGCAGGATGTGCGCGGCGCCGATTGCCGCCAGCCAGTTGAGCCCGAAGGCCGCGAGCAGCACCACGGCGAGCGCTCCGGGGCCGTGGAAGTGCGGCAGCAGGTCGAAATAGTAGTAGCTGTCGTAGAGATTGAACGAGTTGCCCGCCATGTCGAGCCAGAAGATCGAGGGATAGAGGTTGTCCAGCCAGAATGGGTAGCGGTCCCAGCGCTTCGTCCAGCGATAAAGAAGCGGGAACAGCAGGCTGAAGGTCAGCACGATGACGGCATTGCGGACAGGGATCGCTTTGCCGGCGAAGCGCGGATCGTCGGGGAACAACAGGCCTTCGCCGAGAAAGTAAACGATGGACAGGCGCAGCGCGACGTTGAGCAGGATCGCCAGCCACCGCATTCGCTGCCTCTGCTCCCGTTACAGGAACTCCTGCCCGATCAGCCAGGCATGATAGAACAGCTTGGCCAGCTCGCGAACCAGCACCTGGGGCGGCAACTGCCGGTTCGGCATGACGTGGCCGAATAGATCGAACTCGCTGTAGTGGCGCAGCGTGCCCGGCGGGAGCGCCGCCGCGAGCGTGCGGGACTGGGTGTAGGGCACGTAGCTGTCGGCGCGATCGTGCATCAGATAGACCCGCGTTCGGATCCGCGCGACGCCGCTGTGGGGCGAGATTGCCGTGAGTTGCTCGCGTGTGCTCGCCGGGAGCGCCGCCACGATGGCGTCGACGCGGTCGGGCGTCGTTCCGCGCAGTAGCTCCAGCGCCAGGCGCCCGGTCGGCGAGAGCGCGTCCGGAGTGACGAGGGCCTGCGGCGGCTGGCTGTCGAAGGCCCGGCCGAGCTCGGCGCGATCGGCCGCGTCGGGCAGGGCGGCGATGAGGAGGTGGGCGAACTCCCAGCGCGTGACCGCGGCGGGCTCCCAGGCGACGGCTTCGCCGTCGCGCTGGAAGGAGCGACTGGCCACCGCGCGCACCAGGTCGAGGACATCGTAGTAGGCGCCCAGAACATTCACGAACGCGATCTGGCCGCCGACCTGCTCGTCTTCGGCGGCGAGCAGGACGAGCGACCCGCCGGCCGAGAAGCCGAAGACGCCGATCCGGCGCGCGTCTACTTCGGCGCGGTTCGCCAGATAGCTCACCGCTTGGAGTAAGCCAGCGGCTTCCGCGGGCGTGATGTCGCCCTGCAATAGCCCTTCCGACTCCGGGACGAGCACTACGGCTCCGGCTCGGCTCAGCGCCTCGGCGAAGCGCACCATCGTCGGCTCGCGCCGCAGGGCGAACACCCCGCCGTAAAGGACGACGGCGCCGTGTCGGCCGCCGCCGGCGGGCAGGTACAGGTCGGTATCCACGTGGCCGCCAGGGAAATCGTAATGGTATTCCTCGCGCCTCGGCGGGGCCGTCAGCCACGTCAGCGGCCGCGCCGGCGGGTCCGGGAAGACCTCGGGGAGCACGAGAAGCACCTTGACGGCCACGCGCCCCGGGGGCAGCAGGGCCAGCGCGAAGAGCAAGGCGACGATGGCGAGGGCCAGCCACGCCGGACGCGGGACTCGCCTCCACGCGGCCAACGGGGACGGGCGCTCCAGCCCCCGCCGCTCGCGGTCGCGCGCGCTTGGCACTCGCGCAGCTCTCACACGCCGTAATCCTCCCGTCGGCGCTGGTGAAGCAAGATCGGACAATCCGCCTCGTCCGGGAGCCAGAAGATGCCTGCCACGGTCCGCATGGTACGTCCTCCGCCGAGTGCGCGAGGGCCCTAGCCCCGAGGAGCCACGGGCGTCCGCGGGACCTGGTCCCGGACGTGCGAACGCGGGGCGGGCGGGCGCCAGCGGCCGGGATCGAGCGCGCGCTCGGCCTCGCGCGTGAGCGAGTAGCATGCCGCTTGCAGCCGCGCGGTGAAGGCCTGTGGCGATTCGCCCGGCGCGAGCGTGAGCGGCGGACCGAAGGCGATCGCCAGCGGGCGGCGTCGCAGCCAGACCGGGATGCCGCTTACCACGAGCCCTCGGAAGCCGGGCGGGGCGCCCGGGAGCATCACCGACTCGGTGCCCGCCAGCCCAAACGGCACCACGCTCGCATCGAGGGCGGCAGCCAGGTGCGCCGTCCCCAGGCGGAACTCGACCGCCGGATCGGCGGCGCGCTCGCGCGCCGGGTCGGCGTGCGTGCCCTGCGGGAAGATCAACAGCGGGGCGCCCGTCGCCGCGACGCTCACGAGCCGCCGCAGGCTGGCCTCGCGATCGCTGCGCTGCAGCAGGGGATACAGGCCAAAGGCGAGGATGCCGTACGCGGAGGCCAGGCCGGCCTTGATGAAGCCCTCGCCGCCGATGACGACGATGAGCCGAGGGCCGAGGCGCCGCGCCGCCGAGCGTGCGAGGGCGTAGCGCACGAGCGGCATGTCGGCGAAGCTATGGTGCGTGCCGGCGAAGATCACGCGCGGCGGCAGGTCCGCCAAGTGCTCAGCGCCCAGGATGATCGTGCGCGGCACGGTGACGCGGTAGAGCAGATCGAAGGGAAGCGCCAGCCCGCGAAACACTCGCCCCCACGTGTAGGGCCAGCGCGGTGGGGCGGCGTTGAACGCCGCGAGGCCGCGCGGCTCAGGCTCGCGCTCGGCGGCGAGCGGCGGGGCAGCCGCTACCAGCGCGCGCACTTGCTCGCTGGTCATCTCCAGCTTCAGATCGCCGTCCGCGACGACCTTGCCCGTCTTCTCTTCCAGCGCCTGCGCCAGCTCGACGAGGCCGAGGCTATCGAGGCCCAGCGCCGCGAGCGTCTGGTCGGGACGCACCGCGCCCGCGTGGGCCACGCCGGCGATGGCCTGGCCCACGGGGTCGTCGGCGGCAAGCGCGCTCTCGATCTGCACGGCGTGCGCCGTATCGGGTGGGGGCAGCAGGTGGCGCCGGACCTTGAGCATGGCGGTCCGAGGGAAATCCGGTTCGGGCCACCAGGAGGCGGTGGCGAGCCGCTGGTGCTGGGCCAACCGGCCGTTGCAGGTGGCGATCAGCTCGGCCAGGTTGACCTGCCCGGGGGGAAGCGCGGGCAAGAGGTAGGCGTGGAGCGTCGCGCCACCCCCAGGCCCCGGCACGGCGACCACGGCGGCGTCCTTCACCGCCGGATGCGTCCGCAGCACGTCCTCGACGTCCTGGGGCCAGACGGCCATGCCCGACGGGAGCTTGATGAGGTCGCGGGCGCGTCCCTGGAGCCAGATGTTGCCACGCGCGTCAATCTTGGCGAGGTCGCCGGTCGCGTACCAGCCGTCGTGCAGCACCTCGGCGGTGCGCGCGGGGTCCTGCCAGTAGCCCCGCATGACGTTCGGGCCGCGCACCAGCAGCTCGCCCTCCGCGCTCAGCCGCACCTCGACACCGGGCAGCGCCTTGCCAACGCTACCGGCGGGCGTGCTGCCATCGGCCGCGCCGCCCGCGATCACGGGTGAGCACTCGCTCGTGCCATAGCCCTGGATCACCTGGACGCCGAACCGCTCCCAGAGCTGCTGTGTCTCGGGCGGCAGGGCGGCGCCACCCGAGACGAACACTCGCACGTGGCCGCCAAGCCTCCGGTGGATCGGCCAGAAGAGCCAGCGGCGCGCGGCGAGCGGCAGGCGCGGGGCCAGAGCGAGCAGCCCCCGGTACACCGGCGCCGGCAAGGCGGCACGCAGCCGCTCGTCGGCCGCCTGGCCCATGACGGCGAGGAGCTGGGGTACAGCGAGCATATGGGTGATGCGCTGCTCGGCGAAGACTCGGGCGATCTCGGGGCCGCGCCGGCTCGGCACGTAATGGATCGCCGCGCCCTGGGCCAGGGGGTAGAGCAGGCCCACCGTCAGCTCGAAGAGATGCGACAGCGGCAGCACGCTCGCCAGCCGGCAGGACGCATCGAGAGGCACGGTGGAGCGCAGGGCTTCGACCTGCGAGCACAGGTTGCCGTGCGTGATCATGCAGCCTTTCGGGGTGCCCGTCGTGCCCGACGTGTAGACGACGACGGCCAGCTCCTCGGCCGGGGGCGCCCAGGGCGTCGGCGGCGCCACGGCGACGCGGCTGCCCGGCTCCCACCACGGGGTCAGCTCGCAGCCCGGCGCCCAGGCCGGATGCTCGTCGAAGCCGACCAAGAGCCGGCGCGGGGCGATCGCGGCGAAGATCTTGGCGCCGGCCTCCGGGTTCATCTCCCGGTCGAAGGGAACGGCCACGGCTCCCAGCTTCCAGAGGGCAAACAAGTACACCGGCGTGCGCCAGTGGCTGGGAAGCCACAGCACCACGCGATCGCCCGCGCGTACCCCTTCGTCCGCTAGCTCGGCGGCCAGACGATCCACGAGCGCGAGCAGCCGCGCGCCGCTGATCGTCTGCCAGCGGAGGCCGTCCTGGCTGCCCAGCGCGATCGCGTCGGGCAACGCGCGCGCCCGTTCCTGCACCACCTCATACAGGTGCGTGTACATCTGGACCTCCTTCGCGCGAGCGCGTCACAGGGCGCTGGCTTTCGTCGCCGCGGACTCGTCGTGCGCGCCCTTGCCCGGCTGAAGCGGCGCCGGCTGTACGGCCGGCAGGAGCACGAGCGCCACGAGCACCATCATCACCATGAAGACGAAGATCGCCCGCGGGCCATACAGGTCGGCCAGGCGCCCCGCGACGAGCGTCGCGAACGGCGCGGCCAGCGAGCCGCTGGCGGCGAGGCCACCGGTGGCGACGCCCATATGGTGGCGAGGGACGAGATCGGCGAGCAGCGGCACCATGAGCACCGCACTGCCGGCATTGCCCACCCCGGCCACCACGAAGACGGCAACGCCCTGCTCGACAGTCGTGATTACCAGCGCGGCCAGCGCCGCGCAGCTAATGAGGACGAAGCCGGCGCTCATCACCAGGCGCTTGCCGTAGCGGTTGCCGAGCCAGGCCGCCGGGAAGGCGACCAGGGTCGTCGCCAAGAGCAACAGCCCTGGCAGGAGCTGCGCCTGGCCCACGGTGGCGCCCAGGATATCGTGCGTGTAGACCGAGATGAGGGGCATGACGGCGTTCAGCCCGGACCAGTAGGCGAGGTTCACCAGGCACAGGACCACGGCGCCGCGATAGAGCCGCAGGAAGGCGCCTGGCGACAGGGACCCCGCCGGGGCGGAGGCCTCCTGGCGCTCGGCTTCCCACTGCAGCGGCGATGGCTCGCGCACGCCGACAACGGTGATCAGCACGCCGACCGCCAGCAGGGCCCCTGCAATGACGAACGCTTCGGTGGGCACGCGGTCGCGCCAGAGCAGGAAGCCGAGCGCCAGGATGGCCACGTTACCCGCCATGTCGACGACGACCGCCCAGGCGGAGAGCCCATTACGCTCGTCGGGCGTCGTCACATCGGCGAGCAGCGCCTTGTGGACATCGTCCATGACATTGAAGGTCAGGGTGAAGAGGAAGATGACGACGATGGCCGGCACGACGGCCGCGAGGCCACCGACGAGCGGGACGAGCGCGCTCGGCAAGGCCCAGGCGCTGAACGTGGGCGTAAGCGCCAGGAGCGCCGCGGACAGCAGCCCGCCGACCAGGATGAACGGGCGGCGGCGGCCGAGCCAGCCGGCCCAGGTGCGGTCCGACCAGGCGCCGACCAGCGGCGAGACGATCGCGCCCTCGAACGACCGGCTGTTTCCCAGCAGCGCCAGGAGCAGATACGAGCTAGTGAAACCAGCCTGGAGCCAGAGCGTGAGCGTGAAGTTGTTGAACGCGCTAAAGACGCCGAGGCCGAAACTGCACCCCAGGTACGCTATGCGCTGGGAGGTCCGCATCGCCTCCACCTTACTGTACGGGCGCGCGGCCGGCAGCCCGTGCCCGCGCCAGTGGCACCGGTCGCTCCGCTCATCGGCATACCGACCGGCGCCACCACGGGCGCGGGCACGGTCGGCGGCGAGTAGCCGTGGTGGAAGCCCATCGTGGGCCGCCGGATGAAGCCGTGTGGCGCCCGCTCTCGGCCAAACCGAATCAAGCTCGCCTGTGGAGAGGCTCGACTCGCTACGCTCCTAGCGCCACCATAGCGAGCGATAGTTGCGGGGGCGATTGCGCTGCGTTGCTGGCAGGTCAATGAAAGCCGCGCCTCGCCGCGGAGGGCGGGGGCGGCGTGGTCGGCCCTGCTCCAGCGGCACCGGCGTGGCCGGGGCGGTCGCGCTCGCTGAGCCGGCCGGTGGCCACAAGCCAGCGCACGAACTCCAGGCGGCGCGCAGCCTGCGCGTCGAAGCCCAGGAGCTGCACGGCGAGGCTGAACGCCGCCGAGTTGCGATTAACCGCGCTCTTGCCGGCGCCCGGTCCGTTGCCAGGCACGCTCATCAGTCGTCTCCTCTCAGGCCGTGCGGTCGGCCGCATTCGCCGGTTGGCGCGCGCCCAAGGAACGCGGCGGCAGCTCTACGACCACCAGCGAAGGCGGCGGCTGATCGCCCGGCGGCAGGGGCGTTGACTGACGTCGCAGCAACGACACGCCCGCGAAGAAGATGGCGAGCGCCAGCAGGATGGCAAGCAGCAGGTAGTCACGGCCGTACCACACTGCGAGCAGCCCCACGGGAATCACCCGACGCTTGGGCACCAGCATGGCGCCTCCCCGACGCCGCGCGTTCCGATCCCGCCCCCCTCGTCTGCCCCCTACTCTACCGCGGCCAGGTTAACCACGAGGTTGCAGGCGATCAACGCGCCGCAAACGTGGGTCGCCGGTGGCGCCCTCCCCAAGCGGATGGCCCGCGCGGCTCGGCGTAGCTGTCGTCCGAGCCGTAGCGCCCGAGCGCGTCCGGCGGCCGGCCTGCCGACGTGAGCGAGGGTCACGGCGCTTTCGTGGCCCCCAGTTGTTCTCTTCGCTCGTCGGTCGTGAGATGAGGCGCGTTGACGGGCGTGAAGCGACGATAGACGTGTGCGAGCGGCGGGAGCCACGGTTGCCGTGACCTGGCGTTTACGTCCGTGTACGTCGGGAGTAACGTGCGAGTGCGATCCTCAGAACACGGACGCCGGTGCAATCCCGGCCGCTCGTGCGCGCGGGCGGCGTTCGGCGATGCCGTAGGCAGAGAAGTGCGAATGCGCGGGGACCGACAGGATAGGCGCGTGCGACGATGGTCGCTCGCGGTCTCGCTCGGGTTCCTCCTGGCCTGCGAGCCGGGCGGCGCCCCTATCCCCAGCTCGCCCGCAGCCACGACGCCGGCGATCGTGGAGACCGCCCTGCCCGTGGCGGCCCCGGCCGCTAGCCCGACAGAGAGCCCCGCGCTGGCGACCGGACGCGCGCCGGCGGAGGCGCCCGATCCAGAAACGGCAAGTGTCGAGCAGGCGGGCGGCCAGCCCGCCCGGCCGAACGTGCTGTTGATTACGGTGGACTCGGTGCGCGCCGACCACGTAGGAACCTACGGTGGCCCGGCCCGCACGCCGACGCTCGACTGGCTTGCCAGCCAGGGCGTGCGCTTCACGAACGTCTACGCTCAGCTCCCGCAGACCACGCCGAGCCATGCCGCCATCTTGACGGGCCAGTATGCGTCGACCAGCGGCGTGCGGATCGCGCACCACGACGCGCTGCCAGACGGCAAGCCGACACTGGCCCGGGCCATGCAGGACGCCGGCTACCAGACCGGCGGCATCTACAGTTGGGCCGGGCCGGTCGACGGCTTCGACCAGGGCTTCCAGAACTACGTCAACGTGGCGACCGCCGATGCGGACGGGCGGGCCGACCTCACGACAGACGCCGCGATCGCCTGGCTCACGAAGGCGGCCGCCGAGCGCGACAAGCCGTTCTTCCTTTGGGTCCACTACCGCGATCCGCACTATCCATACGAGCCGCCAGCGCCCTTCGACACGCTGTACGCGCCGCGCTGCGATGGCTGTGTCGACGGCAGCCTGGCCACGCTGAACCGCCTGCACGGCGGCTGGCGGCCAACACCGGCCGAGCTGGCGCGGATCCTGGCGGCGTACGACGGGGAGATTAGCTACAGCGACCACGAAGTGGGACGCCTCTTGACCCAGCTCACGGCGCTCGGGCTGGAGCCCACGACGCTGGTCGTGGTGACGAGCGACCACGGCGACGCGTTCGGCGAACACGGCGAGTGGTTCCACGGGCTGGGCGTCTACCAGGAGACGATCCACGTGCCGCTCGTGGCGCGGCTACCTGGCGCGCTGCCCGCCGGCGTGGCGTTCGACGGCGTCGTCCAGCTCATCGACGTGATGCCCACGGTGCTGGACGTCGTGGGCTTACCGCCCGCGCCGAGCGCTGAGGGGCGGAGCCTGGTGTCGGCTCTCCGCAGCGGCGGCACCACCGACGGTCCGGCGATCACCGAGGTGTCGGATGGGCACTACACCGCGGTGGTGCTCGGCGAGTGGAAGCTGATCCGCGACAACCTCAGCGGGCAGCGCGCGCTCTATCATCTCCCCAGCGACCCCGGGGAGCAGCGTAACCGAGCGGCCTCAGACCCTGGCCCGGCGGCGCGCCTGACGGCCGTGCTGGACCAGTGGGACGCGACGCGGGCCGCAGGCACGCTCTGGCGCGCGCCATAGGCCACCAGCGCGGCGGCTCGGCAGCCATACGGGTTTCTTGCGCTTCTCTAGCAGATGAATCCCTTGCCATGGATGTGCGCCAATAAGTATCACCTTAGTTGTGAGCTTCACGCGGCGTGCTTTCTAGCCACAGCAAGGAGAGGGAATGCGCACCTATCCATGGAGCCGGCCGGGCTGGTTCGTCGTAGCGGCCCCCCTGCTTATCGCCGCACCGCTGGCGCTGGCGCCCGACAGCGGGCCAGTGCCAGTCCCCAGCGCGCCGATCGAGGGGTCCGCGCCCGTCGTGGCCGTGGCCGCCGCGCCCGGCGCTCTGGACACCTCCGCGGCCAGCGCGGCCGCGCCCTCCACGCTTGCGCCGGCGCTGGCTGCCGACCCGGTGGCCGACGATCCCGTACTGGTCGGCGCGGGCGACATCGCGGCGTGCGGCGAGGGCAGCGAGGCGACGGCGGCGCTGCTCGACCGCATTCCGGGCACCGTGGTGACGCTAGGCGACAACGCCTATGGCTCGGGCACGGCCGAGGAGTACGCGCGCTGCTACGAGCCGACGTGGGGCCGCCACAAGGCGCGGACGCGGCCGGCGCCGGGCAACCACGATTACATGACGGCGAGCGCAGCGCCCTACTTCGCCTACTTCGGGGAGCGCGCCGGCGCGCCTCGGCAGAGCTACTACAGCTACGATCTTGGCGCCTGGCACATCGTCGCGCTGAACAGCAACTGCGACGAGGTGGGCGGCTGCGAAGCGGGCTCGCCGCAGGAGCGGTGGCTGCGCGTGGACCTGGCGGCGCATCCGGCTGCCTGCACGCTCGCCTACTGGCATCACCCGCGGTTTAGCTCAGGCGAGCATGGCAACAACCGGGCGGTGCAGCCGTTCTGGCAGGCCTTGTACGACGCCGGGGCGGACGTGGCGCTGGCGGGCCACGAGCACTTCTACGAGCGGTTCGCGCCGCAGGACCCCGCGGGCGCGGCGGACCCAGCTCGCGGCATCCGCCAGTTCACCGTGGGCACGGGCGGCGCCAGCCTCTACCAGTTCGGCGTGGTCCGGCCCAATAGCGAGGTCCGCAGTGCCGAGAGCTTCGGCGTGTTGAAGCTGACGCTGGGGTCGCAAGGCTACCAGTGGGAGTTCGTGGCGGCGGACGGCAAGCCGTCCAAGGACCGGGGCAGCGCGGCCTGTCACGCGGGCGCCCGGGGGGCGCCCGCGGCGTCGTAATTCAGATTCAGCCCAGTGCGGCTGAGGCAGGCGGCGTTATGTCGTCACCTGAGGCCGGCGCCTGTCCGTGATGCGGAGCGCGAGCACGGCCGGCGCGCCCAGCAGCGCCGAGAGACCGAGCAGGACCGCGCGGAAGAGGACGACCGCCGCGAGGGCGGCGCCCGGCTCCACGCCGAGATACGTTAGCAGCAGCAGGCCGCTCCCCTCGGCCGCGCCGATCCCGTGCGGGCTTGCCGACAGGCCGCCCAGGAGCTGCATCATCGCGTACACGGCCACGGCGCGGCCGAGGTCCCAGCCCGCAAGCCCGACCGCCAGCCCAGCCAGATACAGCGCGAATCCACCGAGCAGCACCGCCGGCACCCCGAAGAGCAGCGCCGTGAGTGTTTGCCGTGCGCCCAGCAAATGGGCGCTCTCCTCCAGCACCGCGCGGCGCTTGCCAGCCATCAGCCAGCGTAGGAGTGGCCAGCGAGCGGCCCGGTGTCGTAGCGGCGGCGCAGCCAGGGCCAGCACCAGCGCAACAATGGGGACCGCGAGCGGCAGGACGACGGGCGCCAGCGCCGGGTAGCCGAGCACGAGGGCCGCGGCGACCAGGGCGAGCGCGAAGAAATCGGCCAGCGCCTGCGCCACCACGGTCGGGGCCGCCCGGGCAAACGGCACACCGCCGCCCAGGAAGTAGCCACGCATCAACTCGCCCGCCGGCGTGAACATGAACCACTGGCCCGCGAGGTAGGCCGCGCCGGCGCGCCAGCGGGGGACGAGAAGGCCAGCCTGGCCCAGGTAGTAGGTCCAGCGCAGCGCTTTCACGGCGTAGTACGCGATGACGAGCGCCACCATCGGCAACAGGAGCGCCCATTGGACGTGCTCTAGCGTTTCGAGGAAGCGCTTCATCTGGACGAGTCGCTGCCCCATCAGAAGCAGGGCCACGACCAGGAGGACAGCGATTCCGGCGCGCACGAGCGCCCCACGCGGCAGCGGCCAATGCCGCGCTGGCCTGGCGTCGGGCTGGTCCCTCGGCGGCGGAAGGACCGACGCCTGCTCGCCCGCGGTCATGGCTCCTGCCTCGCTCCAACCGGCTCGCCCGCGAGCGCGAGCGCAACGCCAGCGTTAGCAGCGGCCGCGGCACCGCTCGGCGGGAGAAGCTGGCGGGCCGCGTACCAGCCAAACGCCGCGGCGACGCTGCCCAGGAAGTAGCCCGCGAACGCGTCGACGATCCAGCAGGCGCCGAGGTAGGCGGGCGCGAGCGCGGCGGCGAGGCCCACGAGCTGCGCCGGGAGCGCCCAGCGCCGCTCCGCGCCGGCCAACACTCCCGCCAGCGTGCCGACGAGCAGCGCCTGGACGCTCGGGAATGAGCCGGGGCCGAGGCCCAGCCAGGCTGGGGTGAGCCAGGCGGCGACCGCCGCATCGGGCGGCTGGCGCACGAACATCTGGCCGCCCAGCCAAGCCAGCTCCCAGGCGAGCGCCAGCCCGCTCACCAGGGCGACGAGCGCGGCTCTGGTTCGTGCCCACCCAGCCCGCCCGGCGCGGGCGAGCGTGATGGCTGCCAGCGCGGCGTAGAGAATGCCCGGCGACCCAAAGGCAACGTAGAGCGGCGCCGTGGCCGCGCCCCAGCGGCCCGCGAGCTGGGTGTAGGCCCAGATGTCGGCGTTCTGCAGCACGCTGTTGACCTGGCTGGCGCCGGCGCTGGTGGCCGCGTAGCCGAGCCCGGCGAGGGCCAGATTGGCCGCGAGGATCGCCCCGGCCAGGCGCGCCAGCCGCGCCGCCAGCGGGTCCAGGTCGGGCCGGCCGGGTGTCCTGGTGACCGCGACCCAGTCCCAGGCAGCACCGACCGGCGGGACCCGGTAGAGGCAGCGCCCCAGCCGCGCCACGAGGTCCAGCGCGAACAGCGTCAGGCCGCCGGCCCAGAGCCCGAGGAGCGCGCCGACCACCAGGTCACTCGGGTAATGCGCGCCGAGGTGAACGCGGCTGAAGGCGAGCACCAGGATGTAGGCCAGGACGAACGGGCGGGTGGCCGGCCAGAAGACGCCGAGGATCAGGCCCAGGGCCACCGTCTCGCGCAAGTGGCCGCTGGGAAAGGTGGGAAACTCGAGCCAGGTGGCTCGCCAGTCGCGCCCCACGAGCTCGGCCTCCTCCCCGGCGCAGGCCGCGGTGGGACCATCGGCCCCGCGGAGCGCCACCAGCCGTAGGCCGTCGCAGGTGGTGATCGGCGTGCGCGCGTCCGGAACCACGACGAACGGGCGAGGGCGCGCGCCGCCGCCGGCATCCAGCAGCCAGCCGGTGGCGGTCAGCCCGAGCGCGAGCGCAACGCCGATGGCAAGCGCCGCCGCGGGCAGCGCGGCGCGCTTGCGGCACCAGCAGTAGCCGAGCACCAGCAGGATCAACACGAAGTAGTTCGGGCCGGGCTCGTTGAGCGCCGCCATGAGGATCGCGGAGAGCGGCCACCACACGATCCCGTTCCAGGCGCGGAACAGCGCGAGGTCGGCATCCTGCCAGGCGCCCGGGGCCAGGATAGCGCTGCCCACCCAGGTGGCGAATGCCCTCAGGCCGACGGCGAGCAGCCAGAGGACGACGCCTCGGGCGACCACGTCGGCCGCCGGCCAGAGAAACGCGGCCGACGCGCGGCGTGCGCTCATGGGCGCGGCCCCGCGACGGCGGCATCGGCGCGCGGCCGATCCGCCCTCGCCCCCGCGCCCGGGACCAGGATCAGCAGCGCGCCGGGCTGCGCCTCGAATACGGCGGGGGTGTTGCCGACCGCCCGGCCATCGGCGTGCACCGCGAGCGGTGTCTCGGCCCTCACCTGAACGCGTTGGGCGCGGAAGGTCAGCCCACGTGTCGCGCACGGCCGGCGGTGTCGGGCGATGTTGGCGAAGTACCAGACCAGCTCGGGCACGCTGGCGCCCTCGAACACCCGCACCGTCAGCCGGCCGTCGTCCCAGCGGGCGTCCGGCGCGACGGTAAACCCGGCCCCGTAAAAAGGCCCGTTCGCCAGGACGACCAGGGGGGTTCGGACGCGCAGCCCCCGCGCGTAATCGAGGTCCAGCGTCATCTCAACCGCGCGGCTGCGCGCGAGGCGCGCCAGTGCGGGCAGCAACGCCCCCACCTGGTGCCGCTTCAGGCGCTCGCCGAACGGCATCACCGCGGCGTCCAGCCCTACGCCGGCCACTTCGAGGAACAGTTGGCCGTTGGCGAAGCCCACGTCCATGCGACGCGCGGGGGCCGTCGCCAGCAAGCGGGCAGCCGCCAGCGGGTCCGGCGGCAGCCCGAGCGCGTGGGCGACGTTGTTGAAAGTGCCGCCGGGCAGGACGCCGAGCGGAACTTCCGTGCCGAGCAAGCCCGTGGCCACGTCGGCGACCGTGCCATCCCCGCCCCACACCAGGAACAGGTCGTAGCGCTGGGCCTCGGTCGCGACGCGCGGCGCCACCAGCTCGCCGGACCGGGTGCAGGTAGGCTCGACCTCTACGTCGAGAGTGCGGAATAGGGACACGAGCCGGTCGATCACGGTCGGCACAGCCTGCCCGAGATGCGCCGGGTTTAGCACCAGCCGCGCGCGTCGCATCTTTTGTCCTTCCCGCGGCTCGCGGCGGCCGCGAGCCGCGCCCCGCCTGCCCCGTGGCTACCCGCCCGGCCGTGCCGGCGCCGCCGTGGCCGCCAGGGCGAGGCCGCGCTCGTCGAGGCGCAGGAGCGCCGGGTGGCTGGGATCGGCCTCTAGCTTCTCGCGCAGCCGGCCCAGGTGCACCTTCAGTAGCTCCTCGCTACCCGTCGCCCCCCAGAGCGCGGCCACGACCTGGCTGGTCGGCACGGGGCCGCCACCCTGTTGAAGCAGGTAGTCCAGTAGGCGGTACTCTTCGGGGGCCAGCGGGATGGTCCGCTCGCGCCAACGGGCCGCGTGAGATGCGAGGTCGAGTTGGAGCGCCGCGGCCGGCGTGCCGCCGGCCGCGGGCGGTGCGAGCTGGCCGCTCGCGCGGCGGAGCAGCGCTTGCACGCGCGCGACGAGCTGGCTCGTGCTGAACGGCTTCGTCACGTACTCGTCAGCGCCCAGGCGCAGCGCCCCTACCACGTCGGCGTCTTCGCTCCGAACCGTGAGCATGATGATCGGCGTGGTAGCGACGGCGCGGATCCGGCGGGCCACCTCAAACCCGTCAAGGCCCGGCATGTTGACGTCGAGGATCACGAGGTCGGGCGCCTCGCGCGCGAATGCGTCGAGCGCCTGCAGGCCATCAGCCGCCGTGACGACGGCGAACTGCTGCCGGCGCAGCACATACGCGACCACGTCCAACAGGTCGGGATCGTCGTCCACGACCAGGATCTTCGCGTTCATTCGGCTCCACCTCCCCCGGAGGCGCTCGAGAGCGCCACAGCCGGGGGCGTGGCGGTGGGTCCGCCCCCGGCTGGCTCCGCGGCGGCGACGGGCAGCGTAAACCACGTGGTCGTACCTCGCCCGGGCACGCTGTCTATCCCGACCTGGCCACCGTGCGCTTCGACGATCGCCTTCACTACGGCCAGCCCCAGCCCCACCCCCGGGGTCAGCTCCCGCGCCATCGCGCTGCGGAAGTAGGCCTCGAACAAGTGGGCCTGCTCGGCGGCCGGGATGCCGGGCCCGTGGTCGGTGACCGACACGCGAACCTGGCTGTCTTGCCGCACGGCTTCCAGATGAATCACGTCACGGTCCGCGCCGAACTTCGTCGCATTAGACAGCAGGTTCACCAAGACCTGGAGCAGGCGGCGGGCGTCGGCCTGGACCACGGGCGGCGACGGCCCAAAGCGGCACTCGACCCGCTGCTGCCGCGCGTCGAGGAGCGGCTGGATGCTCGCGATGGCGTCCGCCGCGACCGCGTCCAGCGCGATCGGGTGCGGACTGACGGAGAAGCGTCCGGCCCGCACGCTGCCGAGGTCCAGGATGTTGTCCACGAGCGCCTGCAAACGCGCCGTGCTGCGCCGCAGGACGCCCACCAGGTGAGCGCGCTCGGCGGCTGGCAACGTCTCTCCGGCCTCGGCCAGCACCTGGACGGTAGCAGTCAGCGAGGTGAGCGGCGTCTTCAGCTCGTGCGCCACGTTGAACAGGTATTGGTCCTTGAGCCGGTCGAGCTCCGCCTCCTCGTCGGCGTGGCGCAGCAGCCGGAGCCGCATGTCCTCCGCCGCCCGCGAGAGGGACCCGACCTCCTCGGTGCTCTCGCAGTCAATTGGCGTCACCAGATCGCCCTCCCCGATGCGCTGGACGGCCTGCACCAGCGCGCGGAGCGGCCGAAGTAGCGCCCGCGCTACATAGGCGGCCGCCACCAGCGCCACCACCAGGACGCCCGCCACAACCAGCGTGAACAGGAGGAGCATCCGGGTGCGGGCCTCGTACAGCAGCGCCACCGGCGCGCTGATGCCGAACATGCCGACGGGGGTGTCACTCACGCCGTACAGCGGGTAGTAGCGAACGATGACGCGGTGGCCGCCCACGCCGCGCTGCACTTGCTCAACGACCTGAGCCTGCCCCACCACGGCGGACACCACGTCCGCGTCCGCGGGCCCATCGACCGGGCGCGTGCCATCGGGCCGGCGCGCGGACGTGGCGATCGGGCGTCCCTCGGCATAGTAGGTGATGTCGAACTCCGTCGCGGCCTTGAGCCGGTCTGCGAGGCTATCGTCGAGCAACGACGCGACTAGGACGATGGCGGCGACGTCATCGCCGGTCTGCAGCGGGCGCGTCACGACCGCGCGCAATGCGCCGTCCGCCAGCTCCAGCCCTTCGACACCGCTGCCGGCCAGCGCCGAGGCGACCGTGGCGTCGCTGACCGTGACGTTGGTGGTCGCGACCTGGCCGCGGTCCAGCGCGACGAGGGGGACGCCATCGGATCCCACAAGCGCGATCAGATCGGCTGCGCCGGTGCGCAACACGGTCCGGACGAAAGGCGATCGCCGAAGCACCGCCGTCAGAGCGGTCAGCGTGTCGAGGGTGCCCGGGCGCTCCTGCAGTGGCCAGGCGGCGATCGCCTCCGCGGTGATCCGGGCGTTGCCAAGTAAAGCTTCGTACTCCGCGGTCACCACTTCCGCGGCATGGTCGAGCCGCGCCCGGGCCGCGGACTCCGCCAGCTCATCAAGCAGATACGAGGCTACCAGGCTCGTCGCGCCCAGGGCGCTTAGCAAGAGCACCGCCGCGAACAGCGTTAGCTTGGCCTGGAGATTCAGCGCCGGCCGGGCGGGCAGGTGCAGGCGGCCGAATACCTTGTTCACTATCCCACCCCCGCACTCCCTTGCCGCGGCGTGGCTGGTCTTCGCCCCGGCCCCGGCGCAGCCCAGCCGCCGCTGGCAGCGGCGGCTGGCGCTACGTACTCGGGCGCCAGGCGACCTTCCGAGCGGCCAGGGCGTGATAGGCCATCGCGAACAGGCCCGCCCAGGCCAGGTCGAAGAACGCAAAGGGCTTCCACAAATCGGGTAGGCCGCTGCTCGCCCAGTACCAGATCACGACCCCGGCGTACGCCAGGTGCATGGCCACGCCGTAAGGAATCAGCGCGCGATGCTCGGCCGGCTGGCGTGCGATATCGGCGAACATCCAGGCGAAGATGAGCAGCAGCGCGGCCGAGAACTGCACGTAGCCGAAGTGGTTCGGCGGCGGCACCCCAAACCGTGCCAGCACTGAGCCAGGGGCGACGAGGAACAGCGCGCCCAGGATACCGTCGTACACCGCGGCGGCGGTGAATAGCGCGGGGGCCCAGCTTGCACGCCTCATGCGGCTACTCCTTTCTTCTGCTCGCGCAGGCGCGCGAGCTGCCGTTTGAAGCCAGCCTGGCGCCGCCTTGTGGCCTCGTCCGCGTAGAGCCGGCGTACTAGCGTGTGGAAGCCCTCCCTGAGCTGCTCCACGGTCATGTGCGTAGGCACGAAATTGACGTCGAAGAGGGTGCAACGCTCCCACGCCCGCTCGGCGAGCAGGCGCCCTTCGCGCTGGAGGCGCGCGTAGAGCGCCGTGCCCGGGAACGGCGTCTGAATAGTGATGTGCACGTCGTAGAGGTCCGAATCCGCCGCGAACTCGTACACCTGGTCGAAGATCTCCGGCCCCTGGCCGTCGAGGCCGAGGACGAAGCAGCCCAGCACGCGAACGCCGTGCGCCTGGATGCGGCGAATCGCCTCGCGATAGCGAGGCCATTGGCGGTACTTCCAGTCGCTGCTTAGCTCGACGCCGCGCAGCGGCGGACGCACCGGGCTCTCCAGCCCGATCAGTACCTGTGCGCACCCGGCACCGCGGAGCTGCCCCAGCAGCTCCGCGTCGTCGGCGATCGAGAGGTCGGTCTCGGCGAACCACCGCACTCGGCGTCGGCGCAGCTCGGGGAGCAGCTCGCGCCAGTAGGCGCGATCCAGCAGGCTATTGTCGTCCGCGAACTCGAAGAAGGGGTGCGGCCACAGCGCGCGGACACGGTCGATCTCCGCGAGCACGTTGGCGACCGGCTTCTGCTTGTAGCGCGGGCAGAGCAAGCGCGAGCTGGCGCAGAACTCGCAATGGTGCGGACAGCCGCGGCTCGTCTGCACGAGCAGCCGGTTGTGGCGTTCTCGCGCGAGCAGGTGGAACGCCGGCATCGGCGCCCGGGCCAGCGCAAAGCTGCCCTCGCGGTCGCCGTAGATGCCGCCCAGGCGACCGCGCGCGGTATCGCGCAGGATGGTGTCCCAGACCGTCTCGCCCTCACCGACGGCGACGGCGTTGGCGTGCTGCCGCGCCTCGTCGGGTAGCACGGTAGCGTGCAGGCCGCCGATAACGACGGGCGTACCGTGGGCGCGGAGCTGACGCGCCAGTCTGTACGCTTCGTCGATCTGCGCGCTGCAACTGGAGACCGCCACCAGGTCGAAGCCTTCCAGGGCTGGGGCCTCCGCCAGCGCCGGCACCTCCACGTATTCGACCTGGTGTTCGTCCGGGGTCAGGCCGCCGAGCGTGAGCAGCCCGAGAGTGGGCAGCGACCCGATGGCCCGCAGCCGCCGCTGGAAGCCGGGCAGCGCCAGCCCGAGCCGGAGCAGCTCGGTGTCCTGCACGCGGACGCCATTCATCGCGACCAGAGCGATTCTCATGACGGCCACACGCTCCACACCAACACGCCAAGGCCCGTCGCGACGCTGCCGACGGGGACCACGAAAAGCTGGCGCCAGCCCGGGCGGACGGCCGCGAGGCAGCACACGGGCGGCATAGTCACCGCGCCGACGAGCAGCAGCGCCACGGGCCACGCGAGGTCCTGCTGCAGGCCCAGCCCGCGGGCCGTAAGCGCGAACGCGACGTTCAGAAACCCGAGGCCGAAGAACGAGATGTGCGCGAGGCGCAGCATCCGACGGGGCCACGAGGCGTACCCCCCCAGCCAGTGCTCCTCGTGGAAGCGCAGCCCCAGACCGGCGCCGAAGAGCACGCCGAGCAGGATGCCACACCAGCCCGCGAATAGGTTGAGCCCGGGGTCCATGACCATCTCCAGCGCCCGGCCCGTGGCCCGCTCTGCCTAGCTGGAGTATTGACACCGCAGGTTGCCAGTGCCGTTGTACGGCGTATACGGCGCGTAAATGGCCGTCGGGGCCGGCCTTACCGGCTCCCGCGGCTCGCCGCACCGTAACCTAGGGTTTACCCTGTGCGACCCGCGCGGTTACCGATTCCCGCTACGGTGAGTCCAGTGGCCAGGCACGAGCGGTGGGTTGGCGCCTGGCCGAGAGCCGGCAGCTCAGTTCTCGGCGGCCGGACTCGGCGCCGGAGACGGGGTACGGGCCTGAGGGTCGGTAGCGGGAGTACGAGGACAGGGAGGACGCCATGCTCAGACATCACAGCCCAACCAATGAGAAAGGGTGGCTGGAAGCCGCGGTGGACGAGCCCGTCGAGGTCGTCCTGAACAGCGGCGAAAGCCTCGCCGGCATCCTGCGCGGCGACGACGAGCGCGCGATCGTGCTGGAGACCGCCGCCGAGAAACCGGCGACGCTGATTTACAAGCGGCAGATCCAGCTCATTCGGCGCTAGCGCGCCGGCACGCAAGCGACTCTTCGCCGGCCGAGGGACGGCTGCCCCGGGCGCCCCGTGGGGACAGTGCGCCCCCGATTGACGCGCGCGGAGTCAGGCACTGCTCGCACCCGACGGGGACCCGTGTGCCGGTGGCGCGCGGTCTGCGGATGCGAATTGGAGGCAGTATGCGTATCGCGCAGGTAGCGCCACCGTTCGAATCGGTGCCGCCGGCGTTCTACGGCGGCACGGAGCGTGTTGTCTCGCTCGTCACCGAGGAGCTAGTGCGGCGCGGGCACGAGGTCACGCTCTTCGCCAGTGGCGATTCGACTACTTCCGCTCGGCTGGTCCCTACGGTGGAAGCCGCGCTGTGGCGACAGGCAGCGGTCCATGACCCTCAAGTCTTCCTGGCGATCACGCTGGGCGAGGTGTACCGTCGTGCGGCTCGGGGCGAGTTCGACATCATCCACTCGCACCTGGATTTTCTCGCCTTTCCCTGCGCCGCGCTGGTGCCGACCCCGACCGTGACTACCCTGCACGGGCGGCTCGACCTGCCCGATCTGGCGCGGGTCTATGCCCGCTTCTCCGACCAGCCCGTGGTGTCGATCTCGGACCACCAGCGCCTACCGCTGCCCGGCGCCCGCTGGGCCGGGACGGTGTACAACGCGGTGGACCTGGCCCGGCTGCCCTTCCAGCCCCGCGGGGGCGACTACCTGGCCTTCCTGGGGCGCACCTCGCCCGAAAAAGGCCTCGACCACGCGATCCGGATCGCTCAGAAGGTGGGGCTACCGCTCCGAGTGAGCGCCCGCATGCCGCTGCGCGACACCGACAATCCGAGCGTCCGAGCCGACTGGGAGTACTACCACACCAGTATCGAGCCGCTCCTGCAGGAGCCCGGCAGCGTGGAGATCGAGGGCGAGCTGGAGGACGCCGAGAAGGCGCGGTTTCTGGGCGGCGCTCGCGCCTTGCTCTTCCCGATTGACTGGCCGGAGCCGTTCGGGCTGGTCATGGCAGAGGCGCTCGCTTGCGGCACGCCGGTCGTGGCGCGGCGGCGCGGCTCCGTCCCCGAGGTGATCAGCCACGGCGTGACGGGGTGGATTGGCGAGACCGACGAGGAGCTGGCGGGATTCTGCCTGCAGCTCGACCAGCTCGACCGGGCCGTCTGCCGTGCCGAGGTGGAGCGCCGCTTCTCGCCTCAGGCCATGGCCGATGGCTACGAGGCCGTGTACCGGCGGGTTCTGGAGCACGAGCCGACCGCGCCGGCCACCGGCGTCGCCGGCCGAGCGCCAGAGTCGGCGGACGGCGAGGCGAACCGGCTCCGGGGCCTGCCAGCTCACGAGAACGCGTAACCTGCTGTTTACCCCGCCTCACTTTGGCATTCACCTAGGGCTGCTACCCTTCGGCAGAGGCCGACGCCGCCCACACGCGATGACGGAGAACCATTATGCGAGAGCTGTGGCTGGTAGACCGGGCGCGCGATCGGCTGATCGTGACCGCGGCGATGATGGAGCAGTTGCACGACAAGCTGCGGTTTGGCCTCGCGCAACCCGACCAGGCCGAGACCGCATCGGCGGTGATCCTGGCGCAGGTCCAGCACGCCATCGCGCTGGTGGAGGAGGCGAGCCAGGGCCTGCGCTGCGCGCCGGAAGAGCTACCCGCCGGTATCCCCGCGCCAGAAGAGGCATCAGCCAAGCTGGAGAGCGTCGCGGCGGCCGCCGCGCCGTGAGCTGGTCCGCCAGCGCGCGGAGCCGCAGGCAGCCGTTCTACGCGCACTGGGAGGCTCGTCATGCTCGTCCTGACACAAACCGCCCCTCCACACCGCTGTCCCCGCTGCGATGGCGCTCTGTATCGCGGTTATGACGGCGATCTCTGCTGCCTCGCGTGCGGCGAGTGTATCTACCTGGACGTAGCCTCGGTAGGGTTTGACAAGCTCGCCGTCCCGAGCGAGAAGCGTTCCCCAACACGCCCCGGCTCCCGCAAACCGGCGTCGGCAGCCTGAGCCAGGCACCGGTGTCGGCGCCGCCGGGCCGGTTGCCCGGCCCGGCGGCAAGCTCTGGTGTCGCGTCCCCAACATCCGGAACGATCCGGCTTAACGGCGTGTCCGCCGGCCACCGCGCCCGAGGCCGTGCAGGGCCACCAGGGCTATCAAGCCCGCGCCCAGCAACGCCAGGCTGTCTGCTTCCGGAATGACCGGCAGCTCGGATGACGGAGCCGCGACGCTTGCCGCGGCGAAGGGCGGTGGCGGCGGCACGAGCAGCGGCGGCAGCAGGGGCGCGCTTGGCTGGAGCGGCGGAAGCACGGCTATGCGGCCCTGGGCGGTGGGCGCAGGCGTCGCGCCGGCGGTCGCCGGACGGGGGCCGGGGCCGCTCACGGTGCCGACCGACGTGACGCCCGGCTGGAACACGACCACAACGAGCGAGCCTTGCAGCGCATTCCCGCTCGTCGCGCCGACGCAAGTCACCGCGGTAGCCCCGGCCGTCACAGCCGCGCAGGGAAAGCCCTCCAGCCCCAGCGCCGTGGAGAGGACCGCGGTCGGAATGGTGCCCGCGGGTACTCCCGCTGGCACCTGCGCGCTGAGGGTCCAACTCATGCTCCCGGTGACGCGGCCGGTGCCCGAAACGGCGCCGCTCACGGCGACCGTGTCGCCTGGCCGGGTGGCCGCGTGGACTCCCGCCTGGCCCGTCTGGCCAAAGTGGCGGCGCACGTGCTCGACGGCTTCGCTCACGGTGAGCCGCGCCGGCGTCGCCGTGGCCGTGAGCGTGCCGGTCGGCGGGGCGCAGGCGCCGGCGGGCAGCGGGGTGGCCGTGAAGTCGAAGGCGTTGGTCAGCGGGCTGATCGCCCCGTCGCGCGGCCCTAGCGTGGGCAGGCCCCAGTTGCGGGCGATAAAGGCGATGATCGCCGTCGTGTCGTAGTGGCTGTGGTCGACGAAGCAGCGCTTGGCCCAGGGCGAGATGACGATCGCCGGCACGCGCACGCCCGGACCGAACTGGTCGCTAATCCCCGGCGTGCCGCTAGGCGGCGCGACGTGGTCCCAGCGCCCCCCGTTCTCGTCGTAGGTGACGACGATGGCGACCTTGTTCTGCTGGTAGGGCGTGCTGGTCATGATCGCCGGCACCAGCGTGGCCGCCACCAGGACCTCGCCCTGCGCCAGCGTAGTCTCGCCCGGGTGCTCGCTGGCCGGCCCGCTGGGCCGGATGAAGGACACCGCCGGCAGCGCGCCGGGCTCTCGCAGGTCGTCCAGGAAGCTGCGCCGGAGGGGCGCGACCGTGGTCGTGGGCAGGACGTTACGGTTTACGTGGGCGAGGTAGCCGGGCGTCTGGGTGGCATACTTCTCGAACCAGGGCAGCACGCCGGGGATCTCGTCGTGGTACCACTGCCAGGAGATGCCCTTCTCCGACAGGCGGTCGCCGATCGTCGGCAGCAGTTGGAGGGGGACGCAGGGCGTGGGCGCCACCGTCGGCGCGGGGCTTACGGTGTTGGTTGGCCCAGGGCTGGCCGGCGTCGGCGTGCTGGGCGCACAGATGTGGGGCGTGAAGTTGGGCTGCGTGACGATGTACCACGTCCGGGGGCCGGTGGGCACGGGCGTCCACTCGATGGACGAGCCGACGGGCTGCGTGAAGTAGCCCGTGGCTGGGTCAAGGGTCGGGTTCACTCGCTCCTCGGGCGGCGGGGTCGCGCCGTACCAGATCGGAGTACAGGCGCACAGCAGCCAGAAGTGGTTCAGCCAGGAGTCGCCGAACGCCGCGTGGAACCAGCGATCGGCGAGTGTGTACTGCTTGGCGAAGTGCGCGATGGCGGGGACGGAGGTGGGCACGCCGGCGCGATCATAGTAGGTGAGCACGAGCCCCGGGTTGTCGGAGAAGGCGGCGAAGCGGTCCATCCGCCCGCCGTTGATCTGGTACTGCTGGTTGAAGAAGCGGTGCGCGATGTCGCCCGTGTGCCGGTCGGGAGGCACCCACGTCGCCAGGTCGACCGGGTGATTCGGCATCGCCGTCGGAAAGCTTGTGTCCGGCGTGCCCGGGTGCGATGGGTTGGGAATGGCGCCGTTGGAGGCGTTATTCTCGAGCGGCCGGGGCAGGAGCGGGTATTCGGCGAACGGCGTCGGCGCCCGGAACGTCCGCTGCGCCTGCGGCAGCGGGGTGGGCGTGCCCGGCCCAGGCGTTAGCCCGTCGGCGCCCGGGAAGGTGCCGTAGAGCGCGTCGAAGCTCCAGTTCTCCAGGTAGATCACGACGAGGTGCTCGATCGGCGTGGCGGTCCGCTGCGGCGTTGGACTGCTCGCGACCGCACTGGCCGCGAGAACCGCCGCGAGCGCGAGGCAGAGGGTAATCGCGCGGGGCACCGTCCACATCCTGCGGCCTCCGTACAACAGGGGCGGGCCGCCCCAGCCAGCATGACGCGTTGTCGCACTTGCGCGCTGGCCGCTCTAAAATCGCAGAGCGCTCGGGCAGTGTCAAGCGGAGCCGGTCGAGCCGGCCGCCGTGCGCCATTGGGGGGCGAGCGGCCCGGAGGCCGGGTGGTGCGCGGCGCTCGCGCGGGCATCCCGCCAGGCGACACCAGCCCGAGATGGCGGTCTACCAGCCGGCAGGAGCAGGACTGATGAGCCACCCCGAGGCCGGACGCCCCGAGTCCGAGGCGGAACGGGTGCCTTCACGCGAGCCTGGCCGCCTGCCGGCGGGCTTCGTGTGGGGCGCGGCGACGGCGGCGTACCAGATCGAGGGGGCCGCCCGCGAGGATGGGCGCGGCGAGTCCATCTGGGACCGGTTCAGCCACACCCCGGGCAAGACGGCGAACGGCGACACGGGCGACGTCGCCTGCGACCACTACCACCGCTGGCCCCAGGACATCGCGCTGATGCGCGAGCTCGGACTACACGCCTACCGCTTCTCGATCGCCTGGCCGCGCGTCCTCCCGAACGGCCGGGGGGCAAGCAATGAGGCGGGCCTGGCGTTCTACGAGCGGCTGGTGGACGGGCTGCTGGCGGCGGGCATCACGCCCTGGGTCACGCTCTACCACTGGGACCTCTCCCAGCCGCTCGAGGACGCGGGGGGCTGGCCGAATCGGCGCACCGCCGACGCCTTCACGGAGTACGCGGACGTGGTGACGCGCCGCCTCGGCGACCGCGTGCGGCACTGGATCACCCTCAACGAGCCGTGGTGCAGCGCCTTCCTGGGGTACTACACCGGGGAGCACGCGCCCGGCCGCACGGACCTGCGGGCCGCGCTGGCCGCCGCGCATACGCTGCTGCTGGCGCACGGGCAGGCGGTGGGCGCCATCCGCGCCAACAGCCCGGGGGCGCAGGTGGGCATCACGCTGAACCTGTCGCCGGCCTACGCCGCGGCGCCCACCGCCTCCGCCGCAGCCGCCGCCCGCCGCTACGACGGCTACGCCAATCGGTGGTTCCTCGATCCGCTCTACGGCCGCGGCTATCCGGAGGACATGCTGGGCCTATACGGCGCGGCCAGCCCCGCGGTGAGCGCCGGCGACCCGGCGACCATCGCCGCGCCCACCGACTTCCTGGGGGTCAATTACTACACCCCCGCGTTCGTCCGCGATGCCCCGTCGCGCCCGCCGCCGCGAGTGGACCCTGTCGGCGTCCTCCACGGCGAGTACACCGACATGGGGTGGCTCGTCTACCCGCGCGGGTTGACCGACCT
>Ga0070741_10004730_pt1 | contig 31463 bp, 33 predicted proteins | sample Coa_R1_4_FD_66440 | JGI IMG/M metagenome (GOLD analysis project Ga0070741, IMG submission 66440) | Surface soil microbial communities from Centralia Pennsylvania, which are recovering from an underground coalmine fire - Coalmine... | ecosystem: Environmental > Terrestrial > Soil > Unclassified ... | reverse complement strand
ATCCGAGACGAGCGTGGGCGTCACCGTGATGTTGACGAGCTTGCCCGCCGCGTCCGCCAGGACGGGTCGATCCCCCACCGCAAAATACGCCAGTCGAAGGTCTGCAAAGTGTCCGCCGTCGATCGTCGCCTGCCCGGCCAATCCGGCAATGGCATAATCGCCGTGCCGGCGCGCAAATTCCTGAAAGTAATGCACCGAATTCTTCTGTGCGACCGGGACCTCGACCGCAACCAGCAGTTCGTCGCCCTTGAGAGCCGTCTCGAAGATTCCCGTGAAGAAATCCTTCGCGGCAATCCGCCGCTCGCCACGGCTGCCGCGAGTTACTATCGCTGCATCGAGGGCAAGCATGCAAGCTGGCAGTTCCGCAGCGGGATCAGCATGGGCAAGGCTGCCGCCGATCGTTCCCTTGTTGCGGATCGCCGGGTGCGCAACGTGCGCGACCGCCTCCGCCAGCAACGGCGCGTGCGCGGCGATCTCGGACGACAGCAAGAGATCGGCATGACGGGTGAGCCCTCCAATACGGAGAGTGCTTCCACGCACCGCGATCCCCTTCAACTCGGCGAGGCCGCCAATATCAACGACGATATCCGGAGAAATCAGGCGCAGATTCATGGCCGGCATCAGGCTCTGGCCACCTGCGAGCACTTTTGCCGCTGACCCATGCGCGGCAAGCAACCGCAACGCGTCATCAACGCTGGTTGCACGTGCGTAATCGAAAGCCGAGGCCTTCATGGACGCGATCTTCCCCAGCCGGATTTCTTGCGTTTTCGAGATTAGAGGGCGGCAACCATCAAAGGTCAAGTTTGTTTATCGAACGATTATTTCGGGACATTCGACCTTTGGGGCTTGTCTTGAAGGCTTGAACGACGCACCGTCGCTCCGAAGGGAAAAGGCTTTTGGGGAGCCGCCGGCGATGAAGCTGGGTTTCTTTACGATGCCGATCCATCCGGTCGAGAAGGATTGGCGACAGTCGCTGCAGGAGGATCGTGAAGCGTTCCTGCTGGCGGACGAGTTGGGCTTCACTGAAGGATACGTCGGCGAACACGTCACGGATAAGGCAGAGAACATCACGTCATCGATCGCCTTCCTTGCCTGGATCGCGGCCGCGACCAAGCGCATCAGGCTTGGCACCGGCACCGTCAACATGCCCAACACCCACCCCGCGATCGTCGCGGCTTCGATTGCGATGCTCGACCATATGCTGGACGGCAGGCTGATCTTCGGTATCAGTCCCGGCGGATTGCTGTCGGATGCGGAGTTGTTCGGCAATCTCGATGCCGATCGCAACGCGATGTTCCTGGAGGCGATCAACCAGGTGCTGCAAATCTGGGAGAGTGAGCCGCCCTATGACATCCATGGTAAATACTGGAACATCTCCGTCGAACGGACGCTGATGACCGACATCGGTCAGGGTTTTATTGCGCGTCCGCTACAGCGGCCACATCCGCCCATCGTGGTTACTGCCGTTGCGCCGTTTTCAAAGGGCGTGACGGAAGCAGCAGCACGCGGTTGGGATCCGATCTCGGCGAATTTCTTGATGCCAGCGTGGGTGAAAAGCCATTGGCCGAAATATGTCGAGGGCTGCGAGCGCGCCGGCCGCGCCGCCGATCCGGCCAACTGGCGAGTCGCAAAGAGCGTCTTTGTCGCGAAGGACGCGGCCACAGCCAAGGCCTATGCGACCGATCTCGACGGTCCCTATGTCTACTACTACTATTCGCTCCTCACCAAGTTGAAGAAGAACGGCCGGATCGAGCTGTTCAAGACCCGTCGCGATCAACCCGACGATGAGGTCACGCTGGAATCGATCTGCGACAGGTTGATCATCTACGGCACACCCGAAAGCGTCGCTGACCAATTGCTTTCATTCCAGCAAGAGGTCGGTCAGTTCGGCACCCTGCTTTACGCCGGCAAGGACTGGAGGGACCGCGAGCTTGGCCGCCAATCGATGATCCTGATGGCCGAGAAGGTGATGCCACGCATCAATGCCGGACTGTCAAAGCGATCCAACGCAGCGGAATGATCCGCAGCCAATATGTGAGTGCTTTAACGTGGCTTTCTCCGATCGTATCCCCTATCAAGCGCAGATAGATCGTCCCAGGCTCAAGCTGCCGAACGGGAAGCGGCTCGCCGTGTGGGTCATTCTCAATGTCGAGGAATGGCGGATCGAGAACGCCATGCCCCGCACTGTTCTCAGTCCACCGATGGGACAGCCGCTCCTGCCTGATGTACCGAACTGGTCGTGGCACGAATACGGCATGCGAGTCGGCTTCTGGCGGCAATTCAAGGCGCTGACGGATCGGAAGATGCCGGTGACGCTGGCGCTCAATGCCAATGTCTGCAATTCCTATCCGCGCGTGGCGTCCGCCGCGCTGGACGCCGGATTCGAATTCATGGGCCATGGTTTCGTCCAAGGCCCGATGCACAAGCTCGGCGATCAGTCGGACGACATCAAGCGATCGATCGAAACGATCGCAAAATTCACCGGCAAGACTCCGCGATCGTGGGAGAGTCCGGGACTGACCGAGACGGAGGAGACGCTCGATCTGCTTCGGCTGAATGGTATCGAATATGTCGCGGACTGGGTCATCGACGACCTGCCGCAGGATATCGCCACGCCTCACGGCATCATCACCACAATTCCTTATTCGGTCGAGACCAATGACATCGTGATCCACGCGCTACACCATTTGCCCTCGGATCAGTTCCTGAAGCGCTGCACCGATCAGTTCGATCGGCTCTATCTCGAAGGCGCCCGCAACGCGCGGGTCATGGCGATCTCGGTCCATCCCTACATCACGGGCGTCCCCCATCGCATCAAATATGTCGAGGAACTACTCGACTACGTGATCGGCCATAATGGCGTCTCGCTGATGACCGCGAGCGAGATCGGCGACTGGTACCGCGCCGAAATGGCGAAGGTCTGATCTAGCCGACCGCCTTGACGGGCGGACGCATGCTAACCAGCCGCTCGCGCCCGAAAACCTGCGCATAGCCGGCGAGAAATGCATCCAGCGCGTCGCAGATCATCCGTTCCTGGTCCTCGAGCACCGGGGATTCGTAGATATACTTGCGGACGCCGTAGTAGAAGATCCCGCTATGAAACACCCAAGCCATCTCGATCTCGGGTGCCGTCGGCTTGCTTTGTGCGGGAAGGCCGAGGTCATGGCGGCATTCCCTGACGATGCGCGTGAGGATCTTGTCGCGCACGACACCGACATACCATCGGTTGATATCGAGTCCCTTTAACCCAGAATACAGATAGATGCGCAGCCACTTTCGCCGGAAGATCACCTTGGTGTAGCCGCGGTAGAACTCGAGCAGGCGATCCCGCAATGGACGTGAGCGATCGGCAAGCAGGCCGTCCCAGCCCTGATCCAGCGGCTCCAGATAGACCGTGCGATAGACTTCCTTGATCAGATCGTCCTTGCTCGGAAAATAACGGTAGAGCAGTGGCTGGGTCACGCCGAGGCGGCGGGCCAGGTCCCGCGTGCCGCCCGCAAAACCTTCTTCGGCAAAGAACTCGGTCGCCTTGGCGACGAACTCCCTACGACGCTCGTCGGGAGAAAGCCGCCGCTGTTTGGATAGCGCACGCCTGGGCCGGGATTTTTTCTTCATGATTTCCTGTCGGGATCAAACTTCCCGTATCCGCCTTGCGCAAAAAGCAGCGGCTCGTTGCGATTGTAAGCATAGGCCTCAACAGCGCCGAGAAAGATCACATGATCTCCGCCATAGTAGCGATTTGCCGAACGACACTGAAAATTCGCAACACTGCCGGTGAGAAGCGGCGCCCCACCAAGGCCTGGCGTCCATTCGACACCGACAAACTTCTCTTCCGATGATTTTGCGAATTTGTTGGCGAGCGCCTGTTGCGAGACGCCCAGCACGTTCACCGCGAAATGAGTGGCGTTCTGGAACGCGCTCAGGCTCGACGAATAGAGCACGAGGCTCCACAGCACGAGCGGCGGGTTCAGAGACACGGAAGCGAAGGAATTGCAGGTGATGCCATAGGGCTTTCCGTCACTCCCGGCCGCCGTGATGATGGTAACGCCGGTCGCGTAAGTGCCTAACGCATTGCGAAAATCCCGCGGGTCGATCGGCGAGTGGTCGCTCGCAAGTTCGCTGGATGGATCCGGTCCGATCGGATGCTTGGGCGCGTCGTTCATCGCATCCTCAAAGCGTCAGGTTTTCGGACGGAAGGCCGAGCGCCACACGGCCGTAATTGGTGCCTGCCGCGTCGAAATTGAACGCGAGGTGCGAATTGATCGCATGCGCATCGCGGAATTGCCGTTGCAATACACCGCTTGTGAACAAGCCGCGCGCGCCGCTCGCAGCAAACAGCAATGACACCGCTTCGGTGCAGAGATTCACGGAAAAGGCCCCATCGCGCCGCAACCCGGTCTTGGCGGCCATATCCGGCACGTGACCGCGCCTGGCATCGGCCATCGCGTCGATACATCTAGAACGCATGATCAGGCGGGCGGCGTCAATCTTGGCCGACGCCTCCGCAATCTTGATCTGCGTGCTCTGCATGTCGCCCAACTTGGCGCGGTTATAGGTCGATGCCCTGTGCCGGGCGAGATCGATGTAGTCGTCGAGACAAGCCTGCGCATTGCCAAGCGCAACACCCGACAGCACATACGGAAACAGCGAAAACACCGGGAGCGCATAGAGCGCGTTCGGATTGACGGAGCTACCGGGCGTCGGCCCGCCCGCGAGATCATTCACCGCTACAGACAACGTGTCGGCGACGGTAGCATCCTTGACCTCGACGTCATTGGAGCCGGTGCCGCGCAGCCCAGCCGCATCCCAGGTATCGACGATATTGTATTGATCCCGGTGCAGCAGAAAAATGCGATATTCGATGCCGTCAGCCTCGTCCTCCGGAAAGACCACGCTCGCAAGCATATTCCATTCGCAGGACGCTACTCCGGACGAGAACGGCCAGCGGCCGCGCAATTGATATCCGCCCTCGACCTTGCGCGCCCGGCCAGCCGGGAAGATGAACGAGGATGCGATCAGTGTATTCGGATCCTTGTCCCAGACCCGGTCCTGGGCACGTTGGTCGAACATGCCTAGCATCCAGTGGTGGCTTGCGAGGTTGGCGAAATTCCACGCCACCGAAGCGTCGGCCTTGCCGAGGATTTCTGCACAATCGACCAGGGCGACATAGTCAAACTCGGAACCACCGACGCGCTTGGGCTGCACGATCCGGAACAAGCCAGCCTCATGCAGGTCGCGCTCGGTTTCGAGCGGCAGCCGCCGCAACTCCTCCGTGCGCGCCGCACGGTCCCGAAGTTGCGGAATGAGGGCCTGTGCACGGGTCGCCATCGCGGCGAACGCGCGTTCGTCGGTGTCCGACCCCGCAGGCTGGCCTGTGCTTGGCTTTCGACCAACGCCTGCCATCTATCTTTCCTCCGCTTGACCGCTCCGAGGTCCTTGGCGATTGTTTATCGCCTGATCAGCAATTAAGGCGTGGCCGGCTTTGCCCGTCAATCGAAAATCAGGGGATGGGAGCGGACAGCTATGGACAAGACCGTTGGGATCATCGGGCTTGGCATCATGGGCGGCGCCATTGCGCGCAATCTGATCGAGCGCGAATGGCGCGTGGTCGGATTCGATGTCAATCCGGAGCGTAACGCCGAGCTGGCGCAGGCAAAGGTGTCGATCGTCGGCGATGTGGCTCAGGTCGCGCGCGACGCACCCGTTATCATGACCAGCCTTCCTACCCCCGCCGCCGTCGAAAAGGTCGCTCGGCAGATCGCTGCATCCGCACAATCCCAGCGAATCGTCGTCGAACTCAGCACGCTCAGTCTCGCCGACAAGCTCGGCTTCGAAGCCACCCTACGTAGGGCCGGCCACATCGCGCTGGATTGTCCGCTCAGCGGAACCGGTGCACAGGCCAAAATGCGTGACCTCGTGGTCTACGCCAGCGGCGACAGCAAAGCCATCGAACGCTGCATGGGACTGTTTGCAGATTTTGCCAGACAGAGCGCCGATCTGGGCAAATACGGCAACGGTAGCCGGATGAAATTCGTCGCCAACCATCTGGTCGCGATCAACAATGTCGCAACGGCCGAGGCGATGTTGCTCGCCGAGCGGGCCGGACTCGATCCAAAAATGGTGGTCGAGATGGTCGGCCCAGGGGCCGGAGGATCACGGATGTTCCAGATGCGGGCGCCGATGATGGTCCAAGGCGTCTACGAGCCTGCCACCATGAAGGTCTCGACCTGGAAAAAGGACATGGCGATCATCGCCGAATTCGCCGACGACGTCGGCTGCTCGACGCCGCTCTTTACGCTGACCCAACCGGTCTATTCGGAGGCGATAGCGATGGGGTTGGGCGATCAGGATACGGCGTCCGTCTTCGAAGTGCTGAAGAAGAGCATCCTAAAGACGCCAAAATCCGGCATGAAGTCGCGTGAATAGCGGCTGACCCCGGGGTTTGCGCATCACTAGCGTGATCGGCTCCTGATTCCGCGTCGATGCCGCAGCGCGTCAAACGAGAGAACCATGACAACACCCAAGGTCGCGGGAAGTCATTGGTCCAAGCGACTGCTCCCTGGTTATCACTTGATCATTTATGACTTCCGTCGGATAAATTGTTTAACCAACAAAATCGGCACCTGTTCTGTGGCGTTCCCGTGGGGAGGATTTCATGACGATATCGCGACGGCAGTTTGTTGGCGGGATCGCTGGTGTCGGTGTCGCCAGTATGGCGTCCCGGATCTCGTCCTTGCTCAAGGCAGCGAACCCATCCGCGTCGGCTTGCTCGCGGCCAAAACCGGACCGCTCGCCTCCGGCGGCATCGACATGGACATCGCCTTGACGATGTTCCTGAAGGAACGAGACAACAGCCTTGCTGGCCGCAAGGCTGAGTTGATCGTCGCCGATACAGCCGGCGTCCCTGCAATCGCGCGCACCAAGGCCCAGGAACTGATCGAGAAAGATAAGGTTCATTGTCTGATCGGGCCGCTTGCCGCCTTCGAGGCGCTGGCAATTGCCGACTACATCACCGAGAAGGAAATGCCCACGCTTGGTGTCGCTGCCGCCGAAGACATGACGCAGCGTTATCCCAACCCCTGGTTCGTGCGGGCAACCTCGACTTCAGCACAATGTGCCTATCCCCTTGCCGACTATGCGTCGAAGGAGCTGAAGTACAAGAAAATCGTCACCATCGCCGATGATTTTGCGTATGGACATGAAATGTGCGCTGGCTTCCAGCGCGCTTTCGAGGATAACGGCGGCAAGATCATTCAAAAAATCTTCACGCCGCTCGCAACGCCGGATTATGGCAGCTATGTCGCGCAGGTCAAAAGCGCGGACGCGATCTTCCTCGGCACCGCCGGCTCGAACGGATTCCGTTTCCTGCGTCAATTCATCGAATATGGGCTCAAGGACAAGATGGCCGTCATCGGTGGCATGACGGCGCTCGACGAGTCGGTTCTCCGAAACATGGGCGACGAGGCCTTGGGAATCCTGACAACGAGCTGGTACTCCGCCGAGCTCGATAATCCATTGAACAAGGCGTTCGCGGCGGCCTTCCGCAACCAGACCAAATATGATCCCGGTTTCTACGCAGCCAGCACCTATGCCTCCGGCGTGGTTCTGGAGGCAGCACTGAAGGCCACGAAAGGAAACGTGGAGGACAAGAGGGCATTGGTAGCAGCGATCCGCGGCAGCAACGCCGACACGGCGCGGGGCCTCGTCAAGTTCGACGAGCTCGGCAACGTGATCGGTAATGTCTACATTCGCAAGGTGACCAAGGTTGACGGACGATTGGTCAACTCCGTTATCAAGACCTATCCGGACGTCAGCCAGTTCTGGACGTATGACAAGACAGCCTTCCTGAAGAATCCGGTTTACTCTCGCGACTATCCGCCAGCCAAGAACCTCGAGCCATAATCGCTGCACTCTCCACGCCGTGGCGCAGCAAGCAAGAACAGAAGCGGCTAACGATGCAGTTTTGGATCATCCAGGGTCTCAACAGCCTGTCGCTTGGCGGGCTGTTGTTCCTGCTGTCATCTGGCTTTTCCCTGATCTTCGGGCTGATGCGGGTTGCGAACCTGACGCACGGCGCGTTCTTCATGCTCGGTACTTACATCGCCGCAACGGCGTTGCGTGCCTATGACGGTCTGAACCTCTGGATGATGGTCGTTGTCGCCGGCTTTGCCGTCGCTGCCCTTGGCGGCCTGTTCGAGCGTCTCGTGCTGACGCGACTGAAGACGAACCCGCTTGGGCAAGTACTGGTCACCCTCGGAATGTCCTTCATCATATCGGACGCCTGCCTGGTGCTGTGGGGTGGCGATTCCATTCCGGTTCCGACCCCTCAAAGCCTGCAGGCGCCAACCCGCATCTTCGGCTTCGTATTTCCGACCTATCGCCTGGTACTGGTCGGATTAGCGATCATCGCAGCTATCGCACTCTATTTCCTGCTTGAACGAACGCGTCTCGGCGCGATGATCCGGGCTGGCGTTGATGACCGGCAAATGGCGCGCGCGGTTGGAATTCCTGTCTCCAATCTGTTCACCATTGTGTTCTGCCTGGGTGCCGGTATCGCCGGCGCCGCCGGCGTGCTTGGTGGTCCGATCCTCTCTGCCTATCCCGGACTCGATGCGGATATGCTGCCGTTGGCGCTGATCGTCGTCATCCTGGGAGGGATCGGCAGCCTGCTTGGCGCATTTGTCGGTAGCTTCCTGATCGGCTTCATTTACACGTTCGGGATCGCCCTGTTTCCGGAGCTCGCCTACATCATCCTGTTCCTGCCCATGATCTTCGTGATCGCGTTCCGGCCGCAAGGCCTGTTCGGACGCGTCGGCGCATGAACTGGATCGCGGCAGCCTTGATCGGAGGATCGCTCCTCCTGCCGCCGTTTCTGGCAGGTGATTTTTACATCAATCTGGCGAGCCAAATCCTGATTGCGGCGATCTTCGCGCTCAGCCTCAACCTGCTGGTCGGCTTTGGCGGCATGACGTCGCTGGGACATGCATCATATCTCGGCGTCGCTGCCTATATCTCCGCATTGTTGACCAGCCGATACGGCTTCGGGCACGGTGCTGCTGCGATCATTTCCGTCTCGGGAACGACCGCAATGGCAGCGTTCTTCGGCGTGATCGCACTCCGCGCTTCCGGGCTCGGCTTCCTGATGATCACCCTTGCCCTGTCACAGGTGCTTTGGGGCCTCGCCTATCGTATGTCGAACGTGACCAACGGCGACAACGGCATCACCGGCCTGACACGCCCAGCTCCTTTCGGCATTTCGCTCGATAGTCCCGTAGCATTCTATTGGTTCGCGCTGATCGTCGCGACAATTGCCTTCCTTATGATGACGGTCTTCGTTTCATCGGCCTTTGGCTCGTCGTTGAAAGGCGTGCGCGATCAGCCTCGCCGGATGGCGGCGCTGGGCTTCAATCCCTGGCTGATCCGCTGGATCACCTTCGTCTATGCCGGCTTTTGGGGCAGCGTATCCGGTCTGCTTTACGTCTATTACCACAAGTACATCCACCCGACCTCGCTCTCGATCACAAGTTCGGCCGAAGCGCTGCTCGGAGTGATCGCCGGGGGCTCGGGAACACTGGGAGGTCCTGCGGTTGGCGCGGCGCTCGTTCTGCTGCTGAAGAACTACGCGTCCGCCTATCTCGAACGATGGAATATGCTGCTCGGTCTCATATTCCTATTCATCGTGCTGGTCATGCCGGCCGGAATTGTACCTGGCTTCAGCTGGCTGACGGCAGCCTTGCGCAGGGACAAGCCATGATCGGTCCCGCGCTCGAACTCATTGGTCTGAAAAAAGCGTTTGGCGGCCTGCCTGTCACGCAAGACGTTTCGCTCGTGGTCCAGCCGGGCGAGAGACGGCTCATCATCGGACCGAACGGCGCGGGCAAGACGACCCTGTTCAACCAGATCAGCGGTGACCTCAGGCCCAATTCCGGGCAGATCAAGCTGTTCGGCGCCGACGTCACACGGCTGCCGCCCTACAAGCGCGCGCAGCGCGGCTTGTCCCGGACCTACCAGATCATCACTCTGTTCGCCGACGACACGATTGAGCACAACGTGTCACTCGGCCTGTTGGGACTTCGGCCGACGCGCTGGCAAATGTGGCGACCGATCTCGCGCTACCCTGATATTGCCGCAGAAGCCCGCCGTGCTCTCGACGCCGTCGGGCTCCTTCAACTCGCCGGTCATCCGATCTCCGACGTCGCCTATGGTGAGAGGCGGCGCGTCGAATTGGCCGTGGCGCTAGCGCAAAGACCGCGTGTCTTGTTGCTGGACGAGCCGCTCGCGGGCTTGTCGAATGCGGAGCGGTCCACTGTCAAGACGCTGATCGCAGCCATTCCGAGGGAGACCACAGTCGTCATCATCGAGCACGACATGGACACGGCGCTCGATCTCGCCGAAACGGTGACCTTGCTCAACTATGGTCGCGTGATCGTCGACGGCAAGCGTGATATCGTTGTCGCCGACGCGCGAACGCGGGAGGTGTATCTTGGCACCTGACGCGCTCAGCTTGACCAATGTCCACAGCTTCTACGGAGACAGCCATATCCTGCACGGCGTAAGCTTTGCGCTGCAACCCGGCAGCGTACTGGCGCTGCTGGGACGCAACGGCGCCGGCAAAACCACCTGCATCTCCACCATCATCGGCTTTCTAACACCGCGCGAAGGCGAAATCCGGCTGTTTGGCGAGCCGATAGCAGGCCTCAATCCCGAGCGCATTGCGCATCTCGGGATCGGCCTCGTGCCGCAAGGCCGCCGCATCTTTCCGTCTCTCACCGTGCGGGAAAATCTGGTCGTGGCTGAGCAACGCCGCGAAACGGGCACAGAGCGATGGACTGTCGATCGGATCTACGACCTGTTTCCGCGGCTGCGTGAGCGTCACGCACAATTTGCCGGCACCTTGTCGGGCGGCGAGCAACAGATGCTTGCGATCGGAAGAGCGTTGATGGGTAATCCGCGCGTGCTCCTGCTCGATGAACCGTCGGAAGGGTTGGCACCGCTGATCGTCGCCGAGGTCGGACGAACGATTCATCGCCTTAAGCAGCAACGACAATCGATCATCCTCGTCGAACAAAATCTAAAGCTCGCGCTCGACGTTGCCGACGGAGCGGTGATTCTCAATACCGGGCATTGCGTGTTTGCGGAAAGTGTTAGTGAGCTTAAAGCCAACGATCGTCTGATCTCGCAACATCTCGGTATCTATCAGGCAACGTAGACTCTATCTTAGGTTGAGGTCCGGAATGAAAATCGGCGTATGTGGAACAGGTCGAATGGGGTCAGCAATCGCGCAGCGATTGATGTCCGTCGGGCATGAGATCAGCGTCTGGAACCGCGATCAGGCGAAAACCAGGCCGCTCGTCGATGCTGGCGCGTGTGCGTCCTCCACGCCGACAGCACTCGTTGACGACTGCGAAGCGGTCGTGGTCATGCTGCTCAATGATGCCGCAAGCGAAGCCGTCTATTGCGGCCAAGACGGCATTCTGCAAGCCAGGCTGACCGGCAAATTGATCATCGATATGAGCACGCTTCGGCCGGATACCATGCAAGCGATCGGTACGGGCGTTACCCAGAAGGGCGGCGCCTTTGTCGAAAGTCCTGTGGGCGGAAGTACGGCACCTGCGAAAGAAGGCAAGCTGTTTGCGCTGGTTGGCGGCGACGACACCGATGTCGCGCGCGCTATGCCTATTCTGGAACAATTGTGCAGACGGATCGAACATATCGGCGCGCTCGGCGCAGGCGCGACCATGAAGCTGGCCGTCAATCTGCCACTTCTGGTGTATTGGCAGGCGCTCGGTGAATCCCTGACGATCTGCAAGCCGCTCAATCTTCCCGCCGACCGGCTGATCGATATCCTGTCTGATACTGCGGGGGCACCGGCCGCCATGAAGGGACGCGGTGCTGCAATCGCCAAAGTGCTTGGTGGCGCGCCGCCTGGTCCGACGGCCTTTGGCCTGAGCGCGGCCAGGAAGGACCTCGCAACCGCCGTGCAGTTTGCAACGACCTTGAACGCCGAGCTACCCGTGGCCACAGGTGCACTTCGCTGTTACGAAGACGCCGAAACCGCAGGGCTGGGCGACGCCGATGCCACGACAATTTCGAGCCGTTGGTCACAACGCAACGTCAAATCGTAACGCCGCTCGCCAATATTTATTGTCCAACCCGCAGGTCTCAACATGATCGATAGCAAGAACCGCTATGGCCGCACAGCCGCCCGCATCCACGACGCCGACGGCCTCGCGCGCCGCCCCTCGTCTCCGACCATCGATATTCACGCACATATCATCGTGCCCCAGGCGGCCGCGGTGGCGCAGCCGCATGTTGACGTGAGCCGCATTCCGCTCGCCTATTTCGCCGACGGCCCAACCAAAGAGGTGAACGCCCAGCAGGAAAAAGACGTCCGCGAGGTGATGACCACGCTCGACCGTCGGCTCAAGCATCTCGATCGGATGGGTATCGACATCCAGGTCGTCGCACCCGCGCCGGGACAATGTTACTACACCGTCGATCCCAAAATCGCTGAAAATGCACATCGCCTCGCCAATGACGGCGTCGCTGAATACTGCGCGCGCAAGCCGGACCGCTTCGTAGGGCTCGGAGTGGTCACGCTGCAGGAACCGGAGCTTGCGGCTCGCGAGCTCGACTACGTCATGAACGCGCTGAAATTGAAGGGCGTACAAATCCTGACCAATGTCGACGGTCAGGAACTATCCGATCCAAAATTTCGCTCGTTCTTCGCCGAAGCCGAGCGGCTCGGCGCATTCATCATGATGCATCCGAATGGATTTACCCACGGCCAGCGCTTGACCCATTATTATTTCAGCAATGTGCTGGGCAACCCGCTCGATACGACGCTTGCGCTTCATAACCTCATCTTCTCCGGAACACTCGCGCGATTCCCGGAGCTGAAGCTGATGGCGGTGCACGGCGGCGGTTACCTTCCCGGCTACTCCGGTCGAATCGATCACGCTTGGGGCGCGCGGGAGGATTGCCATGCCGACTTGCCGCTGCCGCCCACGACCTATCTGCGGCAGGTTTATCTCGACACCATCGTCTTCACCTATCATCAACTGGCGTATTTGATCGATGTGTTCGGTCCAGACCGTATCATGATGGGGACCGACTATCCCTTCGACATGGCCGAATATAATCCGATCGGTCATGTGGCCGGCGTCGAGGGGATGGACCAGTCGACGCTGGCGAAAATTGCCGGCGGTAATGCCGCGAGGGTGCTTGGCCTCGACCTATGAGTTGACTGGACATCTAGCGGGGCACGTTCGCGGCCTCGTAGCCCGGTTGTGCGAAGGGATGTGAGGTCGCGAAGGCGGGGAGCGCAAAACAACGCTCGGCGAGCTTCGCCACGATGGGAAATGGTGCGCGGTCGAGCTTGAGGAAATGGGCTCCGACGACTTGACCGGCGATGCAAATGTCGGCCAAGCCGGGCGCGGCGCCGAGCGCAAACGGTGCCGGAGCCCGTTGTGTCAGGAGCCGCTCATAGGTTGCCAAACCCTCGACTGTCCAATGCGTACCCCATTGTTCGATCGCGTGCGCATCGGCGCCGAACACCCTTGCAAGATGATTGCGAACGCGCGGCACCACGAGTGGATGAGCATCCGCGACCGTCATCAACGCAAGCGAGCGTGCATAGGCCCGTTCCTTGGGATCTTGCGGAATCAGCCGCGGCTCCGGCTTGATATCCTCGATATATTCGATGATCGCGAGCGACTGGAACACAGAATGACCGTCGTGGATGAAGGTCGGGACCACGCGCTCGGCGTTCACGGCCTCGTATCCCGGCTTGAACTGCTCACCAGATAGAATGTCGATCGAGGTCTCGTCGAACGGCAAGCCTTTCAGCCTGAGCGCCACTCTCACCCGAAACGTCGCAATTGATCGCCAAAATCCATAGATCTGAATACTCATGCTCCAGTCCCAGTTTGAACAGTCTTCATCCGCCGTATTGTGTCGTTGCCGGCGCAAAGGATAGGCCTGCAACTGCGAGATCAGCGCTGGCAGTATCACGCCAACCAGTTGACACGGCCACTCGCATCGATCGCCCTCGCGATGCTGCTTGTTAACGCCCCGCCACCACCTGCGGTGATCGAACGGACCTTCCCGAGATGTAGACCATCAAGCGCGCTCCCTTTCTTTCCCGGCAACCTTTTCGAGGGCACTTAACACCGCGTCGCCCATTTCGACGGTCGAAAGCCTCCTTGTCCCCGGCTCCGCAATATCCGCCGTGCGCGCGCCGCCGGCCAGCGCCGTCTGCACCGCTGTCTCAAGAAGGTCTGCATCATCAGGGCGATTCAGGGTCAGGCGCAACATCATGGCGACACTGAGAATAGAGCCAAGCGGATTTGCAATGCCCTTGCCCGCGATATCGGGCGCGCTGCCGTGGACCGGTTCGTAGAGTGCCTTTCGCCGCCCGAAGTGATCGACCGGCCCAAGTGAAGCCGACGGCAGCATGCCGAGCGAGCCCGAAGCCATGGCAGCACAGTCCGAAAGGATATCACCGAAGATATTTCCGGTCACCATCACGTCGAACTGCCGCGGTTCACGGACAATCTGCATGGCTGCGTTGTCGACATAAAGATGAGTGAGTTCGACGTCGAGGAATTCTTCCCTGTGTAGGGCGGTCACCTCCTCACGCCACAGCACGCTGGTCTCAAGCACATTCGCCTTGTCCACCGAACAAACCTTGTTCTTCCGGGTCCGCGCGAGTTCGAACGCCGCACGCGCCACGCGGCGAATCTGGTTCGTCGTATATTGCTCGGTGTTGAAGCCACGCCGCTGTCCATCGGGAAGGGTTTCGATGCCCCTAGGTTCGCCGAAGTAGATCCCGCTGGTCAGTTCGCGCATGATCACAAAGTCGACGCCCTTCAGCACCTCGGCCTTCAATGGCGCGGAGCCCGCGAGCGCCGGACTGGCAACGATCGGACGCAGATTGGCGTAGAGATCATATTTGCTGCGTAACGACAGCAGGCTTCCCGCCTTTCGGGCTGCCGCCGGCACCTCCTTGGTTTCCGGCCCCCCTGTTGCACCCCAGAGGATCGCATCCGCCTCGTCCATCGCCTCGACCGTATCCTCGGGCAGCACCTTGCCCGTCGCAAGGTAAGGAACGAGGCCGTAATGGGCTTCGCGCGCCGTCACCGGAACGCCCCGCTTGGCGGCAAACCAGTTCAGAATGCGATGCGATTGCGTCGTTACTTCGGGGCCAATCCCTTCTCCGCCAACGACGGCGACCTTGACCATGTTGGATGGCTTGTTCATGCCGGTTTCCTTGCAAAATGAATCCAGGGCCGTGCCCTGCGATCTGCGGCTTGAAAGGCCTTGATCTCGTCATCGCGTTGCAACGTCAGCGCGACCTCGTCGAGCCCCTGCAAGAGGCCTTCGCGCCGCCGCGGGTCGATCTCGAACGTGACCTTTTTTCCAGATGGCGCGACAATCGTCTGCGCCTCGAGGTCGATGGTGACTCGTCCGGCACCCTGGGTGGCTTCAATCTCGGCCGCAAGTACGTCGACAATCCCCTTGTCGACCACGATCGGGAGGATGCCGTTCTGAAAGCAATTGGCAAAAAAGATGTCGCCAAACCCTGAGCCGATGATGGCGCAGATACCCATCTCCTGTAGCGACCACACCGCGCCTTCACGCGACGATCCACAGCCGAAATTCGGACCTGTGACCAGGATTTCGGCCTGCCGGTAAGGCTCGCGGTTCAGGATGAACGCCGGGTTCTCCGAACCATCGGGCAGATAGCGTAGCGAGCCAAAGGCCCATTTACCGAGCGTGCCGCGAACCGAATTACCAACCAAACGCTCGATCCGAATGATCACGTCGGTGTCGATATTGCTGCGCATGATCGGCGCGGCGACGGCGGTCAGCTTGTTGAAGGGTTTCGGCATGCTAGCGCACCATAGCCCGAACGTCGGTAATGACGCCGGCAATCGCGGCTGCCGCGGCGCTGGCCGGGCTAGCCAGATGAGTGCGTGCTCGCGGCCCCTGGCGTCCGACAAAATTGCGATTGGACGTCGACACAGAGCGTTGTCCGGGCGCCACCGTCTCGCCATTGGCGGCAAGACACATCGAACAACCGGGTTCGCGCCATTCGAAGCCCGCATCGACGAACAACTTGTCGAGGCCCTCGGCGACTGCCTCGCGCTTGACCGTCTCCGAGCCCGGCACCACCCAGGCACGTACGCTGGGCGCGACCTTGCGGCCGCGTGCAATCTCGGCCGCGGCGCGCAGATCGGACAGGCGGCTATTGGTGCATGAGCCAATGAAGACCCAGTCGACCGGCGTGCCGGCGATCGGCGCCCCACCCTTGAGGCCCATATATTCGAGTGCCGTTTCAACGGAAGCGCGCCGCAAGGGATCATCAATCTCCTGCGGATCCGGGATGCGGCCGTCGACGCCGACGACATGCTCGGGGCTGATGCCCCATGTCACCTGCGGGATGATTTTCTCGACGCCGATGACGACCTCTTTGTCGAAAACCGCGTCCGGATCGCTCGGAAGCTGTCGCCAGGCACGAAGCGCCTCCTCCCGTTGGTCACCCTGCGGCGCGTAGGGACGTCCCCGCAAGAACTCAAACGTCTTTTCGTCCGGCGCAACCATGCCCATTTTTGCGCCAAGCTCAATGGACAGATTGCAGATCGTCAGTCGGCCTTCGACCGGCAGGTCGCTGATAGCGCTGCCGGCGTATTCAACGGCATAGCCGGTGCCGCCCGCCGCACCAACATGCCCGATCAATGCCAGGATGAGATCCTTGGCGGTCACGCCAAACGGAAGCCTGCCCTCGAACTTCACGCGCATGGTCTTGGGCCGATGCTGGATCAGGGCTTGGGTCGCAAGCACATGAGTGAGTTCGCTGGAGCCAATACCGAATGCCAGCGCACCGAGCCCGCCATGGGTGCAGGTATGGCTGTCACCGCAAACGATCAGGCAGCCCGGGAGGCTCAAGCCAAGCTCGGGACCGATGACGTGAACGATGCCTTGTCCGGGTTGGTCGATGTCGAACAGCTGAATGCCGCTGGCTTTTGTCTCGACCCGAAGCGCCGCGAGGAGCTCCTGTCCGATCTTGCTGGTTCCGGCGCGGCCATGCGCCGTCGAAATCGCGTGATCCGGGGTCGCGAAAGTCAGTTCGGGATTGTGGACTTTCAGTCCGCGGCTCTTGAGATCGAGTAGTCCCCGCGAACCGCCGAGATCATGCAGCAAATGGCGGTCGACATGAAGGAGATCGGTATCCTCGCTCAAGCGAGCGATGACGTGCTGGTCCCAGATCTTGGCCAGCATCGTGCGGCCAGGCTTTCCCAAGGCAATCCTCCCTTTGGCTTCTCAAGGCCCGCGGCATCAGCCGCTAACCACCGCTTTGCACGGCTTCTGGTTAAGGTACCAAGTCTCCATCAAAGCATGCCCGACCGCCGCGGCGCCAGAGCAGATTTGACAACTCAGTACGTCAGCTTGTTGCAGCCAGCTGCGCAAATAGGAACGCCGGGTTCTCTAAGAGGCGGCCTGACCACCCACTTGTACCTTGCCCAACGCGCCGGACTTTACGAGTACCGCGATGCGGGCATCGTCGTAGCCAAGCGTATTGCGTAAGACATCCCTCGTGTGCTGACCCAGCAGGGGAGCCGCAACCGGGTTGATCGGCGGCGTAAGCTGCATATTGAGTGGCGTCTCGATGTTCGGCACCGAGCCCGCGGTCGGATGGGATATCTTGCTGACGCGGTGCCGCTCACGCGCTTCGGGTGCATTGAACCCCTGCTCGACCGTCCGAAGATAGCCAACAGGAATATTGGCCTTTTTCATTTTTGCCATCCAGCTCTCGAGTTTGTCGCCGGCAAAAACGCTGGCGATGATCGCGCGCAGCGTTTCCTTGTTGGCCGAGCGGTTCCGACGATCGGCAAACCTGGGATCGCTGATCAGGTCCGGTCGATCGAGCACTTCCGTGACCAATCGGCGATAGAGCCGGTCGTTGGCACAGGCCATGTAGAGCGGGCCGTCGGATGCCTCGTAAACGCCGACCGTGGGCGAGCCGTTCGGAGAATTCCCGAAGCGGCCGGGATTTGTACCGTTGATGAGATACGCCATGCCGTAAAACCCCGTCATCGACATTGCAATGTCGAACAGTGCCACCTCGACCTGCTGGCCCCTCCCCAGCCGATCGCGCGCAATTAGCGCCAGCAGAATGGCGTTACAAGCCGACATTCCCGTCGCCATGTCGACGATGGGCGGCCCTGTTCGCACCGCCGGCCCGTCGGGAAAACCGTTCAAGGACATGAAGCCGCTTTCGGCTTGCGTGATTGGATCAAATCCCGGACGAGACGCGAACGGTCCCCTGCGGCCATAGGCCGAAATCGAACAATAAACCAGGCGCGGATTTGAGGGCGCAACCGAGGGATAGTCGAGGCCGAACTTCTCCATCACGCTCGCTGAGAAATTTTCAACCACCACATCGGCCTTCGCGATCAAATCACGCGCGACCTCACGCGCCTCCGGCCGCGTCAGATCGAGCGCGATGCCACGCTTGTTGCGGTTCAGGCTGAGATAGGCAGCGCTTTCCCCGCCAATCTCGGCGTGCTCATAGGCGCGCGTATCGTCTCCTCCTTCCGGATTCTCGATCTTGATGACCTCTGCGCCGAAATCAGCCAGAGTTTGCGTGCACGCCGGGCCGGCAACGACGCGCGTAAAATCGACCACCAACAGGCCGTCAAGGGCGGTCGGAGCGTCCTCTACGCGAGGCAGGCGGTCTGGCAGCGGCACTTTGGAAGTCATGATAAGGCGTTCCCTAATATGTTTCTTCGGCACGAGTGTAGGGTCTATTTTGGCGGCTACACAAGAGTTCGCGGCCCCTCGATCTCCCGGCAACGCATACCGGGCATTACTTGCATTCCGTAGCGGTACCCCAAAAACGCAAAAAAGCCCGGTGGCCATCGGCCACCGGGCGGAAGACGTCTCGAATGCTACAGACGCCGACAAGCAAGCGCCGGAATCTCAAATCCTCACATGCCGCAAGCCATCCCGCTAATCACACTGCGCACCACTGATGTCTTTGCGCCAATAGAGCGTCTGAGGCCAGCCCCAGGGCTCTCGGGGACGGTAGAGTCGATAGCCGGCCCTGATGAAATTATTGGCCGATGCGACGTTATCGGTCGTGTCCGAGACGATCGAAGACCATCCGTTCCGCCGCGCGCGTAATTCCAGCGCACGCATGAACCGCAATTGCAATGAATTTCCGCAATGGTCCTGGGTGACACCCACGCGACAAAAATATCCCGCATTGTCGGCGTGCGTCGAAGGTACCAGACCGGCAAACCCGACGGGGATGTTTTCATGAAACGCCAGCCACCAATGCCCCCAATCGAACGGCGGCAGCGGGGCGCTCTCAAAGAATGTCAGGCGATGCAGGTCAATCAACGTATCGAATATCTCCTCGTCCTCCCCGTCAACTTCACGTATCCGATAGAGGTGCCGCATCCGTTGGCTCCCCGTTATCTATGAAATCGCACCTGCTCCCAAAGGGACGTCCGGGCTCACTTGCCGAGCACGACCTTCACACCCAGCCAGACCGCACCGACGAGACCCGTCGCGATAACGGTCACGACCGCCTTGAACGTGTAGCTTTGCGCCTGCTCGACGCTCTTGCGCCATCGTCTCAGGTGCTGGAGGTCGGCACGCATTTCACTGCCGGCCCACTGCACGATCCAGATCGTGAAGGCATCAGCGGTGGCGCCGGCGCCGCCGATGTCGATGAAGGCGCGCAGCGGCAGCAGCGGATCCGCCGCGACCTTGCCGATGCGCCCATCCCGCGCGGCCTGCGCCAGCAGCTCGGCGAAATAGGCTCCCTCGAAGGCCCGCACATAGCCCCCCTCCCAGACGTGTTCATATCGATCGGGATACAAGGCAAGATCGAGCCGACGTTCTTCTTCCAGCACCGCGGGAAACCAGGGATTGTCACGCCAGCTTACGTTGACCACGATCGCGCCGTCCGGCTTGCGCGCGCGCAGGAAATCATCGATGGCGTCGGACTTGCGGCGCGGATTCCACGACGCCCACAGCTCGGAATTTTCGGCGCGGATGGTCGGTCGCAGCAGCGCAAGGCTGCGCGCGCTCAGGCTCTGCGCCTCGTCGACCCAGGCGATGCGAAATCCCTCCAGCGATTTGATCGAGTCGGCCGTGTGATCCTGCATGCCGCGGAAAATGATGAGGCCATCGCCCGGCGCTTCGATCTTGTCGTTGAACACCCTGAAGCCGTGACCGAGACCGAGCGCGGCAATCTTGCTTTCGATCAGTCGCTTGGAGGACTGCGCCAGCGTGCGCTGCGCCTCGCGGATACAGACCGCGAGCGTGCCGCGCTCGGCCTGGCAGGTTTCGACCAGAAGCTCGCCGAAGAAATGCGACTTGCCCGAACCTCTTCCTCCATAGGCCGCCTTGTAGCGGGCGGGCTGGAGCAAGGGTTCAAAGATTCGCGCCGTCGGTATTTTCAGGATCGACAATGACGCGCTCTATGCGCTGAACGAGTTCGAGGGCGCGATCGGCATCGTTCGCAAGCGCCTGCGCCGGCTTGCCCCAACCGCGATCGAGGATCGCGGTCGCCGCGGAGACGCGCGCCGCGGGGGTCGCGTCCTTTGCTCGCATGACGACGACCAGCACGTTGATCGCCGTCCTGGTGTGGCTGCGCGCGAGCGAGCGGATTTCGGTGATGGTCTTGGCCATTGGCGGTCAGGAGTCGCCGTCGATCGGCGGTATGTATTCGCAAGGCGCCGTATCGGAATCTTCCGTCGCCGGCTTCTCGGATCGAGGCACCGCCCGAAATACGATCGTGGGAAAATCGCTCGGCTGACGCTCGCGGTCCGGCCGCGCGATGAAGCGGACGATCTCGGCGCTCATGACAGAATCTCCGCGACGACGATTGCAACGAGGCCGAGCAGCGCCAGCGAAATCAGATACGCGGTCATGCGCTCTCCTCTCGAAATAAATGCGCGGCAGATCGCGGAGGGGGCGCGATCGTTTCGGGCGCGAACCCTATCCTCACCAGAGGGCCGCAGGCGGCGATGACGTGACGCCGCCCGGCCGGCGCGTTCGCGCACACCGGCCAATATGGAAGTGAAGGCGGTTCGGACGGCAGCGCGGCTTGCGGCGCTCAGGCAAGCGCGATGGGAGAGTGAGGGCGCCTGAAGCACGCACCACCGTCCGATCGGTGAATTTTGGGAAACAAAAAGCCCGCGGCGATGTCTCGCGCGGGCCGGTTAGCTTTTTTCCGATGATGTCACTATGCAGGTGTTTTGCCCGACGGGTCAAGCGATATTATGAAAACACGAAAGAACAGGAATGTCCGGCACCCACGTAAAGCTCGCCACGACGCATCACGGCCGCACGAGCGGCTTGATCCACCGCGTGTACCAGTCATCCATGTCGTCGCTGCTTGCCGCGGATTGCTGCGGCAAACCGAAGAGCCACGGCGGCACGGGATGGTCCGGCATGGGCTGGCCGCTGACGAGACCGGGCGGCATACTCGTCGGCCAACCCCGGTTCGCCACGGTGAGTGCGGATGGCGCTACGCCCGGAGCAAGAATACGACTGCTCAGCACACGAATGTCATTCGGGTCGACATTGTCGGCAGACATAGCGCGCTTACTAGTAGGGGCGAGTTCGCTCGCGGACGCGTTCGCCATGTTGGCTTGAATACCCAACCTGGAATCGTTTACCGGTCCAAGTCCGGTCAAGGGCGGACGACGTTCTATTGGATCAGGTAGAGACGGAGGCGGGTGCGAAATGCCGTGCTCTCCGTCATTAAATCGGTCAGCCTCTTCGACCCGACCGATCGCTCCGTCGATCAATTCAATTACGGAGTCCAATATCCCGTTGGGATCGTCGGCATATTGTTTTGATCCAATTACGTAATCCTTGAATCTATTCAAGTCGGCAACTGTAGTGTCGCCCTCGCCGGTGAGCGGCTTGCGTGGCCCGGCATCGAAATAAGATCCTGGCCCGTTCAAATAGTGATCGATAACGTCGTTCGCTCGGGCGATAATCTCGGCCCTGTCGGCCTCGCTTATGTTGGTCACAGTAGAATTGAACGGTGGCAGCGGCTTTCGTTCGATCGTCGGCAAATGACGGACCTATTCTTTCTGTGACTAAAGTTTATCGAAGAAGCTGAACCTTAGATAAAGGGTACCAACAGGCTCATTCTGGATGAACAAACCGCCCCGCGCTCTGGCGCCCTTAAAGAAAGGCAGTCGAGTCACACCAGTATCCGGAGCAGCGACAACCGTCGAATCGGCAGCTCCTGTGAAATAGCAACAACCGATCTTGTCGCCGTCCAGAAATACCCTGGCTTCCACCGGCTTCCTGCGAGAAACGTACACTCGAACATTCAACTTCAACGCTTCGAGAAGTGATACGTTGAACCATTCATTGGTATTCGGCGTCATGCGTTAGCGCCTTGATGATTTTAGAACAAATAGGGAACATTGTCAATTGACGCCTTGCAGCCTTAGATTGTCGAATTTCCGGCCAACAAAAAGCCCGCGGCGATCTCTCGCGCGGGCCGGTCAACTTTCTGTCGATGATGTCAGTATGCAGGTGTTTTGCCCGACGAGTCAAGCGATATTAGGAAAACACGAAAGAACGGGAATGTCCGGCACCTACGTAAAGCTCGCCACAACGCATCACGGCCGCACGAGCGGCTTGATCCACCGCTTGTACCAGTCGTCCATATCATCGCCGTTTACTGCGGTTCGATCGGGTAAACCAAAGAGCCAGGGCGGCACGGGATAGTCAGGCATGGGCTGGCCGCTGACGAGGCCGGGTGGCGTGCCTGCTTGCTGCGACGTGTTTGCATTATCAGGCGCGACAGGTGTCGCGCCTGGCGCGGGGATACGGCTGAGAACACGGACGTTACGCGGATCGCTTTGCGTCGCATCGCCGGAACGAGGCGAGACACCCGGTTGAACTGAATTGGGAACAGCACCGGCCGGCGGCGCGAAAGGCACCGCAGGCGCACCACCATCGAACGGCGATATCCTCGATCGAATGAATCCGTCGATCTGATCGTTCCACCAGTGCTCGTTGCTGCCGTCCTTCAACGTGACGTCGACGCCGCCGGTCGGATCGCCCGGACTCGCCGGGTGCGGCCGGATCGACACCGGGCGCGGCGTACCGTCGTCGTAAAACATCATGCCGGTGCTGCCAATGCCTGGGTCGGGCAAGTCGGGGCTTCTGTTGCCCATGCAAAATAGGCTGTGCCTCGAACCAATCTCCAGGACCTTCGGGCCGTGTCGCCGCGTAATGAGCGGCACTGATCTCGTTTTGCAGGTCGAAATTCTCAGGGATCAGAAGCGGCCGGCCATTGACCACGATGGGCTTCCCATCCCGGTAAGTCGCTCGCTTCGGATCCCCGAAATAGGTGATGGTATCCGCCATTGTCATCCTCATGATCGAGATTGGAGTTGCACCGACCAAACTGGCTTTCGCGCACGAGCGACCCGGCCCCGACGCAGCGTCGACAGTCGTCAAGGATGAAAAGTTGGGCGGCCGACCGCGCGGTCACTTGCGACGCGACTGGCGCTTTCAGCCAGAGAAGACCTTCCACCCCGGCTCAAAGGAGCCCCAACTGGTGGACGTAAACCACCAGATAAAAGAACGTCCAAGCGAAACAGATGAAGAGAAGCAACGCTCGCAGGAGGCGGCTGGAAACGCGTGAAGAAGCCTGGTGATGATTCTCGCGCCAGACCGTCCGCCATAACAGAAAACCGCCGATGAACATCGCAACCCAAAATGCGATGAGTGAACCGTAGACCACGGGCAGGTAAAGCCCGGAGCCAAACACGAAGGGAAAACCGTACCAAGGGAGGACGAAGAAAGGAAAGACCCTGAGAATATCCGGGAACAGACCCATGTATAAAATCAACAACAGCAGGAGGAAATATGCTCCGAGCATTTCCGCCCCGACGATCAATGTCGCGATCGGGAGTGACACCAGATAGAACGGCGGAGCCGCCAGGCGCGACAGCCAAGGCCGAAGACTCGATCTCCGTTTCAGGACAACCAGGCTCAGCGACACCAGCAAAAGCACCGCGAGCGGAACACAAAACAATAATGGAGGCAGCAACGCGGTATGGCTCATCTCAATGCCGGCATCGGCTTCCATTCGCCTTCAGGCGATCGAGCCTGGAACATAACAGGAACAATGTCAATCGCCCATCTTTGCGATCAGGGCTTGTAGGGCTGGTGCAACTTGGCGGCGCCCAAGCAGCGCCGCAGCTGCTGCACGCACTAATCCCCCGCAAACAAAAAGCCCGCCGCGATCGCTCGCGCGGGCCGGTCAACTTTTTGTCGATGATGTCAGTATGCAGGTGTTTTGCCCGACGAGTCAAATTTGACGAAATTGCAGCAAACTAAGCTCGGCGAATTCGAACCGCATTCGCGATTGCGCGTCTGCCAACGAAAAAGCTACCTCGCGTTTACCGAAGCGGGCTTACGATCTTGGCCATGATGTCGTTATGCGCCTGTTTTGCCCGACGGGTCAAAGTTCGGATTTTTTGAAACACGCACAGCCGGCATCGAGGAGACCCACGATGTATTTCGTCGCCGCTTTGCTCGCCGTGCTCGCCGGCCTGTTCTATGCCGCGGGCAATCACGAGATCGGTTCATATAGCTCGGACGTCTGCCGCTACGGCAGCACGTTCTGCGACAATCCGCATTATGTGCTGGTCGGCGCCGGTCTGGCCGCGGTCTGGGGCGCCTTCGTCAGCATCAAGTGACGGGCTGACCTCCGCAGATTCTCCGCAACGCCCATCCGGCTGTGCGATGCATGCCTTGGCGCGTTGCGCAAATGCGCCGCAAGCCTCAACCTCAGCTTGCAAATTGGCCCGGCCCAAAATAAGACTTGGGCGACCTGTTTTTCCTCAAAAATTCCCTCAACTGAATTCCACGGCGCCGCAGCTCTGCCTCCGCGACGACTTGTCAGGAGAAACCCGATGTCGCCAACCACCGACCAACCGGGCTCCAACGAGCCGACCCGGGCGAGAAGCGCCACCGCGCAGGGTTTGAGCGCGATATGGGGCCTGGTGCTCGACCATCTCGTCGACAAGCACGCGCAGGCGGCCGCCGAAGCGAAAATCAATCCGGAAGGCGGCGTTGCGCGCACCTCGGCGGGCGTGGTCGTGACCAGCAAGGAAGTGTATCTGAAGGTCCTGCTCAACGCAGACGACAACTACACCAACGCCGGATATCAGAAGCGGATGGAGCAGAGTTTCGGTGCGATCTTTCTCGGAATGGACTGGGGAGCTGAATACGAGCGGCTCGCCGCGCCGGCGAATGCGGCAATCGGGCGCGTCACCCGGCAGGACGCCTTCGAGGTGACGCTGAGGGAAACCCGCGCCGCGCTTCCGGCCGTTCCCGCGCCCGGCGGCCTCGTCGACATTCTGGCGCTCTCCGACATCGTGCTTGCGAAGGTCTGCACCCACTATTTCGACATTCCTGACGGCGTCCATGTCAAGGCCGGCGGCTTCGGCGTGTCGAACCTAATGCCGCCCGGCGTTTGCCCCGCCGATTACACACCGCCTTCGGCGTATATCTTCCATCCCGATCCGGACGTCCTGCTGACCTTCATCGGGCAGCGCACCGGACAAATCCTGAGGGAATCTGTCGGCAGCTATGTCGCCGAGAAGCGTGCCGCCGGACAGTTGCCGACCGCGCCGCTGGGGCGCGCACTGTTCGAGCAATTCCCGGACCCGAAGGACAACGACCTGTTGGCGCGGACCATCGTCGGCGTGATGACCGGCGCGCTGCCCACGATCAACGGCAATCTGGTGGGCGTCGTCAAATCGTGGCAGCGATCGGCAACACTGATGGCGCTCGGCGCCAAACTCAATGCGAGCAAGCAAGCTGACGATTTCGCAAGGGCGCATGAGGTGATCGAATTGCCGATGCGCCAGGCGATGCAGATGGCGCCGACGCCGGACTTCATCTGGCGCACCGCGAAGAAGGACCACACGCTCGGGACGGTGCAGGTGAAGGCAGGCGACAAGATCTATCTGAGCATCGTGCAGGCCACGCAGGAAGATCTGCGCGCCGGCAGGGACGACGTCTGTCCGATCTTCGGCGGCGACCGCAGCAAGACCCCGCACCCGATCCATGCCTGCCCGGGATTCGAGATGGGCTTTGGCATCCTGCTCGGCATTGTCTTCGGCGTGGTGGAGCATCAGGCCAATTCCGGCTAGCCTAGGCGGCCGGCTCTACGCCATGCCGCGAGGCCGTGCCTATCAGGGCTGTCGTTCGGCCAATGCCACGGCGAGTGGCGGAGCTGGAACTTTTTCGCAAAAACCGATTTGATGGTAGCCGCCCGCTTCGCGGCATCGTTTTTCAAGCTTCAGGCGCTCGATGACCGAAATCACTCGCCCGGTATCCAGGCCTTCCCGCGGCGTGGTGCTTCGACTGCTTGGCCCGGGACTGGTGACTGGCGCGGCGGATGACGATCCATCGGGGATTGCGACCTATTCGCAGGCCGGCGCGCAATTTGGCTATGGCCTGCTCTGGACCGTCTTCCTGACCATCCCGTTCATGATCGCGATCCAGTTGGTGAGCGCCCTGATTGGCAGGGTCACCGGCAAGGGCCTCGCTGCCAACGTCATGGAAATCGCCCCGCGATGGCTGGTGTTGGGTCTCGTCTTCCTCCTGGTCGCCGCGAACACGTTCAACATCGCTGCCGACATCGCCGCGATGGCCGAAGCGTTGTCGCTGGTCATCGGCGGGCTCGACCACGAACACGCGCTGATCTTTGCTGCGACATCGACCTTGCTCCAGGTGTTTGTGCCGTACCGCCGCTATGCGCCGGTGCTGAAATGTATGACGCTGACATTGTTCGCCTACGTCGCGACGGCCTTCACGGTGAATATTCCGTGGTCCACCGCGCTGCTCGCAACGGTTTGGCCGAAAGTGACCTTCAACGCCGAATATTTCCTCATGGTGGTGGCCGTGCTCGGCACGACCATCAGCCCCTACCTGTTCTTCTGGCAGGCCTCGCAGGAAGTCGAGGAGATGCACAACGGCAAGGTGCGCCGTCCGCTGCGCGAGCTCTCGCGCGGCGGCTCCGTCGAGCTCGATCGCATCAAGATCGACACGACGGTCGGCATGTTCTTTTCGAATATCATCGCCTTTTTCATCATCCTCACGACCGCCTCCGTATTGCATGCGAATGGCGTCACCAACATCAATTCGGCGACCGAGGCCGCGGAGGCATTGCGACCGCTGGCCGGCGACGCGACGTTCGCCTTGTTCGCGCTCGGCATCATCGGCACCGGCCTTCTGGCGGTCCCCGTGTTGGCGGGATCGGCGGCCTATGGCGTGTCCGAGGTCTTCGGCTGGCCCGCGACCCTGGAAGCCAAGGCGCCGGATGCGGTCGGCTTCTACAGCATCATCGCAGCTGCGACCGCGATCGGCTTCGGTCTCGGTTTCACCGGGATCGATGCGATTCACATGCTGGTGTGGAGCGCGGTGCTCAACGGCATCGTTGCCGTGCCGATCATGGCGATGATGATGGTGATCGTCGCCAATTCCAAGTTGATGGGGCGGTTCAAAGCGCGAACGTGGCTGGTTGTGCTGGGTTGGCTCGGCACCGCGATCATGGGCGTGGCCGTGATCGCGCTGTTCTGGTCGACGCTTGCGGGTTAGTGGTCAGTTCGACGTTCTGGGCTCTTGCCCAAACGCAACGACCTCGGGTGCCCCGCACAATAATGCCGTCGCGTCTTAACCTTTTTTGATGAGGCCGCCGGGGGATTGGTGCGCTGCGACATCATCTTTCCGTGCTAATCTTGATTGATCTTGTTAAAGCGCGTCGCGTCTCGCACCGCCGGCGCTAGAAGAAACATGCGTGTGATCCAGGGGAAATGCCTTGAGTAAACCCGACCGTATGAGTGCTCGCTCGATGCCCGCTTATTCGCCGCACGGACTTGCACTGTTGCGCGATCCGCTGCTCAACAAGGGGACCGGGTTCACCGAGGAGGAGCGCGAAGCTTTGGGACTTCGCGGATTCCTGCCCGCCGCCGTGATGTCCATGCAGGCGCAGGCAGAGCGCGTGATGACGAATTTACGTACGCTGCCCAGCGATCTCGAGAAGTATGTCGCGCTGAACTCGCTGCACGATCGCAATGAAGCGCTGTTCTTCCGCGTCGTTTGCGACAACATCGATGAAATCCAGCCCTTGATCTACACTCCGACCGTTGGCCTTGCTTGCCAACGCTTCGGTCTGATCTTCCAGCGCCCGCGCGGTCTTTTCATCTCGGCGAAGGATCGCGGACGTATCGCCGAAATCCTGAGCAATTGGCCCTATCGCACCAAGCTGATCGTCGTCACCGATGGCGAGCGTATCCTCGGGCTCGGCGACCTCGGCGCCAACGGCATGGGCATACCGGTCGGCAAGCTCTCGCTCTATTCCGCATGCGCCGGTATACATCCCGAGCTTTGCCTGCCGGTCATGCTCGATGTCGGCACCAACAACGAGGAATTTCTCAACGACCCCTATTACATCGGCCTTCGGCAGAAGCGCCTGACTGGCGCGGCCTATGACGAGTTCGTCGACGAGTTCATGACCGCGGCGCGCGCGGCCTTCCCGGGCGTGCTGATCCAGTTCGAGGACTTCGCCAACCACTCGGCGTTCCGCCTGCTGCACAAATATCGCGACGACGCCTGCGTCTTCAACGACGACATCCAGGGCACCGCGGCCGTGGCCCTCGCCGGCATTTTCTCGGCGCTGCGGGTCACCGGCGGAAAGCTGATCGATCAGCGGGTCCTCTTCCTCGGCGCGGGGGAAGCCGCGACGGGGATCGCAGACCTCATCGTGTCGGCCATGATGGCTGGCGGCCTCTCCGAAGCCGAGGCGCTTCGCCGCAACTGGCTGGTCGACTCCCGTGGTCTCGTGGTGAAGGGCCGCGCGGGCCTGAGCGGCCACAAGCTGCGTTACGCGCACGACCTGCAACCAATCGACAGTTTCCTGACCGCAATCGAGACACTCAAGCCGACTGCAATCATCGGCGTTGCCGCGGTCGGCGGCGCCTTCACGTCCGACGTGCTCGAGGCGATGGCTGGCCTCAACGAGCGGCCGATCGTGTTCGCGCTGTCCAACCCGACTTCGAAGGCGGAATGCTCGGCCGAGGAAGCCTACCGTCACACTAGCGGCCGCGCGATTTTTGCCTGCGGCAGCCCGTTCGACCCGGTCAAGCTCAACGGCACGACCTTCGTGCCGCGGCAAGGCAACAATTCCTACATCTTCCCCGGCGTCGGCCTCGGCGCGATCGCAAGCGGCAGCAGGCTCGTGACCGACGAGATGTTCATGGCGGCAGCGCACGCGCTTGCCAATTCCGTCAGCGAAACCGATCTGAAGCAGGGCAGCCTCTACCCCGCGCTGCCGCGGATCCGCGAGGTCTCGGCGCAGATCGGGGCAGCGGTGGCCGACGTCGCCTATCAAAACGGACTCGCGGTGGGGCCGCCACCGAACGACCTGATCGGATTCGTCCAGTCGCAGATGTACGACCCGAACTACTAAGCTGCGTCCAACGGATCAGCCGCGCTGGAACATCCGCCTGAGCTTGCGGATATCCGCGACCTTCTCGATCTCGAAAATGGTCTCGATCAGCTTGGTCGAGGGATCGCGCCCGAGCACAGGCGCGATCAGGTCGCGTGCCTTGTCGATCACCTCGTTGCGTCCCATCGGATTGCGCGGCGTGCCGCGTACCGCTGAGACGCGCTCCGAAAGATGCGTGCCGTCGTTCAGATCAATGTCGACTACCGTCTCGCGCGCCGGAAGCGACCTGGCGAGTTCCTCGTCGCGCACGAGATTGACCTTGGCGCGTTGCTTCAGCACGGAGGCGTCCTGCATGCGCGGCTTGTCATGCGCGGCCTGGAACGAGACCGTCTTGTCGATCAGCATCACCGCGATCATGTGCTGCAGGCAGATGTCTGGGATGTCGCGATTATCAACCACGTTCGCAACCGACGGCGCCAATCGCACCGTCACTTTCTTGACCTGATCGGCATCGAACGATTTCTTGCCGCGGATCGCTTCGATGGCATCGAGCGGCCCCTGGATCGGCGAGCCCACGGTCCATTTCTTGATATCGGTCTGGGTGATCTCGTAACGTTCGCCGAGCTTCTCGATCAGCCGATCGGGCTGCGCCTTCGGCGCGTAAGCCGCGAAGAAATTGTCAGGGCCGGAGAAGATGTCGTCGACGCCGTTCCAACCGGATTTGACCAACAGTGCCGCGGTGACGCCGTCGCGCGCCGGCTTGCCCGCAAACACGAACGCCTTTTCGATGTGATCGGTGTCGCGCCGCCACGCCGCGATCCCCGACGACTGTTGCGCGGTGTAATCAAGCAGCCAGCGCATCTGGCGCGCATCGAGGCTCGCGGCGGAGCCCGCAGCCGCGGCCGCGCCGAAGGTTCCGGCGATGCTGTGCGTGGAAAGGCTGCTGTCATAGCTGAAGGCCGCCCCGCCCATCGCCATCACCACGCGAGGACCGATGTCGTAGCCGAGCGTCACTGCCCGCAGCAGCCCGTTGCCGTCGATGCCGTAAGCCTCGCCCGCCGCCAACGCCGCCGGCACCACAGAACAGCCGGGATGCGAGCGCGACTCGTTGTGGGAGTCGTCAGTCTCGTCGGCATGCGCCATCATGCCATTGGCGAGCGCGGCGTCGATCGCTGGGGCAGTCAAAGGGGTTGCGATGACAGTGACAGGGCCGGTGCCGCTATGTTCGCGGACATAGCGTTGTGCGGCCTGGCCCGGCGGCAATTCCGATCCCGAGACAACAGCGGCGAGCGTATCGAGCAGATGATATTTCGCCTGCTCGGCGACATCTTCCGGCAGCGGACGGGACCGCGCGGCACTCATGAAAGTGCTCAGCGTGTTCATGGTCGCACTCGGACCGGAGCCGGCGGCCTGGGCGATAGCGCGGGCCGAAGGCAAGCCGGCGGTCATGGCCGCCGCGGCTGTAATGCGAAGAAGATTGCGCCGCGAGTGCATTCAGCAATTTCACCAGTTGGGTGAAACGCTTGTAGAGCGCATATCGGGGCGGGGCGCCAGCCCCTATTCGACCACGTTTCCATGGCGCGAGGACCAGGCTTGTGCCGAAATTACCGTCGATGCGGCGCTATTCGCTCGTCATCACCATCGGATTGGCCTGCGGCGTGACCGCGGCCGAAATCTGCGACGCGATCAGGAAGGCCGCGAACACCGCGGGCACGCTGACAAGTCTCAGGAATTGATCAACGGAAAGCATCGCCTAGTCCCCCAAAAGAAAGCGATTCCAATGGCCGCCTAATTCATCCGCTGCGCGGCCACCTGCTCGCTGGTCAAAAGCTGGTCGCTATAGGCCGCCCCGGTGATCGTGAGCAGCGCGAGAATGCAGATAACAGCCAGCGTTTTCATGGTTCCAATGGTCGTTTTTGATTGTGGCCAAAAACGTCTGCGTTTCGTG
>Ga0070741_10004729_pt1 | contig 31471 bp, 35 predicted proteins | sample Coa_R1_4_FD_66440 | JGI IMG/M metagenome (GOLD analysis project Ga0070741, IMG submission 66440) | Surface soil microbial communities from Centralia Pennsylvania, which are recovering from an underground coalmine fire - Coalmine... | ecosystem: Environmental > Terrestrial > Soil > Unclassified ... | reverse complement strand
CCGACTCTGCGAAATCTACTAACCAGCCCAGGCTCGCCTTGGCGCAAGCGGCAACGAATATCTTTGAGCGCGCGGCGAGGTCGAAGCGGTCTCGGGTGAGGCTTCGCAACAGCCAGTGAATGCGTAGCCCGTTGTCACCAATCGAGAAGCCCCGCGCTCGATCAACCTCAACGTCCAGCTCGTCGGCGATCTCGAAGAGACTGTTCAAGAGCGCGCCGACGTGCTTCGTTTCAACTTCCTTGGCGTGCAGATTGAGTTCGTCTAATATTAATTTTGCCTTCGTGCTGCCGTCGCGCCTCGTCACGCCGACGGCGGCGCGCAACGTGGCCTTGATAAACGCTGCATCCGAGGCCCTCGCTATGATCTCACTCAGCGCGGCACGCGGTAGTACATCATCGCCAATAGAAAATCGGAAATATGAGTTGAAGTGATCCTCAGAGCAAACGAGCCGGTCACGCGCCCAGCTCGTCGCTGACCCGTCGCCGTAGGTGAGATTATTCCAGACGGACTCAAGTCGCGGAAAGAGCCGCATTAAGGAGCGCTTGACGCGCTCCTTATCCCCTTCCGCGATCGACTGAAGAAACAGTGCGTCCATTTCCGTGGCGCGGTTGCGGGCAGAATTGCCATACCGGTCACCGGTCCCGCAAATATGGTCCTTGCTCGTCCGTACATTTCGGTAGACGGCAGGCAGGAAGAGACGAAGCGTTTCAAGCCCAACAAAATCAGTACGATCAACCTCGGTACCGACGGCGGGCCACGTCACGGACAGAGCGTTCGCTAGACGGATGAGGTCGCGTGGGGTCCCGATCTCCGGCGCGGCGACGTCATAGAAGATGTTCATAAATCGCAAGAGCTGCTCCTCGGGCGGCGAGCCGCAGATGAGTTCAATTTGGCGTAATAACTCGTTGTTGAGATCCGTCTGCCGAGGCTGCGGAACGTCGAAACCGGCTTGAATTATTTTTTCAAGGTAGTGGGGCCCTTCCGATGGATATCGCTCGGACACGATGGCTTCCGCCAGCTCGCGATCGAATACAAGCAAATAGATCACGTTAGGGAGTCGACCAACCGATTTCACAAGTCGGAAAATGAGCAGTGCTTCATCAGGCGCCAGCCGGTCGATGTCGTCGATGATAATCAGAAATCGCTTGTCTTGTTCGGCGAGCGCTTTCGTCAGCTCGCCCTGTAACTTCTCAACGGTGTCATCCGTCTTGATGAAATCAGCCATCCACGACATCGCGCTTGATGCGAGGGTGCCCACACCGACCGTGGCCCCCGCCAAATCCACCCCGGCACTGACAACCGACCCGGCCTTCAGTAACCGCGCTCCGATCTTCGGAAGGGCTTTCTTGAACTTCTCGCCCAGCGTCGGCCCGATTCCCGCGTAGAGCTCACGAAAGAACGCGAGCGCGAGCGCCTCTTCGCCGCGAAACCACCAGCAAGCAAAATTTATGACCGCCAATTCGCCTTTCGCCGTGGCGTCCTTGACGTGGTGGAGAACAAGATTCACTGCGCTGCTCTTGCCGGAGCCCCACGGTCCGTTTAGCGCAATCACGGTGCCTTCTGGCGACTTCATCTTTCGGATGCTGTCGGCTAGCGCTTGCGCGAACGGATCAATCCCGAACCTGTCTTCCCCGGGGTCAGCGATTGGCCTGTCGTTGTGAGGGTGTCCCGCTTCCGTCATGCGACCAAAGATGGCAATCTGTACCCCCTGTGTCGAGGGGAATGATCATCCAATGGCACCAGCCTCCATCGACGTGACTGCCCAGGTAGCCTCGATGCGGCAGATACATGCCGCCATTGAGCACGACGGACTTCAGAACTACGAATGTGCAATCACCCTTGCGGCGGCCGCAGAAGGCATGCTCCCCATCACGGAAAATGAGCATTTCCACAAGAAGGTGAAAGCCTTTGCGGCTGCTCTCCCGGAGGGGACCGAAGGCGCGACCGACCCTAACGACACGATCACATGGCTGAAGCACGGAACCTTCAAAGGCAAGAAGTGCGAAGAGGCGACGATCGACCACGCAGAGGTCATGGTGACGATCTGGCGTGCGATCACGAAATTCCACGCGGTCTACGACGAAGTGAGCCCGCAGATGAAGTCATGGGCTGACGCAACGCGAACGCGCCTCGCGGCCGAGAAGAAAGCCGCTTCCGCGCTGAAGGGGTGACCACCCGTTCATCATGGCTGCGGCCCCGGGAAGAACGCGGCCGATAACGGCGTCATTAACCTGATCGTCGAGCACGTCACTGATCTCTCGGCCGATCTCAACCATAGTCGTCGTCTGCGACACGTGGCTTACGAACGGACATCCTTGCCTGCACAGGATTTATGTCGACAAGCCCATGCGCGGGCACAACGTGATCCAGGCCATTTCTCGCGTGAAGCGTGTGTTCCGAGGCAAACCGCACGCCCTCACCGGTTTTTCGATCCGATTGCACCGACCTCATGTAGATCTAGCCGAATGGAGAAGTTTTCAGCAGGTCTTCGCTTTGGAGGATCACCGTGCACCACTGCCGCGCTCGCGTAATCGCATTGTAGAGCAGCCGCCGCTTGTGTTCGGCGTCTCCGCCGACCTTGAAGGGCCACAAGACGACGACGCCCTCGAATTCCCTATTTTTTGCCTGCTGAACGGTCATGGCCGCGAAGTTGACCTTGTCGGCGCCAAGACGCTGGCGGCGCATTTCAACCTGGCGGGCCATGATCGCAGTGACGTCAGCCCGCGAGAAGGACGTGACGCCCGCTGCTCGAGCTTGGCGCCGTACCCACCCAATCGTCTCTCGCACAGGGCCCGACCTCGGAAGGCTGCCCAGGGAAGCGATCGTCTCCGCCAGCGTGGCCACGTCGCCAAGTTGAAACCCGGCCAATATTGCCGAAACTTCATCATACTCGGACCGTTCCCACCGGATCTCGTGCGGACCGTTCCCCTCCTTACCGCACGGTTGCCGGCCAACGCGCGCGACGACGTCGCGGGCAAATGTGCCGCTCAGCGACGGGGTAATCACGGCGACCTTGCCGCCGCCGCGCCACGCAATCGCATTGGCCAGATAGGCAGCGGCCATCGGCAGGCCCTTCGCCGCGAAAATCTTGAAGCCCGGGCCAGCGAGCGCGGTGGTACCGGTCCGGATCGCTGCCGCGGCCGCTAGCAGCGCCGCCACCTTGGTTCGATGAATTTGGGTGAGGACGACCGGCTTACATGCGGCGTGCAGCCAAGCTACACACGGATTTGGTCGCAGGGATGCATTGAGGCACTGAAACTCGTCAGCCGCAACCATGAGCGTGGTCGATCGCGCCAGCGCCGAGATCATGCGCAGGCGTTGAGGCTTCAGGTCCTGCGCCTCGTCGACCAAAACGACGGGGAAGCTCGCGGCTACCCACGCTCCGACGTCGGGATGCTCAAGTAGGGCGCCTGCCGCGTCGCATTGCGCATCGTATTGATGGGGCTGGAGCGCCGGCAGGCTGATTGCGGTTGCCAGCCCGCGCCAGCGGCGCACCAGACGCTGGGCGAAGCTATCGACCGTTACGCATTCGGTGCGGCCCCGCAGGCCACCTACCCCGCGGAGCTTTTCATCGAGTCGGCGCCGTGCGCCGTGCATAAACGTGAGCGCTAGCACGCGCTGCCCGTCATGCAGAGGGGCGCCCGACAACGTTTCGCCGAGAATCTCCATCAGGCGAAGCGTTTTGCCGCATCCGGCGGCGCCCTCGACCGCCCACAGTGTCATGATCGTTTTGTGAACCAAATTCTTGGTCGGAAGATTCGGATGGTCGGATCTCCGTCCGGCGCAGCGGTAAACCGCCCACTGCTGCCTCCGAGAAGAACTTCGCTGATTGTGTTCAGCAGCATGCGAGCCCGACGGCAGCATCGCTCGATTGTACCGATTACATCGGCGATTCCCTCATATGCGATCTGGTCCTGCTTTAGGCCGCCCGCCGCGCGATCCTCCGATTTGAGCTGCGCGACAAGCGCCGCGATGGACTCGGGCGCTGGCGCTGTGACGGTCGCCAGCGCGGCAAGGACGGCTGCAGTATCTGCCTCAAGGATCCATCCCACGAGGTCCTCCACCGTCCAACCGTCGGGCCATCGCACGATGATTGCAGGCCGTTGCGCAGCGCTTGAGAGCGCCTGCGCATAGGCGAGCCCGGCATCGTCGCCATCGACGAGAGCCGTTACGCGGGGATGAAGACGAGCAAGCGCCGCGACTGTTGCCTCAACCGCCGCGTCATGGGTCGGAATCAACCCGATGGACGAACCAAAGCGACTTTCCTCCCTGTCGGTCCAACCCTGGTTGAGGTCCACGGCGCGAACGAGCAGCTTCAGCCATTCGTGATCGATCCGCCCTTCGGGAACCAGCACGGCGTCGTGCATGAGCGCCGCGATCGTATCGATGCGGTTGAGTTGAAAGAGCTTGCGAACGGCGTTGGGCGTGTCGCGCGGCAGCGCCGCCGGCAGTAGGGGTGTGCATGACAGCGAGCCGCCCTCGTTGCGGAGCACACTGACAGAGCTTGGGTCCGACATCGCCACAATCATGGGGAAATCAGTCCGCTTCCGTGCCGACGGGCGGGCAAGCCGAGCTGCGCACCCGGCAGGGCATAATGGGGCACCACTGCCTCCAGCAGGCCGTCGCTGTCGGTCGCGGTGACTCGCAATTGCAACGTCGGGCCAGAGCGAAAGAATCCCGCCAACTCAGCGTTGAGCTGCGTGACGATTGGCGCCAAGTGCGGATCCGCCTCCAGCGGCTGTTCAGGTGCCCTTAGACGGTCGCGTTCGCCCAGTACCGACTCGGCGGGCTGTCCGCCAGCTGAGGCGACGACACGACGGAACAACTCGGAGCCGAACGAAACGACGCGATCCCATGTCCGGCTGGCGGGCACAAGGAAGAAGCCGATATCGCGGATCAAACGCGCTTGCACGCTGATGCGCGCCTCTTCCACGAACACGTCGCCCATCGCGTCGTCGTCGTGGAAATAGCGGACGGTCTCGACCTCAAGGTCTGGCCGGTCGAAACGGGCGCAGAATCCGATCTGGCACGCAAGACGCCAAGCGGGATCATCCCGCGTCGCGGACACGACCCCAGTCGCGGGATTCCACCATTTCGGAACGCCCCGGTCATCCCGAAACCAGTCGTCGTGCTCCGCAAGGTCATCGCCCTCGAAGCCGACAATCGTCGCGATCAGCCGAATCCGATCGGTCGGCTGAGGATCGCCACCGAAAAAGTCGTGCTCGGTCAGGGGGCGCACCATGCGATCGCGGCCGAACAGCAACGCGAGCGCCTCAATGATGGTGGTCTTGCCGCAGTTGTTGGGGCCAACAAACACCGTGTGCTGCCCAAACCGGACATTACCCGTTTTGATTCCGCGGAAATTCTCGATGCGCAGATCGGCAATTTGCATGAGGACGTCTCCCCAAGACCTCGCAATGTGCGGAGCCGCTTCCTTTCGGCGGACGTTGAGGCGCGTTGCGGTCGCACTGCGAGCGCGGTTCGAACTCGCTTTTTCGTAAGTGCCCGTCAATAGGGGTTTTTCAGGCTCTGTACCAAATCGGAAAAGTACAGAGTTCGGGAGAAAGTGGGCCCGTCAGAGAAGCTAAGACGGCACTCGGCCATTCGCAGGGTCCAGAGGTACCCGCCGAAATGCCTTCGGGACAAGCCGAAAATGGCGGCATCAACGGCGGCGGAGAACGGGGCCCGCTTGGGTCGATGGCGGAGGGAGTGTCCGCCTATTATCGCAATTAATGCCCGTGAAATCGGCACTTCCGAATGTGCTTTCGCCGTTGCTACATGCGTTGCAACAGTCCGCGAATGGAAGCCAAACTCGGCACCGAATTCACCGCCTCGCCGTCGCCGTAGCACGCGCCACATGAGCGAGAATCAGATACGACACAGCGCATGTCGTGCAATCGTAAGCAACGGAAGCGCAAGCAACGGAAGCGCCGAAAGCATCGCCGCAGCGAAGCTATCAGGCAGGGAGGACGACTACGTGCAGAGAGCGAGCGAGCGGACCCGATGGTAGCCGTTTGGCCGCGGTTCGTTTCGGGTGGCTTGCCGTCGCTCGGTAAGCGTCATTGACATGGACGCTCGACGTTCTGCGGCGCTCTCCATTGCAGCCCTAATGGCTGGCGCTCCGATCGCATCCGCGCGTGCCGCGATGCTTGGTGGGATAGGCCGCCTCAGCCGGCCGGGATGTCCTTAAGCCTTCCAAAACGACACAACCATACCGCCGATTACAATAAGCGTTCCGCCAGCCAGGATGGGCACGGTTGGCAGCGTCCGAAAAAAGATAAAGTTGGTCACCTGCCACACGATGAAGAGAGTGGCGATGTAAAGACCAACCACGTTGCGAAATTCCAATGGGGCAAGGTTCAGGAAGGTCCCATAGCCCAACAGCAGCACACCACCGAGAACGAATAAAACGGTCCTGATGGCAGTGAGTCCCGAATGCCCGTACAGCGCGATCCGGACGATTGCGTCGCCGCTCGCTTCCAAGGTGGTCGCAACCACCAATAAGATAATTGCTTGCAGAGGTCCGGGCATCTCTGTGGCGCGGCTGAAGACATGATTGCGGCGCGGCCTAGCGTAGTTGCTAAACGGGGCATTGCGGCCGATGTAGCGCGCGACCAAGGCAAATGCGCAGCGGCGATACCGTACCAAGGCGAGCGGAAAAAGAAAAGAGGCGCCTAGCGTGGCGCCTCTGGCACGTTGAGGGGCGGCCCCTCAACCTAGGCCGCTCCGATCAGATAGGATGACTCAGGACCGCGTGAAAGAGTGGAACGTGAGTCAACGCGTAGAGTGCCGCGTAGCCTAGCACGTTGCCTGCCATGGCGATCAGGAACCGCCTCATTGGACGACTCCCCGGTAGGGCAAGGCCTCATCAAGCGCGAGGCGTGCGGCGCCACGTAAGGCGCCTCGATTAAATTGCGTCATTTGACGCATTTACCCGACTAGCAGGGCATGAACCGCGGGGATGTGGCGCGGCCTAGGATGTTAATGGGTTAGTGGCGCACAAGGCAAACATTCCCGCTGAACATTCCTAAGCCGCTCCGATCAGATAGGAATGAATGAGCGGAATGTGAGTCAACAGGTAAAGAACCGCGTAGCCTAGCGCATTGCCTGCCATGGCGATTAAGAACCGCCTCATTGCACGACTCCCCGGTAAGGCGCCGACTCTTCCAAGGCGAGGCGCGAGGCATCGGCGATCGGCCAGCCAATGTTCCGATAATCGCGCGCCGCATGCAAAAGCTCAGTGAAGGGTACGCCCGTGTTGTGCACGCCATGGCCCTCATTGCTGGCCGTGGCAGGGGCAGGGGCGGGTTGCGGCGCTTCAATGATCTCTACATGCCCATCCGGGAAGAGCGCATACACGGCAAGCTAATCGCGCCCATCACGAAAAGTTCATCGACAAAAAATAGCCGGTAACCCACTGGACCGCTTGACAAATCTGGAAAACCATTATATAAACAAGCATGATGCGACAAAATGCTTGATTGACTTTTGTCGCGGAGCGTACCGGCAGCCGGCGCACCTTAGACAGGGACCTCATTTTGTCCTCGGCTGCCACCGCAATGTGCCGGTAGACGTTATACCTGCTTGCGGGGTGCTCTACGAACCGTCTCGCCAAAACGGCGACACGGCGACGCAATGCGCCCTATCATCAAGACGTATAACCATCCCCGAACGCGCGACGAGCGCATGCACCAGAAGCAAACCGTTGGGCCGAACACCCGCGGCAAGAAAGCCATCCGGCCCTTGGGTCTGGGGCGCATTGTGAACTGTTTTTACTTTTAGATCGAGATGCGCCACCGTCACTTACGGTTAGCGCTTGCGCACGCGCATCTCTGCCGAAAAGCATCAACCACAATCAAACAAAAGGACCCCGTCGAATCACGGGTGGTCCGCTTACTCACACACTTATCGACGGGATGACCTACGATGCCTAACTCAAGTCCGAACCGTTTCCGACCTCGATTGCCATCAACGATTCAAGCCGCGGTGCATCATATCGCTGTCCGTCATGGGCGCGCCGACGAAGACGTGCTTCGTGATGCGATCACGATAGGCTTGCGCTCGATGAGCGCCAAAGCTGCGCACCGGCCAGCGTGCCATGCGTGTGAACGCGACTAACTACTAAACAATTCACCGGCCGCGCCGCCGTTCGGCGCAACGAATTTGCTGGGCCATCATCCCAGCATCACCGCTCCCCGCCTGATCAGCGGCGGAGAATTGTCGCTCTCTGATGATGATGAACAAGGGCCGCGATGCCAACAAGGTATCGCGGCCTAACTTTCAGAGAGAAATCAAAACAAATCAACTTCATCAGCAGAGTAACAAAATGAGCGTTGAAGCCATGAAGCGCGCAATCGCGTTCCAACCAACAAACAGCCGCACCAAGCCGGTCTTACTGATACTCGCATGGCGAGCCGATGAAGCCGGCAAGTCATATGCTGGCCATGCGCGGATTGCCCACGACACCGGCCTGTCGGTGGCAACGGTCAAGCGCTACCTCAAAGCCCTTGAGAAGGATGAGGTGGTCAGCGTCATGAATCGCGTCGATGAGCACGGGCATTCGACAAGCAACCTCTATCAGGTGCATCTGCCGTCAGTGGCTTTTAGCCAAGAGCAAGCAAAGGCCAATCGGAAGGCCAAGCCGAAAGCCAAGCCAAAGGCCAAGCCGAAAGCCAAGCCAAAGGCCAAGGTTACCCCAGGTCACGGTGACCCTACCCCCCGGTTCAGCGTGACCCTACCCCCGGTTCACAGTGAGCTACTAAAGAAAGAGGAAATACAGTTGGAAACGACTCTTCCTGGTCAGGAGGAAGGTACTACTGAGTCTATGAGTCTCTCTAGTGACCAGGACAACCCCTTCGGTCCCTCCGACGCCTCGGATAACGTCATACGTGCCAGCAGCAAGTTCCAGCGCCACCAGACGGCTGACATCGCCCGTGGCCGGTGGCGAGAGATATTGCCGGCAGTTGGCATCCCGTCGTCATTCCTGACCGGCCGGCACGGTCCATGCCCAGCATGCCAAGGCGAGGATCGCTTCCGATTCACCGACCGCAACAGCGATGGCGACTACTATTGCAGCGCATGCGGTGCCGGCAAGGGCATCGGCTTGGTCGCCAAAGTGAACGGATGCACCTATGCCGAAGCCGCCCAGAAGATCGATGAAGTAATCGGCTATCCCCGTAGGAGGTCAACACGATGATTGAGCCGTTTCCCATCAAAGCCCGCAGCCGCCACACTGATCTGGTCCGCAAGTATGCGATGACGATGACGCCCGGCGACGCAAAGGCATACTTGCGCAGCGTCATCAACGAATATCGCCACTATCTGCGCGACATCGGCGTGCGAGACTCGTTGATCGAGCGTGAAATTCACGACCTGCAACGCGCAGTGACTCCGTCACCGACGCCGAGCGGCGGTCTGCGGCTCGCAGCGTGACCTCGTCCGCAATCTAGAAGCGGAGCATCGCCGCCATCTAACAACAGCTCAGCGCGCCAAGGTGGCGGCGAAGCTAGCGAACATTATTGGTAAGGGACATCCGAATAAAAATGCGCCAAATGGCGCAATTGCTCAGTCTGACGCCGCCAAGAAGCTGAAGGTCAGCCGCCGCAGCGTACAGCGTGCCTGAAGCTGCGCGCCGCAGATGCCGATGTGAGCGCTGGCGGATCAACAAGTTCGATCCTGGCAGTGCCATGATCAAACAATAAAACAAATAAGGAAACAAGAAGTGACCAAAGAACTTAGCACCGGGACGGTAAAGTTTTGGGACCCGGCGAAGGCGTATGGCTTCATCTCTCAAACGAACGGCGGCGCTGATGTCTTTCTGCATATCAGCGCCCTTGAGCGCGCCGGCCTAGACACCATCAAACGCGGCGCCCGCGTGAGCTTTTCGACTCGACCGGATCGCTTCGGCAAGGGTCCGGTGGCGACCGATATCAAAATACTCGACGCCGCAGCCTAACACATCATCGGGACGCGCCACGGCTGGGCGACGCTGATCCTCCATTTAATCCAGCACCACAAAACAGTGAGTATTTCAATGTCTGATTTACGCCCCGCGGTCTCGGCCGCACACCGCTCCCTCTCCGAGCTTAGCCTTGACGCCGAGACGCGTGGAAAGGTTCTGAAAAAACTTCATGCGGACGGACTTCTGCACGACGACGTTAGCGGCCGTTTATTTGCTGCTGCTGCGCCGAAATCGTCAGAGCGCACGCGTCTGCCGTCTCCGATGGCCGCCGCACGTGCCGCTCCGGACGACTCAACGCGGATGCGGATAAACGCCGTGCTGGCGAGCGCTCGCCGCCTTGGTGCCGACATCGATCCGCACCAACCGATTAACATTTACGAGTTGAACCGACAAATCGCGAAGGGCAACCTGGATGACCGGTTTCGCCTGAAAGCCGAGTTGTTCCAGCTCGGCCTTATCGAGGCGTGATCTTATAATCAGCGCTGCCTGGCCGTCTCTCATCCAGCGGCCCGCAGCGAAGCGTTGGCGGTCATCCTCCTGCGCAACGCTGGCGGCCCCAAGCGTGCTGGCTCGGGGCCGCCCTTCATCAGCGTCGACGTGCCATTCACGGCCGACGCTGGGGCGGTCTCTCGACTGGCCTCGGCAGACCGCCCCTCCCTTATTCTTTGAAAGATGTCAGATGAAAAAAAAGATATCGAGCACGATCGCTAACCTCAAAAGCATCGGCGCCGACATGACCTGCATCGCGCATGAACTGCGCCGCCATCACGAAGCGGCTCCCGATGTGGCTGATCGTGGTGTTATTCATCGCCTTGCGGCTGTCAGTTCGGAGTGCGGCCGGAACATCGTCGATGAGATCGCGAGCAAGGCGCACCTGTTCGCGGTGACGCAATGACTACGAAGAATCGCGATGTCGTCTTGCGCGATACTATCCGGCGCGCCGTCAGCACTGCGCACGGCGATGGCATGCACACGCGCGACATCATCGATGTGATCGAACATGAAGTTGCGGCGCTCCGCCGACGCTTGCCGGCTGGCGACCGGAAACGCCGGCCCCGACGCGGCGACGACTGGCAGCGATTTGCCGACCGCATCACCTCGCGGATCGCAGCGCGGTACGGCGAATAAGTTTTGGAGATGGCGCGAATGTCGACGCACGATCTAATTTTTGATGCAATCGCAAATGCCACCGAGATTTACGCTGAAGACCGCGGCGCAATATTCCGAGTTGTCTTCAAGATCGAGCTGCCTGAACCCGCGCTCGAACGTGTTGCTGACGAAGCAAATCGATCCCGCAGAAGCCGAGCATCTGTGGTTCGGAAGGCTGTGAAGACGGGCCTACGCCGTTTTTTTAGAGCCGAAGACGTAAGCGACGAAAGCCCTCCTGAGCTTTGATCTTATTTTTCGACGCCGTTGCATTGGGTGTTCGACGGTCAAGTCAGCAAGTGACCGAAACAACACTGACAGCCGATGGGATTCTACCTTTCTGATCCGCGATCGGCACCTTCCACACCGCGCGATCCATAATAGGAAAACATTTCAATGCCCTTCGATTTCCACATCTTTGAAGCGCCGGATGGCGGCCAGCCGATTTTTAACGATCGAATCATCGTTGCGCAGAAGAACAACGTTGCAAATGCTTCGGGTTCGACCAGCGTTGCGACAGATGTCAGCTTTCCAAGTTTCGCGCTGCCCGTCGACGCCAGCGGCAATGCGCTTTACGGGGTTCAAGTGACGGCATCTCAGGACTGCGCCGTCGCCGTCACCAACAAGAGCGACCATGGATTCACCGTGACGCTGTTTGCAACCGCGGTTGCTGCTGGCACTTTTGATTGCTTGGTGACCGCGTGACATGGCCGCAACCATCTTTGTGCTCGCACGGTCATGTGCGGCGCCGCTGTTCGCAGTGGGCACCGCGGCGCAAGCGGCGAACTTCTTAGCTTATCTGAACCAACGTTCAAGCCTTGACCCGTATCTAATCCGCGAGCCAACGGCTGATGAAGTGGCACTGATCACGGCACGCGAGCTATCGCTGTTCGACATCGGGGCCGCGATCGGGCGCTTGGACGCGCCGCAACACAGTTTGAACTTGTGAGGGAATCAAAATGAGTCGCCGTTCCTGGAATATCCAAGACGCTGCAACCGACATAAAGATCGTGGTCGACTGCTGCCGACGTCCCCGATCGGAGACCGGTGGCAAGTTCCAACCATCAGCCAAGGCCGAACGACTGATCAATGAAATCGGCCGCCTCGTCAGCGAGACCGAGCGAAGTCATACCGGCCGGCAGTGACACCAGAGCCGGCTAGGACCGTGGTTTAGGTCTGCGACGGCGGCGCTTTTCCGCAGTTCCGACCGCGCGGACGAATTGAAGCAGGTCGACTTGCAGCGAATCGGGAATGCGACTGAATCCTTCAAGAAGCTTCCGTGCAAAGGGTTCCTGCATCAGCTCATCGAGCGACGACGCCTCTTTCGACGGCCGCTTGGTCGGTTGCGCAACACCGTCGAAGAGCGCGGTGATCGGAACACTGAGCGCTTGCGCGATCGCAGACAGCCGGCCCGCGCCGACGCGGTTGACGCCCTTCTCGTATTTCTGCACCTGCTGGAAGGTGACGCCGATAAAGTCAGCGAGTTCGGTTTGAGAGAGACCTGCGGCCTTGCGAAATGCGTAAATGCGCTGACCGACCTCGACATCCTTAGCAGTCGCTCTCCCGCCAGCCATGATTCCCTCCCGTGTCAAAAGTAGCAGCACAACCGGTGGCAACTTCGCATGGTTTCCAGCCATAAGAAAGCAGCCGGGGGACCGCCGCGTTTTGAGATTGAGACGCCCAGCCTACCCATGCCCGGCCGCGATGCGCTCCCGCGCATCATGGGCCCGCGCGGTGCCTGCCCTCGCGCGCGAGAGGCCAGCACCGCTGCGAGCATGAATTCAACGGCCTCGGTGGCGAGGGTGCGACGCGTCCATGAGGGCGCGGCATGAAAGGGGCAACGCGACCGCGGACGTACCGGCGCGTTGCCCGCTTTCAGCTTACCAGCGGCGATCCTATGGCGGTGGCGGGGCGGTCTACAGGCGAGAAATCATGGAGATGTCGACGCCGTAGCTCTTGGCGATGTCGCCTAGCGTTTCGCCATTGGCGCGTCGCTTGATGGCTTCCTTACGCTGGTAATCGCTGAGCTTGGGTTTGCGGCCGAACTTGACGCCCCTGGCCATGGCACGCTTGCGGCCTTCGCCAGTCCGTTCACGGATCAACTCGCGCTCGAATTCGGCTATTGCGGCGAGCACCGTCACCAACAGTCTGCCTTGCGCACCGGCAGTATCGAACAATGGATCACCCAGCGATCGGAAGGCAGCGCCGGCTTTCCCGATCCGGTCTATCAGGTCCAAGAGTTCACGGGTTGATCGGCCAAGGCGATCGATCTTGGTCACCGTCACCACATCGCCGGGCTTGATCGCTGCCATGAGCTTGGCGAGTTGCGGGCGATCGGCACGGGCGCCGCTGATCTTCTCCCGATAGATCGTAGCAGCGCCAGCGGCCTTCAGCGCCTCAAGCTGTCCGCTCAAGTCCTGGTCCTGAGTGGAGACTCGGGCATATCCGACAACGGCCATTTGCACGCTCCATTTCGCAAGTAAGTTTCGCAAACTATAAGCCCTTGGAATCCCTTGTCAATGGATTCTTTGCGAAACTTAACATATTCGCAAACAGAGCACCCCCCCAACTCCAGGGACCGATCCCTGGAGTCCGATGAGGGATTGATCCCTCAACGTGCCAGAGGCGCCCTAGTGTGGGTTCACGCCGCCTAGCGCCATGGCAGTGGCAGCAGTCTTTCGGCCAGCAGTGCGGATCGGAGCGACGATCGGCGGCGCGATCGATCGGAAGGGAGACAAGCCCGAAACATACCTTTTCCCAAAAGAACCCTGGTTCCGGACGTTCGACGCCGTGCGCCGAGGTCCATTCAGATTCCGAGGGTCCCAACATTTTGAGGATCACCCCGGCCTTGAAAATCCGTGTTGGGTCCCATCCAGGCGTTTCAGGGGGGTGAACATGGGTCCCATCGTTGGGTCCCATCTGTGCTGCTTAATCGATCGCCATGGGTCCCATTTTCAGGATCACCCCCGGCATCTGGAAAGGGAGGTCAATTAGATCATGTTCTTTCAAAGAAAGCCTGCTCAGACTCCGCCCTCTCCGCTCGCAAAGTTTCGCGACGATCTAAACACTGCCATTGCTGACGCATTGAACGGGCGAGAGGAAGCCTGGGTGCACCTAATCGGCATGGCCGACGAACTGGCCAGCGCCGAGCAAATGCTCAGAGTTCGGTTGGCGCGGCGGCCGCTGTAATTCTCCAATCCATTGCCAATCGACCATCCTGGTAGTGAGTCAGATTCATTTTCTTGGGAAATTTTATTATGCAGAATGCCCTCGCGTCCAAGGCGCGTGTTCAGAAACTTGCTGGCGCGCTGCTGGCCGATAAGCAAGAGCGCATCACCAACAAGCGCACCGACATCGTTGATTGTCCTGCTTGTGGTCACAGCTTCATCAACCGCGGCTCGCGCTGTTGTTCGCCACGCTGCGAAGAATGGCTTGCTGGCGGCAATCCGCCCTATGATCCATATCCGCTCGCCACGGCCAATGCGGTGCCGCTGGAATCCTGGCGCATCATCAAAGGTCCTCCCGGCTGCATCAACAGCAAGACGGGCTATCACCTGTTCGCGTTCGTTTGCGACCAGATCATGGAGCGCCAGCGCGCCAGACGACGGACACTAGGGCATGACGCTGACCACAAGCTGCTGAAGCGCTTCATGGTCGCCGCTGACATCCCGTTCAAATCCGAGTCGATCGACTATCTGCCGAAGGGCAACAAGTCCGTCCTTCGGCGCCCGGCATGGTCAGCGACGGCAGAGCCTAGCCAATGGAGCGATTGGCGGATCAGCGGCGAATGGGGCAGCGTGTTCGTTGATGGCGAAGACGGTTATCACCTGTCGATCGAAACACGCATCACCGGGCCGGGTAGCTTCCTGGAAGACGCGCCAGAATGGGATGACGTCAAGCAGCGACTGGATTTCTGCCGGGCCAAAGGCGAGGGGTTGTTGTACCTCAAGGGACTGCCGACGCCCCGGCAGGCTATCGCCATTTGTGCCGTTCTTGGCATCCCGCGGGAGCGGACATCGGCCGGCAAAAAGACGCCGGCACGAGAGTCGGCCGCATAGGCGAGATTCGCCCCACTTGGCACCTCCCTAGCCGGTGGGGTAAAATCGATGCAAGAAATGCCTGATTTTATTGATGCCCATAGGGGCAATTTTTTGCCCCGAACGACCCTGAATCGCCGCTTCGAGCCGGCATGGCTTGCCGTTGCTCGATCGCAGCCATCTTGGTCAAGCCTATTTCGACCCATCCTGCGCCTGCTACGGCGCCTGCGATCTTGACGCCTCGCCTTCGCCAGCACACCTTTGCCCGGTAGTGTGTGTGAGTAGGCTATGTGTAGCAATCTGCTGGAATCCGCCCTCAACGATAACGACCGCGACCACGCGGTGACAACCATCCGCCGAGCACTCGGCATCGCCGATCAAGAGGTCGCCGACTACAGCCTGCCGGGAGACTGGTCCGGCCTCGATCGGGAAAAGCGTGCCCGGCTCTTGGCGGAATGGCTGGCGAACGAGCTTCGATTTATGGCAGCGGCCTAGCGGTCATGGCTGAGCGTCGACCTCAAGCCATCCAGTGGCAAGTGATCCGCCTGCGATCGAGCGGCGAATATCTCGGCGTTGTGGTAGCGCCGGACGATGAATCGGCCATCAAGGTAGCGCTGAAAGCATTCGCGCTGAAAAGCAGCGACGCGGATCGTCTGCTGGTCCGTCGTATCGTGAGACGTTAGCCGCCGCGCAAGAGGTTCGGCAACTTCGCGATGTTCGCCGCGATCCGCCGCGCCTCATCATGCGTGAGCAGCTTGGCTGCGGCACGACGACCAGACTCATCCTCGAAGTAGACATACGCCAGCGCCTGCCCGTTGGCATCGCGTACGGTGAAACACGCATGCGATTCATCGACGATCCATGGCGGCGGAAAGTGTCGACGTTCGGCCATGCAGGTTACGCCGTGATCACCCGCGGATGATCACCGACGCGACCCAGATGCACGCCAAGATGACAAGGCCCAGCACGGCACCGCCAAGGAAGCGCAAGATCAGGAACAGCCATCGAACGTAAGCGTCCGCGGCACGATCGATCATAGTGCGAGCGCTGGCGAGGCGATCGGCGGGGCTGCGCCGCTGGATGGCGACGTGAAGGTGGAGCGACGACTCGTCATCATCGGCTGCTGGCCGTGGCTGATGCCGTGGCCTGCGTTTCGATGGAGGCCGGAAATCGAAATCCCATTCGACTGGCGCGCTTTTCATCCAATCAATATGCATTCAAACACGGAATCTTTCAATGCCTCGAAAACAACGCAAGCCACGCAACACTCGCAAGCCCCATGAAGGCGGCCGGCGACCGCCACCCGGTGACACGCCGCGCCGCGGGCCGCGCGGTGACGCGAAACACCGCGGCACAAGACGCGATGCATCGCACCGTCGCGGATGATTGGCGGCTTCGAGCTTAGAGAATTAGCAGCGTAAATCATTTCAAGGTGTTACAAAAATGGAAGTCTATAAAGTTGGCGTAAAGCTGGTGATGACCGGCAATTTCGCCGAGCAAGTCGCCGTCCTGTCCAAGAGCCTGACCGGCGTTGACGTGAAAGTCAATCAACTCACAGGCTCATTCGGTAAGTTGCAGAAAGCGATTGCCGGCGCCCTTGGTGTGTTTGTTGGCGAAAAAACGCTCGGCGGCTTGGCGGCATTGGTCGACAAGACCAAAGACCTCTCGCACGAACTCACGCAGATTGAAAAGCTCGGCGGCGGTGCGAACGGTAGGGCAGCCGATCTACGGGCACGTCAAATCACCCGCGACGTGCGCGGCATCACAGAGGAACAAGCGCTTCATATCTATGGCCAGACATATGGCTTGCTCGGCGATGCTCATGCCCGTCAAGTTCAAGAGTTAATCGCGAAGTACGGCGTTGCGTATGGCAACACCATTGGCAATGTCGACCGCGGCTTCTCAGGTTCGCGTGACCTTGTTCGCGCTGCTGAGCAGATGGGGCGGCTGACTACGGGCGGTGATGTCGACATCGCGAAGTTTCAGAAGTTCGTCGACCTCGCAGCGCGCATCGGCGCCGCAACGGAGGGCCAAGTCGGCGCACAGCAACTGTATCAGATGACCCAGCAGGCCGGTCCGGCGCTTATGAATATGGGCGATCGGGGGATCGCCACCATGGCCATCCTCTCACAGTACATGGGAGCCCATAGAGCGGGCACAGCGATGATGTCGCTCAATCAGCAGTTCGCAGGCGGCACCATGTGGACTCGCAACGCAACAGAGCTTGAGCGTCTGGGCGTCTTGCAATCCGGCGAATGGCACAAGGGCGGCGGTGGCGGCATTGTTTTGTCAGAGGCTGCGCGCAAGCGACTGGGCACCTCTCTGACGGACCCGCTAGCCTTCGTGACAAAAACCTTGCTTCCGGCCATGGAAGCACACGGCATCACGAACATTGATGACCAGATTCGCGAAGTCTATTCGATACTTGGCCGGCAAACGTCGCAACGCGTCGTCGCTGACATCATCCGAAACCGTTATCAGATTGCATCCGAGATTGGTCGGCTCGACAAGGGCATGGGGTTGGACGACCAGCTTAAAGCGGCCAACCAACATGACGTCGAGCAAGCGCTCAACAATCTGAGCGCCTCATGGAAAAACTTGTTGTATGCCGTGTCGCAGAGCCAACCGGTGATCGATTTTCTGAACGCGTTTACAGACACGCTGCGGTCCATCACCGAGTCTGTACGTGGCGCCAATCCTGACACCATAAAAGCGATTGGTGAGGGCATCGGCGTACTTGGCACTGCGCTCATTGGCGGCGGTGCTGTTGCGCTACTCGCGGCGCTTGGTCCGGCCGGATGGCTTGCCACGGGCATCATCGCGCTTGGCGGCGCTGTGGTCATGTACAGCAAAACCGGCGAAGCCCTCAGCAACCTAGCAACAGGCATCAAAGCCGTAGGCGTTGCGCTCGGCGTTGGGGTCATTGCCGCTGGCCTCGGTGCGGGCGGATGGCTTGCTGTTGGCATTGCGGCCATTGCCGGTGCGCTTGAGTTGATCCCGTGGCAAAAGGTGCTGGATGGCCTATCGAGCGGTTTGCATAAGCTTGGCGATGCGTTGTCGTGGCTCTGGGACAAGGTGAAAAACTTTTTCAAAAATATACCCGTTCCAGATTACGGACCGTTCGGCAGCCCGACCAATTACACGGGCGGCACGGGCGGCGCCTATCTCCAGCCCGCCATGTTCACGACCAGCAGCGGGACCAGGGCCGGCATCTCCCACATCGGCCGCGCGGCTGCATCATCTCCTATTGGGCATGCAGCAGCATCGGCGATAACGGGTCCGGGCGGCAGCACATCGGCCGTGCGCTTCATGTCTGACATGATCAACAAATACGGCTGGAGTCCTGAGGCTGCCGCAGTGATGGCGGGGAATGTGAAGGTGGAGTCGAACTTTAACACCTCTGGCCGTGGCGACCATGGCACCTCGTTCGGTCTTGCTCAATGGCACCTTGGCCGCAACCTCGCAATGCGTGCTTGGGCTGCTGCACATGGGCTGCCATGGAATAGCGTTGAAGCGCAGGAGTCATTCATGGACCATGAGTGGCGCCAGCGATTCGGCAACGCTCTATCGTCGCATAACTTCGCGGCTCTAGCTCAGCTCGGCAGACGGTATGAAGGTTATTCGACAAACACCTTCGGCGCCCGCGTTGGCTACGCGCATCGGTTTCTGAATCAGTTTGAACATGATGGCGGATCACCCGCCATCCCACCAACAGCCGGGCAATCGGTTGAGTTGCACGCCAACATCACGATGGACGGCCGCACGGTTGCCAAGAGCGTGACCAAGCACATCGTGAAGGGTGGCCAGTTGCCGTCGACCGGAAGTCGCCTGCCCGACTACCAAGGCACGCGGCCGCAACCGGGACTTATCATCTGACGAAAAGAGGCCCCGGCTACCAATCGGCCGGGGCCTCTCCCTTGGCAGGGCTATTGGGCTAGGCCGCGCGAGCGATCACCATTGAGCTTTCAGCTTCGTCGGCCGGCAATATCGCGGTGCGCTCGCCGAATCGGACCACGCACCAACCGGGCGCCGCTTCTATAATCTTGCCCTTGGCGCCAATCTCGATCGTATAGTCTTCGTCTGGCCCGCAGATGCCGATTGGCTCACAAGCAACGACGCTGCATCCAGCAATCAGCGCGGTTCTTTGCGGTTCCGTTTTGCTGGTGGAAGGATTACCTTTGCGACAGCTCATGCTGACCTCCTCACAGGTTGGCTGAGTTAGTCGGCGGTCATCGTTGCAAGCGGTGGCCGTCGACGCCTTTCTACAATGCGAGCAGCCGTCGTTTATTGTCAAGCAACGATCAGCGGCAAGATGTCGCCGGAGTAAATACGGGTATTGTTGGTCCAAATAAACCAAACAAACAACAATCCAGGTGAATACCCGTACCAAAAATACCCGTAAATACCCGGACTCCAGCGCGAACTTTTTTCGACCGGACGTCTTGAGAGTCGGGAAAATCCACCATACTGTGCAGATGGAGGAAGCGCGGCGCGAGTCATGCCTTGTAGCGGGCAATTCGCACAAGCGGCGCGACCTCTTCTCGACGCCAACGGACGAGGCGACATGAACGACGCTCGGAGCACACGCGCCGGGCGCGGCAGACTGCGCACTGTATTGAGGAAATGGGAATGACCGACTCCGCTACCGCCGACCTTGGCGCGATGACTTGTAAAGAGTTCTGCGACCGCTACCGCATCGGCATGACGACACTGTATGAGGAATTCAAGTCTGGAAGACTGCGTTCGGTGAAGGTTGGACGGCGAACGCTGATCCTGAACCGCGACGCGGTGGCATGGGAAGGGAGCTTGGCTGGCTCCGGAGCGCGGGCAGCATGAGTGGCCAAGCCGCGATTCATGAGGCTGCACACGCCGTGGGCTGCTTGACCTTCCGCCGCTATTTTCACTCCGTTGTGGTTGGCACCCACGAACGCTTGACCGTGACGGGCAGGATCGCAAGGGCTGGCGGCGCTGTTATCCGTCCTTCGATGTACCTACCACGTATCCCTTGCCAGGAGCGATCATACATGGAGCACAGCGTGTTGATTGCGCTCGCCGGACCTGTAGCACAGGCTAAGTACGGAAAGGTCTCCCTAGCAGGAGTATATTGCGGCCCAGGCAGCAATGATTCCGAGTACGTCGAACAGTGCTTGGCGGATTTCGACATATGTCACTTGTTTGATGAGTTTGAACGACGCGCCAAGGCGTTCGTGCGACGCCGCTGGGCTTCCATAGTGGCCGTAGCAAATAGATTGGTTCTGGACCGCCGCCTGAGTTACGATCAGGTACGCTCACTGCAATAATCGGCCCACGCCGTCATAAGCTGCCGCCGTTTCTCGAATCGATCGCCACGCATGTACGCCTGTTCGACCTTGCCGCCGATAACGTGCGCCAAGCTCGCCTCAATAATCTCTCTCGGAAAAGATGTGCGCTCACTGGCCCATGTCTTGAACGTGGCGCGAAAGCCATGCGCAGTAAGCTCGCCGCGCTTCATGCGCCGCAACGTCATCAGCAGCGCCATGTTGGACAGCGGCTTGCCGGGCTTGGCGCCGGGAAACACAAAGCCATCATTGGCGCCATCGGGAACCATGGAGCGCATGGCCTTGAGGATAGCGAGCGCTCGCGGCGACAAGGGCACGCGGTGTTCGCGGTGCGCCTTCATCCGTGCGGCCGGGACCGTCCATGCGCTCTCCACCATGTCAAGCTCGCTCCAGCGCGCTCCGATCACTTCGCCAGTGCGAGCCGCGGTTAGGATCAAGAATTCGAGCGCAGCGGCGGCAATGCCCTCTTGCTCTCGCAGCGTCGTCATGAACGCGGGAAGCTCGGCAAAGGCCAAGGCGGTGTGATGCTCGACGGTTCGTACCTTGGCCCGTGGCGCCAGCAGCTTATCGAGATGGCCGCGCCAACGGGCGGGATTCTCGCCGTCACGCCAGCCTCGCGCCTTGGCATAATCCAGGACGCTCTCGATGCGTCCGCGCAGCCGGGTTGCCGTTTCCGGCTTAGCTGTCCAGATCGGTTCAAGGATATTCAGCACGAGTCCGACATCGACAGCTTGTACCGGCAGATCGCCGATGACTGGATAGGCATACGTTGCCAGCGTGGCGCCCCACTGCGCCGCGTGCTTCTCGTTGCGCCAACCGGCACTTTGGGCAGCGATGCACTTGTCGGCGCATTGCTTGAACGTGATGGCCTTGGCCGCTTCGAGCCGTGCCGTGGCACGTACTGCGTTGCGCTCGGCGAGTGGGTCCTTACCCTCAACCTTGATCAAACGCCGCAGCGCGTCGGCCTTCTCGCGTGCATCAGCGAGCGTCACGACCGGATAGGGACCGATGCCCATGAAGCGCTGCCTGCCGTTCAACGTGTAGCGGAACAGCCAAGAGCATTGGCGCTTGCCATCGGATCGCAGATACAGGCCGCCGCCGTCGTGGTGCATTCCTTTGCGCTTGGCGAACCGTTCCACCTGAATTGCGGTAAGGCATCGTATCGGCTGGCCCATGAGCTACCCTCTAAATCGAACTCATTGGAAATCGAATTGGGCGGACGGTTAAGTTTAATACATCTCTTCCCACATCTGCAAGCCGGCTGTGGGCATCCCGCGGCGAAAGACTGCGAAAGAGAAAGCGCCTGCAAGTGCCTGTTCTACAGCCACTTCTCAAATATCAGCGAAGCTCAGCGAAAGTCTGCGAAAGACGGGCTGGCGGAGGGAGTGGGATTCGAACCCACGATACGGTTTCCCGTATACACGCTTTCCAAGCGTGCGCCTTCAGCCACTCGGCCACCCCTCCGGCGCGGGAGATGCGGGCAATATAGCCACCGCCCCCGGCCAGACAACCCGATGGAAATTCGCGGATGTGGGCTTCGTCCGATGCCGAATGCACCCACGCGCGTAGACGATCCGCGCCAGCGCTGCTCCAGCAGCCGAGATTTGCCGAGACCAAGCCCAGCGCCCGGCCGGAACTGGCGGAACCTTTCCGCCGCCCTGCCGTTAGTCAGGCGGACCCCGGAGGCAGAGGACGTGGCCCCATGCGACTAGGGACATTATTGGGGCTTCTTGGTGCTCCGCTACCGGTTGTTTTCGTGATCTGGCCCATTGGTGGCCTGCACGGCTAAGAATTTTCAAGCGACGCGTCGAATTTGTGGTGTGCAGAGGCCCGGCTTTGTCCGGGCCTCTGGCTTTATCGGCTTCCGCCAGCGCCGGCCCTGCCTTACATTGCCGGCATGGCAGCGCCCGACGACTATCTGATCCGCCCCGATCCGTCAGATCCCCGACTCACCGAGCGGGTCAACGGCGTCGATCAGACCGGCGCCGCCATCGCGACCTCGGTCACGGTCGAGCGGGCGCTGACGATCTTCCTCAACGCGCAGGAGATCGTCACCGCCATGACCATCGCCGATTATCCCGAATACCTGGCGATCGGCTACCTGCTCAACCAGCACATGCTGATGCCCGACGACATCGTCACCGGCGTCGATTACGACGACGAGCTGTCGATCGTGGTGGTGCGCACCAAGCGCAAGACCAATTACGAGAAGAAGCTGAAGAAGAAGGTGCAGACCTCGGGCTGCGCGCAGGGCACGGTTTTCGGCGATCTCATGGAGGCACTGGAGAACGTCACCTTGCCGCAGGCGCAATTGCGCACGTCGTGGCTCTATGCGCTGACCCACAAGATCAACACCACGCCGTCGCTTTATCTCGAAGCCGGCGCGATCCACGGCTGCGTGCTCGCCGTCGCCGACCGGCCGCTGGTCTACATGGAGGACGTCGGCCGCCACAACGCCGTCGACAAGATCGCCGGCTGGATGTTCAAGCACCACGTCGGCGCGGCGGACAAGATCTTCTACACCACCGGACGGCTCACCTCCGAGATGGTGATCAAGACCGTGCGCATGGGCATTCCGATCCTGATCTCGCGCTCCGGCTTTACCGCCTGGGGAGTCGAGCTCGCCCGCAAGGCCAATCTGACCCTGATCGGCCGTGCCCGCGGCAAGCGCTTCATCGCCCTCGCCGGCGAGGATCGCATCGTATTCGATCAGGACCTCGCCTACGTCCAAGACGAAAGCGCCAAGCACCGGCGCAAGGCCGCGGTGCACGATGAGTAGCGGCGCGCATCGCACTGCTCCACTCTCCCCTGCAGGGAGAGGTGAGTTTTAGATCGCGTCGTGGCGGACGATTTTCCCCCGACACTTGGTCTGGTTCTCGCCGGCGGCCTGGCGCGCCGCATGGGCGGCGGCGACAAGGCGCGCATCCGCATCGGCGGCGCGACCATTCTGCAGCGCGTGCTGGCGCGGCTCGAACCGCATTGCCGCGGCATCGTCATCAACGCCAATGGCGATCCGGCGCGCTTTGCCGACACCGGCCGGATCGTGATCGCCGACAGCGTGCCGGATTTCGTCGGCCCGCTGGCCGGCATTTTGGCCGGGCTCGACTGGGCGGCCGCGCATGCACCGGACTGCGGCTTCGTCGCCACTGCGCCCGGCGACTGCCCGTTTCTGCCGAAAGATTTGGTGCCGCGCCTGCACGCGGTACGGACCGCCGCCGGCGCGCCGCTCGCCTGCGCGCGCTCGGGAGACTGGAGCCATCCGGTGGTCGGGCTGTGGCCGCTCGGCTTGCGCGAGGATTTGCGTCGCGCGCTCACGGTTGAAGGCTTGCGCAAGATCGATGTTTGGACCGCGCGCCACGGCGTCGGCACCGCTGAATGGCCGGACACGCCGGTCGATCCGTTCTTCAACGTCAATACGCCCGAAGATGCCGCGCGCGCCGAAGAGATCGCGCGAGAGCATCCGCAAGCGTGAGCCGGCCGATCAGCCGATCAACGAGGCGTACGGCAGAAAGCCGACGGCGGCGCCGGGCTCTATCCTGGTCACGTCCTCCGCCAATTCCGCCAAGCCGTCGGTTTCGGTGAGCGAGCTGAGCACGCCGGCGCCGTCCTGCGGGTGCTTGAACGCGTCGATGCCGCCGTCGGCCGCCGCACGCAGCGCCACGCGTACGTATTCGCGGCGGCCTTGGCGTTTCTTGTAGGAGAACGCGGCGCGCGCCGGCAGCGCGACCAGCGGCTCGGGCAACGCACCGGCAAGCCGCAGCAACAACGGCCGCACCACCCGCGCGAAGGTGACGAACGCCGCCACCGGATTGCCGGGCACGCCGACGAAAGCCGCGCCGTCGCCGGCATTGCCGCCGCGGATCACGCCCATCGCCACCGGCCGGCCGGGCTTGATGGCAAGCCGCCAGAACACGATACGGCCGATGCTCTCGATCGCGCCGCGCACATGGTCGGCCTCGCCGGTCGAGACGCCGCCCGATGTGAGCACCAAGTCATGATCGAGCGCCGCCGCGGCGATGGCGCGCGTCAGCGTGTTTGGCTCGTCGCGCAAAATGCCGAGGTCGGTCACCTCGGCGCCGAGCCGCGCCGCCATGCCGGCGAGCAAGTAACGATTGGCGTCGTAAAGTGCCGCGCGCGGCAGCGGCGTGCCCGGCTCGACAATCTCGTCGCCGGTGGAGAACAGCGCGATGCGCACGCGGTGGCGCACTTCGACCTCGGTCAGGCCGAGCGCGGCGGCGAGCGCGACATGCTGCACGGCCAAGCGGCGGCCGGCCGGCAGCGCCGTTGCGCCGGCGTGGACGTCTTCGCCGGCAAGCCGGCGATTGGCGCCGCGCTTCAGACCCGGCGGTAGCACGACGGCACCGGCTTCGACCTTGCAGTCCTCCTGCATGAACACCGTGTCGGCGCCGTCCGGCATCGGCGCGCCGGTGAAAATGCGGATTGCCTCGCCGCGACCGAGCGCGCGGTTCGCGGCGTGGCCGGCGGCGGCGCGGTCGATGACCGCCAGCCGGGTCTCGCCGTCGCGTTCGAGATCGTCGGCGCGCACCGCATAGCCGTCGACCGCCGAATTATCGAACGGCGGCAGAGAGACCGGAGCAACAACGTCCCGCATCAGCACGCGCCCCGCGGCGGCGCGCAGCGACACCGTTTCGACGCCTTCGACCGGCGCAACGCGGTCGGCGATCAGCCGTTCGGCGTCGGCCACCGGCATCAGCGGACCGGAAAAGGCGAAGCAATCGTCGCTGAGCTGCGCCATCACGCGGTCTCCGGCCGCGGCGCCATGCCGTCGCACGGCTGCGCCTCGGCTTGCAGCGCATCGGCGATCGCCTCGATGTCGTCGAGCATCAAGACCGGCACGCTCGCCTGCGGCAGCGGCGCGTCGGTGGCGATGGCGACGATGCAGTCGTCGTCGGGGTGGAGCAACGGCTTGCCCACGGCGGCACGAAATACTTCGAGCTTCGGATGGGCATGGCGCTTGAAGCCCTCGACGATGACAAGATCGACCGGGCTCAGCTTTTGCAGCATGTCCTCGAGCGGCGGCTCGGGCGCGTCGCCGAGTTCATGGACAACGGCCCAGCGCCGGCTCGACACGATGGCGACTTCGCTGGCGCCGGCTTGGCGGTGCAGCCACGAATCCTTGCCGGGCTGGTCGGTATCGAACTCATGGTGCGCATGCTTGACGGTCGCGACCCTCAGGCCGCGCCGCACCAGCACCGGGATCACCTTGGTGACCAGCGTCGTTTTGCCGGAGCCGCTCCAGCCCGCAAGACCCACGATGCGCATATCGGCTGCCGTCCGCTCCTGTCCGGGCGCGCCCGTATGTTATCAAGACAACGCCGGCCCGTCAGGAACAGATGCCGCGCGAGCATCCGGCGCGCCTATGGATAATGTATATAAGATCAGTCGCAGACGGATCACCCGCCTGCGCGACGACGGACCGACATGGCGGAAAGCACCCTGAACCTGCGCGGCCTCAAATGTCCGCTTCCGGCGCTGCGCACCCGCAAGGCCCTCAAGGCCATGCAGCCCGGCGAAATCCTGGTGGTCGAATGCACCGATCCGCTAGCCGGGATCGATATTCCGAACCTGCTCAACCAGACCGGCGACGCGCTCGAAGCCAGCGAGCGGCAGGACAAGGTGCTGACGTTCCGCATCCGCAAGAAATAGCAGCGTTTTTCGTCATTGCGAGGAGGGAAGCGACGAAGCAATCCAGAGTCAGTGCACGCCGCCCTGGATTGCTTCGCTGCGCTCGCAATGACGCGTAGTCATTCGATCTTGATGCCGGCCTTCAGCACGACCGGCTTCCAGCGCACCGCTTCGTTGTGCACGAAGGCATCATAGGCCGCCACATCCATCGGATCGGTGATCATCCCGTCCTGGCGGATGCGCTCCTGGTTTGCCGACGCCTTCATGCCGGTATTGATGGCGGCATTGACCTTGCGGACGATGTCGTCGGGCAGGCCGGCCGGTCCGGCGAGGCCGAACCAGTTGGTGGCAACGAGATCGTAGCCAAGCTCCTTCAAGGTCGCGACGTTCGGATAGTCAGGCAGCCGCGCACTGCCGGTATGCGCCAGCCCGGTCACCGTGCCGCCCTGCAGCTGCCCGGACGCCGACGTCACCGTCGGCGTGGCGAAATCGATGTTGCCGGCGACGAGATCGAGCTGGCTCTGCGACGCACCCTTGTAGGGCACGACCTGAAACTTGACGCCGGCGAGCTGCGCGAAGGATTCGGCCACCATCTGACCGGCGCTGGCGAGGCCTGACACGCCGTAAGTCAGCGGCTTCGGACTTGTCTTGGCCTTGGCGACGAAATCTTTGAGCGTCTTGATGTCGCTCTTGGCGCCGACGATGAAGACGATCGGCGATCCGGCCAGATAGGCGACGTGGGTGAGGTTCTTGAACGGATCGTAGCCGATCTTGGAATTGATCAGCGGATTGATCGCGGTGAGCGACAGCGTGGTGATGACGAAGTTGTAGCCGTCCGGCTCGGCATGGGCGACGTTGTCGACACCGATGACGCCGCCGGCGCCGGCGCGGGTCTCGACATAAAACTGCTGGCCGAACGTCTTGGTCAGTTGCTCGGCCGCCATGCGGGCCAGAATGTCGGCGGCGCCGCCTGGCGCGAAGGTGTTGACGATGCGCACCGGATGAGTCGGCCAATCCGCGGCATTGGCGGCTTGACCGGAGAAGACAAAAGCGAAGCACGCGGCGAAAGCCGCCACTAAATAGGCGATACGATTTTTCATTCCGAACCCGCTTGATGATGTCCGCTCATTCCCGCGGAAGCGGGAATCCAGAACTGGGTCCCCGCTTCCGCGGGGACGAGCGGAAGCTGACCCGACCAGATTGTTTCATTCTGCAGCAACCCGATGTGCGGCGACGCCCCGCGCTTTGACGACGACCTTGATGGCATCGTCGATGCGCTCCTTGGCATACCGGATAGCCGTCGGCAAATCATCGAGCGCAAACGTGTGGGTGTGAATCTTGGTGGCGTCGAAGCGTTTTTGCGACATGAAGGCTTCGGCACGATGCGTGGCGCTCTTGCCCTCGCCGCGAATGCCGTAGAGATAAATGTTGTTGCGCACGATGTGGGCGACGTCGACCGGCGTCTCCTGGTGCGGGAACGCGGCGAGGCAGACTTTGCCGCCGCGATTGACCATGCGCACCGCCTCGTTCACTGCGTTCGGCGCGCCCGAGCACTCGACCACGTAATCGACGCCCTTGCCGCCGTTGAGCCGGCGCACCGCCTCGACGGCGTCCTCGTTGCGCACGTTGACGACGTGATCGGCGCCGAGCTCGCGGCCGATCTTGAGCCGGTTGTCGCGCGTGCCGGTGAGAATGACCGGCTGCGCGCCGAGCGCCTTCGCCACCGCAACGCCGAGCAGGCCGATCGGCCCCGGGCCGGTAACGACGACGCTCTCGCCGGCGACAAGGCCGCCGAGCTCGGTGAGGCCGTACATGGCGGTGCCCGCGGTCACCACGAGCGTCGCCTCTTCGTCCGACATGGCGTCAGGAATGGCGATTACCGTATTGATGTTGTTGACCTGGTATTCGCAAAAGCCGCCGTCGGTGGTGAAGCCGTTGGCGCGGTGGCCCTTGTCGACGTCGCCGTAGTTCAGACCGTAGTTGTGGCACGAGGTGTACATGCCCTCGCGACAGCGCTTGCACTGGCCGCAGCCGGCATGGATCTCGACCGTGATGCGCTGACCGATGCGGTATTCGTCGACGCCGGGCCCGAGCGCCACCACGGTGCCCATGTATTCGTGACCGGGCGTAAAATTCTTGTTGAACGGCATGCCGCCCTGGATCGACGCCGGCGGGCCATGATCGATGATCTCGAGATCGGTGGCGCAGATCGCCACCGCATCGATGCGCACCAGCACCTCGGCGCGCTTGGGCACCGGAACCGGCTTTTCCGTGGGCTTCAGCTCGCTGGGATTGCCCAGCACCCAGGCCTTCATGGTGCCGGGAATGGGAAAATCCGGGTTGGTCTTCACTCCGGGGGCGGAATACATGGGCGCGGTCCTTGCGGCTCGATCCTTAAGTTCTGCGGTCCTTATAACGGCTTTCGATTCCGGCCGAAACGGGGCGGTCAGGCTCGCCGCTTGGCAGCGTTCACAAATCGAAAAACGAAATGATCTCGCCGATCAATTCGCGCTTTTTGGCGAGCTTCTCCGCCGGCTGATAGGGGCCCAGCGAGCGGCCGGCGATATCGATCTCGCCCTGTTCACCCACGACGATGTAGAGCGGCTCCTCGTAATGGCCGGATTGCGGCCGGTGCAGGACGAGCTTGTTGTCGGCGAAATGCGCCTCGACGCCGCGGCTTTTCAAGGTTTGCGACGGCTTGATGTCGGCCTCGAAAAATTCGGCCAAAAAATCGGCGGCGAGCTTGACGCGGTCGCGCCGCTCGCGGTCCTGCTCCGCGCGTTTTTGCGCGATCTCGTCGAACACTTTGTCCAGTTCGGACATGAGACGAACCTTTGGTTCGTCATTGCCGGGCTTGACCCGGCAATCCATGCGAGCGGCAAGGCTGCATAGATGCCCGGGTCAAGCCCGGGCATGACGACGAGAGGATGGCTACGCTACAAAATAAAACTCACCGAGCCCAACAGCCCCAGCTCCTCGGCGTCCAGAATGGCACGCCGCTCGGCGATCTTCAGCCGGCCGCCCTGGCGCTTGAGCTTGTAGCGGTACTGGCCGACGAACACCCGCGTCAGGTCGTGGACCCGGTAGCGGTGCACCACGAAGTTCGCCGCCACCGAGATCACCTCGCCGTCGACGCCGGTGATCCGCACATTGCCGATCAGGCGGCGCGTGCGCGACGCCGGATATTCGGCGTGGCAGTTCGGATCCTTGAGCCGGATGACGCGCTCGCGCAGCCGCACCATGTCGTCGGCGATGGTGAACAATGTGAAGCGCGCGTCGGCGTCGGGCTTGTCGTTCGGCGGGACGTAATAAGTGGCGTCGTCGGTCAACAGCGTGAGCCATTCGTCGAGCTGCCACGAGTCGAGCAGGTCCGCCTCGTGATAGAGCAAATCCTCGACCTCGGCGCGCGAGACGGTGGTGGCCAGCGCCTCGTTCATACGCGCGCCTCCATCAGCTCATTCCACTTGCGCCAGAACACCCGCAGGTGTCCCTCGTCGGTGGCGAGCTGCTGGTCGCCCGGCTTGCCCATGCCACGCGACAGATCGGACCAGCGCACCTCGCGCCAGGCGGCATAGCCGAGCTGCGCGGCTTCGAGCGCGGCGACGTCGTCCGGCGTCGCAAAGCCGCCGGGCCCGTAGAAGGTGAGAAAAGCGTGCAGGCGGCGGGCGCGCTGCGCCTCGGTCTCTTCGACCGGGCCGAGCGCCCAGGCGGTGACGTGCATGCGGTCCGGCGCCAGCGGATAGAAGTGCCGGACCGTCACCGACGAGCCGTCGTTGATGACCAGATTGGGAAAGATGCACAGGTTGCGGTTGGTGTCGGCGACGCGGGCGGCGCGCGTCGGGCCGAGCCGCGTCACCAGCTCGTTGCGCATGGCCTCGATGTCGGCCTTGGCGTCCTCGCCGTAGACCGAAATCCAGCGCGCCACCGGCCGGCCGCGGTAATTCGGATTGTCGGTGGTGAGATGGCCGTTGCCGAGATCGCGGCCGTAACCGCGGGTCGGCAACAGCTCGCCCTTGGGCGGCGTGACGTTGACGCCGGAATTGCGCATGTAGTTGAGCCAGGTCGAGTGCGTCGAGATGAGGTGATAATCGTCGACGCTGTTCTCGACCAAGAGCTTCCAGTTCGCGCGGATATCGTATTCCTGGGTGCCGGCAATGATCTGCATCTTGCCGGACGGCGACTGGTCGACCACGAGGTCGATGTAATCCTTGGCGTGGCCGAGATAGGTGGCGAGATCGACGGCGTCGCGATCGAAATTGGCGAAATAAAAGTCGCGGTAGCATTCGAGCCGCGGCACCGGCATCAAACCCATTTCGGCATTGTCGAAGGCGCCGCCATAGGCGTCGCTACCTGGCACCGATTTGAGCCGGCCGTCGGTGTGATAGGTCCAGCCGTGATACATGCAATAAAATTGCCGGGCATTGCCCTCGCGCTCGCGGCAGACCAGCGCGCCGCGATGGCGGCAGCAATTGATCAGCGCGCGCACCTCGCCGTCGCGATCGCGGCAGAAGATCACCGGCCGGCCGGCCACGGGACGGGTCTTGAAGTCGCCGGGGTTCTTCAGCTCCGAGGCATGGCCGACATAGACCCAGCAATGGTCGAAAATCGCCCGCTTCTCGCGCTCCAGCACATCCTCGGAGACGAACACCTCGCGGTTGACGAAGAAGGTCTGCGCCTGCGGATTTTCGACAATGAAGTCGTCGCTGGAAGGCTGGTAGTTCATCGCAAAACGCTCCTTGGGATACGAATTATATAGAGAAATACGTCACGTCTTCCAATGGCTGCCCCCTCCCCCGCGCATGCCCAACGCCTCATCCTGAGGTGCTCGCGCGCAGCGCGAGCCTCGAAGGATGCAGGCCGAGGCGCCGGGCCTGCATCCTTCGAGGCTCGCTTCGCTCGCGCCTCAGGATGAGGTGCACAGGGTAAGCTTCGCCGTTCCCGCGGCGCATTTTTTGTTCGCGCCCGAGCCTGGCCACGCCACTGCACGAAAGCTGCCCCGAAAAAAAGAGAAGGGGGCGGAGCGCCGACAGGCGCTTACGCATTACTAACCGCGCCACATCGAACAAGCGTTACCGCCTGCCGATGCTCCGGGCGCGGCGCGCGCCACGCAGTTGCGACGTTACCGCCGCAACGCGCTTCGGGCGCGCTCGCCTCTCGGCGCTCCGTCGCGGCGCTCGCCAGGCTTTACGCCTGGCTCAGCTTCGGGCTGCGCTTACCGGAATCTGCCGCAGCTTGCGCCGTTGCAAACCCCTTTTACTAGCGAGCTCCTCGCGCCCCGACCGTAGTGTCGGAGAGGCAGGGTCCGAAGCCGCCCGGGAGCGGTTTGCGAGACCGCGCGCAGGCACCGCACTCGCTCCACCTTC
>Ga0070741_10004728_pt1 | contig 31472 bp, 35 predicted proteins | sample Coa_R1_4_FD_66440 | JGI IMG/M metagenome (GOLD analysis project Ga0070741, IMG submission 66440) | Surface soil microbial communities from Centralia Pennsylvania, which are recovering from an underground coalmine fire - Coalmine... | ecosystem: Environmental > Terrestrial > Soil > Unclassified ... | reverse complement strand
CGCGTCGTCCTCATCAAGCTCGCCGACCGCCTGCACAACATGCGCACACTGGAGCACCTTCCGCCCGAGCGCCAGCAAAAGATCGCACGCGAAACTCTGGATATCTACGGTCCAATCGCGCACCGCCTGGGTATGGGCAAAATTCGCGGTGAGCTGGAGGACTTAGGCTTCCGCTATCTCGATCCGATCGGCTACCAGCAGGTGCACGACGCGGTCGAACAGCGCCGCAAGAAAGGCGAGCAGTTTCTTGCCAGCGTCGTGCATCTTCTGAGTGACAAGCTGCGCGAAGCCGGAATCACCGCGAAAGTCGAAAGCCGCATCAAGCGCCTTTACAGCATCCACAAGAAGCTGCTCAAGCAGCGCATCTCGGTCGACCAGGTTTACGACCTCTACGCCATGCGCGTGATCACGCGCTCGGTGCAGGACTGCTACGCTGTGCTCGGCATCGTGCACAACATGTGGCGGCCCGTGCCCGGCCGGATCAAAGACTTCATCGCCATGCCGCGGCCGAATCTTTATCAATCACTGCACACATCGGTGATCACCGAAGAAGGCACGAGCTTTGAAATCCAGATTCGCACCGAAGAAATGCACCGCATGGCGGAAGAAGGCATCGCGGCGCACTGGAAATATAAAGATGGCCCGGTCTCGGTCAAAGATGAAGAGCGCCTCGCGTGGCTGCGTCAGGTGGTCGAGTGGCAGCGCGATGTTTCCGATCCCAACGAATTTCTCTCCACGCTGAAGATCGATCTCTACCCGGAAGAGGTCTACACGTTCACGCCGAAGGGCAAAGTTGTCGTGCTCCCACGCGAGTCCACGCCGATCGACTTCGCCTACACCATTCACACCGAAGTCGGCCACACCTGCGTCGGCGCGAAGGTCAACGGGCGCATGGTGCCGCTGCGGCACAAGCTGCACAGCGGAGACATCGTCGAGATCATCACTCAGCCCGGCCACAAGCCCAGCCGCGACTGGCTTGGCGTGGTGCGTTCCTCTCGCGCGCGCAACAAGATCAAGCACTGGCTCAACGTTCACCAGCGCGAGCGCGCCATCGAAATCGGCAAGAAGCTGATCGACAAAGAGGCCCGCAAATATCGCATCTCGCTTAAGGACATCAAAGACGCCGATTTCCAGCGCATCGCCTCCGACTATGGACTTGGCCAGCCCGACGATCTCATGGCGGCCATCGGCTACGGAAAGTATTCCGCCCGCCAGGTTTTGGGAAAACTCGCTCCTACCAACGAGCCGACCGCAATTCCCGCTGAGGAAGACACCGGAATCGGCAGCGGCATCGGCAGCGTGGTGCGCCGCGTATTCGGGGATCACAGCAACAACGCCATCCGCGTGAAAGGCCACGGCGACCTGCTCGTCTATCGCGCGCGATGTTGTAACCCCATCCGCGGCGAGTCCGTCGTCGGTTACGTCACCCGCGGCAAGGGCGTGGCCGTGCATTCCATCAACTGCCCCAACGTTCTCAATTTGATGTACGAGCCCGAGCGCCGCATTGATGTCGAATGGGGCAAAGAAGATGGCGCCCCAGTCGCGTTTCCCGTCAAGCTGACCGTCTTCTGCGACGACCGCTTCGGCATGCTGAAGCAGATCACCGCCGTCATCAGCGACACGAAAACTAATATCCGCAACATCGGCGCGCGCACCGAAAACGGCCAGGCCAACGTCGATATCGTCATCGAGATCGAAGACCTCAAGCACCTCGAAAACATCATCCACGGCGTGCGGAAGATTCCTGGCGTGCACGATGTGCAGAGATTGCAAAGGGTGTGAATCTCAGTGTGCTCTGTTCGTAGACGCGCCAAAGTCGTATTGGGAGAACTATGAAATCTTCATTTGTTGTGCTTGTTGTTCTTCTGTCCAAACTTTTTGCACTTGGAGCGGATCCAGAGCCGTACCTCAAATCCGCGCCCATGCCATTCTATCCACCGCTTTGTCGGACTGCACGAATCCGGGGCACGGTTACTGTCCACTTCACTGTAAACGAGAATGGAGACACATCAGACATCGAGGCCGACGGTCCCAAGTTGCTGAGAGAAGCTGTGGTTCAAGACCTCAAAGATTGGAAATTCGGCTGGGCCCAGCCCTGTAGTTGCCACGTAAAGAAGGAAGTGCTATTTGTTTATAAAATTTCCGACAAGTGGGTGGATGACGAAGGGCCTACTTCACTAGTCAGATGGTTCGGAAAGAGCCCTGTAACTCGAGTTGAAATTGAGGCCGGCGGTAGAACCGTTCAACCCTAGCCTGTTGATGAATACCAATCCAGCCGCGCAGCGGCGGCATTCAAATAGCCCCGCGGCGTAAGCCGTGGGAAAGCTAAGCCAATCGATCGAAGTCCCGAAGGGACGACATCAATTAGATCTATCTACAGTCAATCGAGCCTTTGGGGATCGCGCCGAAGCAGAATTGGATTCTTCGGCAATGGCTTCGGAGGTGCGACGGTAAGCAGGTGCTCTCGAAATGTCACGAAGTTCTGCGTATTTGTAACCGCCGTGCTTTGTTTGGGTAGGATTTCCTGAATTTCCCTTCGTAGCGCCTCCAGCCGTTCCGATAACGGAGGAAACGCGCTGAACGCCTTCGATGTTCCCGGCGTATTGGAAATCCAGACCTTTTGAATGAAGCTGATGAAACCCTCAGGCGAGTACCCGCTCTTGCATAAGTACTGAACCCCGAAATAGTCGGCTGCAGATTCATCCTCCCGCCTGAATCTGAGAAGAGTGAGGGGGACGGATAAGCCGTCGTTCGATGTACTACTTGCAGTCGGTTCTGGGCCTCCAAAGGTCAGCGGAACTGTCATTATCTTCATCAAATTGGCCCGAGTGGCGAGCCCTGTAGCTGAACGGAGAGAGGTATGCGCGATTCCACGCGCGATTACAGCCGCCAACTCACTTTCATTCTCCATCTGCAGCAGAAGTCCATGGCTTACGTACTGATAACCGCCCGCCAAGGTCAGCGCGAAAGAATCTTCACGGTCCAAAACGCGAGTTGTTATTGAAAATTGTGTGTCTGAATTCTGAGATATCGCTCGAGTCAAGCCATCAAGATATACCTGTGTGGCTTCATCCCGAATTAGGGGCGTCGATTTTTCGTACTCAGCAGAGAGCTGAGCTCCGATCTGCTTTTCCTTATCCAGCGAATACCAGTTCCCATAGCCGCTCTGGTAGCCGATGACTCGATGGCCAATGGCATTGATGTCGTGGGAAGTCTTCGCTTCCTTTTTACCGGCGGATGAGTACGACGAGAGTGGGTATAGAACCAGCACTACAAGCAGCAGTGAACACGGCGGATTATTTACAGTGGTCTTCATTCGATAAGAGATAAGATGCGCCATTGTGCGCCAGCATTCGTCAATTTCCGAACCTGGCGACTACGCGCAAAACTCGGGTGACTCGCTATAATCGGGAATTCACAGGACGATACAAGACAATATTCGAACCCCATCTCCACCCCGACGCCCCCAAGGGCTGGTGGTCCATCCTTTCGGATTCTTTACGCGGGAACTATTCAAACTGAGGGTGCCCCATCTTCGCGGGGGTTGAAGGGAGGGATCACAACCGTTTGCTCGGATTGCGGATGCGCTTCGTCAGCGGCGAGGGCCCCCTTTTTTTCCGGAGGCCTCGGATCCAGGTGGTTCACGGAACGGTTCCACCTCAATACGCTCGTAACGCACTTCCAGCACGGTCAGTTCTTCTGTGCCGCCCGGCGCCTGCAGAACTACGTTGTCGCCTGCTGCTGACTTCATCAACGCGCGCCCCAGCGGCGAGACCCAACTGACGTGGCAGCGATTGAGATCGACCTCGTCGGTGCCCACGATGCTTACCATTCGCTCCTCTCCCGCCGAATTCGAATAGCGCACGGTCGCTCCGAAGAATGCCCGCGCCGCTGCCTGCCCTGTTCTCCGGGCTTCCGGGTCTACCACTTCGGCGGCGTCAATTCGCTTCGTGAGAAAGCGAATCCGACCATCGATTTGCCGCAGCCGCCGCTTGCCGTACTGATAGTCGGCGTTTTCACTCCGGTCGCCATTGCCGGCAGCCCACGCCACCACCTCCGTCACTGCCGGGCGCTCCCTGGTGAGCAGAAACTGAAGCTCATCCTTCAGGCGCTGCAGCCCGCTCGGTGTTATGTAGTTCTTGCCTCGGGTCCCGGGCGCGTCCAGTTGTGGTCTTCTCGTAAACCCTTTCCGCATCTCGCAATCCTTCCTGCGCAATTCGGGTGTCTGCCCAGTGCGCAGGGAAGAACACCCATACAAAAGACTTTAGATCATCCGGGGCCTATCTCCGCACTGGACGCACCTCGCAGTTCCCCATCATCGCTTACGCAGTGTCTGACTGAATTGATTTTGCCCGGATGTTCCTGGGGCTTTATCCGGGGACGTAGGCCGTCCGATGATAACTGGTTTAAGAACAAGCGACAGGTTCAAATCCAGGGCTGACAAGACAGATTTTTTCTCGTTCACCTACAATCAAACTCATGCGCACTACAATCTCCACCCCTGACGCTCCCAAGGCCATCGGCCCTTACTCGCAGGCAATCAAGGCCAACGGATTCGTATTCGTCTCCGGACAGGTCGCATTCGATCCGGCAACGCAACAGATCATTGACGGCGACATCGCCGCCCAGACCGACCGTGTGCTGAAAAATCTCTCCGCCATTCTGAAAGCCGCCGGGACCGGACTCGAGAATGCTGTCCGCTGCACTGTTTTCCTTAAAAACATGTCCGATTTCGCCGCCATGAACGAGATCTACGCCAAATATTTCAGCTCGCAACCTCCCGCGCGTTCCACCGTCGAGGTCGCGCGGTTACCTAAAGATGTTCTGGTCGAAATCGACGTGATTGCGCTAGCTTAAGAAATGGTTCTCAGATATCTGGAACCGATCCAAGTCTGAAATTTTCAATCTGAATCCAATGAGGCGCAAAATGATAAGAGCATTAGTCCTGGCCGCAATCCTGATAGTGAGCGCGTTCGCTCTGGCCCAGACAGCAACAAAAAAGTCCGCCACACGCCACGCAGCCGCCTCCGGCCCCACTCACGTCACCGGCGCCCCAGTGACCACCGCTTCCGGGCTTCAGTACTGGAACATCAAGCTCGGCACTGGTGCGCTTGCCATACCAGGCAAGAAGGTTAAGGTCGAGTACACAGGCTGGCTCACCAGCGGGAAGAAGTTTGACAGCTCAGTGGGAGGACCGCCCTTCGAGTTCACACTCGGTAACCACGAAGTCATCAAAGGCTGGGATGAAGGCGTTGCCGGAATGAAGGTGGGTGGCAAACGACAGTTGCGCATCCCGCCGGACCTAGCTTACGGCGCAACGGGAACGCCCGGCGGACCGATCCCACCGAATGCAACTTTGATCTTTGATGTGCAGTTGTTAGGAGTGGAGTGAAGAAATTGAATCATTGCGTCATGGAATCATCGGATCATTGAACTCGTGAATACGGCTTTAAATGACTCAATGTCTAAATGACTCAATGATTCAATCGGGCTAAGCTTTCACGACTTTTCCGCTGCGCAAGCAGGAAGTACAGACGCGCATGCGTTTGCCGACGCCTTTCACCTTCGCGTGCACCGGGCGCAGATTGACGTTCCAGCGCCGCTTGGTCACGTTGTGGGCGTGGCTGATATTGTTTCCAGACTGCGGCTTCTTTCCGCAGATTTCACAGACTTGCGCCATTGACTACTCCAGATAGATCAGAACTTTACGGCTGAAGCATCAATTTTACTGGATTTTCTTCAGTTCTGCCATTCCTGAAACCTGGAGCCTTCCCGCGAGCAGCTACCAATCTCTTGTAACTGTAGTCCTCGAGTCTCCTCTGCGGGCTTGCGACCTTCCTTTGCGATTTTTGCAGTTAAGAGCTTTGTGCTGATCCTCTCCGTACCTCCGCTTCCGCCAGCCATCCCCGCCGCAATTTTTCCTCCGGAATGCTCGACATGTATGGCTTGAGATCGAGAATCGGCGTGCCGTCGAGCATATCGACACCCTTCACGTGCAACCGCGGTCCCTCACACCGAAGAAGTTCGACCACCGTTAGCCCGATCGGATTCGGACGTCGCGGCGATCTGGTCGCAAAGACACCGTGGTCACGATTATCGATGGGAGGCCTTCCAACGAGCTCGTATCCCTCCGAACGATGAAACGCCCAGAGCACGAACAGATGCGAGAAACCCTCTACGTCCATCAATCCCGGCGCAAATTCCGGCAGAAGCTCCAGCACTCCTTCTGCTTCATGCGTCACTCCGAATCCCTTGGGAATTTCTTTCGTGTCTGTGTACGGGCTACGAATGAACCCGATCGGCCGCATGGAAAACTCGCTCAAACGTGCTCCTCCTCTCTTGATGACCTGTTTCTTCCCGAACTTTGCGCCAAACCTGGCGATCTTTGCAGTTAAATGAAATCCTTCGTGGTTCAAAAGCTCTTAACCGCAAAGCACGCAAAGAAGATCGGCTAAAAGCGCGAACACGTGCCATTAATGCTCATCCTGGTTGTTGTGGGCATAGGGAAATTCTGCAGTTCCCGCTTTAGCGACATTTTCTTCCGCGAAAATCCGCACCCGATCCAGTGCCGCCTGCAGCTCGCGCAGATATTCTTCATCCTGACCATCGCGAGGAACCGGAATGTCCCGACTGATCCTCATCAGCGCCCGGCTGAACGGCTTCGGGACCACGCACCCGTCCCAGGTCTTCAACACCCATGCCCGATCAATCGCAATATGAAACACAACCATGGACACGCCAGTGCTGCGGGCCAGCACCACGGGCCCAGGCTTCGCCACATATCGCGGGCCTTTTGGCCCATCGATCGTAAACGCCACCGTCCAGCCCTGTTCTATTTCACGCCGCATCCCGAGTAGCGCCCGCACCGCTCCCTTTGAGCTTGATCCGCGCACCTTGACGAAGCCGAATTTCTGCATGATGCGCCCCGTGTACTCTCCATCGAAGCTGTCGCTGCTCATGACCCGAACCTGCAGGTCGCGGCACCACCACATGGCGGGGATCATGCAGTTGTGCCAGAAGGAATAGACGCGCGGCCGCTCAGCCAGGCTCTTTGGCGTATCGCCTTCCCAGGAAACCGCAAACCGAATCGTCGGACCGAGCAGCCGAATCGCCAAATACCCAATCCATTCGATCAACCACAGCAGAATTCGCTGTTTCAGCGTGAACGTGCGCCAGGGCTTATCAATGCGTGGCGTGGCGGGAGTAGCAACTGCGCTCACGTTTCAATTCTAACTTCTTTGTGCGGCTGTGATTCGGAACGACGAAGTTCGTCTGGGCTTGCCTGAGCGCGTAATACGCAAGCCTGAAGCGCCTGGTTGATCCAGGACAAGCTACGATTGCGCCTATATGCAGGCCAGGTTGCAGGACATCATCGAAAGCAATCCTATCGGGGCGCCAAATGTGTCTTTGTGATCCGGTCATGCCAGGAGAGCTGGTCCTCGTCGAAGAAGCACCATGCGTATCCCAAACCGAGGGAGATTGCCGAGAGAACGGAGGTCACTACACGCCAGCGGCGAACGCTTCGCCGAGCCGGAGATCCATCAAAGCGCAGGAGCCTCAATCGAGCTGCTCGCAAGCCGATGGTGGTGCCGCAAAAAGTCAAGAAGGAGTATTGGTAACCGAACCATAAAATCAAGGTCAGGCCGGCAATGAGCATAGCCGAGGTGCGCGGCTCCGGAAGGGACCCATTAAATCGCAAAAACATGTATCCGAAAATCGAGAGGGCGGCTGAGATGACAATGCCATCAACTACGGCTGCGAACAGCTTGCGAGCAAGGCGTGCCGTATGCAGTGGCATGTCGATCCCGGGCTGGCGTTCCGGCTCGGGCGCAGGGGCCTGCTCAATCAGGATTCCGCCGAGCGCTGGTGGCGGAGGCAGGAGCTCCGGCGCTTCAACGATGCGCGGACGATCAATTACAGGTTCGGCCAGCTCATCGCGATTGAAGGGAAGCATTCCGGAGCGAGGGAACTCCAGCACGCGTGCGGTCGATTCGGTTGTGGGCTGGAAAAATATTGACGGCTCAGGCTCCGGGACCGGGGGGGGTTCCGGCTGCACCACAAATGAAGTGATATTGCTTTCGCGACTCTGACCGTGGGATTCGAACGTCCAGGACGGCGCAGAATTGAATTGCAACTGCAGTGACGGATATCGTTCCTTGCGGGGCTTCAGCGTCTTGTAGTGTTTGACTTTAGCGCTGACAAGATCGCGCCAGTCGGATTGACGGTCAGGTAATGCGGCGCTGGTACCGTCTTGGTGATCACTCCCTTCCGCCAGAACTGGTGGCGTTTCGGAGTGACTCGCCCCCTCGGCACTGTTTCGGCCAGGCCCTTCTCTCTCACTCAACCCAGGCTCCCGTTGCGTACTCTGCTCAACTTTCGCTCCACTGCCAGATGAACGCGATGTTTCCGTCGGTTCCACTACGAAAGCGGGCCGCGAACCGACCGACTCTAGGCTGGCGGAGAAGAACTGCTCGCTTGAGTCGACGGCTTCGGGATCGAAATAGGTTTCTTGCGAGTCAGAATCGGATTGGGCTTCGGGCGGATTCATGCCTATACTGCAAGGTGAGGATCAGCGGCGCGTTTTGCCCGGCGTGTGGCAATGGTGCTAGCTTCGCGCAAAGGCAAACGCCCGGGCTTCGGTTTTGTGCGCTGCAAATGCTCCCCCTTCGATTGCTTATCACGGCGGCAGTGCTTTGTCATCTGCTAGCGGCACCCACGCTAGTTACCAGCCAGTTGCTTCCAGCTGCAGCCAGTGATCAGGCGCTTCCCACGGCGCCACAAGGACGGCAAGTTCCCGTTACCATTCGGGCGATCCAGCAGGAAAAGAATGGCCCGCTTTACACGCTGAAAGGAAAAGTGCAGATCGATTACGGCACTTACATCTTCTTCGCCGATCAGGCCAGTTATAACGAGGATACGGGAGAGATTGAAGGGGAAGGCCACCTGCTCCTTGAGGGAGGCCCGAACAGCGAGCACATTGAAGCGGCGCGCGCCAGATACAACCTGCAGACCGAATCCGGCAGGTTTGAGGATGCAACCGGCAGCGTCGGGTTTCGTCTCCGGAGCCGACACAATGTCTTCACCACGACGAATCCATTCTTCTTTAGCGGCCGAGTTGTTGAGAAGTCTGGTCCCGATCACTACATGGTGATCGACGGCACGGTCACGACGTGCGAACTGCCCCGACCGAAGTGGCAATTCGCTGCGGGCCGTGTAAATGTTGAAGTAGGTGGGCGCGCTAGCATCTACCACAGCAACTTTCGCATTGAGGGCGTCCCGATCCTGTATTTTCCTTTCGCTACGCATCCGGTGCAAAAGACTCCGCGGCAGACGGGTTTCCTGATTCCGAGCATCGGGCGCTCGTCGGTGCGAGGCAATACTGCCGGGGAAGCGTTCTTTTGGGCGATCAATCGCAGCATGGACCTACTTGCCGGGGCCGAATATTATTCCAAGCGCGGCTGGGCGCCAGAAGGGGAATTTCGCGCCCAGCCCACCGACAATTCCTACGTAGATTTGACCTACTTCAGCGTTCTCGACCGCGGCGTAGAGAGCGTTGACCAGCACGGGAACAAAGTGCTGGTCAACCAAGGCGGCACGGAGGCGCGGCTGAACACGCAGGGAGCGTTTGCGCACAATATTCGCGCGGTGGCGAATATTGATTACCTGAGCTCATATGTTTTTCGTCTCGCGTTTACCGACTCATTTGCGCAGGCGGTGAACTCGGAAGTCCGCTCACAGGCTTTTCTTTCTAACTCCACCGACAATTTCTTTCTCAATGCCAGCACCAGCCGATATCAGAACTTTCAGAGCACAACTCGTGGAGACGTTATCACTATTCTGCATGCGCCCGGTTTCGAGGCCGGTAGCGTTGAGAGAAAGCTTGGCCCTACACCATTCTGGGGGAGCTTCGATGCCGACGCAGAAGGGCTTTCACGCAGTGAGCCCGGGTTTAGAACCGCACCGCTAATTGGGCGCTTTGACCTTAGTCCAGAAATTTCGTTTCCGCTCCGGTTTCATGACTGGAGCCTCCGCCCGGCGTTTTCGCTCCGCGACACTATCTACACGCAGCAATTAATACCAGCGGCGAGCACGGTGCTGACCCAAGTCGGCACGGTGCTTTCCGACAACCTGAACCGGAAATCCGTCGAGGCGTCGTTTGAAATCAGGCCGCCGGCGCTGGACCGCGTGTTTAGTCGCGAGATCTTTGGCCGCAAGTGGAAGCACGTCATCGAGCCGCGAATTGTCTACGACCGAGTAGCCGGGGTGGACAATTTCGCCCGTGTCTTGCGCTTCGACGATCGCGACATTCTAAGTGACACCAACGAAGTGGAGTACGCTCTGGTGAATCGCCTGTACGCAAAGAGAACGTCTCCAGAACCCGACAAGTGCGCCGCGGCGGGAATGCCGGCACTGATCATCGGGGCAGCGCCGGTTCCCAGTCGCGTTCCATGGGAGCGCAGCCGAGCTCCGCAAGCCGCGACTTGCCCCAAACAGCCGGAGACGCGAGAAATCGCGCGTTGGGAACTCGCGCAGAAATATTTCTTTGACCCGACATTCGGAGGCGCGCTGGTTCCCGGACGCAGCAATGTGTTTACAAGCACGGTTGGATTGACTGGCATTTCATTCCTTACGGAACCAAGACACCTTTCGCCATTGATTTCCCGCTTGCGCGTTGGAACGACAACGAGCAGCGATCTCGAATGGGACGCGGACTACGATTTCCAGGCGGGACGGGTCAACTCCAGCACGTTCCTTTTCAACTATCACTTCGGGCTGTTCACAGTGGGCGCTGGAGATGCATTTCTCCATGTGCCGAAACAAATCACGCAGAGTGCAGCAGCCCCCGCAGCGCAGAGGTTCAATCAATTTCGCACAGTTCTGGGATATGGAAATCCAAGCAAGCGCGGCTTCAGCGGGGCAACCAACCTGGGCTTCGATGCTGAACTCGGTCAGGTGCAGTATGGCTCGATTCAGCTTGCCTACAACTGGGATTGCTGCGGCATTAATGTCGAATATCGGCGCTTCGCCCTGGCGCGGGTCCGGAACGAAAACCAGTACCGCTTTACGTTCTCACTGGCGAATGTCGGGGCATTCGGAAACTTGCGGCGCACAGAACGGTTGTTCTGATCATTTGTGTCAAGTTTTGGCATAAGATATCTGCGTGGCGCTGACGAATGAACTCGCAGCTAAACGAGCTGCGCTGGATGCGGAGCTGCGATCACTCGGCCGAACGCTGGTCGCGTATTCCGGGGGAACGGACTCTGCGTTTCTCGCCTGGGCGGCTTATCAGGCGCTGGGTGCGGATATGCTGGCGGTGATTGCTGACTCGCCGAGTCTTGCGCGATTCCAGCTGGAAGACGCAATCGCGTTTGCCCGCGAGCAGCAGATTCCACTCGAAATCATCCGAACGGAAGAGCTGTCGCGTCCTGAGTACATTCGAAATGACGCTTCCCGCTGCTTTCACTGCAAAGATGAACTTTTTTCGGTGATGGAACATTTCGCGGCGAACAATAATTTTCACAGCATCGCCTACGGCGTGAATGCAGATGACCAGGGTGATTTTCGTCCCGGCCAGGCCGCAGCTGCACAGCACAGGATCGCGGCTCCGCTTCTGAATGCTGGGCTTCGAAAAGGAGAAATTCGAGAACTCGCACGGGATTTCCGGCTAAGAATCTGGGACAAGCCCGCTTCGGCGTGCCTCTCGTCGCGGATCGAGTATGGACGCCCGGTGACTTCTGAAGCTCTGGCGGCGGTCGAACACGGTGAAGATGCGCTTCGCAAGCTCGGTTTTCGTCAGTTCCGTGTACGGCACCACGGCGAGATCGCGCGCATTGAAATTGCGCATGATGAAATGTCACGGGCGCTGACCGCCGAAATGGCAGCGGAGTTCGCGCGCATCTTTAAACAACTCGGCTTCAAGTTCGTAACTCTTGATCTCGAGGGTTTTCGCTCGGGTTCGATGAACTCTCTGCTCTCTCCAGAGCAAATTCTTCGCGCAAGTTGATCTTTAGATCGGGCAGCTGCCTGCCAACCCTCCAAACCTCGCAATCTGCGGTGTGAGATAATTTTTGAAATTCCCAGTATTTAGGCGGTTTCTATTGATGTTGTACAAGTCATTTCTCGGGTTTCTTCTGATTGCTTGCCTTGGTTGCTCGGCGCAAATGTCTTCTGCCGATCTCTCGCAGCGCATTGAGAGACAACTGCGCGCGTCTTACGACTTGCCAGACACGGTGAAAGTAACCGTCTCTCCCATTCGCGCCAGTGAATTCCCGAATTATGATGCGCTGACCGTAACGCTCAATGACGATGAGGGGAAAACGAAGAACTTTGAATTCGTGATCTCCAAGGACCAGAAGACTTTGATTCGGTTGAGCCGCATTGACCTGACCAAGGACCCTTATGCGGAAAACATGAAAAAGATTGATATCAAGGGACGACCGGTAAGGGGAAATCCGAACGCGAAAGTAGTAGTTGTGAATTTCGACGACTTTCAATGTCCGTTTTGTTCGCGGGCCCATCAGACTCTTTTCCCCGAGATGCTGAAGGAGTACGGCGATCGGGTCGCGTTCGTGTACAAAGATTTTCCTCTGTCGGAGATTCATCCCTGGGCCATACACGCAGCTGTAGACGCTAACTGCCTGGCGGCGCAGAGCAACGAAGCCTATTGGGATTTCGCCGACTACATCCACAGCAATCAGTCGGTGGTGAATTCGGAGAAAGGACGCGACAACCAGTTTGCTGCGCTCGACAAGATTACTCTGACGGAAGCCGACAAATTCAAGGTGAATTCCTCAAGCTTGCAGAGCTGCATGAAAGCTCAAAAAGAAGACGCGGTGCGCGCATCAATGAGAGAAGGAGAGTCCCTAGGCATTGACGGTACGCCTACGATGTTTGTCAATGGACGCATGGTGAATGGAGCTCGCAGCGCCAGCGAATTCCGCGCGATTCTTGATAGCGCTCTCCTACAGGCGGGCGTTACCCCGCCTCCGCACGCCCCCAACGCCCAGAATTCAGGTGGTAATTCCGGCGACACCGCGCGGTAACGTAGTCTGGAAAAAACTATTGCCCCCAATTCACACAACTCGCAGTATCGGCTTGTTTCTGGCCACCCTGGCAGCCGTGGGTATGGCCGCAACCTGCTCAAAGACGCGAGGAGACGACGTAGCCGCGATCGTAGATGGCGAAAAAATCTACCACGCTGACGTGGAGAGATACTTTAAAAACCAAACTGCCGGCGCAAGCCAGCCGCTAAGCGAGGAGCAGGCAACCGGCTTGCGATTGAGCATCCTTGACAACCTTATCGACAACCAGATCCTGATGCATCGCGCTGGAAAACTTGGTTTGCTCGCCACTGAAGACGAGGTGGAACGCAGGTTGAAAGAGATGAAGTCGCCCTATAGCGACCAGGAATTTACCCAGAAACTGCAGGAGCGAAACCTTTCGCTGGATGATGTGAAGCGTGAGATCAGGCGCTCGCTGACCGCCGAGAAAGTCTTGAACCGCGAAGTCACTTCCAAGATCAACATCACGCAGCAAGACATCGCGGCCTACTACAACCAGCATAAGGCGGAATTCAATCTGATCGAGCCTAGGTATCATCTGGCGCACATTCTCGTAACTACCGTGCCGGATCCGCAGGCCAAGACCGCGAGTAAAGCTGCGAACGAAGTAGAAGCACGAAAGAAGATCGAGACTGTACTTTCGCGGTTGCAAGCGGGCGAGGATTTTTCTTCCCTGGCGATGACGTTTTCTGAAGACAGCGCCACCTCGGCAAATGGCGGTGATATTGGTATTGTGCCGGAGTCAGCCCTCAAGCAAACCGACTCAACCACGCGGGAAGACGTGATGAAATTGAAGCCTGGACAATTCACGCCGGTGCTGTCGGTGACAAATCCATCCAATCGACAATTGATGGGGTTTCAGATCGTGAAGTTGATTTCAATGGAGCCAGCGGGGCTGCGTGAACTCTCAGATCAACGTGTGCAGCAGGACATTCGTCAGCAGCTTCAAGACCGCCGTGAGCAACTGCTGAAAACCGCATACTTCGAAGTCATGCGCAGCCAGTCGAAAATCGAGAACTACTACGCCCAGCAGCTCCTCTCGGCAAGTTCCGCCGGACAATAAATCGTTGACTGACGGACCCGGGCCGTCATCACTCGATTACCGCCAGCACCTCTCCGGCATTCACGTTTACACCCTGACGGGCAGTGATTTTTGTTAGCACACCCGCCTTTGGCGCTCGTACTTCGTTCTGCATCTTCATTGCCTCGATCACCAGAATGCCCTGTCCAGCTGCAATTGCATCGCCTGCTTGAGCAAGTATCCGAACCACTTTCCCGGGCATGGAGGACCTAATCTCCTGCGCTCCATCGGTCGCGGAACCTGTACGCTTTCTATTCTTGAGTGAACGCGGATTGGTAACTAAGCAGTCGTAGGTTCTGCCGCGAATCAATAACCGCTGATTGTCCCCGGCGGATTCGAAACGGATTTCGAGGGATTCTCCGTCCAGGATCAACGAAAATACATTTTCACTGATTCGGACAAAGTTAACCGCGAACTCCCGGCCGTCGAGGCGGACGCTCCAAGCTCCTTCGTTCCGTGTGGCTGGGTTGCCGCTGATGGTTTCGCCTGGATTGCCCTCGGCGCGTTGTAATTCGACTCGATAGTTTCGCCCGGCGACGTTCACCTCGTAGGAAATCATCCGGCTACCCCACGGCCTCGCCACGCGCGGTTTGTTTCCAAACCGAGGACGAGCTGGCGGCCTGCTGGCCGATTGCGTTCCCAGAACTGAGTGAGGCGGCAATAGCGGCGGCTATGGCGGCAATACGCTGTTCGTGCTCGCTTTCCGGCAATCCTGCCTGCGAGAGCAGACGTGGCAAATATCCAGTATCGGTCTTCCCGACGAAAAAGTCCGGGTCATTCAGAATCCTGCGGAACAACTGCAAATTCGTTCTTACCCCGCCGACAATGTACTCGCCGACTGCCCGGTTCAACTTTTCTATCGCCTCATCCCGGCTGCCACCGAATGCGATTAACTTCGCCAGCAGGGGATCATACTCAACCGGAACACTCCATCCGGCGTAAATTCCGCTATCGACGCGAATGCCCGGTCCGGCGGGCTCGTTGAGTAAAGTAATCGTTCCAGGACTTGGAAAGAAATTGTTGTCCGGGTCCTCAGCATACACGCGGCATTCGATTGCGTGGCCTCGGATAGCGATGTCTTCCTGCCTTAAAGAAAGCTTTTCTCCTGCGGCAATGCGAATTTGCAAGTGGACCAGGTCGAGGCCGGTGACGAGCTCAGTAACCGGGTGTTCAACCTGCAATCGCGTGTTCATTTCGAGGAAATAGAAATTTCCGGCTGAGTCCACGAGAAACTCGATGGTTCCCGCATTAGCGTATCCAGCGGCTTTCGCAGCGCGAACTGCGGTCTCGCCCATCCGCTGGCGCATCTCAGATGTCACCGCAGTGGAAGGCGATTCTTCGAGAACTTTCTGGTGCCGGCGCTGGACTGAGCATTCACGCTCTCCGAGATAGACACAGCTCTTGTGCTCGTCGGCGAGGATTTGCATTTCGATATGGCGGGGATTCCTGATCGCCTTTTCCAGATAGACCTCGTCGTCACCGAATGCGCGTTTGGCCTCACTTCTCGCAGCGTCTAGCGAGGAAGCCATGTCCGATTCCCTTTCGACCAGGCGCATTCCCTTGCCACCGCCCCCAGCTGCTGCCTTTAACATGACGGGATAACCGAACTCGGCCGCCAAGGCGCGTGCTTCGTCAGCTGATCCCAAGCCGTGTGACGAGCCGGGGACGAAAGGAACCCCGGCTTTCTCCATTTCCTGACGAGCGCGGGTTTTCGAGCCCATCACTTCGATAGATTCCGAGCTGGGCCCAATGAATTTCACTCCCGCGTCGCGGCAGGCCTTCGCGAACACGGCATTCTCTGAGAGGAATCCATAGCCGGGATGGATCGCCTCTGCGCCGCTGCGCTTCGCGACATCAAGGATGCGGGCGATGTTCAGGTACGACTCGGCTGCTGGAGCTGGACCGATGGAGTAAGCCTCATCGGCTTTGAGCACATGCAACGAGGCACGATCCACCTCGGAGTAAACTGCGACGGCAGCGATCCCGAGTTCGTGACAGGCGCGGGTGAGACGAACGGCGATCTCCCCACGGTTTGCGATGAGTATCTTCTTGAAGAGTCTGCCCACGGTGCTTCAGCTCGGCTGTATGGGTCTCCTGGCCTATTCAGGCGGAACTTCGTACTATAAGCATTCTTCGAAATGATCGCCACTGCTGAAACGGTGTCAGAGTCCCCGCGCAAACTCGGTCAACGTCTTGCGGCATACACTCCAGCATTCCTGATCATCGCAGGCCTGATCGCAAGGCTAGTCAGCGCCCATTCCAAGTTCCTTAATGCCGACGAGGCCATGCACTACCTGCTGTCGTTGCAACCTTCGTTCAGCGAAACATACCGGGCGAGTCTGGGAACCACGCATCCTCCGTTGCTGATCGTCCTGCTCCACTACTGGGGAATGATTGCAGGTAATGAGTTCTTTCTGCGATTGCCTTCTGTGATCGCGGGATCCGCAGCCGGATGGTTCCTTTATGCGTGGATTCGCGACGTGAGTACCAGAGAAGCTGCCTGTATCGCGCTTGCGCTCTTCCTCTTTTCGCCCGCTCTGATTTACATATCGGCGGAGGTGAGGCAATATTCGCTGCTTCTTTGCTTCATGGCTGCGGCGCTCTATTTTCTGGAACGGGCCCTCGCGAAGAACTCGGCGTCGCGAATGCTGGTTTCGGCGGCGTTCCTGTACCTCGCTGTTCTCACCCACTATTGCGCCCTGATCTTTGCTCTGAGCATCGCCGCCTACGGATTGCTGCGGGTCGCGGCAGGACAAGCAAGGCGGTTCCTGCTGGCGACGTGGACATTCACTCAGTTGGGGTGGATTACCCTCTTCGCATTTCTCTGGAAGACGCACATTGCTGTCATTCGCCACAAGCCGCTGACGCAAGATGTGGCGCAGTCGTATCTGCGCAACTCACTCTTTCATCGCGGTGAAGAGAACGTCCTCGCGTTCCTTGCGAAGGAAAGTATTCGGCTCTTTCACTTCCTGTTCAGCCAGGGTGCGATCTCGGTGCTGGGACTAGCCATTTTCATCATCGGCCTCGTGGTTGTGTTCCGCACGAAGGATCCTGGAAGCGCAGCAATGCGTCCCAGGGGCCGGCAGCTGGGATTCCTACTGCTCCTCCCGTTTGCGATCAATTTCATTGCGGCTTTAGCGGATGTCTATCCGTACGGCGGGACCCGGCACAATGCGTATCTTGCGATTTTCGCAATGCCGCCCATAGCAATCGCCGTTGCACGCTGGAATCCGAAGTGGAAGTGGGCGAAGGCGGTGGCTGTCGGTGCGGCGCTCCTGATCTGCAATTTCACAGTCACTCCGGCGGGTGCCTACATAAAACCAAAGAATCAGAAAAGAGAGCTCATGGAAGCCGCTGTCCATTATCTGCGAGTGTCCGCTCCGCCGGGTTCAGCGATTCTCACCGATTACGAGAGTGGACTGCTGCTCAGCTATTACTTGTGCAACAGAGACATCACACATCGCGGAGAACCCCTCGGCTCCTTCTACCAGTCGCGATGCGGAGAGTACGAGACTGTGTCGCTGCTTCCGCGGCTCTGGGTTTTCCGCAGCGAAGCTTTCCCTGCACAGATCGGCGAGGTAGCGAAAACCTTACGGCAGGGCCAACAACTATGGCTGTTCCAGGCGGGATTCATCGTTGATCGCGAGCCAGAGTTCCAAGCGCTTCTTGGCCAAAACGGCTGCCCGAATCCGCGAACGTTTGGAAGGAATATCCTGGTGTGTCAGATCAGCCCTGAGCTCAACACACAAAACAAAAGACGGGCTATGTAGCCCGTCTTCTCATATCAACATAGAAAGCAAACAAGAAGAACCCTGTTCCCAGCCTTATTTTGACGACTGGTCGACGGTAACTCCTTGTGGGGCGTTGGCCGCCTTCTCAGCCTTGGCCTTTCTCGCTGCCATGCCTTTATCGAGCCACTGATCGGCGGTCTTGCGATCTTCAGCCGCCTGCTCTGGCTGGTCACACTCTCGATCGGCTTTCTGCCGATAAAGCAGATTCATGTAGGCCATGGCGTCGTCGTAGTCCTGCCTGAGATCCATGGCTTTCTTCAGGCTATCGAAGCCTTCGTTCAGAGTGGCGCTATCTTTCTCGCGAAGCTGGGCACACAATTTTTTGTCTTTTAGAGGCTCGTCGGGCCGCAAGCCCGCCTTTGATCTCTCTTCCTGCAGCGGAGTAAACAGCGACCAGTAATCGATAACCCCGATGGAGTAGTAAGCCTCGGGATCATTGGGATCGAGCTCCAGCGCGCGACGATGATATTTCTTAGACTCGTCGAACTTCTTCATGTTGAAGTAAAGACCCGCCAGGCTCTTGACGCTGTTGACGTTATTCGGGTCCTCCTGCAACACGGCCTCGTATTGCGCGATGGCGTTATTCGCGTTCTGCAGATTCTCCGGCGAGTCAACGCCCGGGATGTATTGCGCGACGTAGGCCGCGGCGAGATAGATTTTCGCGTTCTTCAGGCTGGGATCAAGGTCCGCAGCATTCTTGAAGTGTTCAATGGCCTGCTCATAGCGGGCGTTCTTATACGAAGCGACGCCTTTGTTGAGCTGGTCGCGCGCGCGCAGTTTGTTACAACCAGTGGATGACAATACCAGCGCAGCCGTCGTGACCAACGCCAGAAATCGTAAGCTTATTCTCATGAAAATTAGTTTCCCTCGACGAACTTATCACTAGCCAGCCGCATACGATAACACAAAACGCCGCGACTTTTGTGAGGCTGGCCCAAGCAGACTCGAGCAGTGAGCAACGAGCCATGAGCAACCCCGTTGTACTCACAACTCGCCGCTCGTAGTTGACTATCCGCCGGCTTCAATCTTGGCGGTGATCAGGCCGACTTTGTCCACGCCCGCGGCGTGAGCGATGTCAATCACGTTGGCAACGTCCGCAAACGGAATATTGTCGTCACCCTTTACGAACATGACCTTTTCGGCGCGAGTTTTGAAAATGTCGGTAAGCCTGGTTTGCAGGTTGTCCCAGCTCGTGTCGTCCTGATTAATCTTCAACCCCGGCGTCTGGCCCGGTCCATGGTCTATCACCTGAACCACAATGGTGCGATCGTTCGACTGATTCTTCGGCTGATTCGGCGGAGGTGGTTGCGGAACTAGCGCATCCAGACCGTGCGACACAACAGGCGTAATCACCATGAAGATGATCAGCAGTACCAGCAAAACATCGATAAGCGGCGTGACGTTGATCTCACAACTCTGACCACCCTTGCCGCCAACTGCCATTCCCATAAAAGTTCTCCTGTTCTCCCGGTCTTACTCGGAACCACCCGCGGTCGGCGCGCCCGGGGTTCCCGGCGGCCGCACATGCTGCTGTCTCTGTTCCGTCAGTAATCCCAGATCATCCACGCCGGCGGAACGGACGTTGTCTACCACTTCGACCACATTCTTGTACTTGGCACGAGCGTCAGAGCGTAGATAGACGCGCTTATCGACCTGGCTGGCGATCCGGTCTTTGATCTTGTTAGTCAGTTGATCGGGAGCAATTCGATCTCTGCCAAGGAAGACGGTGCCATCGCGTGTAACCGCGACAACGATGGCGTCTTCTTTATCAGCGTCGGTCATCTGCTCCGGATTGTTTACCTTCGCGAGGTCAACGGTAATGTCTTTCTGCAACATCGGGGTGATCACCATGAAGATGATCAGCAACACCAGCATGACGTCTACCATCGGAGTCACGTTGATATTGGAATTAACCTTTGAGCCTTCGTCTCGTTTTGCGATTGCCATAATGTTCTCCCACTAAAGTCCAGGGCACGTATCACGCTCGGAGGCAGGTCCGGCAGGAGTGTATCCGCCGGACCTCAGCAACTCAACCCGACCCTGTCTCGGGTCGGAAATGGATCACATCTACCTGCGTACCGCGCCACGGCGCTTCAGGAAATAGTCGATCAGTTCGCTCGACGAGTTGTCCATCTCGACGTCGAACGCTTCCACGCGCCCGGTCAAATAGTTGAACATCATCACGGCCGGAATTGCGACCAGCAATCCAAACGCTGTGGTGACGAGGGCCTCAGCGATACCGCCAGCAACCGCCGTAAGTCCGGTTGCGCGGCTCGTCGAAATTCCCTTGAAGGCGTTCAGAATGCCCATCACGGTTCCGAACAGTCCGACGAACGGGGCTGTCGATCCAATCGTCGCCAGGCCGCCCAGGCCGCGTTTCAGTTCGGCGTGAACGATGGCTTCCGTACGCTCCAATGCGCGCTTCGACGCTTCGATAGTCTCGCCAGGAATGTCAGAGCTTTCCTGGTGTGCGCGGAATTCCATCAGGCCCGCAGTGACGACCTTTGCCAAGTGGCTCTTCTTGTTGCGCTCGGCGACCTTAATCGCTTCGTCGATCTTCCCGTCCCTCAGCGCGCCTGCGACAGCGGGAGCAAATGCCCGTGACTGCTTACGAGCAGCGCTGAATGCCATCCAACGGTCAATCATCACGCCGAAGGACCAGCCGGACATGATGAATAGAATGATAACGACCGAGCGGGCGACCCAGCCCATCTGCTTCCAAAGCGAGATCGGGTCCCACTGCGGTTCGCCTGCCTCCTGCAGAAGCCAGGTGGCCGTGGTCGAAACATGTGCTGCGAAGTGTGTTACTGCATGAACTGCATCAGCTGCAAACATGAGTTGCTTCTCCTCCTCAGGATCTTAATTTCTCAAAAATCAGATGCTTACATTTCTCGCCGAAGTTGTTCTGCGACTTCGGCCTTACTTGTCATTCCGAGGCATCACGCAACATAGTGCTCGCTGTTACGTGCTCTGTTTCAAGTAAAGCAGGTCCCTCGCTGCCGAAAACACTTCGGAATGACAGTTCTTGCTATCCGCCAGAGAGGGTGAAATTCACCGTCACCTGGGTATCGACCTCTACAGGCTCTCCATTCAGAATGTACGGGCGATAGCGCCACTGCTTTACCGCATCCAGCGCTGCTTGCGTCAGTAGCGGATGACCGCTGAGGACGTGCAGGTTCTGAATTGTTCCATCTTTTCCAATCACAGCCGCAAGCACCACGCTGCCCTGGACACGCGCGGTCCGCGCGAGCGGCGGATACGTGGGTTGCACGCGATGGAGCACCATGCCCTGAGTTACGCCCTGCGAAACGCGCACACGCTGAGGCGCGGCTGCCTTGGGTATAGCGACAGGTGTATTGCTGATAATGCCGCCGATCACACCATTCATCGACCCGCCCGCGGTACCGGAGGGGAAGCCACCCACGACGCCAGCCATCTGTGGCGGCGGCGCTTCTTCTTCCTTAATCATTTCGACTTTCTTTGGAATCTTCGTCGGGGTGCGAAGCTGATTGTTGACGATATCAGTCTCGACCTGCTTCACCACGTGGACCGGCGCCGGCGGCGGCGGTGGTGGAGGCGGAGGCGGAGGCGCTACCAGCGCCATCATTAACTGGGCCTTCGGGAGGGCCTCGGTAAACAGCAGCGGGATCAGGACCAGCACGCCAATAATGACGGCCTCAAGAACGAAGGAGAATGTCGTTGTCCTACCGCGCTTTGTCTTTAACTTGCCACCCGATTCAATCAGGCTGTCCTCAAACATAAGGTTTCTCCTCGCAGAGGTCTACGAATTTTTAGACACCGGATATCGCCGGTTTGCTCCCATCTACAGAACAATCTTCAGAAAAAACGGCGACCACAGCCAGCCTGGACAAGCACGTCTGCGACCACTTCCAGAACGGACCGGCCGACAGCACTTCACAAACCACTGAGCGACATATACGTCAGGACAAACAACGAAGCGACGGCTGGCGCCTTGCTTCCGGTCAACAGAAAGAAACGCGTTAAGCCTTCGCTTTCACCTTCTCCCGGCGGCCCCCGCCGGCAGCAACCATAGCCGACGGTTTGTTGCGGCTTGCATGCCAATCCTGATAGGCCACCAGAATCGGGGCCGCAATGGCAATCGACGAATATGTCCCGATTAAGATGCCGATTACCAGGGCAAAGGAAAATCCGTGCAACACTTCGCCCCCAAAAAGGAACAAAGCTAACACAGTCAAAAATGTTAAACCCGCCGTCAAGATGGTCCGGCTAAGCGTCTGATTAATGCTGCGGTTTACGATATCCGACAGCTTCTCGCGCCGCATCAGCTTCAGGTTCTCTCGAATACGGTCAAAAACCACAATGGTGTCATTGTTGGAGTAGCCGATCAGGGTCAGAATGGCTGCTATCACAGTGAGCGATATGGGTTTGTTGGTCAGCGAAAACGCGCCAACGGTGATGAGCGTATCGTGAAATACCGTGATCACGGCAGCTACCCCGTAAATCCACTCGAAGCGGAACCACAGGTAGACCAGCATTCCTGCGAGGGAAAGCAGGGTCGCGCGAAATGCCTGAATTCGCAACTGCGATCCTACTTGCGGCCCAACGATCTCTACTTGATAGACACCGAAATCAGAAAGAAAGAATCTGTCCTGAAGAGACGCCAGGACTGCCGGCTCGGTGACGCCGTTGAGATCGCTGAAGCTGGCGAGCACGCCGCCTTTGGTCTTGTCGCGAAAATTCGTGATGGTCTGCGCGATCTGGGAGTAACGCTGCTGCGCATCCGTACCCAGGTGGAGCGGGTCTTTCTGCAGTAAGTCCGCAGCCAGTGCCTGTGTACTTGCGTTGTTGAGATCCTTCTTGCCAGCAGGAACGTTGGCTTGCAACGCGTTGATAATTTGCTCGCGTCCGCGGTCGAGCGCTTGCTCGCTGGTTTCCTGGACTGGCAAGTCAATCAGAATCTCGTTGCTTTCGAGGGTCCCATAGCGTTGAATACGGGCGTTCTGAAGTCCAGCTCGATCCATGGCTGCGCGAACAGCATTGTCGTCAGGGGCATGTGTGTATTTTACGTACACCAGAGTGCCGCCACGGAAGTCGATCCCAAGCGGAATGCCATGCCAGAACAGCATAGAGAGGATTCCCGCCACGCTGAAGACGAGCGAGAAGGCGATGAAGTACCACTTTTTGCTCAGAAAATCGATGTTCGGATTACGAAAAAATTCCACGCTCTAAAACCCCTTCGTCGTGCGTCCTTGGTCGTGCGTCGTGCGCTTAGAACCGCACGTCCCTGCAAACGACGGACGACGCGTGACGTGCGACGGTTTTAAATACTTAACGCTTCTCCCACGCGCTTCCGGCTCAGCACCCAATCAAAGATCACGCGGGAGACGAAAACGGCGGTAAACAAATTAGCAAACAAACCGAAGCTGAGCGTCACAGCGAACCCTTTTACCGGGCCCGTGCCGAACCAGAACAGAATGATCGCGGAAACGATCGTGGTCACGTGCGTATCCACAATCGTGACCCACGCATGCGAAAACCCTTGATCCACCGCGGACGCTGGCGTTTTGCCGTTTCGCAATTCCTCACGTATGCGCTCGAAGATCAGCACGTTTGAATCGACGCCCATGCCGACGGTCAGAATCACGCCGGCAATGCCAGGCAGAGTCAACGTGGCGCCTGTTGCTCCGAGGAACCCCAAAAGAATTATGAGATTCAAGATCAATGCCACGTCGGCATTGATTCCGGCGGCGCGATAGTAAATCAGCATGAAAAGCAGCACCGCAGCCATTCCGTAGATCGCGGCGCGAACTCCGGCGCGAATCGAATCGCTGCCAAGCGAAGGCCCAACGGTGCGCTCTTCGAGATATTTGATCCCGGCCGGCAGCGCGCCCGAGCGCAGAATCATGGCCTGATCTTTTACTTCCTGCTCAGTGAACCGGCCTTTAATGATTCCCTGGTCGTGAATCGGTTCATCGATGGTGGCGACGCTCTGGACCTTACCGTCGAGAATAACTCCGAGGGAATCCTTGACGTGCGCAGAAGTGAATGCGTAAAACTTGCGGCCGCCTTCGGCCGTCAAAGTGAAGCTGACTGCGGGCCGTCCGGTGTCGTCGGTGCCAGGGCCAGCCGTGCGGAGGTCTTTGCCGCTGACCGCCGGAATGCGTGAAACAAAGTACCAACTCTGGGTGCCATCAGGATTCGTCTTGCCCGGCATGAGCACGGAGTCTTCAGTTATGTTGGCTTTCTCCTGCAGAGCCGCTTCCTGGGTCGGATATGGGCCACCGAGGACCTGGCGAATTTCAAGCATCGCCGTTGACTGCATTACTTCCTTCACGCGCGCTGGATCGTCAATTCCGGGAAGCTGGACGAGAATCTGGTACTGGCCGAGACCGTGCTCCTCAATGATGGGCTCGCTCACGCCAAGCTGATCAATTCGATTGCGAATGGTTTCGATCGCCTGCTCTACGGCACGATTTTTCACATCCGCGAGATTGCTGGGCCTCATCGTGACCGTAAATGTGCCACCAGGCCCTGAAGCCAGGTCGTATTCACTAAGCCGGTCCTGCACGATTGTGCGGAGATCAGCGCTCGACTCGGGCGGCACACCCTTAATCACGATTTGCTCCGGATGAGCAGCTGGATCGGGCTTGGAGACATCGGCGGAGGTGAGCTTCAGGTTCTTCAAACCTGATTTAAGCGTCTGAACGGCATTGTCAGTTTCTACATTCACTGCGTCGTTCACTTGCACCTGAAGGATGAGGTGAGTTCCGCCCTTAAGATCAAGGCCGAGGTGAATACCGCTGCGCATCGGAGACGGATTGAGCAGGCCATTGGCTAGTGCTTCGCCCGAGAAGCCGCTTGGAACACCAAAAATGAAGTAAGCGAACAGCAGCACGACCGCGACGATTATGATCAATTTCCAGCCGAGATTCTTATTCATGACCGCTGACTACTCCGAATCCTCTTAAATTCAAGCCACTTGTCATTCCGAGGCGTTGAGCACCGCGAGACAAATGAAGAACCTGCTGTTCATTTGGGGAAAGCAGATTCCTCGCCGCTAAAGCGGCTCGGAATGACATCAGTACAAGGCACTTACTTCGCCGCCGGCTCTTCCGGTGTTGTCACTGACGAGATCGCTGAGCGGCTCACTTCCAGCCGCAAATTGTCCGGCGGAACGCGCAAATGCACCGCATCATCTTTCAACGCGACGATAGTTCCTCGTATGCCGCCGCTGGTCGTGACCTTATCTCCTGTCTTCAGCTGCCCGAGCATCGCCTGCCACTTCTTTTGACGGCGTTGCTGAGGCATGATGAGAACAAAATAGAAGATCGCAAAAATAAAGATGAGCGGGGCAATCCCGATCCAACTGGGCGTGCTGCCGGTCTGTAATGCGATTAAGCCGTATATAGACATTTTTTATGTGATCGCGAACATTTCCGCGAATTCAGAACCGGTGTTGCACAGTTGTACTGAAACGCTCTTCTCTGCGAACTTCTGAATCCTTTTGCACTCTTCGCGGTTAAGCCTCGACGGCAAGACACCGGAGGCATGCCGAGACCAACAGGGAAGGATTCCTCAGAAGGGCAGCTGCTTCTTCTACGTTATCAGAAAAGAAAGCTGCACACTTCCAAGTCAAATAGAATGCCGGACGTTCCGCATAGTGTCAAGGTAGTAGCACAAATTGTGAATTGTGTTTAGGACTTGGGCAAGTACCTCGTTCGCCGCGTAGAGATGGCGCAAGTAGGCGCGGGAATAGCGCTGACAGACGCGGCAGGAGCAATTGGGATCGAGCGGGGAGTCGTCTGCGGCATAGCGTGCCTGCTTGATGGAGACTTTCCCTTCGGATGTGAAGAGCAGGCCATGACGAGCGGCGCGGGTGGGAAGGACGCAATCCATCATATCGACACCGAGCTTCGCGTATTCAACGATCTCCTCGGGCGTGCCGACGCCCATCAGATAGCGCGGCTTGTCTTTTGGTAAGTACTCCAGGGTTGATTCGACAATCTTGCGCGTAAGCGCACGCGGTTCGCCGACGCTGAGTCCACCAATCGCGTATCCATCAAATCCGATCTCAATGGTGCGTTCGGCGGATTCCTTGCGGAGTGCGCGATCCATTCCGCCCTGGACGATGCCGAAGAGAGCTTGCGGGCAATTGCCAGCCGCTGGTTGCCGGTTGCCAGTTTGTCGATTTTCCTGATGGCGGATGGCTGACGGCTGATGACTTGCCCACGGCACTTCATCCTTATGCTCCTCGAAATACTCCTTACATCGTTTCGCCCACCGTAGAGTCATTTCCATTGAGTCGCGGATGCGCTTCGGCTCTGCTGGATATTCGGTACATTCGTCGAACGCCATGATGATGTCGGCGCCAAGTCCGATCTGCGCTTCCATGGATTTTTCTGGTGAAAGAAAATGAGACGACCCATCGAGGTGGGAGCGAAAGGTCACGCCGTCCTCATTCACCTTGCGGAGATCGCTGAGGCTGAAAACTTGAAACCCACCGGAGTCAGTCAGGATCGCGCGCGGCCAAGACATGAACTGGTGCAATCCGCCGAGCTTGCGGACCTGTTCGACACCGGGCCTCAGATAAAGGTTGTAGGTGTTCCCGAGCAGAATCTGAACGTCCAGTTCTTCGAGAACATCCTGCGGCACACCTTTGACCGTCGCCTGTGTGCCGACAGGCATAAACACGGGGGTCGCGACGGAGCCGTGAGCAGTGATCAGGCGTCCACGACGGGCAAAGCCGTTGGTTTTTTCGATTTCAAACCGAAAAGACACGTAGCGCGATTCTAAAGGAACAAGTACGAACCCGAGGGGCTCCGTCCCAGTCTCACGGTTTGTGCGAGTGGGACGTTGAATTTTGGTACCGAGAAAGAAAGTCAAATTCCCCACCCTAGTCGCAAAAGACGCGACTAAGGGTTGGGGCACCCGCTATATAAGTTCAAACATGCAACTGCACAATTTCACCGCGAATCTTCTTGTCCTGTACGATTAGCTTCCCCGCGGTGACCGGAAGATTGAAACGTCTGGGCCCGGCGCTGCCGGGATTGAAATACAGCACGCCGTTTTTCGTCTCCTGCTTGGGAACATGGCTGTGGCCGTAAATGAGGGCGTGGATTCCGGCAGCTTCCGGCTTCAGGTCGAGCTTTTCGACAATGTGCAGGACGTAAATTGAAACTCCGTCTATTTCGAGAAGCTCAGTTTCGGGGAGCCTCTTTGCCCACACGCCGTGATCGACATTACCCCGAACGGCAGTCACAGGCGCAATTTCACGCAGGCGGTCAAGGATCTCTGGATCGCCGACATCACCGGCGTGGATGATGTGATGTGAGCCTTGGAGCGCGTTCAGGGCTTCCGGACGAAGCAGGCCGTGCGTGTCAGAGATCACGCCGATGATCATCTCTTTGCGGTTCCTTTGCGAACTTAGCGTTCTTTGCGGTTAACGGTTTTGAGAAATCTTAACCGCAAAGTTCGCTAAGGATTCGCGAAGGACGCAAAGAAAACTACTTCGAAGGCACGATCGGCACAATCAGTGCCGAGGGATGCTCCGCATCGTGCAAAATGACGTTCGTTGCTGTTACGAACTGCCCGCCTGCCGGTCCTTGTCCCGTTTTCACATAACGCAACTCGCCGGTATTCGGGTTGCGATCGAAACGCGGGAAGTTGCTGCTCGAGACTTCGAGCCGCAGCACGTGCCCCTTCTTGAAAACATTGCTCGTGGCCCAGAGGTCGAGCGTGAGCTTGTAAATCTGTCCAGCATTCATGAGGGCCGGCGTCTCACGCGAATCGCGATATCGCGTGCGCAGAATTCCCTCGGTCAGGTTCTGGGCGAAACCGTCAGGCCAAACGTCCACCAGTTTGCCGGTAAAGTCCGTATCGATCGCCGATGATTTTACGTAGAGTTCCAACGAAACTGGGCCGGTAACCTCAGTGTCTTCGGCCATGGGCGGGGTGGAATACACCAACACATCTTCGCGCGCCTCAACCGAACGCTGGTCGCGCGGGCCGGCTTGCCAACGCCACGATTCGCAACACAGCGGGCCGCCGACCGTTGGCACAGGATTCGCAGGGTCGTAAACATATTGGTCGGAAGGTTCTTTCGCCGGAGCGGCCGTAGAGAGGGTTCCGTTTCCCCGCAGGGAGTTGGCCTTTCCCCCCGAATGCAGGAAGTACTTCGTACTCTTTGCCCGTGCAAGGGGCCACTCGTCTTCTTCGCGCCACTGGTTCGCGCCCATAACAAAAATCTTCACCGGCTTACCATCGGCGAACTGATTGCGCACACCTTTAAACAAGTAGTCGTAATATTGCAGCTCCCATTCGTCCTGCGGCTCTTTGGCATTTGAACCAAAATCCACGTCGCCGACTTTGGGCATATTCCCTGCATGTCCACCGATGACTACGACCAGTTGTTGCCCATCCCGTGCTTCGGCACTTCCGCCGTGCGCCTTTATGCCTTCGTAGTTGCGTAGCGATCCGCCCAGGAAGAGGTCGTACCATGCTGCGACATGGAGCGCAGGAACTCTGATATCCCCAAAATGCTCTTCGATCGACAGCGCCTTCCAGTAGCCGTCGTAGCTTGGGTGCGCAAGCCAGTCCAGATAATAAGGAGCAACCGACACGTTCGACGCGAGGTCCGGACGCTTCTCAAGGTTGAGAATCGGATAATCAGTCAGCGGGAGCTTCCAGATTCCACCGACGGGATCGTTCTGATGGCCGACCAGCCGCTCGTATGTATTTTGCGCAAGGCCTGAAGTCCAGTCTTCGTTGAACCACTGCGCAAACGCACCACCTGTGTAGGTCCAGTTCTCGTGATAGTTGCTTGCGGTCACGACGGGGCAAATTCCCGCTAGGTGCGGAGGATGCGTGATTGCCGCGAGCATTTGCGTTACTCCGACATAAGAGCCGCCAAACATGCCGACTCTGCCGTCTGAGTACGGCAGCGCGGCCGCCCACTCAACTGTGTCATATCCGTCATTCGGTTCGTTTTTGAAGGTGTACCACTCCCCATCGGACGCGTAGCGGCCGCGTACGTCTTGGACGATCACTATGTAGCCGCGCGCTGCAGCTTTAATACCGAAACCGATTTCGCTGTCTTTGTTGTAAGGCGTGCGCTGCAGAAGGACGGGAAACTTGCCGTCGGCGTTCGGGCGGTAAATGTCGGCTTTTAGCTTGACGCCGTCGCGCATGGTGACGACAGCGTTGCGCTCGTAAGTGATGGCGTATTGGTCGGCGGCGTCGGCGGTAGCGATGGTGAGAAGAGCGACTGCAACAACCAGGCTGCTTCGCTTCATCAACGGTCCTCCAGGACAGGTGATTGACGGCAGGAAAGAGTATCAAACTTCGGAAGTCATGCGGAAGATGTTGTTTCGCACGAGAGAGTGGGTGGGTTCATTTGCGTCAAACACTCGCGCAGACTAACCGACAACATGGTTGGGAGCGTTTGAGCGTACCCCATGCTTCCTGTGTTCCTTGCGAGAGGCGATCTCGGCGATGTGACCATGGTATAATGACCATGGTTATAAAAGGCCCTTGAAAATGCGGAGAATGCCTGCAGGTGAGTTCAAAGCGAATTGTCTCGCTGTGATGGATGAGGTCAAAGCCAAGCGCGAGGCGGTGCTAATTACAAAGCACGGGGAACCAGTTGCGAAACTGGTGCCAGTGACTGCAGATCACGATGACATCTTTGGTTTCTTCAGCGGCAAGGGATCGATAAAGGGCGACGTGGTCGCTCCAGCGCTTTCGGGCGAAGAATGGGGAAGTCTAGGGTGATTCTTCTGGACACCCACGTCGTCCTCTGGCTCGCGCTCGACCCTCTAAAAATCTCAAAGAAAGCCAGGTCCGCAATTGAGGAGGCCCGTCAGAGCGGGGAGGGCCTCGCTATCTCAGACATAAGCCTGCTCGAGATCACCAATCTCGAAAGAAAACGCCGGATCACGCTTCGCGGCACTCTCGAGACGTTCCTGACCGAAATCGAAAGCAGGTTCGTGGTTCTCCCCCTTACTGCGCGAATCTGCGTTCGCGCGGCGAGTTTGCCTGCCGCCTATCCGAACGATCCTGCGGACCGCGTGATCGGCGCGACAACGCTAGTGGAGGGGATTCCGCTAGTGACTGCTGATGAAGCGATAAGGCGGACCCGAGCACTGCCGACGATCTGGTGAAAAACCTCGAAGCGGGTGCCCCGGCCTTGCCGCTCTTGCCGTGTCTCCAGGGAGTGGCTGAAGTTGTGCTCTACGATAAATTATGTGCGATGGCGCAAACGAACGAGAAACAGCAAGGCGCATAATCTGATCGAACCTCTGGCTCCAAGCCAGATTCCCGCCGTTCTCCGCTTGCTCGAATCGATTACTGATCCCTTGAAGCCGAAGTCTCGCCACTGCGCCCTTAGACGACGAGCAAGTCAGCGAAGAAGAAGCCCGCGAGATCGTCGCTGCCCGCGCTTCCCTCGACCGCGGACAAGGCATTCCTCATGAGAAAATTCTGGCGGAGTTCGGGTTATCTCTCAAAGATTGGGAGCGCCATGAGCCGCACCCCGCTTGATTCCGAGAACACCAGCCGCTAGCAATGGGGCAAACAAGTTATCTGGACCGACCAGGCCAGAGGCCAACTGCGTTCAATTGACCAGCAAACCGCGCTTCGAGTCCTTCATGCGGTCGCCCGCTTCTTAAACTGGCGACGGCCATGTGAAGCGCTTACGGAAAATTCAGCCTCCTGAATTCCGGCTTAGGGTGGGTGATTACCGCGTCCGTTTTCACATAAAAGGACAGGCCGTTCACATCAGCGCCGTAAGGCATCGGCGCGAAGCCTACCGTTAGGCAAGGCTCTGCCCAGCGGAGGAATTGACACCAGTCACGTCACCTAAAGACACCTTGGCTCCGGCAGTCGAAATCCCCAGCCTTTGAAAACCGCAAAGGCTGGGGCATCCTCTTTGTGGTGGTGCTAATAGCAAAAGGCCGGGCCAGCCTCCCCGCTTTGACTAAAGCTGCCGAGTTGCCAGACTCCCTACCCCACATCCTCACTCCAACCCTCCAGCGTCTTCTTCACGTACGCCATGAACTGGTCTGCTACGGCACCATCGATCAGGCGATGGTCGTAACCTAACGTGAGGTGCACGACGGAGCGTATGGCGATGGAGTCCGCGCCATCTTTGTCGGTAACGACGAGCGGCATTTTGGTGATGCCGCCCACGCCCATGATCGCCGAGTTCGGCTGATTGATGATGGGCAGGCCGAACACCGCGCCGAACTGGCCGGGATTGGTGACGGTGAACGTGGAGCCTTCGACTTCTTCCGGCTTCAGCTTCTTGCCGCGCGCGCGCTCGCCAAGATCGGTGATGCCGCGCTGCAGGCCGAGAAAGTTCAGTTCATCGGCGTTCTTAAGCACGGGAACGATCAGTCCCCAATCGAGGGCGACGGCGATGCCGATGTTCACGTGGCGGTGATAGCGGATGTTGTCGCCTTCGAGCGAGGCGTTCACGATGGGGAACTGCTGCAGCGCGATGATCGCCGCGCGGACGAAGAACGGCATGAAGGTCAGGCGCGCGCCGTTACGCTGCTCGAA
>Ga0070741_10004727_pt1 | contig 31482 bp, 25 predicted proteins | sample Coa_R1_4_FD_66440 | JGI IMG/M metagenome (GOLD analysis project Ga0070741, IMG submission 66440) | Surface soil microbial communities from Centralia Pennsylvania, which are recovering from an underground coalmine fire - Coalmine... | ecosystem: Environmental > Terrestrial > Soil > Unclassified ... | reverse complement strand
ATCAGTGCGCGGCAGATCGCCACGCGCTGGCGCATTCCGCCCGAGAGCTCCCAGGGGTATTTGGATTCGAAGCCAGCAAGTCCAACGGAGGCGAGCAGGCTTAGCGCGCGCTCCTTATGTGGTTTGGGGTCGACGCCCCGCATCTCGTATTGCAGCAGGACATTGCCGATCACCGTGCGCCAATCGAGGAGGAAATCGTTCTGAAAGACGATGCCGATGTCCGTATAGGGCGCGAGCACCGGCATGCCGCGGATGCGAACCGATCCCTGCGTGGCCGGGACAAGGCCGGCGATGATGCTGAGCAAGGTGCTCTTCCCGCAGCCGCTCGGGCCGAGAAGCGAGACAAACTCCATGGCACCGATCTCCAGCTTCACTTTCTCCACGGCGATCATCGAAGTGCCATCGCGCATGGAGAAGCTCTTGCGTACGTCGTTCACGTCAATGAACGGCGCTTCGGTCACAGCTTTCCCAGCAAGCGAAGCAGCGCCTCGGGCATGATCGGCGTGGCATTGAGTTCAATGCGGAAGGGCGCAAGGGCATCGCAGACGGCATTGGCGAGCGCAACCGGGGGCGCGATGGCGCCGCCTTCGCCCAGGCCCTTTACTCCAAGCGGGTTGAGCGGAGATGGGGTCTCCCGGTGCACGAGAGTAATGGGCGGGACGTCGCTCGCAACCGGCATCGCATAGTCAAGCCAGCTCCCGGTGAGAAGCTGTCCTTCGCTGTCGTACACGATGGCTTCCAGGTGCGCGCCCCCCAGGCCTTGCGCCACCCCGCCGACAATCTGTGCATCGGCGAGCAGCGGGTTCACGAGCACCCCGCAGTCGTGCGCCACGACATAGCGCTCGATCGCCACCCGCCCGGTTTCCAGGTCGACTTCGACGATCACGCCGTGCGTCGCGTAGGACCACGTGACGGTGGGCGGCTCGAAATAGAACGTCTCCTCCAGCCCGGGATCGATCCCGGCCGGACGGCCATGGTCCCAGCCCGGACGCGCCGCGCGTGCGAGCTCCGCGAGCGTGAGCTCTGCGCCCGGGACACCGACGATGCCCACTTTCCCGTCGCGCAGCTCGAGATCGTGCGTCGCGCATTCCAGCTTGTGGCCGGCGATGGCGAACACCTTGTCGCGCAGCTTGCGGCTCGCTTCATGAATCGCCGCGGAAACCGTGACCGTGGTCCGGCTCGCAATGGTCCCGAAGCCCATCGGGATGGCGGCGGTGTCGCCGAAGCTGAGCATCACGTCCTCGGGCTTCACCCGCCAGGCGTCGGCCGCGACCTGCGAGAACACCGTCTCCATGCCTTGCCCATGCGGGCAGGCCCCAGACGAAACATGAACCTTACCGCTCGGATCGATGCGGACTGTGGCCCCCTCGAACGATCCGACGCCCGTGCCCTCCGTATAGCAGCCCAGTCCCAGGCCGAGGTAGCGACCTTCGCCGCGCGCCTTGCGCTGGCGCGTCCGAAACGCTTCCAGGCCGCCGAGCGCGGCCAGGGCTTGATCGAGGGCCGCGGGATAGTCGCCGCTGTCGTAGACGATCGGCTCGCCATCCCGGTATGGAATGCCCACCGAATAGGGCATCTCCGCGTGCGTGACCATGTTCCGGCGGCGCACTTCGGCGGGCTCCATGCCGAGCTCCGCAGCGACCAGATCAATCAGCCGCTCCATGACGTGCACGGCTTCCGGGCGACCGGCACCGCGATAAGGCGCGTTGGGCGTCTTGTTCGTCGCCGCAACGCGCGCCTCGATGGCAAAGTTCTCGAGGCGGTACGGACCGCAGAGGTGCGCGGCGGTGTTGTACATCACGGCCACCCCGAGCGGATTCCATGCGCCGCAATCGATCACGAAGCTGTCCCGCAGCGCGAGAATCCTGCCGGTGCGGTCGAAGCCCACCTCGGCGTCGTGGCGCTGATCGCGTGAATGGCATGCCGCGGCAATGTGCTCGCGCCGCGTTTCCACCCAGCGCACCGGCCGGCCCGCGAGCCTGGCGAGGAAAGGGACGAGGAGCTCTTCGGGATACACGTGGCCCTTCACGCCGAAGCCTCCGCCCACGTCGGGGGCGATGACGCGCACGCGGCCGTGAGCGACGCCGAGCGTCTGCGCGATCTCCTGCCGGACCCAGTGGACGACCTGGGTCGAGGACCATACGGTGTAGCTGTCGGTGCGCGCGTCATGCTCGGCAAGCACCCCGCGGCACTCCATCGGCATCGCGGCATAGCGGTGGTGCGTGAATTCGCGACGCAAGCGCAGGGGGGCGGCGCGCAGGGCGCCTTCCGCGTCGCCGCGACCGACCTTGAACCAGCCGATCTCGTTCGTCCCGAGCTGCTCGTGGAGGAGCGTTGCCCCGGATTGCAGCGCCGCGATGGGATCGTGCAGTACGGGAAGCGGCTCATAGCTTACGTCGACAAGCTCTGCCGCTTCTTCTGCCGCGGCCTGAGTCTCGGCCATGACCGCCGCAAGCGCTTCGCCGACGTGGCGCACGCGATCGATGCACAGCAAGGGCTGGCGCGGATTGAGGATGCGATGTGCGACCGCTTCACGGAATTTCGCGGGAAGCGGCATCTGGTTATCCTGCACCGGCGGCAATCTGGCGACGAGCTCCGCTCCGGTCAGTACGCGAACCACGCCCGGGACCTGCAATGCGCGGGACGCGTCGATCCCCGCGATGCGGGCATGCGCGTGCGGACTGCGGGCGAGCGCGACGTGAAGCATCCCGGGAAGCGTCAGGTCGGCCACGAACCGGCCCTGGCCAATGAGCAGACGATCGTCTTCGCGCCGTCGCAGGGACTGTCCGACGAAGGTCAAGAGGGCTCCATGGATAGGCTGCGGGAACTGTACACTGCCGTTTCCGCCTCATGAGCACGTTGTCCGAACGGATTTCGCAGAAGCTCGGCGCCGACATCGCCTCCGGCCGTCTCCCGCCCGGCGCGAAGCTCGACGAGGAGAGCCTCGCCAAGCGCTTCAAGGTCTCGCGCAGCCCGGTCCGTGACGCGCTGCGGCACCTCGCCGCCACCCGCCTCGTGGAATCGGAGCCGCGGCGCGGCTTCTCGGTGGCGGTCATCGACATCGCCGGCCTGCAGGACATGTTCGAGGCCGTGGCGGAGCTCGAGGCGCTGTGCGCGCGCTTCTGTGCGCTGCGCGCGGGCGCGCCGGAGCGCAAGACCATCGAGGGCCTTCACCGCCAGGGCCTCGCGGCGGTGAAGGGCAGGGATTTGAGCGGGTATTCGCGCCTGAACGAGGCTTTCCACCGTGCCATCTACAGCGCGGCGCGCAACCGCAACCTGGAGGCGCTGACCCTGGAGCTGCGCCAGCGGCTCGCGCCGTTCCGCTCGCGGGTATTCTTCCATGTGGAGAACCGCATGCGCAGCTCGTCGCAGGAGCACGACCTGCTCGCCCGCGCGATCCTGCGCGGCGATGCGGAAGCGGCAAGCCGCGCGATGCGCGGCCACGCCGCCAGCGCCGCCGCCAACGTCATGGAGTATTTCCGCAGGCACGAGCTGGCGTTCGGCGGCCCTTCGAAACGTGTATACAAAAACGGTGCTGCTGTACACAAGGCTCCGGTACGATAGCGCTTTCCCGCAGACCCCACAGGACCCACGCCTTCATGACCTGGATTGCCCTTGCGACCTATCGAACGAACGCCAAGGGTGAAGCGCCCGCGGTGGTGGTGGATGACAAGCTGTACGACGCGCGAGAGGTGCTGCCCGGCGGCGTGGGCGGCGCGATCGCCGACTGGCCGCGCGCGCAGGGCGCGGTGCGCCAGCTCGCCGACCAGGTGCGCGCCGGCAAGCTCCCGGTGCTGCGCGAGGGGATGGCGGCGCTCACCGCGCCGTTCCGCCCGAGCCGCATCTTCTGCGCCGCGGCGAACTACATCGAGCACGCCAAGGAAATGGGCACCGTGCTCGCGAACAAGGCGCAAAGCAAGCCCTACATGTTCCTCAAGCTGCAGGACACGGTCGTCGGGCCCGGCGACAACGTGGTCAAGCCGCCCGAGACGGAGAAGCTCGACTGGGAGGTGGAGCTCGCCGCCGTGATTGGCAGGCAGGCGCGCCGCATCGGGGTCGACCAGGCGCTCGACTGCGTGGCCGGCTACAGCGTGCTGAATGACATCTCGGCGCGCGATCTCAACAAGCGCAGCGACTATCCTTTCCAGTTCGACTGGTTCCAGGGCAAGTGCTGGGACAGCTTCGCGCCCTTCGGCCCGTGGATCGTGCCCGCGTGGCAGGTGGCCGACCCGCAGGCCATGAACCTGAAGCTCACGGTGAACGGCAAGGTCATGCAGCAGGACAGCACGGCGAACATGATCTGGAAGGTGCGCGAACAGATCAGCTACCTGTCGCAGATCCTCACCCTGCGTCCGGGCGACGTCATCGCCACCGGCACGCCCACGGGCGTGGGCGCCGCCCACGGCATATTCCTGAAGGACGGCGACCGCGTGGAAGCCACGGTAGAGGGAATCGGCACGCTCGCCAACCGCATCGTGAACGAGAAACGCTAACCGCAGGAGGAGGAACCATGAAGTTCACCGTCGCTGCTGCACTCGCGCTGGTCGTGGGCGCCGCGCCCGCCCTTGCCCAGGAGAAAGTCACCTACAACATGGCCTGGCTGCCGCAGGGCAGCTCGATCGGCGTCATCGTCGCGCAGGACAAGGGCTACTTCAAGGAAGCGGGCCTCGACACGAGCATCGTGCGCGGCTACGGCGGCAACCGCACCGCGAATGAGCTCGACCAGGGCCAGTTCGAGTTCGGCTACGTCGACCCGATCAGCCTGATCCTCAATCGTTCCAACGGCGGAAAGATCAAGATGATCGGCGCGATCAACACGCGCTGGCCGGCGGGCGTGTGCTACGTCACCAAGCGCAACACCGTGAAGACGATCGACGACCTGAAGGGCCTGACGCTCGGCGGCGGTGCCGGCTCGCCGGTGCACAACGTGGTGCCGGCCTGGCTGGAGATGAACGGCAAGCCGCGCGACTTCATCAAGCTCGTGCGCCTCGACCCCGCGGTGGTGGACGCCTCCTTCATGGAAGGCAAGACCGACCTCGCCGAGTGCTGGCAGGCGAGCAACCGCCCGGTGCTCGCCAAGCTCGCGAGCGCCGCCGGCGTGCAGGTGGCGTGGCTGAGCTACGCCGACTTCGGCCTCAATGCCTACGGCAGCGGCTTCGCCACGCGCGATGAGCTGATCGCGAAGAAGCCGCAAGTCGTGCGCAATTTCCTCAAGGCCTCCTACCGCGGCTTCCAGGACGCGTTCAGGAATCCCGAGCAGGCGGCCGACATCGTGGTGAAGATGTTTCCGGCGAGCGATCGCGGCATCATCCTCGCGCAGATCAAGGAGACCGCCGACATCATGGACGACCCGCAGGCGCGCAAGGAGGGCCTGGGCTACCTGCGCGAGGACCGCATGGCCTCCACGCTGTCGTTCGTCGACAAGGCCTACGACGTGAAGGGCAAGGTCAAGCTGCAGGACATCTACACCAACGCGTTCCTCAAGTAGCGGGCCCGCCATGAGCGCCACACCGAAGCCGCGCAAGATGGGCCATCTCGTGCTGATGGTCCGGGACATCCAGGCCTCGGCGAAGTTCTATACCGAGGTGGTGGGCCTGCAGGTTTCCGACTGGATCGAGGACCAGATGGTGTTCCTGCGCTGCGGCGCCGACCACCACTCCCTTGCGCTCGCGCAGCTGCCGAAGGACGCCGAGCATTTCGACAAGATGTATTCGCCCTTCAGCCGCCCGGGCACCGAGCACTTCGCCTTCGAGCTCGCCTCGCTCGCCGAGGTCGAGGCGGCGGTGCCGCTGCTGAAGGAGAAGGGCGTCGAGATCGTGCGCGGCATCGGCAAGCACGGGCCCGGCGAGAACGTGTTCCTCGTGTTCAAGGACCCCGACGGCAACCACGTCGAGTTCTACTGCGACATGGTGCAGATCACGCCCGAGCGGCCGTACAAGCCGGGCGTGCATCCCAACACGCTCGACGCCTTCGACCAGTGGCACTTCAAGCGCTTCGTGGTGCCGCCGCCCGACTGGGGCCCCAAGAAGTGAAGACCCGGGAGATCGTCGAGCCCGCGATCCTGTTCGCGGCGCTCGCGGTCCTCTGGGAGAAGGGTGTCGAGCTCTTCGGCATCAAGCCCTATCTGCTGCCGGCGCTCTCCAAGGTCCTCGCCACGTTCTGGCAGGGCCGCGCCATGCTGCTGCAGCAGAGCTGGATCACGCTGGGCGAGATCGCCGGGGGCTTTTTCTGGGCGGTGGCGGGCGGGCTCGCGCTCGGCCTGGCGATCTTCGCCTGGCCGGCGATGCGGCGCACGCTCTACCCCGCGATCGTGCTCTTCCAGGGGCTGCCGAAGGTGGCGCTCGCGCCGATCTTCGTCATCTGGTTCGGCTACGGGCTCGCGTCCAAGGTCCTGATGGCGTTCCTCTTCGCCTTCTTTCCGGTGGTCGTGGCGACGCTCGGCGGCCTCGCCGGAACGCCCGAGCACCTGCTCGAGCACTTCCGCGCCATCCGCGCTTCCGCCGCGACGACGTTCGTGCGGCTTCGCATCCCGAGCGCGCTGCCATCGATCATGGACGGCTGCAAGACCGCGATGCCGCTCGCCGTCATCGGCGCCATCGTGGGCGAGTTCGTCGGCTCGGAGAACGGCCTGGGCCACCTCATCCTCGAGGCGAACGCGAACGCGCGGACCGACCTGATGTTCGCCGCGCTCCTTGCCATCTCAATCCTCGCCGGGCTGCTCTATGCGCTCGTGGAGCTCGCGGCGAAGCGCGTGTGGTGGCGGGCGCTGTAGCCACCGCGCCGGCCATCCGGCTGGGTGCGGTGCATAAGACCTTCGGCGGCGCCGGCGGCGTGCGCGCGCTCGACGGGGTGTCGTTCGACGTGCCGCGGGGCGAGTTCGTATCGGTGCTCGGCCCGAGCGGTTGCGGCAAGAGCACGCTGCTTCGCATCATCGCGGGCCTGATCGCCTGCGACACCGGCGGCGCCGTCGAAGTCATGGGACGCGCGCAGTCCGCGCCTTCCGACGAGGTGGGTGTCGTGTTCCAGACCCACAACCTGCTGCCGTGGCTCACGGTGGAGAAGAACATCCGCCTTGCGGCCGACGTGCGCGGCCTGCCCGCGGCGGAAATCGACCATCGCCTCGAGGACATCCTGCCGGTCCTCAAGCTGGGCGCCTTCCGCCGTCTCTATCCGCACCAGCTCTCCGGCGGCATGCGCCAGCGCGCCGCGCTCGGCCAGATGCTCGTGCTGTTGCCGCAGGTGCTGCTGCTCGACGAGCCCTTCGGCGCGCTCGATGCGCTGACGCGCGACCAGCTGAACGTCGAGCTGCTGCGGCTGTGGCAGGACATGAGGAAGACGGTGCTCCTCATCACCCACAGCATCCCCGAAGCGATCTTCCTTTCCGACCGCGTGCTCGTCATGTCCGACCGCCCCGGCAGGATCATCGACGACGTACGCATCGAGCTGCCGCGCCCGCGCAATTCGCAGGCGACCAAGGAGGATCCGGCATTCGGCCGCTATGTCGTCTACCTCGAGAAGCGCATGGGGGTCGCATGAGCGGCTTCCCCTCGCTTGCGCGGCCGTTCGCGCTGCGCGGCACCGCGTTCCGCAACCGCATGGTGCAGGCGCCGATGTGCGCGATGTACGCGGCGCCCGACGGCAGCGTCACGCCGCAGGCGATCGAGTACTACCGTGCCCGCGCCCGCGGCGGCGCCGGGCTCGTCATCGTGGAGATCACCTTCACCGACGCGAGCGGGAGCCGCGCGTTCCACGCGCAGCTCGGGGCGCACGACGACACCATGATCCCGGGCCTGGGCGAGCTTGCCGCCGCGATCCGCGAGGAGGGCGCGGTGCCCGGGCTCCAGCTCGGCCACTGCGGGCCGCAGCGCGTGGTGGTCGAGCCGCCAGTCGTGGCGCCGTCGCCGATTCCGTGGGCGCCCGGCAAGCGCGTGCCGCGCGAGCTGACCGTGGCCGAGATCGAGCATATCGTCGAGGATCATCGCCAGGCGGCACGACGCCTCGCCCAGGCCGGTTTCGAGCTCGTCGAGCTGCACGGTGCGCACGGCTATCTGCTGAACGCCTTCGTTACCCCCGCCACCAACACGCGCAGCGATGCATATGGCGGCTCGACGGCGAAGCGCCTGCGCTTTCCCTTGGAGGTGGTGCGTGCAGTGCGCGAGGGCCTCGGGCCGAAGAAGCTCATTTCGTACCGGCTGAACGGCGACGATCTCCTGCCCGGCGGGCTCGAGATAGACGGCTACCGCGACGTGGCCCGGGCACTGGTCGAGGCGGGCGTGGACCTCATCCACGTCTCCGCGGGAACGTACCGCGTGATGGAGCGGCGCATCCCGCCCATGTACCTTCCGGAGGCGCCCTTCGCGCAGTACGCGCGCCCGATCCGCGAGGCCGCCAAGGTGCCGGTCATCGCGTCGGGCACCATCCACGACCTCGAGCTCGCCGAGCGCCTGGTGCGCGAAGGCGATGCCGACTTCGTCTCGCAGGCGCGGCCGCTCTTCGCGGACCCCGATCTTCCGAAGAAGGTTCTTTCCGGGGAAACGCGGGACGTCCGCCCGTGCATCCGCTGCAATACCTGCCTCGCGCGCGAGCAGGGCGGCCTGCGCGGCTACTGCGCCGTGAATCCGCGTACTGGGCGCGAGCACGAGAGCGCGCTACCCGCGGCCGGGAAGAAGCGCGTCGCGGTGATCGGCGCGGGACCGGCGGGGATCGAAGCTGCGCTCACCGCCGCCGCCCGTGGCCACGGCGTCTCGCTCTACGAGCGGCGCGAGCGCATCGGCGGGCAGCTGCGCCTGGCGGCGCAGCTGCCGTTCAAGAGCACCCTGCCGAGGCTCCTCGCCTTCTACGAGCACGCCCTGCAGAAAGCCGGCGTGCAGGTCTTCCTGAACCAGGCCATGAGCCCGGGCGAGATCGCGGCCGATTGCGTGATCGTCGCCTTGGGGCCGCATTTTCCTTTTGCGGAAAATCCGATCTCGGCGCTCGAGCACCCGGAGAAGCTGGGCAAGCGCGTCACGATCGTCGGCGCGAACACGGCAGGCTCGGAGCTCGCGTGGTGGCTGGGGTCGAGGAGGCACGCGGTCACGCTCCTCGAGCGCGATGCGGAGTTCGACGACGACGTGAACCTCATCCAGCGCCTGGTGCTTCCCGGCGCCCTGCAGGAAGCGGGCGTACGGGTGCAGTTCAATTTCGAATACAGGGACCGCGCCGACGCCGACAGCGTGATCCATGCCTGCGGCGCGCGGCCGCAGGACACGTCCGCGTGGCGCGCCGCGGCGCCGCAGGTATATTTTGCCGGCGGCCTGACGCTCATTGATGCGACATCCAGCGCCTATCGTGTAGCTTCGAGAATCTAGAAATGACCGACAAAGTCTATCTGCACTACACGCAAGCTGAGCTCGACCGCAACTTCGACCAGCGGAACTGGGTAGCGAACGCGCTGGAGATCATCGGGCGCTATCCCGAGCTCAGCAAGGCGACGCGTGCCCGGCTGCAGCACCGCACGATCGCGTACGGGCAGGCCGCCGACGAGACGCTGGATCTCTTTCCTGCGGCGAAATCACCGGCGCCGGTGCAGATCTTCGTGCACGGCGGCGCCTGGAAGAACTTCACCAAGGACGACTATTCGTTCCCGGCGGACGCCTACGTGCCCGCCGGGATCCATACCGTCGTCCTCAATTTTTCGAACTTGCCGGCGGTGCGCCTGCCGGAGATGGCGGAGCAAGTGCGGCGCGGCATCGAGTGGACCTGCCGCAACGCGTCGAGCTTCGGCGGCGACCCGCAGCGGGTCTACCTCTCGGCGCATTCCTCCGGCGCGCATCTTTCCGCGCTGGCGCTGCAGAAGCCGACCTGCGTGAAGGCGGCCACGCTCGTGAGCGGCCCCTACTTTCTCGAGCCGGTGGTGCTGAGCGCACGCAGCAGCTATGTGAAGCTCAGCAAGGAGGAGGTCGTGGCGCTCAGCCCCGGCCTGCACGCCGAGCAAACGAGCTGCCCGTTGATCATCGGCTACGCCGAGAGCGATACCGACGAGTTCCGCCGCCAGTCGCGCGAGTTCGCCGCGGCGCTGGAGAAGGCGGGCCGCCTTCAACGCGCGGTGTGCTTCCCTGGCGTCAACCATTTCGAGCTGATGGAAAAATTCGGGCATGCGGAGCATGCTCTCGTCCAGGCAATCTTGGAGCAAATGGGGATAAGGAGGTAGGGACCATGGCAGCAAAGCTCAGGCATTTCGCGGTGGTGGTGAAGGACCTGCAGCGGGCGGCGCAGTTCTACGAGAGCGTGTTCGGGCTGAAGCGCGTGGGCGAAGAGACGCTCGACTTCGCTGCCGCGGTGTACCTCAGCGACGGCGTCATCAACCTCGCGCTGCTGAACTACAAGAGCGAGCGCGGCTCCGGCCTGAAGGACGCGAAGAGCTTCGTCGGCGCCCACCACTTCGGGTTTCAGGTGGATGATCTTGCAGAGACGCAGAAGAGAATCGAGGCGGCGGGCGGCAAGTTCTTCTTCGACCTGGGCAGCGATGCCGAGAAGGAGAACTTCGAGCGAAAATTCAAAGACCCGGACGGCGTGATCTTCGATATCTCCAAGAAGGGCTGGATGGGCACCGCGCGCTAATCTGCAGTTTCGCGCTGCAAACAAGCAGGATGAAGCCAAAGCTGCCGAAGTGCCGAGGAAGGCACCGGAAGTGATGGTGGAGGCGGCGGGAATCGAACCCGCGTCCGCGAACCCTCGGTAGCAAAGGCCTACATGCTTAGCCTGGTTGTTTGAGCTTCGCCTCGCGCCCGCCAACCGGCAGGCTGACGCTCGGCTAGCCGCTTCGACGGATCTCCCCGGCCAAGCGGCCAGACCGGGAAGAGGGGCTGATGTGAATGACGCTGCACCTCTTTCGAGGCCTGGCCCATCAGCAGACCAGTGCAGCGTCTAGCCGGTATTAGGCGGCTAGAGCGAAACGCTCGTCGTTGGCGTTTGTGGTTTTCCAGACAGGATTTACGAGGTCATCTGGCCCTCGGCATGCCCTCGGCTACGTCAACGTCCGCGTCGAAACCAGGTCGCCCCCGGAATCTCTGCGTGACCGCATTTTCGCATATGGGGGCGGGTTCCCGGCACTTCAATCAGCGCGAGGAGCCGGCGCTCGACCCGGTCTCGCGGCTGCCGAGCACCTGGATCTCGACGCGGCGGTCGGGCTGCAGGCACTGCACGAGCTTGCGGTTCGAGGCGCGCTCGGGTCCCATGCGATTGCACCGCTCGCCGGTCACCGGCTCGCTCTCGCCCTTGCCGGCGGCCTTGATGCGCTCGGCGGGGATGCCCTTCTGCGCGAGGTAGTCCTTCACCGCCTGCGCGCGCTCTTCCGAGAGCTTCTGGTTGTAGTCCTCAGAGCCGATGCGGTCGGCGTGGCCGTCGGCGAACACCTCGTCGATGCGCGCGCCGGAGACGCGGTCGGCGAGCTCGTCGAGCTTGCCCTTGCCTTCGTCCTTGAGCGTCGCCCGGTTGAAGTCGAAGAGCACGTCGGAGTCGAGCGTCACCTTCTCGATGACCTTGGGCGCGGGCGCCGCCGCGACGGGCGGCTCGACCGCCCGCGGCGCGGGCGCCGGAATCTGCGCAACCGGCACGGCGTCGCAGGGCGCGACGGCCTTCGCCGGGGTCCAGTCGCCGGTCTTCCAGCACAGGCCGAAGGGGCTCGTCACGACGGCCGCGTTCGGCCCGTCGGTGACGTAGCCCGGCTGCGCGAACGCCGGAAAGGTGCACGCCATTCCAAGAACGACCACGCCGAGCTTGCCCATGGGCTCCTCCTGTGGGGAAAACCCAGGGAGGCAGCAACTACCGTGCCGCGCCTTCGCCGACGAGCGAGAAGGGCGCCCAGAAGAGCGGGTGGGCGTAGGTGTAGCCCGGGCCGTCGCCTTCGCGCCCCTGCAGGAGGTCGAGCATCGCGCGGCGCAGCGCCTCGGCGCGCGAGAGCTTCGGGTCGGCCGCCTGGCGGCGGAAGACGCCGGTGGTGAGGATGCGGGCCGAGGTCGTCTCCACCGGCCAGTTCGAGACGAGGAGGGCGCGCGCGCCGGCATAGAAGAAGGCGCGCCCGAGGCCGGAGACCGCCTCCCCGCCCGCGCCTTCGCCGGCGCCGGTATTGCACGCGGAGAGCACGACCCAGTCGGCGTCCAGGCGCAGGCCGATGATCTCCTCCATGGTGAGCAGGCCGTCGTCCTCGCCGCCGGCAACGTCGGGTGCGGAGAGCGCGAGCGCGGGCTGCGTGAGGCCGTTCAGGTCGCCCGGGATGAGGCCGTGCGTGGCAAAGGCGACGATGCGCCGGTGCGCGAGGTCCATCTTCTTCACCAGCGACTCGCTCGCGCGCTCGTGCAGGTACACGTCCTCGCCCGGATCGGCGTGCAGCACCTCGGCGATGCGCAGGATCTCCTCGGACGTATCCGGCAACGGCGCAAGCTCGGCGAGCGTCGCCGAGTTCGCGTTGTCGCTGCCGCGCAGGCGCACGCCGCGCAGCGCGCCGGCCGCCCGGGACAGCTGCGCCTTGCTGAAGACCGGGTCGCCGAAGCCGATGAATTCGCGCCGGCCGGGCTGCGCGGCCGCCGCGCGGCGCAGCGTCGCGAGCGTGCCGACCGAGGGCAGCTGCGTGAGCGCGGCGCGCTTGATGAGCCAGGGCGCGTCGCGGTTCCCGGCGAAGAGCGCGCCTCCGCCCGGCTTGAGCTCGAAGGGCGCGCTCGTCAGGACGGCGAACGGCAGCTGTCCGAGCGCGCCGTGGGGCACGACGAGCAGGCTCGTCGCGTCCTTCCAGGCGGCCTCGACCGGCGCGAGCAGCGCGCTATAGAGCGCGTATGCGGTGGAGAAGCGGAACGGCGGCATGCGCAGCAGCGGCACGTCGCCGACATCGAGCGTCTCGCGGATCTTCGCCACCGCGCTTTCCACCTCGGCGCGGCCGAGGGACGCAACCGCGAACGCGGGCGCGCCGCTCTGCGGCACGGCCCAGATATAGGTCCTGGCCGGCCCGACATAGAGCGCGAGCAGCGCTTCCCCGGGGAGCAGCGCGGCCTGCGCCTGGGCGAGCGTGACGGGCTTGGGGTCGGTGAGCTGCGCGTACTCGGGAAAGCGCCGCTCGATGTCGCGCCGCAGGCCGGTGTGCTCGGCGCGAAGGGCATCGAGGTCGCGCCGCACGTCGCCGATGATCTTGGCGAGCTGCTGCTCCGGCGGCGCGGCGAGCAGGCGCGAGAGCAGGTCCGAGAGCACGCCGATGCGGTGCTGCGCGTCCTGCTCCCGGCGCGCGAGCTCGGCGAGCGCCGGGTCGCGCGCCGCGCCGCGCGCGGCGCTGAGCGAAAGCGCGCGCTGCACGCTCGAGCCGCGCGCGATGTCCGCGATGCGGAAGGCTTCGACGGCACCTTCCGGCTCGGACGAGAGCAGATCGATATAAGCCTCCAGCACGTTCGTGAGCCGCAACCAGCGCCCGGTGGCGCCGGCATCCGGGCTTTCCTCGGCGCGCGCGTTCTCGATCAGCACCGGCACGGCGCGCCGGAATTCCGCCAGCGCGGCGGCGCGCTCGCCGTTCGCGGCGAGCGCGATGGCGTGGTAGCCGCGCGCCTCCGCCACGCCGCGGTCGTTGTCGCCGAGGCGCTTCTCGAGCGTGTCGCCCAGCTCGCCGAGCATCGCTGCGGCGCGCGCCGCCTCGCCGGTCTGCACCAGCGCGTAGCCCCAGTCGAGGTCGCCGCGGCCGAACTGGCGCACGATGAGCGGGTCGCGCGCGAGCCCTTCCTGCATGCGCTCGTACACCGCGAGCGCCTCGCGCCACTTGCGCTGCGCGACGAGCGCGGCGGCGTGCGCGCGGCGCGCGTTCGCCAGCGCCAGGGACTCGGGTGCGGCGTCGCCTTTCTCGTAGACCTCCACCGCCGCCGCGGCGAGCAGCGCCGCCTCGCGGAAGCGCCCCTGCTCGGAGAGGATGTTCGCCAGGCTGAAAAGGCTTTGCGCCGACGGTCCGGCATAGCGCCCGAAGAACGACAGGTTCTTCTTCAGCGCGTCGCGCGCCGCCGCTTCGGCTTCCGCGAGGCGGCCCTGCTGCGCCAGCGCCCAGGCGAGGTTCAGCTGGTCGCCGTTGCGCGTCGCGAGGTAGCGTCCCGGCGGCGTCGCGCGCTCGCCGGACTTGAAGCGCTGCAGGTTGTCGGCGCTGCCGGCGTCCATCGCCTGCACCGCCTTGCGGTACGAGGCTTCCGCCGCCGCGTATTGCCCTTCGCTCGCATAGAGGTGGCCGCGGCTGCGCTCCATTCCCGCGGTCCAGTTGCTGCCGTATTCCTCCCATCCCGGGCTTTGCCTGAGCCGCTGGAACACGGCCTCGGCCTCGGAGAGGTGCTGGTGCGCCGTCGCGAGGTCGCCCAGCGTCGCGTTCATGTTCGCAAGCCCGAGGAAGCCCGAGAGCAGGATGCCGCCCCGCGGACGGCTCTGCGCCTGCATGTCCTTCAGCATCTCCTCGCGCGCGTTGACCGCATTCAGGAAGTTGCCGCCGCCGCTCTCGGCGATGGAGAGCTCCTGCAGGATGCGGCCTTCGTCGCCTTCCTCCTGGGCCCTCGCCGCGACCGGGTTCCTGCGCGCGCCGTGCGGCTTGCCGCTCATCGTGCCCTTGGCGTACTGCGCGGCGAGGCGCAGGTCGTCGATGCGGCCGCTGATCTGGCCGAGCGCGCCGCGCGCCCGGCTGCGCTCCAGGTAAAACTGCGCGAGCGCCTGCTTGTCGTCGGTGGCGGGCGGCTGCCGGTTGGCGGTCTCGGTCCGCTTGCGAACCGCTTCGGGGTCGGGCTTGTACTGGCCGAGCACCGCGAGGATGTCGTCGACGTTGCGCGGCGGCGGCACGTACGCCTCCTCGCCAAATGCAAGGAACGGCAAGAGAAGCACGGCGAGCGTGGCCCCGCGCATGCGCGCTTTATAGCACTCCCTATAATCGGCGCACGAGGGGGAAATGCGGCAAGCGCTCTACGCGGCGGTCCTGGCGTTGTCAGCTTTCGCGGCGCAAGCCGCCGAGGGCGAGGCGCAGGTCTTCGTGCAGCTCGGCCACCGGGCGAGCATCACCTCCATTGCGTTCGCGCCCGACGGCCGCCGTCTCGCCTCCGCGAGCCAGGACGGCACGCTCAAGCTCTGGGACGTCGCTTCCGGCCGCGAGATCCAGACCCTCGTCGGCCACCAGGGCACGGTGACGGCCGTGGCCTGGACGGCCGAAGGCGTCATTTCCGCCGGGCGCGATCGGACCTTGCGCACCTGGGACGCCGCGCACGGCACGCCCGTAGCGAGCGTGCTTGCGCACGAAAGCGTGATCCTCGCCGTCGCCGCCGGCGGCTCGCGCATCGCGAGCGCGGGGTATGACGGCGCGGTGAAGCTCTGGAGCGCGTCGCTGAAGCCGGAGCGCTCCATCGGCGGCGGCTTCAACGCGGCCGCGGTGCGCAGCGTGGCGCTGTCGCGCGACGGCACGCGGCTCGCGTTCGGCGGCGATGCGCGGATGGTGCAGCTTTTCGACGCCGCCGAAGGGCGCGAGCTGCGCCGCTTCGAAGGCCTTGCAAGCGGCATCCTCTCGGTTGCGCTCTCGCCCGACGGCGCGCGCGTCGCCGCGGGCGCGCAGGACGGCTCGACCCGGGTCTGGGACGCGTCGAGCGGCGCGCAGGAGCGGCTGCTCCGCGGCCACGGCGAGGCGGTGAGTGCCGTCGCCTTCTCCGCCGACGGGCGGCTCCTCGCCACGGCGAGCAACGACGGCACGGTTCGCGTGTGGAGCCTCGCGAGCGGCGAGGAGGTGAAGCGCCTGACCGGGCATCGCGGCGACGTGCTTGCGCTCGCTTTTTCCCCCGGCGGGAAGGCGCTCGCTTCGGCCGGCCTCGACCAGGCGGTGCATCTCTGGGATCCGGCGAGCGGAAAGGAGCTCGGCTTGCTGCGCGGCCGCGCGAACGAGCTGCGCGGCCTCGCGTTCGCGCCCGACGGCGGCACGCTCGCGGTGGCGGGCGCAGATCGCGCGGTGCGCCTGTGGGACCTGCAGGCGGCGAAGATGCGCCGCTCGCTCGCCGGACACGCCGGCCCGGTCAACGCGGCGCGCTTCTCTCCGGACGGCCGGCTGGTCGCGACGGCGAGCCAGGACCGCACCGTGCGCCTCTGGGACGCGGCGAGCGGCGCCGAGCGCCGCGTGCTGCGCGGCCACACCGGCGAAGTGCATGCGGTCGCTTTCTCGCCCGACGGCGCGCGCCTCGCCTCCGCCGGCAACGACGACGCGATCCGCCTCTGGGACGTGGCGGGCGGCGCCGCGCTGCGCGCGCTCACCGGGCACAAGGGCTCGGTGCGCCAGCTCGCCTTCTCGCGCGACGGCACGCGCCTCGCCTCGGCGTCCTATGACGACACGGTGCGCGTCTGGGACGCGGCGAGCGGCGCCGAGCTCAAGGTCCTCAAAGGCCATGCGAACCGCGTCAACGCGGTGGAATTCCTCCCCTCGGGCGAGGGGCTCGTCACGGCAAGCGAGGACGCCACCGTGCGCATCTGGAGCCTCGCGAGCGGCGAGTCGCGCATCCTCGCCGCGCACAAGGGCCCGGTGCGGGCGCTCGCCGTGTCGCCCGACGGCGCGACCATCGTTTCCGCGGGCCTCGACGGCAGCGTCATCTACTGGAACGCGGCGAGCGGTGCGCCGCTGCGCACGCTCGGCGCCGATGCCGGCGCGCTGAACGCGGTGGCCTTCTCCGGCGCGCGCGGCACCGTGGCGGCGGCCGGCAGCCGCGGCGTCACCGTGCTCCTCGGCGCCGGCGATGCGCGCGAGCGCGTGCGCTTCTTCGGCTTCGACGACGGCGAATGGGTCTCGCTCTCGCCGGCGGGCTACTTCAACGGCTCGCCGGGCGGGTTCCGCTACCTCAATGTGCGCCTGGGCGGCGAAGTGCACGGCCTCGACCAGTTCGTCGAGAGCTTCTTCCGCCCGGACCTCGTCCAGCTCGCGCTGGAAGGCGACGTGAGCAATGCCGCGGAAAGGCTCGATCTGGCGAGACGCGAGCGCGAACGCGAGGAGCAGGCGCGGATCGAACGCGAAAAGCAGGAGCTGGCAAGGCTCGAGCGCGAGCGCGACGAGCAGGCGAAAAAGGAGCGCGAGCGCATCGAGCAGGCGCGCCTCGAGCGCCAGCGCGAGGAGCAGGCGCGCCTCGAGCAGGAGCAGGAGCGCCTCGCGGCGCTCGCCCGGCCGCGGCCCGCCTCGCAGCGCATCGCCGAGGTGAAGCCGGCGCCGCGCATCGAGATCCTGGACGCGCCGGAGCGCGCCAGCTCGGCGCAGCTCACGGTCAAGCTGCGCGTGACCGACGCCGGCGGCGGCGTGGGCGACGTGCGGCTCTACGTGAACGGCACGGCGGTGCTGATGCAGGCGAGCCGCGTCCCGCAGGACGGCGTGCTCAGCCTGCCGCTCAGGCTCGTCAACGGCAGGAACGAGATCCGCGCCATCGCCTTCAACGCCGACAACAGCATGCAGAGCGCGGATGCGCTGCACGAGATCGTCGCCGCCCTCGACGGCCCGCGCCGCCCGGCGCTCTATGCGGTGGTGGTCGGCATCCAGGAGTTCCAGAACCCGCGCCTGCGCCTGAGCTTCAGCGTGTCCGACGCCGAGCTGCTCGCCGGCGTGCTGCGCGCCCGCGCGCAGCCGCTCTTCGAGTCGGTGACCATCCGCATGCTGCTCAAGCCCGAGGAGACGAGCCGCGCCGCGCTCGTCGCCGCGCTCGAGGAGGCGAAGGCGCGCGTCTCGCCGGAGGATCTCTTCGTCTTCTACGTCGCGAGCCACGGCACCGTGGACGAGGGCGAGTATTTCCTCGTCACTTCCAACGTCGGCTCGGTCTCGACCGCGCGGCTTCGCGCCGACGCGATTGGGCAGCGCAGCCTCACCGAGCTCATCGCCAACATCCCGGCGACGAAGAAGCTGGTGGTGCTCGACACCTGCAACGCCGGCAAGCTCGGCGACGCGATCCTGTCCGGGCTGCTCACGCGCGGCATGAGCGAGGACACCGCGGCGAAGATCCTGAGCCGCGCAGTGGGCGCGACCATCCTCTCCGCGGCGACCTCCGAGCAGGAGGCGCTCGAAGGCCACGAGGGGCACGGCCTGTTCACCTGGGTGGTGGTGCAGGGGCTGCAGGGCGGCGCCGACCGCGACCGCGACGGCTACGTGAAGACCACCGAGCTCGCCGATTTCGTCGACAGCGAGGTGCCGGAGCTCGCGGAGAAGCTCTACCGGCGCAAGCAGTACCCGATCATTTCGCCGAGCGGCATGGGATTTCCCGTGACGCGGGCAAAATAGGCAGGGGAAAGGGGGAGCGATGAAGCATTCGATCGTCTGGGCGGCGCTGCTGCTCGCCGGCTGCGCCGGCGCGCCGCAGGTCGAGAAGGTAACGCAGATCTATGTGTGCGCCGCGGAGGATTGCGGCCCCGCGGGGCAGAGCTACACCGCGCCGCAGCTCCTGCGCGCGGTCTACCGCCTGCTCGAGAAGAACGACGGCAAGGACTTCACCATCTGCTCTTCCGACATCCAGTCGCGCAACTGCCAGTCCGAAGGCGTCGCCTACTTCGTGCAGGGCGGGCCGATCCCCGGCGTCGGCAGCCAGGCGAGCGGCAAGATGGAGAAGGTGAAGCTCGACGCCGCGAACCAGGCGATCAAGGGCACGATGAGCTCCTACCTGCGCTTCGTCGGCATTCCGCTCGCCTGCGTGCCGCACGACACGACGGTCGCGGTGCGCGGCATCGACGAGATCACGATCACGGACGAGCCCTACTACTGCAACTGGATGGCGGTGGGAAACATGACCGCGAGCTTCTCCTTCGCCGTCGAGTCGGTGGACTTCGACAAGGGCCGCATCGGCGGCTACTGGTCGCACAGCGTCGTCGGCAACGCCGGCGGGAAGGGGGCGGGCTACGCGGTGCTGCAGTTCCCGGAAACGATGCCGCGCGGCGAGAACTGGCTCAGAGGTGGCGCAGCAGATCCGAAGGCTGCGCAATGACGGCGTCGGGCCGCCACTCGGCGGGCGCGCCGTGCTCGGGATGGTGGTACCCCCACTCGACGGCGATGGCGCGCATGCCGGCGGCGCGCGCTGCCTGGATGTCGCGCAGGTCGTCGCCCACATAGGCGCATTCCGCGGGCGCGAGCTTCAGCGTCTCCGCGGCGAGCAGCAGCGGCGCCGGATGCGGCTTCAGGTGCGGCGTCGAGTCGCCGCCCACGAGGCATGCCGGCGCCACGCGCAGCGCGGCGACGATGCGCTCGGCGAAGCGCAGCGCCTTGTTCGTCACGACGCCCCAGCGCAGGCCGCGCGCCTGCAGCGCCAGCAGCAGGTCGTGCATGCCGGGAAAGAGCCTCGTCGCGACGCAAGTGCGCTCGGCGTAGTGCTCGAGGAAAGCCGCGCGCAGCGCCTCGTATTCGCCTTCGCCCGGCTGCAGGCCGAAGCCCGCATAGACGAGGCCGCGCGCGCCGGCCGACGCGAACGGGCGCAGCCGCTCGACCGGCAGCGGCGCCATGCCCTGGTCGGCGCGCAGGCGGTTCAGCGCGGCGGCGAGGTCCGCGGCGGTGTCGGCAAAGGTGCCGTCGAGGTCGAAGAGGACCGCTCGGCTAGCCACGCCGGCAGCGCAGGAGATAGTTCACGTCGCAGTCGCGCCCGAGGGCGTAGCGCTGCGCCAGCGGGTTGTACGTCATGCCGAGCACCTCGTCGACGAGCAGGCCGGCGTCGCGGCACCAGCGCGCGAGCTCCGAGGGCTTGATGAAGCGCTGGTAGTCGTGCGTGCCTTTCGGCAGCAGCCGCAGCACGTACTCCGCGCCGACGACCGCGAAGAGGTAGGACTTCGGGTTGCGGTTGATGGTGGAGAAGAACAGGGCGCCGCCGGGACGCGCGAGGCGCGCGCAGGCCGCCACCACGCTGGAAGGCTCGGGCACGTGCTCGAGGAGCTCCATGCAGGTGACGACGTCGAACTCCCCGGCGTGCCTCTCGGCGTAGCTCTCGGCGCCCGAGAGCTCGTAGTCCACCGCCGCCCCGGACTCTTTCAGGTGCAGCTGCGCGACGCGCAGCGGCTTCTCGGAGAGGTCGATGCCGGTGACGCGCGCGCCGCGCGCCGCCATCGCCTCGGCGAGGATGCCGCCGCCGCAGCCCACGTCGAGCACGCGTGCGCCCGCGAGGGGCGCATGGCGCGCGATCCACTCCAGCCGCAGCGGGTTGATCTCGTGCAGCGGGCGGAACTCGCCGTGCGGGTCCCACCAGCGCGAGGCGAGTTCGCCGAACTTGGCGAGCTCGGCGGGATCGGCGTTGGCTGCCACGCCGCCATTTTCCCAAATAAAAAGCCCCGCCGGAGCGGGGCTTTTTCGGAGCGGAGAAGGGCTACTTCCGCGTGCCGATGACTTCGATCTCCACGCGGCGGTTCTTCTGCCGGCCTTCCTTGGTCTTGTTGCTCGCGACCGGCTGCTTCTCGCCCTTGCCTTCGGTATACACGCGGTTCGGCTCGATGCCCTTCGACACGAGGTAGGACTTCACCGATTCGGCGCGGCGCACCGAGAGCTTCTGGTTGTAGGCGTCGGAGCCGATCGAGTCGGTGTGGCCGATCGCGATCACCACCTCGAGGTTGATGTCCTTGACCTTCGAGGCGAGCTCATCGAGCTTGCTCTTGCCTTCGGGCTTCAGCGTCGCCTTGTCGAAGTCGAACAGCACGTCCGCGGCGAAGGTCACCTTCTCGGCGACGGGCTTGGGCTTCGGCGCGGGCGCCGGCGCGGCGGCGGGCGGAGGCGGCGGCGCGGCAGGCGCAGCGGCCGGCTTCGGCACGAGATCCGGATCGCACTCGCTGTTCGCCATCGCAGGCGTCCAGTAGCCGGCGCGCACGCAAGCGCCGAACGGGCTCTTCACGATGACGCCGGCAGGCGCGGAACGCACGTAGCCGTCGGAGTTGTCCTGTGCGACGGCGCCGAACGAGAACGCGCTAAGCGCGATGGCGGCCGCGGCGGTGAAACTGGTGGCTGCTTTGATCATGCGATCCTCTCAGATTTTTTCCAAAAGCTTTTTCGTATCAAGAGCCTGCACGAGCCATGGAATTCTGCCACAAGTCCCACCGGGTGTCCAAGCGTGAAAAGGGCGGGTTTTGCAGGACACCCTCGGAAACGAGCAGCCGCCCGGCGACCCAGACATGGCTCACGTTCTCACGCCCGGCCGCGCGCGCCGCGAGGGCGACCGGGTCGTGGTGCGGCAGGAGCCCGGGGGCGGCGGCGTCCAGCGCGATCAGGTCGGCTGCCTTCCCGGGCTCGAGGGAGCCGACGCGCGCCTCCAGGCCGAGCGCCGACGCGCCGCCCAGGGTGGCGGCGCGCAGGGCGGCCTGGGGCGCCAATCCTGACAACCGCATGGCCTCGAAAAGGTCGAGCCGATCGACAGGCGCTCGCAGCGCGACGTTGACCCCGGGCGTGGCGGCTCCCGATGGGACGAGCCAGGCGCCGTGGCGCGCAAGGAGCGCGGCGTCCTCGCTCGAGAGCGCGTCCTGCTGGAGGGCGATCAGCCCGGGTCCGAGGAGCCCCAGCCGGTCCAGGCGGCGCACGTCGCCCTCGCCGAGGGACACGTGCACCGGCAAGTCGAGCTCGGCGGCGAGGCTCGCCGCCTTGCGCAGGGTCGCGTCGGAAAGCGAGCCGGCGCGCCAGGGCGCGATGCTGAAGGCGGCGAGCGCATCCTCGCGCGCGCGGTCGCGCAACGCGAGGCCTTTGCGCAGGTAGTCCGCGGAATCGGACGCGTAGGCGGTGGCAGCCTCCAGGGCGAGGATGCCGTGCGCGGCGCGCAGCCCGCACGCGCGCGCAGCTTCGAGCGCCGCCTCCGGGAAATAGTAGATGTCGGCGAAGCAGGTGATGCCGGCCGCCAGCATTTCGGCGCAGGCGAGCAGCGTGCCGTCGCGCACGAACGCCGCGGAAAGCAGCGCGCGCTCGGCATTCTCGCGCCGCTCCGGGGAGAGGCCGCGCAGCAGGGCGCGCGCGGCGTGCGCGTGCGCATTGACGAGCCCCGGCAGCACGATGTGATGCGCGAGCTCCACCGGCTCGAGATCCGCATGGCGCGCGCGCGCCTCGGCGATCGGCAGGAGGGAGTCGATGCGACCCGAGCGCACGGCGAGCGCGTGGTTCTGCAGCGCACCCGCCGGCTCGACGGGCACGATCCATCTCGCGCAGAGGAGGAAATCGTCGGCCATAAAAACGAAGCCCCGGACTCGCCGGGGCTTCGCATGCTACGCCTTTTGCGGGCGCGCTTACTGGCCCTGGATCTCCACTTCCACGCGGCGGTTGGGCGCGAGGCAGGCGATCAGCGCCTTGCGGCTCTTCTGGTCGGGGCAGGACTTCACCGGCTGGGTCTTGCCGAAGCCGTAGGTCTCGATCTTCGAGGGGTCCACGCCCTTCGACACGAGATACGCCTTCACCGCATCGGCGCGCTGCTCGGAGAGCTTCTGGTTGTACTGCGCGCCGCCGAGGCGGTCGGTATGCCCGTTCACGTTGATGAACTTCACGTTGCCGATCTCCCGGATCTTCGCCACGACCTCGTTGTCCAGCGCGGCGCGCGCGCTCGGGGTCAGCGTCGCCTTGTTGAATGCGAACGTCTCATCGGCCTTCAGGACGACGAGCGCGTGCGCGGGCTTGGGCGCGGCGGCCGGCTTGGGCGGGGCCGCCGCGGGCGGCGGCGGGGGCGGCGGCGGCGCGGCGGCGGCCTTCGGCGCGAGGTCCGGGTCGCATTCGCTGTTCGCCATCGCGGGCGTCCAGTAGCCCGCGCGTACGCACATGCCGAACGGGCTTTTTACGATGACGCCGGCCGGCGCGGAGCGGACGTATCCGTCGCTCGCGTCCTGCGCCAGCGCGTCGAGCGCAGCCGCGCTCAGAGCCAGGGTTGCCGCCAGGAATAGCTTGTCGGTGCGCATTGCGCCTCCTCCCGTTTTTTGGTTCCTTGGAGCGGGCTCAATTCAAGCACACTTGGCACGCCCGGACAAGCCGTTTTTCCAAGCGAAAACCGAGCCTTGCATGAGGGTCGGGAGGGGGCCCGCGTGATAAAATTCGAGCCTCTTTCTGATGGAATCCTTCGCTAAAGAAACCCTCCCGATTTCACTCGAGGAGGAGATGCGGCGTTCCTACCTGGATTACGCGATGAGCGTGATCGTGGGGCGCGCGCTGCCCGATGTCCGCGATGGCCTGAAGCCGGTGCACCGGCGGGTGCTGTTCGCGATGCACGAGGCGAACAACATCTGGAACCGCCCGTACGTGAAGTGCGCCCGGATCGTCGGCGACGTGCTCGGCAAGTACCACCCGCACGGCGACGCCGCGACCTACGAGGCGCTGGTGCGCATGGCGCAGGACTTCTCCATGCGCTACACGCTGATCGACGGCCAGGGCAACTTCGGCTCGGTGGACGGCGACTCGGCCGCGGCCTACCGCTACACCGAGTGCCGGCTGGAGAAGATCGCCTCGGAGCTCCTCGCCGACATCGACAAGGAGACCGTCGACTTCCAGCCGAACTACGACGGCAAGGAGCAGGAGCCGGTCGTGCTGCCGACGCGGGCGCCGAACCTGCTCGTGAACGGCTCTTCGGGCATCGCGGTCGGCATGGCGACCAACATCCCCCCGCACAACCTCGGCGAAGTGGTGGATGCATGCCTGCACGTCCTCGCGCAGCCGCACTGCGCGATCGAGGAAGTGATCAAGCTGATGCCCGCGCCCGACTTCCCGACCTCGGGCATCATCTACGGGCTTGCCGGCGTGCACGAGGGCTACCGCACCGGGCGCGGCCGCGTGGTGATGCGCGCGCGCACGCACTTCGAGGAGATCGGCAAGGGCGACCGCCACGCGGTGATCGTGGACGAGCTGCCCTACCAGGTGAACAAGAAGGCGCTGCTCGAGAAGATCGCCGAGCTCGTCACCGACAAGCGCCTCGAGGGCATCTCGGACATCCGCGACGAGTCCGACAAGTCCGGCATGCGCGTCGTGATCGAGCTCAAGCGCGGCGAGATCCCGGACGTGGTGCTGAACAACCTGTTCAAGATGACGCAGCTGCAGGACGCGTTCCACATGAACATGGTGGCGCTGGTCGAAGGCCAGCCGCGGCTGCTCGACGTCAAGGCGCTGATCGACGCGTTTCTCTCGCACCGGCGCGAGGTGGTCACCCGCCGCACGGTGTTCGACCTGCGCAAGGCGCGCGAGCGCGGCCACATCCTGGAAGGCCTCGCCGTCGCGCTCTCCAACGTGGACGAGGTCATCGCGCTCATCAAGAAGGCGCCGACGCCCGCCGACGCGAAGCGCGAGCTGATGGCGCGCGCCTGGGGCTCGGAGCTCGTCAAGAGCCTGATCGGGAAAACCCCGGTCGAGCAGTTCCGTCCGGAAGGCCTGGGGCGGGAGTTCGGCCTCCAGGAGGACGGCTACCACCTGTCGGAGCACCAGGCGCAGGCGATCCTCGAGCTGCGGCTGCAGCGCCTCACCGGGCTCGAGCAGGACAGGATCCGCGACGAGTATCGCGAGGTCGTGGCGCTGATCGCGGACCTGCTCGACATCCTCGCCAAGCCGGCGCGCATCACCGCGATCATCGCCGGCGAGCTGAAGGCGCTGAAGGCGGAGTTCGGCGACGGCCGCAGGAGCGAGATTGTCACCGTCGCCGAGGACCTCTCGATCGAGGACCTGATCGCGCCGCAGGACATGGTGGTCACGTTCTCGCACGGCGGCTACGTCAAGTCGCAGCCGCTCACCGAGTACAAGGCGCAGCGCCGCGGCGGGCGCGGCCGCATGGCGACCGCGATCAAGGAGGACGACTTCGTCGAGCGGCTCTTCATCGCGCATTCGCACGACTACCTGCTGTGCTTCTCGAGCCGCGGGCAGCTCTACTGGCTCAAGGTCTACGAGGTGCCGGCGGGCAGCCGCGCGAGCAAGGGCAAGCCGATCGTCAACATGTTCCCGCTCCAGGAGGGCGAGAAGATCACCGCGGTCGTGCCGGTGAAGGAGTTCGACGAGAACCACTTCGTGTTCATGGCGACGGCGCAGGGCACGGTGAAGAAGACCCCGCTCGCCGAGTTCTCGCGCCCGCGCCCGAGCGGCATCATCGCGGTCGGCCTGGACGAGGGCGACTACCTCATCGGCGCCGCGCTCACCGACGGCCACTACGACGTGATGCTCTTCTCGTCCGAGGGCAAGGCGGTGCGCTTCGAGGAATCCGACGTGCGCCCGATGGGCCGCCAGGCGACCGGCGTGCGCGGCATGAAGCTCGGCAAGGACCAGCGCGTCGTGTGCATGCTGGCGGCGCACGACGAAACGAAATCCGTCCTCACGGCGACCGAGAACGGCTTCGGCAAGAGGACGCCGATCGGCGAGTACACGCGACATGGCCGCGGCGGCCAGGGCCTGATCGCGATCCAGACCTCCGAGCGCAACGGCGCGCTCGTCGGCGCGGTGCTCGTGGACGACAACGACGAGGTGATGCTGATCTCCACCGGCGGCGTCCTGATCCGCACCAAGGTCGCGCAGATCCGCGAGCAGGGCCGCTCGACGCAGGGCGTGACGCTGATCGCGCTCGGCGAGGGCGAGAAGCTCGCGGGCCTCGAGCGCATCGCCGAATCCGAGGACGGCAACGGCAATGGCAACGGCAACGGCCACGGCAATGGCAACGGCCACGCCAATGGAAACGGCGGCGAGAGCCCCGAGGAGCCGCCGGCCGAGCCCGGCCCCACGGTCCACTAGGACGAGCGACAGGATGTCCCGGATCTTCAATTTCAGCGCCGGGCCGGCGATGCTCCCGGCCGACGTGCTCTCCCGCGCGGGCGACGAGCTGCTCGACTGGCACGGCAGCGGCATGTCGGTGATGGAGATGAGCCACCGCGGCAAGGAGTTCATCAAGATCGCCGAGGAGGCCGAGTTCGACCTGCGCGAGCTGCTCGACATCCCGGTCAACTACGAGGTGCTCTTCCTGCAGGGCGGCGCCACGCTGCAGTTCGCGCAGGTGCCGATGAACCTGCTCGCCAGCAGGGGCAAGGCCGACTACGTCGTCACGGGCGAGTGGTCGAAGAAGGCGGTGAAGGAAGCGAAGAAATACTGCGACGTCGCGATCGCGGCCTCCTCGGAAGAGCGCAGCTTCACCTACGCGCCCAAGGTCTTCAAGACGCGCAAGGACGCCGCCTATGTCCACTACTGCTCGAACGAGACCATCGGCGGCGTCGAATACCACGACGTCCCGCAATCCGACATCCCGCTGGTGGCGGACGCTTCGTCGCATTTCCTCTCGCGGCCGCTCGACGTGTCGAAGTTCGGCCTGGTGTACGCGGGCGCGCAGAAGAACGTCGGCCCGGCGGGGCTCACCATCGTGCTCGTGCGCGGCGACCTGCTCGGCAAGGCCGGCAAGGACACGCCGAGCGTCATGGACTACAAGCTGCAGGCCGACGCGGACTCGATGCTCAACACGCCGGCGACCTACTCGATCTATGTCGCCGGGCTGGTGTTCAAGTGGGCGAAGCAGCAGGGCGGGATCCCGGTGATCGAGAAGCGCAACGTTGAGAAGGCACGGCTGCTCTACGACTTCCTCGACTCGAGCGCCTTCTTCCGCAACCCGGTGGCGAAGGAGGACCGCTCGCGCATGAACGTGCCGTTCACGCTGCAGGACCCGAAGCTCGACGAGGATTTCCTCAAGGGCGCGGCGAAGGAAGGCATGGTGCAGCTCAAGGGCCACCGCTCGGTGGGCGGCATGCGCGCCTCGATCTACAACGCGATGCCGATCGAGGGCGTGCGCACGCTCGTGGACTACATGAGGGAATTCGAGCGCACTCATGGCTAAGGCGGCTAAGGCGCACGAGAAGAAATGCGAGATCCAGGTCCTCAACAACATCGCGCAAGTGGGCCTGAAACGCCTGCCGGCCGAGCGCTACGCGGTGGTGAAGGAGTCGAAGGACCCGCAGGCGATCCTGGTCCGCTCCGCGGACCTGCATAAGCACGAGTTCGGGCCTTCGCTGCGCGCCGTGGGGCGCGCCGGCGCCGGCACCAACAACATTCCGGTGGCGGCGCTTTCCAAGCGCGGCGTGCCGGTGTTCAACGCGCCGGGCGCGAACGCCAACGCGGTGAAGGAGCTGGTGCTCGCCGGGCTGCTCATCGCGGCGCGCAACCTCGCTCCCGCCCTCGACTTTGTTTCTTCCCAGACCGACTCCCCGGAGCTGGAAAAGCGCATCGAGGACGGCAAGAAGCAGTTCGCGGGGGTCGAGCTCCCCGGCCATACGCTCGGCGTGATCGGCCTCGGGAAGATCGGCAGCCTGGTCGCCGACGCCGCGATCCGCCTCGGCATGAACGTGCTCGGCTACGACCCGCACATCACGGTCGAGGCGGCCTGGAGCCTGCCCTCGCAGGTGAAGCGCGCCGGCTCGATGGAGGAGATCTTCAAGTCGAGCCATTTCGTGACGCTGCACGTGCCGCTCATGGACAAGACGCGCCATCTCGTCAACGCGAAGAGCCTCGAGCTCTTCCGCGCCGGCGCGGTGCTGCTCAACTTCTCGCGCGAGGGCGTGGTGGCGGACGACGCGGTCCTGAAGGCGCTCGGCGGCCACCGGCTGAAGTGGTACGTCACCGACTTCCCGAGCGCCGCGCTCCTCGGCAAGCCGGGCGTCATCGCGCTGCCGCACCTCGGCGCCTCGACGCGGGAGGCCGAGGACAACTCCGCCATCATGGTGGTGGACGAGGTGCGCGACTACCTCGAGCACGGCAACCTGCAGAACGCCGTGAATTTCCCGGAAGCGGTGATGCCGCGCGAGGCACCCTACCGGCTCGCGATCGCGAACGCGAACGTGCCCGACATGCTCGGGCGCATCTCGCACGCGCTCGGCAAGCGCAAGATCAACATCCACAACATGCTGAACAAGTCGAGGGGCGAGATGGCCTACACCCTGGTGGACGCCGACAGCCCGGTGCCCGCCGAGGTGGTGAAGGAGCTCTGCGACCTGAACGGCGTGCTCGCAGTGCGCTACCTTCCCGTCAATGAGTGACCTGGAGAAGCTGCGGGGCGAGATCGATCGCGTCGACGACGAGCTGGCGAAGCTCCTCGACCGGCGGGCGGCGCTCGCGCAGAAGATCGGCCAGCTGAAGGGCGGCGCGCCCGCCTACCGGCCGGAGCGCGAGACGCAGATCCTGCGCCGGGTTTCCTCGCTCTCGGCGAATCTCTCTCCTGAAAAGATCGTGGCGGTCTTCCGCGAGATCATTTCCGCCTGCCGCGGCCTGGAGCAGGCGATCCGCGTCTCCTACCTTGGCCCGGAAGGCACGTTCAGCGAGCAGGCGGTGCGCAAGCACTTCGGCGCCGCGGTGGGCGCCCTGTCCTGCGCCTCGGTGGACGAGGCGTTCCGCCGCTGCGAGAGCGGCGACGCGCAGTTCACCGTCGTCCCGGTGGAGAACTCGACCGAGGGCGCGGTCGGGCGCACCCTGGATCTGCTGCTCGCCACGCCGCTGCGCATCTGCGCCGAGGTGGAGCTGCGCGTGCAGCAGAACCTGATGTCGCGGGAAAAGGCGCTGCCCTCGATCCGGAAAATCTATTCCCACGCCCAGTCCCTGGCCCAGTGCAACGGCTGGCTCGCGCAGAAGCTGCCCGGCGCCGAGCGCATCCCGATGGCGTCGAACGCGGAGGCGGCGCAGCGCGCCGCCGCCGAGCCGGGCACCGCGGCGATCGCGGGCGAGGCGGCCGCCGAGCGCTATGGGCTGAACGTCCTCGAGAAATCGATCGAGGACAACCCGAACAACACCACGCGCTTCCTGGTGCTGGGCCGCATCGAGGCCGGGGCGACCGGCCGCGACCGCACCTCGCTCGTCCTGTCGGCGGCGAACAGGCCGGGGGCGGTGCACGCGCTGCTCACGCCGCTCGCGCGGCACGGCGTCAGCATGACGCGCATCGAGTCGCGCCCGTCGAAGGCCGGCGCGCTGTGGGAGTACGTGTTCTTCATCGACGTCGAGGGCCACCAGCAGGACCCGGCGGTGGCGAGCGCGATCGCGGAGCTGCGCGCCAGCGCGCCGTACCTGAAGGTCCTCGGCTCCTACCCGGTGGCGGTGAACTGACCATGCTGATGGATCCCTGCGAGCTCTCTCCCTCCTACGTGCGCTCGATCGCGCCGTACCAGCCGGGCAAGCCGATCTCGGAGCTCGCGCGCGAGATGGGCCTCGACGAGAAGACGATCGTCAAGCTCGCCTCGAACGAGAACCCGCTCGGCATCGGGCCGCGCACGCGCGCGGCGATCGAAGCGGCGATCGGCGACGTCGCGCGCTACCCCGACGGCAACGGCTACGAGCTGAAGCTCGCGCTCTCCAGGCGCTACGGCGTCGAGCTGCCGTCCATCGTCCTGGGCAACGGCTCGAACGACGTGCTCGAGCTGGTCGCGCTCGCCTTCCTCGGGCCGGGCCGCGCTGCGGTGATGTCGCAGCACGCGTTCGCCGTCTACCCCCTCGCCACCCAGGCGCGCGGCGCGCGCGCGATCGTGGTGCCGGCGAAGCGCTACGGCCACGATCTGGACACGATGGCGAAAGCGATCGACGACGAGACCTACGTGCTGTGGATCGCGAACCCGAACAATCCGACCGGAACGCTCGCCGAGCCGCAGGCGCTGGAGGCGTTCGTGCGCAAGGTGCCCGAGCGCGTGCTGGTCGTGATCGACGAGGCCTACAACGAGTACCTCAGCCCGGACCTGCGCGCCGACACCGTGAAATGGCTCAAGCGCCATCCCAACCTCATCGTCACGCGAACGTTCTCCAAGGCGTACGGGCTCGCCGGCCTGCGCGTGGGCTATGCGTTCGCGCATCCGTCGGTCGCCGACGTCATGAACCGGGTGCGCCAGCCCTTCAACGTCAACAGCGTCGCGCTCGCCGCGGCCGAAGCCGCGCTGAACGACATGGAGTTCGTGGCGAAGAGCTACGCGGTGAACCTGCAGGGCATGAAGCAGCTCGAGGAAGGCGCGCGCACGCTCGGGCTCGAGTTCATTCCCTCGCACGCCAACTTCCTCACCCTGCGCGTGGGCAAGGCAGCCGAGATCTACAAGCGCCTCCTGCGCCGGGGCGTCATCGTGCGCCCGGTGGGCGGCTACCAGCTGCCGGAGCACCTGCGCGTCACGGTCGGCACGGCGCAGGAAAACGCGAAGTTCCTGGGCGCGCTCGGCGCGAGCCTGCAGGAATAATGCGCTTCGAGCGCGTCGCGGTCATCGGCGTCGGCCTGATCGGCGGCTCGTTCGCGCTGGCGCTGAAGCACGCCAAGGCCTGCGGGCACGTGGCCGGCTGCGGGCGCAGCGCCGAGAACCTCAGGCTGGCGCAGGAGCGCGGCATCGTCGACTCCGTGGCGCAGGATCCCGCCGCCGCGGCGCGCGGCGCCGATCTGATCCTGCTCGCCACTCCCGTCGCGCAGTTTGAAAAAGTCTTCTCCGCCATCGCGCCGGCCCTGGGCAAGGACGCGGTCGTCACCGACGGCGGCAGCACGAAGCGCGACGTCGTCGCCGCGGCGCGCAAAGGCCTCGGCGCGAAGCTCGCGCAGTTCGTGCCGGCGCACCCGGTCGCGGGCGCGGAGAAGAGCGGCGCGGGCGCCGCGAGCGCGGAGCTTTTTCGCGGCAAGCGGGTCGTGCTGACGCCGCTGGCGGAGAATCCCGCCGCGGTTGTGGACCGCGTCGAGCAGGCCTGGGCGGCCTGCGGCGCGCGCATCAGCCGCATGGACCCGGAAGAGCACGACGCGGTCCTCGCCGCCGTGAGCCACCTGCCGCACCTGCTCGCCTACGCGCTCGTGCACGAGGTGGCGGGCCGCGAGAACTCGGCGCAGCTCTTCTCCTTCGCCGCCGGCGGCTTCCGCGATTTCACCCGCATCGCCTCCAGCCATCCCGAGATGTGGCGCGACATCTGCCTCGCGAACCGCGACCGGCTGCGCGCCGAGCTGGCGCGCTACTCGAAGAAGCTCGAGCAGGTGAACCGGCTGCTCGACGAGCCGCAGGCGCTCGAGAAGCTCTTCGCCGAGGCGCGCGCCGCACGCGAGCGATGGATTCGCTCGAGCTGAAGCCGGCGCGGCGCGCGCGCGGCAGCGTGCGGCTTCCGGGCTCGAAGAGCATCTCCAACCGCGTGCTGCTGCTCGCCGCGCTCGCGCGCGGCGAGACCGAGCTGCGCGGGCTGCTCGACGCCGACGATACGCGCGTCATGATCGACGCGCTGCGGCTCCTCGGCGTGCAGCTCACCGAGCGCGCCGAGGCGCTCGAGGTGCGCGGCGTGGACGGCGCGTTCCCGCGGAAGAAGGCCGACCTGTTCCTCGGCAACGCCGGCACCGCGCTGCGGCCGCTCGCCGCGGTGCTCGCCGTCTCCGAGGGCGAATACCACCTGCGCGGGGTCGCGCGCATGCACGAGCGGCCGATCGGCGACCTGGTCGATGCGCTGCGCGGCATCGGCGCGCGCGTCGAGTACGCGGGCAAGCCGGGCTACCCGCCGCTCACGATCCATCCCGCGCGCATCGCGCCGGGCGCGGTGAAGGTGAAAGGCGATGTCTCGTCGCAGTTCCTGACCGGCCT
>Ga0070741_10004726_pt1 | contig 31489 bp, 28 predicted proteins | sample Coa_R1_4_FD_66440 | JGI IMG/M metagenome (GOLD analysis project Ga0070741, IMG submission 66440) | Surface soil microbial communities from Centralia Pennsylvania, which are recovering from an underground coalmine fire - Coalmine... | ecosystem: Environmental > Terrestrial > Soil > Unclassified ... | reverse complement strand
CGCTCCTTCGCGTAGTTCAGCGCCGCTTCGTACGCGCCCTGCGCGAGCCCGACCGACAACGCGGCGATGCCGATGCGCCCCGCGTCGAGCACCTGCATCGTGTTGACGAACCCCTGCCCTTCGGCGCCGAGCAGCTGGTTCGCCGGGATGCGGCAGTTGTCGAAGAGCACCTCGCTCGTGTCGCTCGCGCGCATCCCGAGCTTGTCTTCCTTCTTGCCGGGCGTCATCCCCGGCGTGCCGTGCTCGACGATGAACGCGGAGATGCCTTTGGTGCCGGCGCCGCGATCGGTGACGGCCATCACGACCATGATCTGCCCGGCGCGGCCGTGCGTCGTGAACGTCTTCGAGCCGTTGATCACCCAGCAGTCGCCGGCGCGCGCCGCGGTGGTCCGCATGCCGGCGGCGTCGCTGCCCGACGTCGACTCGGTCAAGCCCCACGCGCCGACTTTTTCGCCGCGCGCAAGCGGCGTCAGGAAGCGCTGCTTCTGCGCCTCGGTGCCGAACAGAAAGATGTGCGAGGCGCAGAGGCCGTTGTGCGCCGCGACCGACAGCGCCACCGCCGGATCGACGCGCGCAATCTCCTCGATGCAGATGCAGTAGTCGATCGCCGACATCGCCGCGCCGCCGTACGCCTCGGGAAACTGGATGCCGAGCAGCCCGAGCGCCGCGAGCTTCGGCACCAGCTCGGTCGGAAAGTGCTGATCGTGATCCCACTCGCGAACGTGGGGGCGGATTTCGGTTTCGGCGAACTCGCGGACGGTGCGCCGCAGCAGCGCCTGCTCGTCGGTCGGACGAAAGTCCATTACCTCGTGATGGTACACCAGACGAGTTGGTACTTCTTCCGCCCCTGCTTCACCGCGTACGCGATGCGCGAGCCGTCGCTCGACCAGGCCGGCAGGGTCGCGTCCTTCACGCCGGCGATCGTCCGCTTGTGCTTCGCCTGATCGAGGAACGCAAGCCGCCCGTCGCGATCCGTGAACGCGATCGCGCCGCTGCCCGTCGGGCCCCAGCTGAACGTCAGCCCTGGGATGGGCCGCGTGTCCTTGAACTCGGCGATGGTCTGATCGAGGAGCACGAATCGCCACAGCGTATCGCGCTGCCCTTCCGACGCCATCGACGCGTTCTCGGCGTTGTCGGCCAGGCTGCCGGCCATCGTCCCCGGTCGGCTCGAGCCGGCGCCGATCTTCGTCGTGTCGTGAGACTGCTTGACCTCGATCTCGAGCGCCGGCACGCCGGGCGCCGTCCGGTCCGACTTGAACGCCCAGTACGCCCGCGCCCACTCCGGCTGCCGATCGGCCGGCGTCAGCGGTCCGCCCTCGCTCGCGACGATGTAGTGACGCACTTTCCCTTTCGGCGGATCGCCGTCGACCGTCTGGATGTAGAGCTGCGATGCGTCGGGCGACCAGCCGATCTGCCGCAGTTCGCCCTTCAGTTGACCGAGATCGAGTTCGATGACCGTCGCCGGCGTCAGCGCAATCGCGGAAACGTCGGCCGTCTGGCTAGCGAGCGCCCACGCGAGGATCGGCAGCCACGGCATGCGGCATCTCCTCTGAAGCCCAGTTGGTGTGGGGAGCCCGGTTCTCGACGAACCAGCCGTAGAGCAGGCCCGAGTAGGTCTGCCAGCGCAGGCCGTGGCGCTCGAAGAACGGCGTCAGCGCGCGCTGCAGCGCGGGCAAGCGATAGAACGGCACGCCGGCGAAATAGTGATGCTCGAGGTGATAGTTCGAGTTGAGGAACGCGAAATCCCAGAACCAGTGGCCGCGCATCAACGTGCCCCACTTGGCCGGGTCGGACGGATCGATGTCGTAGTGCTGTCCGAGGCGGTTCAGCGTGAACGCGATCGGGAAGATGAAGAAGACGGGAATCACGTAGGCGCGCAGCGCGGCGGCGCGTCCGAAGACGACCGCAATCGTCAGCAGCACCGCGAGGTGCGCGCCAATCGACACCTGACGCTCGAACGCGATCTGCTGCTGCAGCGCGCGCGGATACGTCGCGCTTTCCTTGCGCGCCGCTCGAAAGTAGATCGGGAACAGCGCCGGCGAGCAGTACAGCAGCTTGAACCAGCGCGCGTTCCGCTTCGGCGACAGGTGGTGCCGCTTCGGGTCGTCTTCGTCCGAGCCGAGCTCCGCGTGATGATCCAGGTGCCAGCGCGTGAACTGGCTCGACGAGATGCCGCTCGGCACCGCGTAGAGCCACGCGAGCGCGCGCTCCGCCGCCGGATGCCGAGTCTCGAAGATCGTGTGGTGCACGACCTCGTGCAACAGGACCGTGAAGTTGAACACGGTGAAGCCCTGCACGATCGCGAGCGGCACCCACACCAGCGGATTCGCGATCTCGATGAGGCCCCACGTCGCGACCGCGAGGATCGCGAACTGCCGCGCGGCGATCGCCAGATGGCGCACGGGGGTCTTGCGGTGGAACGCCACGAGCGCCTCGCGCGTCAGCGCGTGGCTGAGCTCGGTCCGCAGCGGCGCCGCGTGCCGGCTGTAATGGTGCGACTTCACAGGCGTGGACGATTGTAGCGCGTCGGCCGCCCCGGCCGCTCGACGCGGCCGAACGTCTTGTACTGAACGATCGCAATCGGTATCATCGGGTCAACCGGAGGATTCATGCGGGTTTCGCGCCTCGTTATCCTCGCTGCGCTGATGTCGGCCGTCAGCGCCTCGTCCGCATTCGCCGATGCCACGGTCTTCGTCGGCGCCAACACCACGCCGGCCAATCGGCAGACGCTCGGCGGCGCCATCGGCATGGGCCTGCTGATGGTCGGCTTCGAGTTCGAATACGCGGTGACGACGGACGATCCCGCGGCGGGCGCGCCGTCGCTGAAAACGGGGATGGCGAACGTGCTGCTGCAGACGCCGCTGCCGCTCGCCGGCTTCCAGCCGTACGCCACCGTCGGCGGCGGCATCTACAGCGAGACGCTCGGCGACCACAGCGACGTGTCGTTCGGCACCAACCTGGGCGGCGGCGTGAAGATCTCGCTCGTCGGGCCGCTCGCGCTGCGGGTCGACTATCGGTTGTTCAAGCTGGGAAGCGGTGCGCTGTATTCGCCAGCGCACCGCGTCTATGCGGGATTGAATCTGAGGTTCTGACCGCCGGGTCTGACGACGGTCTACGGCTTGCCGAGATCGCTGACCATCGTCAGATTGAGGATGTTCTGCGCCGGCTGGCCGAAGCACTCCGAATAGGTCTTGTAGAGTGCCTGTACCTCCTGCGGGAATGCCTCGCTGAGAATCGCGGCGACGGAGTAATCGGCGCCCTTCGCGGCCGGCTCCATCAACGACACGTAGATCACCGATCCGCCGGGGCCGCCTTCGGCCGCCTTGAAGATCTTCCATCCGCTCGCCTGCTGCTTGCGCTCCGGCTTGTCGCTCTTGGCGAGCGCTTCCTTGAGCTTGCCGATGACCATCTCGTAATCGGCGGTCTTGTCGGCTTTGACGAAATTCAGGATGGCGGCCGCGTCGCTCGCGAACACATACGGGCTCTTCTGCGCCTGCGCCTGCTGGGCGGGCTGAGCCGCCGGCTGCTGCGCGTACGCCGCGCTGCCCGACAGCATCACGACCATCACTCCGACGACCATCCAACCTGCCCCGGCGAATCGAAACATCACGGCCTCCTTCACGAAAGGGCGTTACTTTAACGTACTCGGGGCTACACGAAAACCGCCATCACCTCGTTCGCCACGAGCATCCCCGCGCGGGTCAGCCGCAGACGGGGCCCCTCGTGCAATAGACACCCCGCATCCACAAACGGGGCCAATTCGGGGCCGAAGCGCGCCCAGACGTCCACGCCGTAGCGTCGACCGATGGCATCGAGGTCGAGGCCGTCGGTGAGACGGAGCCCAGTGAACAGCGCGTCGCCAAGTTGTTCGGCCGGCGTCATGCGATGCACCTCCACGGCAACCGGCAGGCCCCGTCCGATTCGATCGACGTACTCGTCCGTGCCGCTGACGTTCTTGGAGCGGACACCGGAGCGCGTGCCGTGCGCCCCGCAGCCGAACCCGAACCACTCGCCGTCGGTCCAGTATTTGAGGTTGTGCCGCGACTGCCGCCCCGGCCGTGCGACATTCGAGATCTCGTATTGCGCGTATCCGGCGGCCTCGAGCCGCTCCATCGCGGCAACGTACATCGCGGCGGCGTCCTCGTCTGGCGCCTGCGACCAGCGCGCGCGCGCCATCTCGTCGCGCAGCGGCGCGTTCGGATAGACCTCGAGGAGATAGAGCGACAGGTGATCCGGCGCGAGCGCGATCGCGGCGTCCACCGACGCGAGCCACTCGTCGACGGCCTGGCCCGGCAGCCACATCATCAGGTCGAGGCTGACGTTGTCGAAGCCGGCGGCGCGCGCCTCGGCGACGGCGCTGCGCGCGCGATCCGCGGAGTGCAGGCGCGAGAGCCGCCGCAGCTCCTCGTCACGGAACGACTGCACGCCGAAGCTCACGCGGGTGACGCCCGTCGCGCGGTACGCCGCGAGCCGCGCCGCGCTGACCGTTTCGGGATTGGCCTCGAGCGTCACTTCGCGATCAGCGGCGACGTCGAACGTCTCCTCGCACGCGCGGATGAGACGCGCGATCTCGTCCGGTTCGAGAAGCGACGGCGTGCCGCCGCCGAAGTATATCGTGTCGGCGCCGCGATGCGGACGCCCGGGTTCGGACGAGCGAACGATGTCGGAGACGAGCGCGTCGACGTAGCGCGTCTTCAGCGCCGCGTCGAACAGGCCTCGGTTGAAGTTGCAGTAGGTACAGATCGCCGCACAGAACGGCACATGGACGTAGAGACCGTACATGTGCGTCAGGAGCCGGCGCGGCCGCCGGGCCATTTGAGGTCGGCTTTGCCGTCGCGCGCCGGCTCGCGCAGCGAGGCCCGCGCCTGCCGGTTCGCGCCGCGCGGCGAGGGGAGAGCGCCTTTGTTCTTGCGCATCTTCCACAGCGTGACGAGGTCTTCGGCGCCGGCGTTGGTGGGGCGCTCGCGGTAGTCGGCGGCGTCGAGCTCGATGAACTCGCACATCTCGTGCAGGCGCGACCGCATGCGCGCACCGATGCGGAACAAGAGCGAGTTCGGATCGGTGTCGTCGGGAATGTCCGGGTAGTTCGACGTGAACAGCGTCATGCGCCGCTCGCTGTAGCGCGTGTTCACGATCAGGTTCATCGTCTCGTCGACCCACTCGGAGGTTTTCTCGGCGCCGAGATCGTCCAGGACGAGCAGGTCCGCGGTGAGGACCGGACGCAGCACCTCGAGCTCGGTCGTCCGGATCGCGGGATCGTAGGTGCTGCGGATGACGCGCAGCAGATCGCGCGTGTCGTAGAACACCCCGCGCGCGCCCGTCTTCTGCACGATCGCCTTCAGCACGGCGACCGCGAGGTGCGTCTTGCCGACGCCTGGCTGCCCGTCGATGAACAGGCCGACGTTCACGGCCGGAAACGCGTCCACGAGGCGGCGCGCCTGCGCGACGGCACGGCTCAGCGACTCGTTGTAGACGAGGAAGTTGTCGAGCGTGCAGTGCTGGTAGCGCCGCGGGATGTTCGCGTCGGCCAGGCGCTCTTGCGTGGCGCGCTCGCGCCAGCAGTCGCAGCGCACGACGCGCCGGACGCCGGACGGGTCGTCAACCGGTTTCCAGCCCGTGTCGTCGCATTGCGGGCAGGGATGATCTCCCGCCTGCCCTGCCCGCCCGTCGGTCAATTCAGATGGCTCCGCAGCTTGGCCGATCGGCGGAGCTTGTCCTTGGCGCGCGCCTCGATCTGCCGCACGCGCTCGCGCGTGAGGTGCATCCGGTCGCCGATCTCCTGCAGCGTGTGCGGCTCGTCGTCTTCGAGACCGAACCGCAGGCGGACGACTTCGAGTTCGCGGCCGTCGAGATCGTGGAGCGCGTCGGCGAGCTCGTCGAGATCGGCTTGATGGATCATCTCGTCCTCGACCGGCGGCACGTTGCCCTGCGGCAGGACGTCGACGAGTTCGCGCGCGTGGCCGTCGGGATGCGGGATCGGATCGCTCAACGAGAGATCGTCGCCGCCGGCCCGCAGCGTCGCGAACAGCTTCGGCGGAAACGAGAAGGCGCGGGTCTGGTCCGCGAGCACGTGCATCATCGCTTCGCGCACCCACCACACCGCGTAGGTGATGAATTTGACGTTGCGCGTCGGATCGAACCGCCGCGCCGCCTCGATCAGCCCGAGGTTGCCCTGGTGAATCAGATCGAGGAACGACACGCCGAGTCCGCGATAGCGCTTCGCGTACGAGACGACGAACCGGAGATTGGCTTCGACGAGGCGGGTGACGGCGATTTCGTCGCCGTCGATGCGGATGCGCGCGCCGAGCTCGCGTTCTTCGTCGATCGTCAGACGCGGGAGCTTCGCGATCTCACGCAGATACGCCGCGAGCGTACTCGCATCGTCGTTCGCGCAGTACCGCTTCGTCACGCGAGAAGTATACGACGTCCGGCTGCAGCCGGTACTACTTCTGATGTCGGACGAGATCGGTGGGAGACGACTTGACAAGCGCCGTCGAGAGCCGCTGTTCCCAATCGCCGACGCCGCGCGTCATCTCGCGCTTCACGTACTCCATGAATTCGTTGACCTCTTTCTGCATCTGGTCCATCTTCCGCCGCATATTCAGAATGATCTCGACGCCCGCGAGGTTCACGCCGAGATCTCGGGTAAGTGACAGAATGGTTTCCAGCTGCTCGAGGTCCTCTTCGGAGTACAGCCGCGTGTTCCCTTCGGTTCGCGACGGCTTCAGCAGCCCTTCGCGCTCGTACAAGCGCAGCGTCTGCGGGTGGATGTTGTACTTCTGCGCCACCGCGCTGATCATGTAGAACGCCTTGCGCCCCTCTCCGGCTTTCTTCATCGCGGGATGAGCTCGCTGCGGACGTCTTCGCGGTTGATCTTCCCGAATTCGCGCAGCAGTTCCTTCGATCGCTCGTCGAGCAGCCGCGGCAGCACGAGCTTCACCTCGACGACGAGATCGCCGCGCCGGCCGTCGCGCGCGGCGACGCCGCGTTCCCGGAGGCGGAACTTCTGCCCCGACTGCGTTCCGGGCGGCACGCGCAGCCGCGCCGGACCGTCGACCGCGGGCACGTCGATCTTCGCGCCGAGCGCGGCTTCGTGGACCGCGATCGGCACGGTGACGTGCAGGTCGTCGCCGTGCCGCGCGAACACCGGGTGCGGCTCGACGTGGATCGTGATGAAGAGATCGCCGACCTCGCCGCCGTTGCGCCCCGCGTGCCCTTTGCCGGGGACGCGGATGCGCGCGCCGTCGGCGAGGCCGGCGGGGACGTTGATCGTCAGCGACTCGGTCCGCACCTCGGTCTGCTGCCCGCCGCAGTGCGGGCAGCGCGTCTGCCGCTGCTGCCCGGTGCCGCCGCAGTGCGAGCAGGTCTTCGAGAACACCATGTGGCCGCGCGCCGACTTGACCGCGCCGGCGCCGTGGCAGTGCAGGCACCGCGTCTCCGCGACGTTCAGCACGCCGTGGCCGCGGCACGTGCGGCAGTGCTCGTGGCGCGTCACCGAGACGAGGCGCTGACCGCCGCGCAGCGCCTCGTCGAACGGCACGGTGATCGTCTGATGCAGATCGGCGCCGCGCTCCGGCTCGTGACGCAGGCCGGCCTGCGACTGGAAGATGTCGGCGAACAGATCGCCGAAGGTCGGCGCCTCGGCGCCGTTGACCGTGACCGAAAAGTCGAACCCCTCGAACCCGTACGCGTCGCGTCCCTGCGCCTTTCCCGTCGACCCGGTCGTGTCGTACCGGCGGCGCCGATCCGGGTCGCTGAGCGTCTCGTACGCTTCCGCGATCTGCCGGAACTGCGCCGCGGCGCGGCGGTCGCCCGGATTGATGTCGGGATGGAACTTGCGCGCGAGCCGCTTGTACGCCCGCTTGACATCGGCAAGCGTCGCATCCCGCGGAACGCCCAGCACGATGTAGAAGTCCATCGCCTTATTGCTTGCCCTCGTCCACGACCTCGGCGTCGATCACGTCGCCCTGCTTCTGGTCGGACGCCTGCGACTGAGACGGCTGGCCGCCGCCGGCCGACTGGCTGCCGCCGCCCGACGCCTGACCGCCGGAGCCCTGCGCCTGCGCGCGATAGAGCGCTTCGGCCGCCTTGTGCTGCGCCTGCGTCAACGCGTCGAGCGCACGCTGGATCGCGGCGGCGTCGGTCCCCTCGCTCGCCTTCTTCACGTCCTCCATCGCGCTCTCGATCGCCGACTTCTCCGCCGGCGCGAGCTTGTCGCCCGCATCTTTCAACATCCGCTCGGCGCCGTAGACCGCCTGGTCTGCGCGATTGCGCAGCTCGATCTCCTCGCGCCGCTTCTTGTCCTCGTCCGCGTGCGACTCGGCGTCGCGCGTCATCTTCTCGACCTCGTCCTTGCTGAGGCCGCTCGACGCGGTGATCGTGATCTTCTGCTCCTTGCCGGTGCCCAGATCCTTCGCCTGCACGTTGACGATGCCGTTCGCGTCGATGTCGAAGGTGACCTCGATCTGCGGCACGCCGCGCGGCGCCGGCGGGATGCCGACGAGATGGAATTTGCCGAGCGTCCGGTTGTCGCGCGCCATCGAGCGCTCGCCCTGCAGCACGTGCACTTCGACGCTCGTCTGGTTGTCCGACGCCGTCGAGAAGATCTCGCTCTTGCGCGTCGGAATCGTCGTGTTGCGCGGAATCAACGTCGTCATCACGCCGCCCATCGTCTCGATGCCGAGCGAGAGCGGGGTGACGTCGAGCAGCAGCAGGTCCTTCACGTCGCCGGCGAGGACGCCGGCCTGCACCGCCGCGCCGACCGCGACGACCTCGTCCGGGTTGACGCCCTTGTGCGGCTCGCGGCCGAACAGGTCCTTCACGATCTGCTGCACTTTCGGAATGCGCGTCGAGCCGCCGACGAGCACCACCTCGTCGATCTTCGACGGGTCGAGCCCCGCGTCGGCGAGCGCCTGCTTGGTCGGGCCGACCGTCTTCTGCAGCAGATCGTCGACGAGCTGCTCGAACTTCGCGCGCGTCAGCTTCATCTGCAGATGCTTGGGCCCGCTCTGGTCCGCGGTGATGAACGGCAGGTTGATGTCGGTCTCCATCACCGTGGAGAGCTCCATCTTCGCCTTCTCCGCCGCTTCCTTCAGGCGCTGCAGCGCCATGCGGTCTTTGCCGAGATCGATCGTCTCGGACTTCTTGAACTCCGCGATGATCCAGTCGATGATGCGCTGGTCGAGGTTGTCGCCGCCGAGGTGCGTGTCGCCGTTGGTCGCCTTCACTTCGACGACCCCTTCGCCGACTTCCAGGATCGAGATGTCGAAGGTGCCGCCGCCGAAGTCGTACACGGCGATCGTCTCGTCCTTCTTCTTGTCGAGGCCGTAGGCGAGCGCCGCGGCGGTCGGCTCGTTGACGATGCGCATGACCTCGAGACCGGCGATCTGCCCCGCGTCCTTCGTCGCCTGCCGCTGCGCGTCGTTGAAGTACGCCGGCACCGTGATGACCGCCTTGGTGACCGGCTGACCGAGGTACTCGTCGGCCGCCTGCTTCAGCTTCTGGAGGATCATCGCGGAGATTTCGGGCGGCGGATATTCCTTGCCGTTCGCCATCACGCGCGCGTCGCCGTTGCTCGCGCGCACGACCTGGTACGGCACCATCTTCATTTCCTCGGAGACCTCGTCGTACTTGCGGCCCATGAACCGCTTGATCGAGAAGACGGTGTTCTCCGGGTTGGTCACCGCCTGACGCTTGGCGACCTGGCCGACGAGCCGTTCGCCGGTCTTCGCGAAGGCCACGACGGACGGCGTCAAACGTCCCCCTTCGGGATTCGTGATGACGACCGGTTCGCCGCCTTCCATGACCGCGACGACCGAGTTCGTGGTTCCCAGGTCAATGCCGATGATTTTGCTCATCTGTACCTCGTCGGTTGATATCACGTTGATTATGAAAGTTGAGTGAATTACTGTCAACGTCAACCATCACGAATCGCCGTAAACTGGTGAAAACACATGGCCCACATCGTCATTCGCGTCGCCCGCAACGCGGGCATCGTCGCGCTGTTCATCGTCGCGGCGATGCTCGGCATCCTGAGCGGCGTGATGTTCGCGTACGCCGGCGACCTGCCGGCGGTCACCTCGCTCGACAACTACGCGCCGAGCACGATCACGCGCGTGCTGGCGTCGAACGGCCAGGTGATCGGCGAGTTCGCGACGCAGCGCCGCGTCATCGTCGGCTACGACGACATCAACCCGCTGCTGCGTGAAGCGATCATCGCCACGGAAGACGCCGACTTCGACAAGCACTTCGGCATCAACATCTGGCGCATCTTCTCCGCCGCGGTCGTCGACATCGTGTCGCGGCGCCCCGAACAGGGCGCGAGCACGCTGACGCAGCAGGTCGCGCGCAACCTCGATCAGTTCGGGCTGGGCAAGCAGAAACGGATGGAGCGCAAGATCCGCGAGATGATCCTCGCGATCCAGATCGAGAAGCGGTACACGAAGAAAGAGATCTTCACGATCTACTGCAACCAGATGTACCTCGGGCACGGCGCGTACGGCGTCGAGGCGGCGTCCCGCCTGTATTTCAACAAATCGAACAAGCAGCTGAACCTCGAGGAAGCGGCGCTCATCGCCGGCATCTTCCAGACGCCGGAGCGCCAGAGCCCGTTCGTCGACATGAAGCGCGCGACCGCGCGGCGCAACGTCGTCCTGCAGCGCATGGCCGACGAGAAGTACATCTCGCAGGAGCAGGCCGACGAAGCGAAGAAGCGGCCGATCGTCACGCGCGGCGCGCCGACGCAGCCGCCGGGCATCGCGCCGTACTTCGTCGAAGAAGTCCGGAAGCACCTCGAGAAGCAGTACGGCGCGAAGACGCTCTACGAAAACGGCCTCACGGTGACGACGACGCTCGACGCGACGCTGCAGGACCTGGCGAACAAGTCGCTCGAGCGCGGGCTGCGCGCCTACGATCGCCGGCATGGCTGGCGCCGGCCGACGCGCAACGTCCTCGAGGAGCATCACACGATCGACGGCTACAAGGACGAGCGCTGGACCCGTCCGATGAACGTCGGCGACATCGTCCCCGCCGTCGTCGTGTCGGCGCCGAAGACGGGCGCCGCGCGCGTGCGCTTCGGGCCGTATCATGCCGACGTCGGCGGCAAGGATCTCGTCTACGGTCCGAGCAAGCGCCCGGGCCCGGCGGACTACTTCAAGGAAGGCGATCTCATCGAGGTCGGCATCCAGAAGCTCGACCCGGCGACCGACACGGCGTCGGTCACGCTCGAGCAGGCGCCACTCGCCGAGGGCGCGATGCTCGTCATCGACAACCACACCGGCCAGATCAAGGCGATGGTCGGCGGCTGGAGCTTCGGCCGCAGCAAGTTCAACCGCGCGGTGCAGGCGTACCGGCAGCTCGGATCCACGTTCAAGCCGATCGTCTACACCGCCGCGATCGATCGCGGGTTCACGCCGACATCAATCATCGTCGACGCGCCGGTCAGCTATCCGGCCGGCAACGGGCAGATCTACAGCCCGCACAACTACGATCACAAGTTCCTCGGCCCGGTCACCTTGCGCTATGCGCTCGAGGAGTCGCGGAACATCCCGGCGATCAAGATGATGGATACGCTGGGCGCGAAGAACGTCCTCGACTACGCGAAGCGCTTCGGCTTCGAGGAGGACTTCCCGCCGTACCTGCCGATCGCGCTCGGCGCGGGCGACGCGACGCTGATGGACGTCACGAGCGCGTACACGACGTTCCCGAATCAGGGCGTGCGGATGAAGCCGTTCTTCGTGCAGGCGGTGAAGGACCGCGAGGGCAATCTGCTCGAGGAGAACCGCGGCGAGCCGAGCGACGTCATCCGCGCCGACACGGCGTACGTGATGGTGAACATGTTGCGCGGCGTCCTCAGCCCGCGCGGCACCGGCGCCAGAGCGACCGCGCTCGCGCAGTCGTGGCCGCTCGCCGGCAAGACGGGCACGGTCGACGAGAACACCGACGCGTGGTTCGTCGGCTTCGATCCGGACATCACCGCCGGCGTCTGGATGGGCTATGACGACAAGCGCAAATCGCTCGGCGCGGTCGAGCAGGGCGCGTTCGCCGCGCTGCCGATCTGGATGGACTTCATGAAGTCCTACATCGATCAGCGGCCCGACAAAGACGACCCGCCCGACTTCGCGGCGCCGGGGAACATCATCTTCCTGAACGTGGATCAAGCCAACGGCGCGCCGATGGACGGCGCGGGCGCGATCCACGAAGCGTTCATCTCGGGCACGCAGCCCGGCGCGGCGGTCGGCGCCGCGCGGCAGCAGCCGCAGCCTTAGACGCCTGCCATCTGACGCTTCTCTTGCGCCACCTTCGCGGCGATCTGCTCCACCTCCGCGGAGAAGGCGCGCAGCGCCGCCGCGCGCCTGCGAATGATCCGCATTTCGACCGGACGCAACGCCTGCACGAAGCGCTGGAATTCCTCGGGTGTGTTCGGATGCTGGGCCTCGACCCACTTGAGGTAACGTCGACGTCTTCGCCAGAAACGCCATGATGACGCCACCGTCGCCCACGGCCCACCCGTGATCCGCATCGACGAAGTCGACGGCGTTCAGATTCAAACCTGCACCGTCGTTGTCCACACTCCGTGACGATGAGCGCGCCGTCGGCGCCGGCCGCCCAGCCGTGCGGCGCGTCGACGAAATGAATCGCCGTCACCTGCTGTGGAATGGGGGTTGTTCAGATCGTGCCACGTCGCGCCGCCGTCGGCGGTGTGGAGGATGACGCCGGCATCGCCCACCGCCCACCAGACTGGGCATCAGCGAAGCTCACGCCAGCGAGGTTCACGATCGTTCCACTCGTTTGCGCGGTCCCAGCCCATTGTGGCCGCCTCGGTTCAAGAGGACATGCGCGCGCCGGCCGACGGCCGGCTCAGGCACGACGCTGCGGCAGCCGTTAGGGGCGGCGCCGCAGACGCATCAGTGCGCCGGACGCTTCCGGAACGCGCAGCGCGAACGTCATCGCGAGAAACACGACGCCGTACGCGCCGAGGATCGCGACGGCGCCGAGGAGCGGATGCCGCGCCGCCGGCACCGCGATCTTGACCGCCCATCCCGCCGCGGCGCCGGCGATCGCTGCGCTCCACAGCTTGACGACGTAGTCGGCGGGCAAGCCGCTTCGACCGATCCGCCGGTTGAGCGTCGCGCGGAGCAGCAGCATCTCGACCCATCCCGCGATGCCCGCGGATGCGGTCAGCCCGGCGGCGCCCCACAGCGGATCGATCCCGAGCGCGCGCGGCAGCGGCAGCGCGAACGCGTAGCCCAGCACCGTCGTCAGCGCGACGCGGACGATCGCGAAGTTGAGCGGCGTGCGCGTGTCGCGGAGCGCGTAATACGTCGACGCATAGAGCCGCCCGAGCGTCGAGGCGAGCAGGCCGATCGCCGAGCCGCCGAGAATGCGCCAGACGTACACCGAGTCGGCGCGGCCGAACCGCCCGTTCTGCAGCACCGCGCCGGCGATCACGTCGCCGAGCGCGAGGAACGCCATCGCCGAGGGCACGACGAAGAACGCGATCTGACGGAGTCCGACGTCGAGGCGCCGACGCAGCGCTTCGTGACCCGACGCGTCCGGTGTCGCGACGCCCGACATCGCCGGCAGCTCCGCCGCCGACACGGACATGCCGAAGAGGCTGACAGGCAGCGTCGCGAGCAGCAGCGCGTTCGCCATGGCCGCGGGCGCGCCGGTCGGGAGAAAGCTCGCGATCAGCTGATCGATGTACGCGCTCACCTGCACGACGCCGCGGCTGACGAACACCGGCACGAAGTTGCGCACGACGATGCGCACGTGCTCGGAGGCAACGTCGATCGCGAACCGCAGGTCCGGCGCGACGGCGAACACGGCCGGCAACTGCACCGCGAACTGCAGCACGCTGCCGGCCACCGTGCCCCAGCCGAGATACACCGCCAGGCGCGGCAGCGCGGTGCCGCCGCCGAAGACGAGCAGCGTCGCAATCATCGCCGCGTTCCAGATGACCGGCGCCGCATACGACAGCAGGAACTTGTGGTGGCTGTTCAGGACGCCCAGACACCACGCGCACATCACCAACATTCCGGCGGACGGAAACAGAATGCGCACGAGTTGAATCGTGAGCACGCGCTTCTCGCCGGTGAATCCCGGCGCGATCGCGTCGATGAGGAGCGGCGTTGCGAACACGCCGACGAGGACGATGGCCGAGACGACGAGCGCGAGGAGCGACGCGACGGCGCCCGCGACGCGATCGGCCTCGCGCCGCTCGCCGTGCGCGACGAAGCGCGCGTACACCGGGATGAACGACGCCGACAGCGCCCCTTCGCCGAACAGGTTTTGCAGGAAGTTCGGAATGCGGAACGCGGCGGCCCACGCGTCGGCTTCGAGCTCGAGGCCGAAGTAGTGCGCGATGGCGCGCTGGCGCACGAGTCCGGTCAGCCGGCTGCAGAGAATCCCGACGGCGACGAGAAACGAATTCCGCGCCCGGGACCCCGTTCGGCGGCTGACGCCTTCGCGCTCCGCTCGATCAGTCAACGTCTTCGTCAACGGCCGTCGAGAGGGTGCCGCTCGCGCGTTTCATCAGATACGCCTTGATGAAGCCGTCGAGATCGCCGTCGAGGACGCGGTTCACGTCGCCGGTCTGCTCCTTCGTGCGCAGATCCTTGACGAGCTGATACGGCTGCATCACGTAGTTGCGAATCTGGCTGCCGAACGCGATCTGCTGCTTCGCGCCGCTGATCTGCTCGAGCTTCGCCTGCTGCTCCTTCTGCTTCAGATCGTAGAGACGCGCCTTCAGCACCTTCATCGCCGAGTCGCGATTGCGATGCTGGGATCGCTCGTTCTGGCACGAGACGACCATGCCGGTCGGCAGGTGCGTGATGCGGACCGCGGAATCGGTGACGTTGACGTGCTGCCCACCGGCGCCGCTGGACCGATACGTGTCGATCCGGAGGTCCTTGTCCTCGATCTCGACGTCGATGTCCTCGGTCACTTCGGGCCAGACGTAAACCGATGCAAACGACGTGTGCCGCCGCGCCGCCTGATCGAAGGGCGAGATCCGCACGAGGCGATGCACGCCGGCTTCGGCGGAGAGCAGGCCGTACGCGTACTCGCCGGTCACCGTCACGGTCGCGCTCTTCAGCCCCGCTTCTTCACCGGGCTGGTAGTCGATCAGCTCTTTCTTGAAGCCGCGCCGCTCCATCCAGCGCATGTACATCCGGAGCAGCATCTCGGCCCAGTCCTGCGACTCGGTGCCGCCGGCGCCGGGATGGATCGTCACGATCGCGTTCTTGCGATCGTGCTCGCCGCCGAGCATCTTCTTGATCTCGCCGGCCTGCACGGCCTGATCGAGCTTGTCGAGCGCCTGCGCGAACTCGGCGTCGACCGGCTCGCCGGCCTGCGCCCACTCGAGGAGCACGGCGAGATCGTCGGTCTGCTTCCGGAGCGACTGCGACAGATCGCGATCCTGCTCGAGGCGCCGGCGGCGCTGCAGGACCTTCTGGGCTTCGGCCTGATCTTTCCAGAAATCGGGCGCGGCGGCGCGCGCCTCGAGGCGGGTCAGTTCGTCTTCGGGGCGTGCGGCTTCAAAGATAGCTCCGCAGATCCGCGGAGCGCTTTTTCAAATCCTCGTACCGGCGAAGCAGATCGTCGATCGGCATGCCGGCTATTGTACACGTCGTCTCGACATCGCGAGGAGGACGGCGGTGAGGAGCACCGACGCGTACACGAGCACGTCGCCCTGTTGTGCGTACAGCGTCCGGTCCGTGAGAAACCGCACGTCGCCGACGAGGACCGCCGGCTGAAAGATCGCGCTCTCTTCCGCCACGCGCCCGTACGGATCGACGATGCCGCTGATGCCGGTGTTCGCGGCGCGGACCAGATATCGCCCTTCTTCGATCGCGCGCATCGACGCCTGCTCGAAGTGCTGGTACGGCGCCGACGTCGCGCCGAACCACGCGTCGTTGGTGATCGTGGTCAGCAACTGGCTGCCGCCGCGCACGAACTCCCGCACGAGCGCCGGATAGACCACCTCGTAGCAGATCGCCACGCTCGTCGGATGGCCGTCGACCGGCAGCAGTTCGGCGGTGACGCCGGGCGAAAAGGTGCCGACCTCCTCGGTGAGCGGCGCCGCGAAGAACAGCAGCTTCTGCAGCGGCACGTATTCGCCGAACGGGACGAGATGCATTTTCCGGTAGACGCCCGCCGTCGATCCGTTCGGCCGCAGCATGAACGCGGAATTGAAGTACTGCTCGGGGACGCGCCGGCCGCCCAGCGTCTTCCAGACGATCTGATCGCTGCCGAAGAGGAGCGAGACGTGCGCCTGCTGCACGAGGGCGCGCAGCCGCGACGCGCCGAACGGATCTTCCTCGTACATGAACGGCGTCGACGACTCGGGCCACAAGACGAGCTGCGCGCCTTCGCCGATCGCCTGACGCGTCAGCGCGAGATAGTTCTCGAAGATCTGGTTCGCGAGCGCCGGCTGCCACTTGATGCCCTGATCGACGTTGCCCTGGATCATGCCGACGCGGATCGGATCGCCGGCGCGCGTCAGCTCGTTTGCCGCAACCCGGCGATGCCCCCACACGGTCACCAGGAGCACGATCGCCAGCGTGACGCCGATCGGCAGATAGCGGCGCCGCAGCGCGAGCGCGAGCGCCGCGCTGACGGCCGCGACGAGCATCGACACGCCGTACACGCCGAACAGGCTCGCGAGCTGCGCGACGGCGAGCACCTTCACCTGGCTGTACCCGAGCAGCACCCACGGAAAGCCGGTGAACAGCTGCGTCCGTCCCAGTTCGGTCGCCGCCCACACGAACGGGACGACGAGGAGGGCGTTGTCGCCGTGCGCGACGATCAGCCGCCGGACGATCAACGCAAAGAGCGCCGGGAACAGCGCGAGATACGCGATGAGCGCCGCGTTGATCGGGACGGCCATCCACGTCGCGACGCCGCCGTAGACGACCATCACGCGCGTGATCCAGTAGAGCGTGCCGGTGAAATAGACGACGCCGGTCAGCAGGCCGAGCCAGAACGCGCGGCGGAGCGGGCCGGCGCAGAGCGCGAGCAGGAGCGGCGTGAGCGCCACCCACGCGACGAGCGGATGACCGAACTTCGGAAAGCTGAACGCGAGCAGGACGCCGGAGACGACGGCGAGAACTATCGAGTCACCCAGGGCTTGAACTGCTCTTCCTTCTGGAGCTTCGCGGCGACCGCGTCGGCTTCGCGGCGCGTCTGGAATTTTCCGACGCGCACGCGATAGACCGACGGCGTGCCGTTGGCCGGCGTCATGACGTAGGCGGCGTAGCCCTTGGACGAGAGGCGCTTCGCGATCGCGTCGGCTTCGCTCCGCACGTTCAGCGCGGCGATCTGCACGGCGTATCCCGATCCGTTCGGCTCGCCGGAGGTCGCCGCCGGCTCGGGCACCGCGGCGCGCGTCGCTTGTGATTCCGGCGCGGGCTTCGGCGCGTCCTTCGGCGCCGACGTCGGCTTCGCCGGCGCCTGCGGGCTCGTGGCGGCCGTCGCCTGACTCGCGGCCGCCGACGGCTGACTGCTCTGCTCCTTCAGATCGTCTTTGGGCGGCTTCGCCTTCTCGAGGCGATCGAAATAGCTGAGGTCGTCGCTGCCACCGGCCGGCGGCTGCGCGGCCGCGGTCGGATCCGATCCGGCGGGTGTGGGCGCCGGCGCCGGCGCCGGCTGCTGCGGCGTCGTCTCGGCGACGCTGTTGGCGGCGGAGAGATCCGCGACCGCGCCGCGCTCGGCGCGGACGCCGCGGCCGACGAGCACGCCGCAGAGGAAGATCACGACCGACACCACGGTGGCGGCCATGAAGAGGAAGACCAGCTGCTTGCCGTTCAGCTGAATCTCGTGAAAGCCCTCGTCCTGAATCTGTGAAGCCACAACCGCAGCGATTTTAGCACGTTAGCGCGGATCGTACTAGCGCGCGTCGAGCGCGGCGAGCAGCCGCTTTGCGGCTGCCGACGTCGGATCGATCGCGAGCGCGCGCTCGGCCTCGGCGCGCGCCGACGCCGGATCGTGATTCTGCCGGTACGCTTCGCCGAGCGCCGCGTGCGCGTCGGCCGACTCCTGACTCCAGAGCGCGATCTTGAACGCGTCGATCGCTTCGCGGACGCGGCCGTTGCGCAGGTGAATCCGCCCGAGCAGCAGATGCGCCTCGGCGAGATAGGGCGAGAGGTACAGCGCGCGATTCAGATCGTCGGTCGCCTGCCGATCGTGCTCCTGCTCGAACTGACGCCGGCCGCTGTCCAAATAGAAGCGCGCGAGATCGTCCTGGCTGCGCTGTTCGTTCGTGGCGAGCGTCCGCTCCACGCCGTTCGCATGCGGCAGTTCGATTTCGTCCTTCACGCGCTCGAGCCCGCGCGGCACCGCGTCGCCGCCCGGGCGTTTGGCGCGCGCTTCGTAGGTCGCCGACAGCCGCCGCGCGAGCTCGCGTTCGCGCGACGCCTCGACGCCATTGCCGGCGGCCGCGAGCGCGGCGCCGAGCACGAAGTGCGCGTCGCCGTCGGCCGGATCGCGCCGCACCGCTTCGCGCAGCCAGTAGATCGCCGCCTGCGTGTCGCGATCGAGCCAGTACGCGTACCCGAGATTGAACAGGTAATCCGAATCGGCCGGATCGGCGTCGGCGGCTTTCGTGAAGTAGTACGCCGGCGTTCCCGTCTGCGGCGTGTTGCCGCGCCGGAGCTGGACCACACCGAGATCGTTCCAGACGTTCGCGGCCGGATGCACATCGGCGAGCGCCGTCAGCGTCGCGAACGCCTCGTCGTACTTCTTGAGGTACAACTGCGACAAGCCGGCGAGAAATCGCGCGCGTTCGGCGTACCGCGATGTCGCGGGCACCGCGGCAATCGCCGCGAGCGCCTGCTCCTGATCGCCCTGGTCGTCGTAGACCTGCCACAGCGCGAGACGCGCGCGATCGAAGGCCGGCTGCAGCGTCAGCGCGCCGGTCAGATAGCCGATCGCCGTGTCGGGCGTCTCGGCCAGGAGTCCTTTGATGTAGCTTTCGAACACCGGCAGCGCGGGCTCGTCGACGTGCGGCGGCGGATCGGCCGGCGCAATCTTCGCGGCGATGCGATCGACGATCGCGACGAGATCCGGCAGCGCGCCGCGCTCGGTGACGTCGGTCTTCACGCGTCCCGCCTCGAGCGCGATGCCGCGCGCGTGCAGGACGAGATCGTCGCCGTCCAGTTGCAGCGATCCCATGATGACGTCGGCGGCGCCGACGAGTTGGCCGACGCGGATGATGGTGGCGTCGGTCAGCGACGCGGCCGGCGGCACCTGCAGACGATCGAACGCCTGCTGCCGCTCGTCGCGCGCGATGGCGTGGACACCGCGCGCCAGCAGATCGTCGGTCAGCAGCACGGCGGCGCCTTCGCCGAGCCAGAAAATCTTCGGGTCGCGCGTGACGTTCTCGAACGGCATGACGAGGACGCGTGCCGCGGCCGGCGGCTCGGCGCCGGCTCGAGCGGCCGCCAGCCACGACACACACGACAGCGCGACCATCACGACCGACCGGGTTCGTCTCCGCCGTGCCGTCGTCTCGGTCGTGGACGTCTGCGTCACGCGGAACCATCTCCGTTCAGCGCGACCTGCAGCACGCACGTCGCGCCGCCGGTGCCGCGGCAGGCGACCACCTGCGTGTTGGCGCTCATGTTGAAGAGCAGCAGCAGCTTCGTGAACGCCGCGGCATAGAACCCGCACAGCGGATAGGGGACCGGTTCGCGCACGCTACAGAAGATCGACGCCCGCACGTCGACGCTGGCCGTCCCGCCGCGCACGCGCGCGATCGCGCGGCTGCCATGATACGTGTTGCGGACGAGCTGTTTGGCCAGGCCCATCAGCAGCCGCGTGCGCAGCCAGGCCGGCGCGGCTTTGATCATCGCGCGCCGCATCGGCGCCATCGACTCCACCGTCCACTCGGCCGCGTATTCGCCGGCGCGCGCCGTGATGATGTTGTAGGCCTCGCCTTCCTGACGCAAGAAGCTGAGGACGGCGTAGAGCGGCGCAAGCCCGATCGTCCCCTCGCGCAGCCCTTCCGCGTTCAGCCAGTTCTCGTAGAATCCGAGCCGCGTCGGCAGGATGTCGGCGATGCTCTGATGCAGGCTCGCGACCAGCACGCGCCCGATGCCGGCTTCTCTCATCGGCGCGCTATGATGACGGGATGCATTCGGCGGCCATCCTCGCCGGCGGCCGCGCGACGCGCTTCGGCGGCCGCGACAAGAGCGCGCTCGTGGTCGACGGCCGCACGATCCTCGATCGGCAGCTCGCCATGCTCGCCGACGTCGCCGACGAAGTGCAGGTCGTGCGCGAGGATCTGGTGCCGGACCGCGGCCCGCTCGGCGGTGTCCACACCGCGCTGACGCGCGCCCGTCACGATCTGCTGTTCGTTCTCGCCTGCGACATGCCGCATGTGACCGCGCCGTTCGCGTCCTATCTGCTGTCGATTGCCGATGCCTGGGACCTTGTCGTGCCGCGCACCGAACGCGGGTATCATCCGTTGTGCGCGGTCTACCGTCGCAGCTGCCTGCCGGCCATCGCCCGCCGGCTCGCGGAGCGGCACCTCAAGATGACAGCCTTGTTTTCGGACGTTCGCGTGCGCGAGGTCAGCGGTGAGGACGTGGATCGCTTCGGCGACCGCGATTGGTTGCTGGCCAACGTGAACACGCCGGCCGAGCTCGCCGGTCTCGAGGCGCTCCAAGGTCACAAACTGTAATCGTATCACGAGTTTAGCGCCGCTCCCTCGGCGCGCCGACGCCACCCGCCCATGATTCTTCCGCTTCAACGTCGCGTCCACGACACGATTGCCGACGCCGTCCGCCGGCACTTCGGCATCGACGCCGTGCCGCCGTTTCTGGTCGAAGTTCCGCCGAACCGGTCGCTCGGCGACCTGGCCGTCCCCGTCGCGTTCCAGCTCGCGCGGACGCTGCGCAAGGCGCCGCGCGCGATCGCGCAGGAGCTCGCCGAGGCCGTCGGTCCGATTCCCGGCGTCACGCGCATCGTCGCGGCGCCGAACGGGTATCTGAATCTCTACGTGGACCGCGCCGCGTTCCTGTCCGCGCGCGTGCGCGACGAGGTGCGGCCGGACGCGGCCGGCGAGCCGCACGAGAAGACGATCGTCGAGCACACCGCCATCAATCCGAACAAGGCGGCGCACGTCGGCCACCTGCGGAACGCGACGCTCGGCGACACGCTCGTCCGCGTCCTGCGGTATCGCGGCACGCCGGTGGAGGTCCAGAATTACATCGACGATCTCGGCGTGCAGGTGGCCGACATCCTCGTCGGCCTGCGCGACCTCGAGCACCGCGATCTCGACGGCGTGCGGCAGATCGCCGACTCGACGCGGTTCGATTACTACTGCTGGGACCTCTACTCGCGGGTCACGCAGTGGTACGACGAGGACAAGGCGCATCTCGACGCGCGCACGCGCACGCTGCACGGCCTCGAGCACGGCGATGCCGACACGACCGCGATCGGCGCGTTCGTCGTCGACCGCATCGTCCGCGCGCACCTGGCGACGATGGCGCGGCTGAACATCGCGTACGACCTGCTCACCTACGAAGGCGACATCGTGCGGCTGCAGTTCTGGGCGCGCGCGTTCGAGGTGCTGAAGGCGCAGGGCGCGGTGTATCTGCAGACCGAAGGCAAGCTCGCGGGCTGCTGGGTGATGAAGATCGAGGACGATGCCGCGGACCGCGAGGCGACAACCACGCCGGAGCGCGAGGCGTCCGCCGAGCGAGACACGTCGACGACGCCGGAGCGCGCGGCGTCAGCCGAGCGAGACGCCGGATCGCGCGAAAAAGTCATCGTGCGATCGAACGGCGTCGTCACCTACATCGGCAAGGATCTGGCGAACCAGTTCTGGAAGCTCGGCCTGCTCGGCCGCGACTTCCACTACCGCCGCTTCGCGACGCAGTGGAACGGCGCACCGCTCTGGTCGACGACGTCGGGCGAGGGCGACGCGGGCGCGCCGGCGTTCGGCCGCGCGACGCGGATCTACAACGTTATCGACTCGCGGCAGATGTATCTGCAGGCGCTCCTCTCCCAAGCGCTGCGGACGCTCGGTCACGGCGAGGAAGCCGAGAACTCGATCCACTTCTCGTACGAGATGGTCGCGCTGTCGCACGCGACCGCGCGCGAGCTGGGATACGAGATCGATCCGGAGGACGCCAGGAAGCCGTTCGTCGAGGTGTCGGGACGTAAAGGGCTCGGCGTGAAGATCGACGACCTGCTGGACGTCCTCGCCGACAAGGCGACGGCGGAAGTCGAGAAACGCAACCCCGAGTTCACGCCGCAGGAGTGCCGGACGGTCGGGACGCAGATCGCGGTCGCCGCCATCCGCTACTTCATGCTGAAGTTCTCGCGCGGCAAGTTGATCGTCTTCGACATGGAGGAGGCGCTCAGCTTCGAGGGCGAGACCGGCCCGTATCTGCAGTATGCTGTCGTGCGAGCCAACAACATCTTCAACAAGCTGCAGGAGCGCGAGCGGCTCTCCGAAGCGGACGTCGTGCGGGCGCTGGCGGCGAGCGCGCCCGACGAGCTCGCCGACGACGGCGCGCACAGCCTCTGGTCGGTGGTGTTCGAGGCGGCGCGGCTCGACGACATCGTCGAGCAGGTGGTGCGCGGGCTCGAGTTCTCGATTCTGGCGAAGTACACGTTCGGCGTCGCGCAGCTGTTCAACGCGTTCTACCATCAGTATCCGATCCTCAACGAGGAACAGTCGGATCGGAAATGGTGGCGCGCGGCGGGGGTCGCCTACGTCCGCGCGCAGCTGACGCGCGCGCTGGATCTGATGGGCATCGAAGTTCCGACACGCATGTAGGCCGGGTCCGTCACTATGCCGCTCATCGCGATCACGTCGTGCCGCAAGCTCGAGGACTACAAGCAGGCCGTCCTCCACGTCGGCGGCGAAGTCCGCATCGTCGACGCGTCGATGACGATCGACGCCGCGCTCGAAGGGGTCGACGGCGTGATGCTGACCGGCGGCGACGACGTCGAGCCGTCGCGGTACGGCGAAGCGGCGCACGCGACGACGGTGGCGGCCGAGGCGGGACGCGACGAATTCGAGATAGGCCTCGTGCGCGCCGCGCGAGAACGGCGGCTGCCGGTGTTCGCGATCTGCCGCGGCGTGCAGGTGCTGAACGTCGCCTGCGGCGGCACGCTGGTGCAGGACATTCCGTCGGAGGTCACCGGCGGCGTCAACCACAGCCTGACGGTGCCGCCCAACACGCCGTACACGCTCGCGCACGAAGTGTGGGTCGAGAAGGACACGCTGCTGGCGCGGCTGCTCGGCGATCGCGTCAGCGCCGACTCGTGCGAAGTGAACAGCCGTCATCACCAGGCGGTCAAGGCGATCGCGTCCGGGTTCCGCGTCTGCGCGACCGCACCCGACGGCGTCGTCGAGGCGATCGAAGATCCCGCGCGGCCCTTCTGCCTCGGCGTCCAGTGGCATCCGGAGAACTTCTGGCGGACCGGCGAGTTCAGGCCGCTCTTCGAAGGGTTTCTCGACGCAGCGACGCGATCGTGAATTTGAGGATTTGAGGATTGGGGATTGGAGGATTGATTGGGTGATTTAGGAGCGTCTCATCTGGTTCATACGAGCAGTTGAGACCGACCGGACGAAGATCGCACGCAGCTCACGGCCCTCCTCCAGCAGGTTCGCCAGTTCTTCCAACGCCGCCCGATCGTCGAGCAAGTTCGCGTCGCGGATCATCTCCAGCCAGTGCATCGTTTCGTCGGCCTCCTCGACGACCAGTCCGAGCTTCGCGATGAATTCGGCGCGCGAACGGCCGCGGCGCGCGGCGCGGTAGTTCGCGGACGCAGAGGTCGCCGATCGCAGGAGCTGCTTCGCGAGAACCGCAACCGTCGCTTCCGTTGGCAGCGCACGGCAAAAGCGAACGACGCGAACGGCAAAGCGCATCACCCGCGCCGCAAGTTCGTCGGCAATGCACGACATGGGACGCGGCCAGTGCACGAATGCCGCCAATCCGAAAATCAACGAGATACAGAGACGCGGTACGTCAGCCGGTCAGATTCTGCCCGCCCGTTTCGTCAATCAATCCTCAAATTCTCCAATCCTCCAATCCTCCAATTCACGCGTCGAAGAGGACGACCGTCTCGACATGCGGCGTATTCGGAAACAGATCGAAGGCATCGGTGCGAACGATCGCGTAGCCGGCATCGACGAGGCGGCGCGCGTCGCGCGCGAGCGTGGCCACGTCGCACGACACGTAGACGATGCGCGGCGCGCGGATCGCGATCGCGCCGTCGAGCGCCTCGCGCGACAGGCCCGTGCGCGGCGGATCGACGACGAGCGTCTGCGGCGCCTCGGACTGCCGCGCCGCGCCGCGGACGAACGTCTCGACCGACGCATGCACCGCGCGCACGCCGCCGGCGCGTGACGCGTTCGCGTCGAGGTCCGCCGCTGCGTACCGATCGCCTTCGACCGCCGTCACGCTGAGGCCGCGCGCCCGCGCGGCCGCCACCGCGAACAGGCCGACGCCCGCGTAGAGATCGATCGCGGGTCCCTCGTGCAGCTGCGCGACCACGTGCGCGGCGAGTTCGCGCAACAGGTACCGGTTCCCCTGGAAGAAGGCAAGGACGTGCCGCTGCAGCTCGAGCGCCACGCCGCCGACGTCCAGGCGATCGACGACGTGCGGCCGGCCGTGCGTGCCGGCGCGCGATACCAGTCCGGTCAGCGCGTCGGTCGCGGCCAGCCGCTCGATGACGCCCGCAGCGATCGGCGCGTCCGCGTCGAGCGCGATCACGCGTTCGGACGCGTCCACGTTTTCCGACAGCTCGATCTCGCGGACCGCGTCGACGCCGAGCGACGTCAGGATCGCGCTCAGCCAGTCGAGCACGTCGCACGACGCCGGCAGGAGCTGGCCGGTGGCTCGGACGTCGCAGAGGTCGTGCGTCGCCTCGCGGAACCACCCGATGCGTCGGCCGCGGACGTGCAGCCGCGCGCGCATGCGATAGCCGTCCTCGCGCGACGCGGCCACCGTCGGCGGCGCCGGAAGCGACAGGCGCCCGAGCCGTGCGAAGGCATCGACGATGACGTCGCGTTTGATGGCGAGCTGCCGCGCGTACGCGACGTGGCTGTACAGCGCGCCGCCGCACTCCGGATCCGCCGCGGTCGGACGCCGATCGGACGACGCCGCCTCCACCGCGACCGTCTGCGCGTACGCGACGCTCTTGGACACGCGATCGATCCGCGCGCGGACGCGCTCGCCGGGAATCGCGCCGGCGACCAGCACGACCTGCCCGTCGACGCGCGCGATCATGCGTCCGCCCGCGGCCGGCTTTTCGATCGCGAGCGTGTGGATGTCACCCGGCGAGAGCATGGGTCCTTGTCACCGCTCGCGCGAGACCGCGCAGGACGACGGAGGACACGAAAGCGGCGTGCTCAAGGCAGGAACGCCACGATCGGCAGCCCTAATCGTTCGCGAATCGATCGATCGATCGCGCCGTCGCGCGCGCGCGCGTACGCGTCGGCCGCCATCCCCGACCGAAACGCCGCGAGCTCCTCGTCGGCGTCGCGCTCGAGCGACGCGCGTGCGCCGGTATCGATGGCCTGGCGCGCCAGCGTCAGCATCCGCCGATCGAGGTCGCCGAGGCGCTCGATCAACGCCTGCCGCGCGTCGCCGCGCAGCCCGCCTTTCGCCGCGCGCGCCGTGTCCAGCTCCACGGAGACCGCGTCGATGAGCGGATCGAACGCGTCGCCGATCGCGCCGCTCGCGCGCGCCGACGAGAGCTTCGTCACCACGCGCTCGAGGTGCTCGGGCAGCGACGCGCGTCGGGATTCGGCACCCGCGCCTCTGGATTCGGCGGCGACGATCCCGGTCGCGCGCTTCCACTCGTCGAAGACGTCGAGCACGTCCGCTTCGCAGAAATCGATCTTCAGCGGACGCCGCCGCGGCCCCTGGCGATAGTAGCGCTCGAAGCAGCGATCGATGCCGGCAAAGGCGACCTTCAGCGGAATGCCCTGCCGCTCCCAGGCGGCCACGCGGACGAACGACGGCCCCACCACGCGAATCAGGTGCCCGTCGTTCTTCTTGCAGAGATACGTTTCTATCTCGCGGCAGTAGTCGACTGATTCCGTTCCCACACGATTCTCAGGCCGTGAAGCGTCAGATCGGGGTCGACCCGCTCGATGAGCGGCGTTTCCGGCGCGATGACCGTCGCGAGCCCGCCGGTCGCGATGCACAGGGCGCGGCCGCCGAGTTCGTCGCCCATGCGCCGCACGAGCCCTTCGACCATCCCGACGTAGCCCCAGAACAGTCCCGACTGCATCGCGCCGACCGTCGTCTGTCCGACGATGCGCGCGGGCTTGACGACGTCGATCCGCGGCAGCCGCGCGGCGCGCTGAAACAGCGCGTCGGCCGAAATCTGCACGCCCGGACAGATCGCGCCGCCCAGATACTCCCCCTTCGCCGTCACCGCATCGAACGTCGTCGCCGTCCCGAAGTCGACGACGACGAGCGGGCGGTTCGTGCCGCGCCCGAACTTCTCGTACGCGGCGACGCTGTTGACGATGCGATCGGCGCCGACTTCCCACGGGTTCTCGTACAGGATCGGCATGCCGGAGTTGAGCGCGGGATCGACCGTCAGCACCTTCACGCCGAAGTAGCGCTCGGCCATGGCAACGATCGTCGCGGTCAACGGAGGGACGACGGAACCGAGAATGATGCCGCGCACCTGCACCCGCTCGATGCGGCTGCGCGAGAACAGGCCGTCGACGAGCAGCCCGAGTTCGTCGGACGTGCGCTCGCGCAGCGTCTGCAGGCGCCAGCTCTCGACGAGCGCGTCGCCGTCGAACACGCCGAGGACGATGTTCGTGTTGCCGACGTCGATGGCTAGGAGCATGTCGCTATGTCCACACGATCTCGCCCGCGACGACGCGTTCGACGCGATCGCCGATGCGGAGCCGCAGTGCGCCGTCCGCATCGATGCCGTCGGTGACGCCGTCGACCGGGCCCGTCCCGCTCATCCACGTCACGCGCGCGCCGATCGCGTTCGGCGCGCGGGCGCGCCATGCGTCGAGAATAACATCGAATCTCCCCGTCAGCAGGTCGTCGTACCGGCGCGCGATCGCCGCCAGCGACGCCTGCAGCACGCGCTCGCGATCGACGGCGCCGCCGGTTTCGGTCTCGAGCGACGTCGCGCGATCGGCGACGTCGGGCGGATACGCCGCGCGGGCGACGTTCACGCCGAAACCGAGGACGACGCGCTCGACGGGGCCGCCGGCGGTCGCCGCCTCGGCGAGGATGCCGCCGAGTTTCTTGCCGCCCGCGTACAGATCGTTGGGCCACTTCAGATCGACGCGCAGCGTCGCCGCCTCGTCGATCGCGTCGGCTATCGCCACGCCCGCCGCGAGCGTCAGCAGCAACGTCGCACGCCGCGGCTCGGTGGCGCGCGCGGGCGCGAGCACGACCGACACGTACAGGCCGCTGCCCGGCGGCGAGAACCACGTGCGGCCGCGCCGACCGCGTCCGGCGGTCTGACGTTCCGCCAGGACAACCGCGCCTTCGGGCAGCGCGGCGGCGACGTCATTGGTGGACGCGACGGTGTCGAGGCGCGTGATGCGATCAAACACGCGCGATCTCGAAGCTGATGTCGACGGCGGGCGCGGAGTGCGTCAGCGCGCCGACCGACACGAAGTCGGCGCCCGTCGCCGCCAGTTCGGGAGTGCGATCGAGTGTGACGCCGCCGGAGATCTCGATCTTCGCGCGTCCCTTCGCGCGGCCGACCGCGGCGCAGATGTCGGCGGTCGTCATGTTGTCGACGAGGATCGTCCCGGCGCCGGCCGCGAGCGCCTCGTCGACCTCGGCGAGCGTGCGCGCTTCGATCTCGATCGGCAGGTCCGGTCGTGCGCGCCGCATCCGCTCGACGGCGGGACGCACGCCGCCCGCGAGGTCGATGTGGTTGTCCTTGATCAGCACGGCGTCGTAGAGTCCCACGCGGTGATTCGTGCCGCCACCGACACGCACCGCGTACTTCTCGAGCACGCGCAACAACGGCGTCGTCTTCCGCGTGTCGAGGATCGTGATGCGGCCGGCGGCGGCGTCCACGAAGCGCCGCGTGATCGTGGCGATGCCCGAGAGGCGCTGCAGGAAGTTCAGCGCCGTCCGCTCGCCGACGAGCAGCGCGCGCGCCGAACCGGTGACGCTCGCGATGGCGTCGCCGGCGCGGCCGCGCGATCCGTCCGGCAGCGCGATGGACGCGCGCACCGCCGGATCGAGCTGCCGGAACGCCTCCAGCGCGACGCCGAGGCCGCAGACGACACAGTCCGCTTTCGCGAGGAAGACGCCTCGCGCGGCGAGCGACGCGTCGACGGTCGCGTTGGTCGTGATGTCGCCGGCGCCCACGTCTTCCTCGAGCGCCTCGCGGACGATGTCCTGATACGCCGACGGATCCAGCCGCATGTTTACGTCGTCGTCTCGTATCCTTCCACGAGGATCCGCGTCGGCTCGCCGACCGCGACGGCGAACGTTTTCACGCGCAGCGCGGCTTTGAGGTCCTGCTCGACGACCGGCATCAGGCCGACGTTCGTGTCGTGCGCGGTAATCGCGACGCGGGCGATCGGCACCTTCAGCGGCTGCTTCGCCTCGGAGCGCTGCTTGCGCACCTCGAACAGGACGTCGGTCGCCCACTGGTAGGCCCGCGCGTCGAGCTCGCGCACCGGCTCGGAATGATCGGCGACGAGCGCGAGCAACTCGGCGCGCGTCGGCCACGGCGCGGTGTGAATCGAGCCGTCGCGCCACCACGACCACACCTCTTCGGTGACGAACGGCAGGAACGGCGCAAACAGGCGCAAGAGCGTCGACAGCGCCGCGACGAGCGCGGCGTTGGCGGAGCCGGCGGCGTCGCCGCCCTGCTCGCCGTAGCGGCGTCCTTTCACGAGCTCGAGATAATCGTCGCAGAAGCGCCAGAAGAACGACTCGGTCCGCTGCAGCGCGCGCGCGTAATCGTAGTCCTCGAACGCCGCCGTCGCTTCGTCCACGAGCGCGGCGAGCGCGCGGATCATCGCGCGATCGACCGGATAGTGAATCGCCCCCTGCGGCTCGGCGTTCCCGAGCGCGAACTTCGACGCGTTCAGGATTTTGATCGCCAGCCGCCGGCCGACGCGCATCTGATTCGTGTCGAACGCCGTGTCGGCGCCGGGCCGTCCGCTCGCCGCCCAGTAGCGCACGCCGTCGGAGCCGTGCTCCTCGAGCAGCGCGAGCGGCGTGACGACGTTGCCCTTCGACTTCGACATCTTCTTGCGGTCGGGATCGAGAATCCAGCCGGAGAGCGCCGCGTTCGCCCACGGCAGCGCGTCGAACTCGAGATGCGAGCGCAGCACCGTGTCGAACAGCCACGTGCGGATGATGTCGTGCGCCTGCGGACGCAGGTCCATCGGAAACGTCCGCGCGAACAGATCCGGATCGTCGGGCCAGCCGCAGACGATTTGCGGCGTCAGCGACGAGGTGGCCCACGTGTCCATGACGTCGGGATCGCCGACGAAGCCGCCGACCTGGCCGCGCTGGTCGGCGCGATAGCCGTCGGGCACGTCCGACGAGGGATCGATCGGCAGTCGATCTTCGCTCGGGACGATCGGGCGGTCGTGCTGCACCCGGCCGAGATCGTCGATCGGATACCAGACCGGGAACGGGACGCCGAAGAATCGCTGGCGGCTGATGCACCAGTCGCCGTTCAGGCCGTTGGTCCAGTTCTCGTACCTCGCCTGCATATACGACGGATGCCAGCGCAGCGCTTCGCCGCGGCGCAGGAGCGCCTCGCGGAAGTCGAGCGTCTTGATGAACCACTGCCGGCTCGTGACGATCTCGAGCGGCCGATCGCCCTTCTCGAAGAACTTCACCGCGTGCGTGATCGGACGCGGCTCGCCGACGAGCGCTCCGCTCGCGCGGAGCTGCTCGACGATCTTCGCGCGCGCCTTCGACGCCGACAGGCCCGCGAGCTCGTCGTAGTGCCGCTGGGCGCGGTCCGGGTCGATCGACTCCCACGGCGGCTCGCCCCACGTCGTGCGCCGCAGCGTGCCGTCCGGCTGCACGACGGCGCGCACCGGCAGCGACAGCTCGCGCCACCAGGTGACGTCGGTGATGTCGCCGAAGGTACAGATCATCGCGATGCCGCTGCCTTTGGCCGGGTCCGCGAGTGCGTGCGCCTTGACGGGGACGCGCACGCCGAAGAGCGGCGTCTCCACGAGCCGTCCGAACAGCGGCTTGTACCGTTCGTCGTCGGGGTGCGCGACGAGCGCGACGCAGGCGGGGATCAGCTCCGGCCGTGTCGTGTCGATCTCGACGTGCGGCTTGCCGAACGCCGCCGCGTCGTCGCCCGCGGGAATGCGGAAGGCGATGCGGTGATACGCCCCCGGCATCTCGCGGTCCTCGAGCTCGGCCTGGGCGACGGCGGTCTTGAAGTCGACGTCCCACAGCGTCGGCGCTTCGACCTGATAGGCAAGGCCGCGCTGCAGCAGGTGAAGGAACGCGATCTGCGAGATGCGCTGCGACTTCTTGCCGATCGTCGCGTAGGTCATCGACCAGTCGACCGACAGGCCGAGAAACTTCCAGAGCTGCTCGAACGCCTTCTCGTCTTCGATGGTGCGCGTCGCGCACAGCTCGACGAAATTCGGACGCGAGATCGCGATCGGATGTTTGGGCGGTTCGGACGGCGGCGCGAACGCCGGATCGTACGGAATCGACGGGTCGCAGCGCACGCCGTAGTAGTTCTGCACGCGCCGCTCGGTCGGCAGGCCGTTGTCGTCCCATCCCATCGGATAGAAGACGGCCTTGCCGCGCATCCGGTGGAAGCGCGCGACGAGGTCGGTATGCGTGAACGAGAAGACGTGACCGACGTGGAGCGATCCGCTGACGGTCGGCGGCGGCGTATCGATCGAGTAGACGTCCGCGCGCGGACGCGTCCGGTCGAAACGGTACACGCCCGACGCTTCCCAGATCGGCGCCCACTTGGATTCGAGCCCTTCGAGCGCGGGCTTCTCGGGCAGCCGCAGCCGCGTCGGATCAAACATCCGACGATTCTATTTGATTGCGGCCTTGATGCGCTCGATCTCCTCGCGAATGAGCCGCTCGGCGAGCTGCGACACGAGCTCGGGCATCGTCTTGCGGATCGCTTCCTCGACGCGCGGACCGATCTCGTCGAGCACGCGCCGCGTCACCTGATCCGCGATCGCGTCGGCGGAGGGCGCCGGCGCGGCGCTCGCCGCCGCCGTCGTCGCGGGCCACGCGACGTTGGTCGGCGTCTCGCCTTGTTCCGCGGCGAGCAGCGCCGCGAACGCATCGGCAAGCGGCGGCAACGGGACCGGCTTGTCGGGCAGCGCGAACGCAGCGGCCGGAGCCGCGGCGACGACCGGTGCCTGCGTGTCGTGCGCCTCGGGCGTCTGGTGGATGTCGTGCGTCTCGGGCGTCTGGTAGATGTCGTGCGTCTCGGGCGTCTGGTGGATGTCGTGCGTCTCGGGCGTCTGGTGGATGTCGTGCGTCTCGGGCGTCTGGTGGATGTCGTGCGT
>Ga0070741_10004725_pt1 | contig 31505 bp, 35 predicted proteins | sample Coa_R1_4_FD_66440 | JGI IMG/M metagenome (GOLD analysis project Ga0070741, IMG submission 66440) | Surface soil microbial communities from Centralia Pennsylvania, which are recovering from an underground coalmine fire - Coalmine... | ecosystem: Environmental > Terrestrial > Soil > Unclassified ... | reverse complement strand
TTGACGGCGGCAGCGTTGACTTCGGTCAGCCTGGCGAGCAGGTCGTTGATGTCGCCGACCGAAGTCGCCATCGCCTTGTCGGCATCGGTGCGGATCGTGGTGACGGTGGCGGTGGCGTTGTTGAGCGCGGCGGCGGTGGCCTGGGCCGCGGTCACGGTCGCCTGGGCAAGGCTGCGGCTGGACGGGGCATTGGCCTGCGCGGTCAGCGCCTGCGACAGTGCGCCGATGCGGGCGGCCGGCGAGGTGAGCGAATCGGTGTCGCCGACCGTGTCGTGCAGGCGCTCCAGCCCGTCGAGGACCGCCTGGCTGGCAGTCCCGGTCGAGCGAAAGCCGAGGACGCGCGCGAAAATGCCGGCATCGGTCGAGCGCGCGATGGTGATGACGCGGGCGCCGCCATCGGGCGTCGTGGTCGAGTCGGCGCTCTTGCGCGTATAGGCGGGATCGTCGGCACCGCCGATATTGCGGCTGGAGACGGAGAGCTGCCGGGCGGTCGCCAGCAGCGAGGCGCGCGCCGTGTTGAGGGCGACGGAAAGGCTCATCGCCGGTCAGCCGAAACAGCTAGCGCTTCAGGTTCATCAGCACGTCGAGCAGCTCCGAGCTGGTCTGCACGACCTTGGAATTGGCGGTGTAGTCGCGCTGCGCGACGATCATGTCGGTCAGCTCGGAGGCCATGTCGACGTTGGACTGTTCGAGCGAGCCGGAGATGAGCGTGCCGCGGCCGCCTTCGGCCGGAAAGCCGATCTGCAGGTCGCCGGACTCGGTGGTGATGGCGAAGGCGTCGCCCGCGATCGGCTTCAGGTTGTCGGGGCTGGCGACCGAGGCGAAGGGAATGCGGTAGGCGGCGACCCGGGAGCCGTTCTCGAAGGCGGCATAGACCGTGCCGTCCTTGTCGATCTCGATGCCGGAAATGGCGCTCGGCGCGTTGCCGTTGATCTGGACGTTCAGGGGCGTGTAGGCGGTGGCGAGCTGAGTGGTGCCGCTGAAGTCCAGCGCCAGCGTGGCGCCGTTCGGGACGGGCACGTCGACCGTCCCGGTTCCGGTCAGCTTGCCGTCGCTATCGAAGGTGAGCGTCTGCGACACGAGCTTTCCGCCGGCGCCGTAGGGGAAGCCGCCGGTAGGGGCCTCGAGCGCCTGGTCGAAGACAGCCACTTCCCAGTTGATCGGCGAGTCGTCGGTCTTGGTGAGATAGACGTCGAGCGTCTTGGCGTTGCCGATATTGTCGTAGGCGATGATCGACGACTTCACCGTGTAGGTCGACGTGGCGAGGTTGTCGTCAGGCGTGTCGCCGGTATTGACCGGCTCGGCGGCGGGCAGGTTGACGCTGAAGACGCCGGCGGTGGACGGCTTCGCCTGCAGGTTCTTGTCTGTCATGTTGATCGGCGACAGGCCGCCGACGCCGTTGAGGACGGCGTCCGGGTTGCCGTTGTCGAGGGCATAGCCCATCAGCGTGTAGCCGCCGGTGTTGATGAGATTGCCGGTCGAGGCGTCGGTGATGAAAGAGCCGGCCCGCGTCAGGTAGGGCGAGCCGCTCGAGTCCGAAACGATGAGGAAGCCGTTGCCCTGGATGGCAACGTCGGTGGTCGAGGTCGTGTAGGTGAGCGACCCCTGCTTGCTGATCGCGTGGCGGACCTGGGTCGAGACGGCGCCGGGATTGTAGGCGTTGTCGCTGGAATCGAGGAGGAGGGCCGAGAACTGGGTCGAGCCGGCCTTGTAGCCGATGGTGCCGGTATTCGCGATGTTGTCGGCGATCGTGCCGAGCTTGGTCGACTGCGCGTTCATGCCGGACACGCCGGTGCGCAAAACGCCGTAGAGGCTCATCCCTCGTCTCCCGAAGTGGGACCGATTCCCAGTCTGGTCTGGTAGCCGAAGTGGCTTGCGCGAGGCTGGCTAGCCGCGAAGCACCTGGGCGAGCTCCGCGAAGGCGTCGGCGCTCGGCCGGACGCCCGGGTGCTGGCGAAGGGCGTTGTAGATGCGCGGCACGACCGCGACCGCCTGATCGAGTTCGGCGTCGGCGCCGGCCTGGTAGCCGCCCATCAGGCGGAGGTCGCGGGTATCCTCGAAGCGGGCGATCATCGTCTTCAGCGAGCGCACCACCTCGCGCTGTTCCGGCGTCCAGACAAGGTCGGCAAGGCGCGAGATCGAGCCGAGCACGTTGACGGCGGGATAGCGGCCCTGGTCGGCGATGCTGCGGTCGAGGACGATGTGGCCGTCGAGCGTGCCGCGGATCGCGTCGGCGACCGGATCGTTGTGGTCGTCGCCATCGACGAGGACCGCGAAAATGCCGGTAATCGAGCCGGCGCCGTTGGGGCCGGGGCCGGCGCGTTCGAGGATCTTGGGCAGGTCGCTGAAGACGCTCGGCGCATAGCCGCGGGCGACCGCCGGCTCGCCGGCGGCGAGCGCCACGTCGCGGACGGAATGGGCGTAACGGGTGACTGAGTCGACGATGAGGAGCACCGACTCGCCGGAATCCCGGAAATATTCCGCGATCGACATTGCCGAAAAGAGCGCGAGCCGCCGGAGCATCGGGCTCTCGTCGCCGGTGGCGACAACGGCGATCGCCTTCATGCGGTTCTCGGCGAGCGGTCCTTCGAGAAACTCGCGGACCTCGCGGCCGCGCTCGCCGACGAGGGCGACGACGACCGTGTCGAAGCCGGTCGAGCGCGCGATCATCGAGAGGAGCGTCGACTTGCCGACGCCGGAGCCTGAAAAGATGCCGATGCGCTGGCCGACGCAGAAGGGGGTGAAGAGGTCAACGACGCGGACCCCCGTCCGCAGCGGCCTCACCACGCGCTGGCGGGTCATCGCCGGGGGCGGGGCGGCGTCGAGCGCGACCGGCCGGTTGCCGCGGGCGAGCCCGCCGAGACCGTCGATCGGCTCGCCGAGGGCGTTGATGACCCGCCCTTTCCACGAGGGAGCCGGGCGAAGCTGCATCGGGCCGTGGAGGTGAGCGGCCATGCCGATGCCGACCGGGAACCGGGTGTCGAAGGGCTTCACCGTCGCCCCGGCTTCATCGACCCTAACCACCTCGCCGAGGGTGTTCTGGCCGCGGGTCCGGAGACTGACCCGGTCGCCGAGCTTGACCAGCGCCGAGAGGCCGCTCACCCGGTAGGAGGTCGGCGAGACTTCGCGGACGGTCCCGCTCACCTCGACGAATTCGAGGTCGGCGAGCGAGGTCTCCACTGCGCGGGCAAGGGCTTCGAGCCGGTCCATTCAATCCGGGACCGCTAGCCGGTCGGGGAGAGCGCGCGGATCGATTCTTCCGTCTTGGTATCGCTCTGCTGGATTGCGGTCGTGGCGTTGTCGAAGGCGCGGGACGCGGCGATCAGGCGGGTCATTTCGAGGATGGGATCGACATTGGAGCCTTCGAGATAGCCCTGCCGCACGGTGTTGGCGGTGAGGTCCTCGGCGGCGTCGGCGGGAACGTTCGAGCGCACGGCGGAGTTGTCGTAATGGGTGAGCGTCGCCTTGTCCGGGATGAGGAAGACACCGACGCCGCCGATGCGCTTGCCGTTCTGGCTGATGCCGCCGTCGGGACCGATAACAACGGGACCGGCGGAGGGATCGACGCTGATCGGTCCACCGCCGGGATCGAGCAGCGAGTAGCCGCGCACCGACTTGATGGCGCCCTCGGAATCCATGTGGAACCGGCCGTCGCGCGTATAGACCATGCCGTCCGGCGTATCGAGGGCGAACCAGCCTTCGCCGCCGATGGCGAGATCGAGGGTGTTGCCGGTATAGGCGGTCGAACCGGATTTCCGGGAAATGAAGGTCTCGCCGGAGGAACTGTAGGCGACGTTGTTGCCGCCCGCCTCCGACAGGACCGTCTCGAACTTGACGCCGTCGCCGCGGAATCCGGGCGTGTTCATGTTGGCGATGTTGTTGGCGATCGTGTCCATGCGGCGCTCGAGCGCAACCTGGGCAGAAAGCGAGACATAAAGATCAGTGGTGGCCAAGGATCAGCCCCCGTGCTTCAGCTTTTGCAGTTGCAGAATGAGGTCGAGGTCGAGGGTCGGCCCCGACGAAGGATCGAAGAGCGCAAGGATCGGGTCGGCATTCGTCGTGTCCTCGGCGTCGTAACCGGCAGCGAAACGGGTGAGCAGCCGGTCGAGCTTCTCCGGGTCCTTGAGGTCTGCGAGGCTGAGGCGGGCCGAAATCGCGGCGACCTGCCTGTCGATATCGGCACTCGACATTTCCTCGGGAAGGCCGAGGGCGGTCTTCACCACCTTGGTGAGCGCGGCGTCGGCGAGGATGTCGTAGTAGGAATTGATGTCCGCGGCCTTGCGCTGAAAGTAGAGCGCGAGACGGACGCCCTGGTTGTCGTCGCCGGCGTCGGCCTCCAGCGTCTGTCGGACGTAGCGATCGACGACGCCCTGGCGCGCCGCGGTCTTGTCGGTGGCGTTCTCGCCGTCGCGGACGAAGTTGAAGGTGGCAGCGAGCTCGCGGAAGCGGTCGTCGCCGATGCGGTTGCCGAGGCTCTTCGGATCGTCGAGGCCGCCCTCGAGGATCTTGCGGACGAGACCCTTCGCCTGGGTCATGTCTTCGAGGCCGAAGGCCTTCATGGCGTAGTTGAAGACGCGCGTGTTCCTGATGAAGTCGCCGATGCTTCTGATCTCGTCGATGTGGTCGAGGTAGTAGCGGCTCTCGACCGCGACCGAAGGCTTCGCTGCTGTCGTGGCGAGCGAGCGGTCGAGATTGGCGGCGATCAGGCGGTATTCGGCAGAGGTGCTGACCATCGCTCCAGCCTAGCCGGGCAGGCTTGCCGCAACCTGCCTTCGGCGAGCGCAGCTTCGCGCAAGCTTTCCGCGCCACCGTCGGCACGACCGGAATAGCGTTGCGGGACCTTCACGCCTTGAATCTGTTCATCGGCCTTTTCATCGGCGCAGGCTCGCTGATCGGCGGCTTTCTCGCGGAGGGCGGCCGCCTCGGCGTGCTCATGCAGCCGTTCGAGTTCCTGATCATCGGCGGGATCGCCTTCGGCGTCTTCGTGATGGGCAACCCGCTCTCGGCGCTGAAGGACGCGATCAGCGGCGTCATCGAGGCGATCACCGGACGGGTGCCGAAGCGGAAGGATTTCCTGGCGCTGCTCAGCCTTCTCTTCGCGCTGATGCGCGACCTCAGGACGCGGCCAAAGGCGGAGGTCGAGGCGCATGTCGACGACCCGGAGAACTCGCCGCTCTTCACGCATTTCCCGGGGCTGCTCAAGGACAAGGAGCTGACCCATTTCGTCTGCGACTACGTCCGCCTGATCATCATCGGCAATGCCCGTTCGCACGAGATCGAGGCGCTGATGGAGCAGGAGATCACGACGCTGCGGAAGGCAAAGACGAAGGTCTGCTCGTCGCTGTCGACGATCTCGGAAGCGCTGCCGGCGCTCGGCATCTGCGCGGCGGTGCTCGGCATCGTCAAGGCGATGGGGGCGCTCAGCGAATCGCCGGAAATCCTCGGCGAATATATCGGCGCGGCGCTGATCGGCACGCTCACCGGCATCTTCTGGTCCTATGCCGTGGTCTCGCCGCTCGCCCAGCTCATCAAGTCGACGCGCGAGAAACAGGTGCAGCCGTACTTCATCGTCAAGCAAAGCCTCATCGCCTTCATGAACGGAGCCCTGCCGCAGATCGCGCTCGAGCACGGCCGCAAGGCGATCTCGGCGAGCGAGCGGCCGACGATCGACGAGGTCGAGAGCGACGCGATCTCGAATACGCCGAAGGCGGGCGCGGTGCCGCAGAAGCAGGCGGCATAGGCGATGAACGTGCACAATCCCAATCCGGGCACGGCGACGCCGGTCGACCTCCGCGAGCTGCTCGCCGGCGGCGGCAACCTCGCCGTCGACCAGCTGCCGATGCTGCCGGTGATCTTCGACCGGGTGAGTTCGCAACTCGCCGACCGGCTGCGGCACCTCGCCTGGACGCCGCCGCACGTCACGCTCAACCAGGTCGACAGCCAGCGCGTCGGCGACGTGCTCGACCGCTATGAGATGAACGCGATCGCCGCGATCTTCCACGTGTCGGGGTGGGACAGCCGGGTCGTCATCGGCTTCGACCGCGACTTCATTTTCACGATGGTCGAACTGCTCTTCGGCGGCGACGGATCCGAGGCGCCGACCGAAGACCAGCGCGTCTTCTCCTCGATCGAGGTGCAGATCGCGCAGATGCTGTTCGAGCAGGTCGGGCAGTCGCTGCAGGCCGCCTTCCAACCGCTCACCAACGTCCGGTTCCGCATCGAGCGGACCGAGACGCGCATGGATTTCGCCAGCGCCGGCCGGCGCAACATGCCGGCGGTCGCCGCGCATTTCCTGCTGCAGGCGCTCAACCGCGGCGGCGAGATGTTCGTGCTGGTGCCGCAGGCGGCGCTCCTGCCGATGCGCCAGGCGCTGTCGAGGATCGTTCCCAACGATACGCCGACGCCCGATCCCGGCTGGGCGAAGAAGATCAAGGACGAGGTGCAGCGGACCGAAGTCAGCATCCGCGCCGTGCTCGAGACCGGCGAGTTCACGCTCGGCGACATTGCCGGGCTGCGGGTCGGCCAGATCCTCGAACTGCCGGCAACGACGCGGAGCCGCGTCAAGGTCGAGAGCAGCGAGCAGCCGCTGTTCTGGGCCTATTTCGGACAGAACGAAGGATTCCACACGCTCTGCATCGACGAAGCGGTCGATCCGGAACGCGAGTTCATCAACGACATGCTGTCGCGCTAGCGGCGCATCGAGAAGGAAGAGAGAACCATGGCCAGCGCATCCGGGACGGCAGAGCCCGAAACCATCGACGCAGAGCCGGTGCGGCACGGCGCCGGCGAGGGGAACGACAAGGGGCCGAACCTCGACACGATCCTCCGCATCCCGGTGGTGCTCCAGGTCGTGCTCGGCTCCGCGACGATGCCGGTGGCGACGCTGATGAAACTCGGGCGCGGCGCCATCGTGCCGCTCGACCACAAGATCGGGGAGCCGGTCGACGTGGTGGTGAACGGCCGGGTGATCGCGCGCGGCGAGGTCGTCGTGGTCGACGAGGACACGTCGCGCTTCGGCGTGACGCTGACCGAGGTCGCAGGCCTGCCCCCGGCGAGCGCCGTCTAGGCAGACCATGGCCGCCGCTGCCGCCTCGAACGCCCCGCCCGCGTCCTCCGGCCCCCTGCAGGGCGCCGACCGCGTCGCCGCGATCCTGCTCGCGATGGGCAAGTCGGTCGCGGGCAAACTGATGAAGCATTTCAACCCGGACGAAATCCGGGCGATCACACGTTCGGTCGCCGACCTGCCGCCGGTCCCCGCGCAGCAGTTGCGCGGGCTGATCGAGGACTTCGCCATCCAGTTCGCCACCGGCGCCAACCTCGTCGGCAACGCGACCGAGGTGCAGCGTCTGCTCGCCGGCGTGCTGCCGCAGGAGCAGATCGACGAGATCATGGGCGACATCATGGGGAACGCGGACCGGTCGATCTGGGACCGCATCTCCCAGGTGAACGAGACGACGCTCGGGGCCTATATCGGCAAGGAGCACCCCCAGGTCGCGGCGCTGATCCTCTCCAAGGTCAATTCGGGCACGGCCGCCAAGGTGATCGGTCACCTGCCGCCGGAGCGGCGCGACAGCATCTTCCGGCGCATGCTGACGCTGAAGCCGATCGTCGACGAGACGCTGCGCATGATCGAGCGGACGCTGCACCAGGAGTTCACGATGAGCTTCGCGGAGAAGAGCGACGGCGACCCGCAGTCGCGGATCGCGGAGATCATCAACAAGCTCGACCGCGAGCAGATGGAGCAGGTCCTGCAGAGTCTCGCCGCCAGCCGGCCGAAGGCCGCCGAGGCGCTGAAGAGCAAGATGTTCACCTTCGAGGATGTCGGCAAGCTCTCGCCGAAGGCGCGGACGACGCTGTTCGGGAAGGTGCCGGGCGACCGCGTCATGCTGGCGCTGAAGGGCGCGACGCCGGAACTAAAGGAAATCGTGCTGCAATCGCTTTCCTCGCGCGTCCGCAAGATGATCGAGCAGGAACTGAACAGCGGCCAGCCGGTGGCGCTCCGCGAAGTGACCGCGGCGCGGCGCACGATCACCGACATGGCGCTCGAAATGGCCGGGCGCGGCGAGATCGACATGGCGCCGGAAGAAGAAGACGCCATGGTGAGCTAGCCCGGCAATGGCCGAAGTCGACCAGGACAGCAAGACCGAGGAGCCGAGCGAGAAGAAGATCGCCGACGCGCTCGAGAAGGGGAACGTTCCGCGCTCGCGCGAAATGTCGATCCTCGCCTCGCTGATGGGGATTCTCCTGGTCCTCGCGTTCCTGCTCGGCCCGGGCGCCGCCAGCCTGTCCGGCACCCTCCTCCTTCTGGTCGACCACCCGGCGGCGTTCGCCATCGCCGACGGCAACGATGCGACCACGCTCCTCGGCGCGCTCGGGATGGAGGTCGGCAAGTTCCTCCTGCCGATGATCGTGATCCTTGCCGTTGCCGGGATAGCCGCGGCCTTCTTCCAGCACGCGCCGAAACTGGCGCTGGAACAGATCCGGCCGAAATGGTCGCGGGTCTCGCCCGGCGCCGGCTGGAAGCGGATTTTCGGCGTCGCGGGACAGGTCGAGTTCCTGAAGGCGGTGGGCAAATTCCTCGCCGTCGGCATCGTCGTCATGGTGATGCTGGGCAGCGACCGCGACCAACTGCTCGACGCGATCTACAGCGACCCGTCGCGCATTCCCGGGCTGGTGCTGGCGCTCTCGGTGAAGGTGGTCGCGGTGGTCGGCGTCGCGATTCTCCTCCTCGTCGCCGGCGACGTGGTCTGGTCACGGCTGCGCTGGCGCCAGCAGCTGCGCATGACGCGGCAGGAAGTGAAGGACGAACTGAAGCAGGCCGAGGGCGACCCGCTCGTCAAGGCGCGGCTCCGCTCGCTGTCCCGCGACCGTGCCCGCCGCCGTATGATCGCCGAGGTGCCGAAGGCGACGCTCATCGTCGCCAACCCGACCCACTTCGCGGTGGCGCTCCGCTACATCCGCGGCAAGGACAGCGCGCCGCAGGTCGTCGCCAAGGGCGCCGACCTGATTGCGCTCCGCATCCGCGAGGTGGCGGAAGCGCACGGCATCCCGGTCTTCGAAGACAAGCCGCTCGCCCGCGCGCTCTACGATGCGGTCGAGGTCAACCAGTGGATCCCGCCGGAATTCTACAAGGCGGTCGCCCGCCTCCTCTATGTCCTCTATTCGCGGAAGACGGCCCATGCTCGCGCCTGAACCCATGAACTACATTGCCAAGGACCGCGCCAATGCCGGCGAACTGCTGCTCTACGAGCGCATCCTTGCGGACGGACTGCGCGACTTCATCGGGGAACTGGCCACGGTCAACGGCGGCACCATCGTCAACTTCATCTGCAATACGCAGCACGCCAATCTCGACGACATCATCGGTTCGTCGACCGAGCTGATGATCAAGCCGGGGCGGCTCACCTATGCAAACCACGCCGCGGTCGAGTTCGACTGGGGCAAGGTTCCCTCGGTGACGCTGGCGATGGAGCTGAAGGACGAGCGCGTCACCACCTCGTTCCACATGGTCTTCGGTCAGGACTTCGTCGGCGTCGACATCCGCGGCATCCTCTTCGAGACGACCGCGGACGGGCGCGAGGAGCGGCTGCGGGTGTTCCGCGATGCGGTCGCCGACGCCCGCCTCGACGCCCGCCCGGGATGACTCCGCCAGCCTCGTGCAAGATTCGCCGGCTAGCGTCACGGCGAGAAAAACTGCGGAGGCATGCGTGGGGCCGGTCAATCTCTTCGACCTGGTATCGCGGCACGTGAGCTGGGCGACGTTCCGCCAGACCGTGCTGACGTCGAACATCGCCAATGCCAATACGCCCGGCTACGAAGCCCAGGACGTGAAGCCGTTCGCCGACGTGCTGCAGGACGCGGGGATGGCGATGGCGGAGACCTCGCCCGGCCACATGGCCCCGGTCGACGGCGGCGGATCGACGCTCGAAACCGCCGACAGCGGCGGCTACGAGACCACCATCTCGGGCAATTCGGTCAGCGTCGAACAGGAACTGATGAAGGCCGACGACGTCAACCGGTCGCTGTCGCTCGACCTCACCATCGAACGCGCCTTCCACCGCATGATCCTGAACAGCGTGAGGACCGGAACGTGATCGATCCGCTGCGCGCCGCAACGGCCATCGCCGGATCGGGCCTCGAGGCCCAGACCGTGCGTCTCCGGGTGGTGGCCGAGAACATGGCCAATGCCAATTCGACCGGGAAGACGCCGGGCGCCGATCCCTACCAGCGCAAGATGGTCGTCTTCGAGAGCGAGTTCGACAAGGCGCTCGGCGCCGCCGAGGTCCAGGTCAAGGGGACCGCGCTCGATGACACGCCGTTCGAGGTGGAGACCGACCCGGGCAACCCGGCGGCCGATGCCAACGGCAACGTCAAGATGCCGAACGTCAACGTCCTCCTCGAAATGGCCGACATGCGGGACGCCAGCCGCAGCTACGAGGCGAACCTGCAGATGGTCAAACAGGCGAGGAGCCTCACTACCATGATGATCGACCTCCTGAGGAACACCTGATGCTGGTCACCGGAATCGGCGGATTGAACTCCATCACGCGGGTGGTGACGCCGGGCTCGTCCGCCGCGCCGACGGCGCCCGCCGCGGGCGACTTCGGAAAGGTCCTCGCCGATGTCGCGGGAAGCGCAATGGACGCGCTCAAGGCCGGCGAGTCGACCGCGATCGCCGGCGTTCAGGGCAAGGCCTCGACGCAGCAGGTGGTCGAGTCGGTGATGACCGCCGAACAGGCCCTGCAGACCGCCATCGCGGTCCGCGACAAGCTGATCTCCGCCTACCAGGAAATCAGCCGGATGCCGATCTAAGAGGAGCAGAGTTCGATGCGTGCGCTTGCCATCGCAGCGACCGGCATGTCTGCCCAGCAGACCAATGTCGAGGTCATTGCCAACAACATCGCCAACATCAACACGACGGCGTTCAAGCAGGCGCGCGCCGAATTCACCGACCTCATCTACCAGACCGAGCGCGCCCCGGGCGTGCCGTCGACAGGCGGCGAGGGGATCGTGCCGGAAGGGGCGCAGCTCGGCCTCGGCGTGCGCAACGTCGGCATCCGCAACCTGCATATTCAGGGGCCGCTGACCCAGACGTCCAATCCGCTCGATGTCGCGATCAACGGGCGCGGCTGGTTCCAGGTCACCGGCCCCGGCGGCGAGACGGTCTATACGCGCGCCGGCGCCTTCAACAAGAACGGCAGCGGGCAACTGGTCACCGCCGACGGCTACTCGGTCCAGCCGGCGATGAGCATTCCCGCCGACGCGACCGAGGTGATCATCAACGAGTCGGGCGAGGTCTATGCGCGGGTCGCCAGCGCCGCGGCGCCGCAGCTCCTCGGCCAGCTGACCCTGGTCGACTTCGCCAACGATTCCGGCCTGCAGGCGCTCGGCGGCAGCCTCTACCGCGAGACCGCCGCATCGGGACAGCCGATCGCCGGCGTCGCCGGCGATCCCGGCTTCGGGTCGATCCACCAGGGCTACCTCGAAGGCTCCAACGTCGATCCGGTCAAGGAAATAACCGAGCTGATCGCGGCGCAGCGGGCCTACGAGATGAACTCGAAGGTGATCCAGGCGGTGGACGAGATGGCCTCGGCCGTCTCCAAGGGCATTCGCTAGGGCGGCCATGCGGATCTCGCGGCCGATCCTGGCGCTCCTCGGGCTGCTTCTCGCCGCGCCGGCCGTGCGCGCCGGCGACGACACCGAGGCGCTGCCGATCGCGGCGGTGACCATCTACCCCGGGCAGACCATCGCCGACGCAATGCTGGTCGACCGCGACTTTCCGGCCGGCACCGCCGACCGCTACCCGATCTTCGGCAGTCGCGAAGGCCTGGTCGGCAAGGTGGCGAAGCGGACGCTCCCTGCCGGGAAGCTGATCGCGCTCAACGCGGTGAGCACGCCGGCCCTGGTCGAGCGCGGCACCATCGTGCAGGCAGTCTTCAGGACGCCGGAACTGACCATCGCCACCGCGGCGCTCGCGCTCGAGGCCGGTGCGCTCGACCAGGCGATCCAGGTCCGCAACATCGACACCGGCAAGGTGATCGTCGGCGTCGTCCAGGCGGACGGTACTGTCCGCGTCGGCGGCGGATCATGAAGCGGCTGCTGCTTGCCGCCGCGGCGACGGCGTTCCTCACCGGCGACGCCGCGGCGCTCACCCGCATCAAGGACATAACCAGCGTCGTCGGCGTGCGCGACAACCAGCTGATCGGCTACGGGCTGGTGATCGGGCTCAACGGCTCCGGCGATTCGATGCGGAACTCGCCGTTCACCGAGCAGTCGCTGCAGGCGATGCTCGACCGCATGGGCGTCAACGTCACCGGCGTCGGGCTCCGCGTGCGCAATGTAGCGAGCGTCATGGTGACGGCGAACCTGCCGCCTTTCGCGACGGTCGGTTCGCGCATCGATATCGACATTTCCTCGGTCGGCGACGCGATCTCGCTGAAGGGCGGGACGCTCCTGATGACACCGCTCGCCGGCGGCGACGGTGAGGTCTATGCGATGGCGCAAGGGCCGGTCGCGGTTTCGGGCTTTGCCGCCGAAGGTGCGGCGGCCTCGGTCAGCGAAGGCGTGCCGACCTCGGGCCATATTTCCAATGGCGCCCTGGTCGAGAAGGCGGTGCCGGGCGCGCTCAACGATCTCGGGCCGATGGTACTCCAGCTCTACAACCCCGACTTCGCCACGGCGACCGAAGTCGCCGACGCGATCAACGATTTCACCCAGCTGCAATACGGCAAACGCCTCGCGCACGAACGCGACAAGGGCACGGTGGTCATCGACCGCCCGGCTTCGGTCAGTCCGACGCGCTACCTGGCGCAGATCGGCGAACTGCTGGTCGCGCCCGACACCGCCGCGCGGGTCGTGGTCAACGAGCGCACCGGCACGGTGGTGATCGGCCAGGACGTCCAGATTTCCAGCGTCGCCATCGCCCACGGCAACCTGACGGTGCGGATTACGGAGAAGCCGGTCGCGGCCGAGCCGAAGCCGCTCAGCCTTGGCAAGACCGTGGTGCTGCCGCGCTCGACGATCACGGTGGACGAGGGGCCGGGCCATATCGCCATGGTCAACGGGGCGAGCCTCGACCTGCTGGTCGACGGCCTCAACCGGATCGGGCTGAAGCCGACCGATATCGTCGCGGTCCTTCAGGCGATCAAGGCTGCCGGCGCCCTGCATGCGGAGCTGGTCGTGCAATGAGCAACGGTTTTCGCCTGACCCTGCTTGCGGCGGTGCTCTCCCTGACAGGCACTGCTGCAGCACGGGCGGAGACGGCGGCACCGGCTGCGGCACCTGCGCCTCCGGCTGTGGCCGCCGCTCCGGCGACAGCGGCGCCCGCGTCGGCGCCGGCGACCGCCGACTCGCCCGAGGCGGCGCAGTATTGCCGCAACATCGCCAATGCGGCCTCCGATGCGCGCTATGCGCGGCAGGCGCTCGCCATCAAGGCGCTGGAGAAGGAACTCGACGACCGCATCGCCAGGCTCGAAGCGAAGCGCGCCGAATACGAGGACTGGATCAAGCGCCGGCAGGAATTCCTCGATAAGGCCGACGGCGCGGTGGTGGCGATCTACTCGCAGATGCGGCCGGACGCGGCGGCGCAACAAATCGCGATCATGGACCCGGAAGCGGCGGCGGCGATCCTCGCCAAGCTCAATCCGCGCACGGCCAGCGCAATCCTCAACGAGATGCCGGCGACAACGGCGGCGATCCTGACCAGCGTCATGGCGGGACTGCCCAAGGGGCCGGAAGGCACGCCGGGATGAGGCTCGCGCTTGCTGCCAGTCTCGCTGCGCTTCTGGCCCTTGCCGGCTGCAAGACCGACAGGCTCGCCTCGTCCGGCCCGCCGCCCGGCCTGTCGCCGGTCGGCTCCGGCCTCACCGTCGAGCGCACGGCGCTGCCGCGCGCGATGACGAGGACGATGCCGCGCACCTTCCACTCGCTCTATACGAGCCGGGACAGCATCTTCAACGACCTCCGCGCCCGGCGGGTCGGGGACGTGGTCACCGTGACCATCGACATCAACGACAACGCCACTTTCGACAACGAGACCGGGCGGACGCGCGAGGCTGCGGCAAGCGGCAAGGTCGCCGCGGCACTGAACGCGGGCGGCTTCGGCCTCGGTACGACTTCGGCCGACGGCGATGTGACCGGCTCGCTCGACCTGTCGTCGCATTCCAAGGGCACCGGCAAGATCGACCGATCGGAGAAGCTGCATCTCGCCATCGCCGCCGTGGTCACCGAGGTGCTGCCCGACGGCAATGTGGTGATCAGCGGTTCGCAGGAAGTGCGCGTCAACAACGAGGTGCGGGTGCTCAACGTCGCCGGCATCGTCCGGCCGCTCGACATCGGCCGCGACAACGTCGTCGCCTATGACCGGATCGCCGAGGCGCGGATCGCCTATGGCGGTCGCGGCCGGCTGAGCGCCGTCCAGTAGGAGAACCGGCATGGCCGCCAAAGCCAAGATCGAAGAACCGGAAGAGGAGGAGGAACTCGAGGAGGACGAGGAATCCGGCGAGGAAGGCGAGGAGCAGAAACCCGAAGCACCGCCCGCGAAGAAGGGAGGCTGGCTCGGTCTCCTCGCCGTGATCGGTATCGTCACCGCCGCGGCCGGAGGGCTCGGCGCCGCCCTCGGCATGCAGACGACGGCGGCGATGGAGCGCGTGATCGCCGACCGCACGAAAGCGCCGCCTGCGCCGGAACTGCCGCGCTCCGCGGTCTTCGATGCCGACATGTCGGTCCTCGAACTGGACGCGGTGGTCACCAATCTGGCGGAACCGTCGGACGTTTGGATCCGGCTCGAAACCGCCATCGTTTTCGCCAAGGACGCGATCAAGAACCCGTCGGTGACGGCGGACGAAATCCGCCAGGACATCGTCGCCTATGCGCGCACGCTGACGCTGGCACAGCTCGAAGGGCCGAGCGCGCTGAACCATCTGCGGGAGGACCTCAACGAGCGGGCCGCGGTGAGGACCGGCGGCGCGGTGAACCAGCTGATCATCCAGTCGCTGGTCGTGCAGTAGCGGCCATGGGCCTCGGAAAGCTGCCAGCGCGGGGACGACGGGCGGCCGCCCGGCTCGCGGTGGCCGCGGCCATCCTGCCGCTCACGACGAGTCTCGCCTTCCCGCAGGCCGGCCCGCTCGACGGGATACTTTCGACCGGCGACACGACGATCTCGGGGCGTATCGTCCAGCTCATCCTGCTGCTGACGGTGCTGTCCGTGGCGCCGGGGCTGCTCATCATGGTGACGAGCTTCACGCGCTTCGTCATCGCGCTGTCGTTCCTGCGCACCGGCCTTGGGCTGCAAAGCACGCCGGCCAACCTCGTCCTCATCAGCCTGTCGCTGTTCCTGACCTTCTACGTGATGGCGCCGACCTTCGACAAAGCCTGGCAGGACGGCGTACGGCCGCTGATGAACAATACGATCAGCGAGGAGGAGGCGTTCGCGCGGGTCACCGACCCGTTCCGTACCTTCATGCTGACGCAGGTGAGGCCAAAGGATCTCGCCCTCTTCAGCGACCTGTTCGCGGCGCGGGCGGCCGGCACACCGCCACCGGCTGCCGGTTCGCCGCCCGTGCCGCCACCCGCCGCCGCCCCGGCGACGCCCGGCGCGGCGATCGCTCCGGTCGACCTCCGGGTGCTCATTCCGGCCTTCATGATCTCGGAATTGCGGCGCGCCTTCGAGATCGGATTCCTCGTCGTCCTGCCATTCCTGGTCATCGACATGGTGGTGGCGACGCTGGTCATGTCGATGGGCATGATGATGATGCCGCCAAGCGTCGTGGCGCTCCCATTTAAGGTTCTGTTTTTCATATTGATCGATGGCTGGAACCTGCTGGTCGACAGCCTAGTGCGTTCATATTTTTAGGAAATTCGACGCCGGCGGCGCGGTTAACGGGAATTAACCCGGGCGGATTGACCGCCGGTAATCATCCCGAAACGAACCGGCTTCATACTCCTGGCCATTCCAATGGCAGTTTGGCTGCCAAGGGCCGGGAGCGCCAGCACCCGGTGCAGCCAATGGCATGATGCCGCTACTGCCATGCCGGTGCGAGCCCGGTATGTCCCCAACAATCCGAGCCACACGAAGGGCATGAAATGTCCAGTCTGTTGACAAACAATTCGGCAATGGTCGCGCTGCAGACGCTACGCTCGATCAATGCCAGCCTCGACCAGACCAACAACCGGGTTTCCACCGGCCTGAAGGTGAACAACGCCGCCGACAACGCGGCCTACTGGTCGATCGCCACCACGCTGAAGTCCGACAACAACGCGCTGTCGGCCGTGCAGGACTCGCTGGGCGTCGGCGCCTCGGCCGCGTCGGCCGCTTATACCGGCCTCAACACCGCCAAGGACCTCCTCGACCAGCTTAAGTCGAAGCTCACCACCGCGACCGGCGACGTCGACCGCAGCAAGGTTCAGGTCGAAATCACCAGCATCCTGTCGCAGCTCAGCTCGGTTGCCGGCCAGGCCGCCCTGCAGGGCGACAACTGGCTCTCGACCGGCAGCAGCTCGAACGTCAACCGGAGCATCGTCTCCTCGCTCTCGCGCGACAGCAACAACCAGCTGACCATCGGCACGATCGACATCGACATCACGAACATCCGTCTCTACGGCGACGGCAGCACCCAGTTCGGGACGATCGACGGCACCACCGCGGTCGACACGTTCGACGGCACGACCTCCTTCGCGACCAGCCGGACGCTCACGGACGAAGTCTTCACCTTCACCGTGAACCAGGGCACCGGCTCGCACACGGTTACCATCGACGCGAACACGGCAACTGCCGCCCTCGGCACGACCACGATCGCCAGCGCACATGACATGGCGCTGGTCATGCAGCAGGCCTTCTCGGACGCCGGCGTGAGCGGCATCAACGTCACCGCCAGCAACACCACCGTCACCTACTCGTCGGACGCGGATTTCGACTTTACCGCGGCGACCGAGGCGGCCGGCGGCACCGGCACGATCACGGCGGCGAACATGGGCCTCGGCGGCGCCACCGCCGCGGCGGCCGGCTCCTTCAGCGCCAGCGTGGCGGGCATGGACATCACGTCCTCGACCCCGTCGCAGGTCCAGGACTATCTCCGGATCGTCGACAAGGCGCTGGCGAATGTGACCAAGGCTGCCACGCAGATCGGCGCGCTGCAGACCCGCATCACCTCGCAGCAGACCTTCGTGAAGGCCCTGATGGACGCCAAGACGGCAGCTGTCGGCACCCTTGTCGACGCCAACATGGAAGAAGAATCGACCAAGCTGAAGGCGCTGCAGACCCAGCAGCAGCTCGCCGTTCAGTCGCTGTCGATCGCCAACGCGAACAGCCAGAACATCCTGGCCCTGTTCCGCAACTAGAACCGTCTGCCGGCGTCGCCGGAAAGATGAAAGGGCCGCGCCATCCCCTTGGCGCGGCCCTTTTCCTTGCAATCTCCGCGCAAGGTTGGCGGCCGAGAATCCCGGGACGGCAATCTGCCTGCCCGGAGCATCAGCCGACCGATGAATCGCGAGACCGCCCTCAAACTCTGGAACAACCTGAAGGCGCTCGGTCCGCGCCGCCTCACCGTCCTCGCGCTGGTCGGCGTCGCCGTGCTCGCCACAATCGCCGTCGGAACCGCGTTCCTCAGCCAGCCGCAGCAGGAAGTCCTCTATAGCGGCCTCGACCGCGACGATGTCGGGCGGATGGGCGGGGCACTGCGCGACGCCGGCATCGACTTCGACGTGAGCGCCGACGGCTCGACAGTGCTGGTCAACTACGGCGACACGGCGCGGGCGCGCATGCTGCTCGCCGAGAAGGGACTGCCCCAGGGCGCCAATACCGGCTACGACCTGTTCAACCAGGTCGGCTCGTTCGGCCTCACCTCGTTCATGCAGCAGGTGACGCGGACGCGGGCGCTGGAAGGCGAACTTGCCCGTACGATCACGGCAATGAACGGGGTCAAGGCAGCCCGCGTGCATCTGGTTCTGCCCGACCCCGGCTCGTTCCGCGCCGACCAGCAGCCCGCCTCGGCTTCGGTCGTCATCCGCACGGTCAACCCGTCCGACGCATCGGAAGGCCAGGCGATCCGCCTCCTCGTTGCCGCGGCGGTCCCCGGCCTCAAGGCCGACAACGTCACCGTCCTCAACACCGAAGGTGCCGTGCTCGCCAGCGGCGACGACCTCAACGGCGCCGCGATCAACAAGATGGCGATGGTGGAGGAAGGCGTGGCGCGGGACGTCGAGGAAAAGATCCGGCGCACACTTTCGCCCTATGTCGGCATCGGCAATTTCGAGGTGAGCGTCGCGGCTCGGATCAACATGGACCGCCAGACGACCAGCGAGACAATTTTCGACCCGGCATCGAAGGTCGAGCGGTCGGTGCGGACGGTCAAGGAGACCGGCGCCGCGACCAACACGTCCAATACGTCGGGCGGGGCGAGCGTCAAGGACGCGCTGCCGGACGAGCGGGCGGCGCCGGCGAGCAGCGGCAAGAACACCAACGAGACCAACGACCGGCGCGAGGAACTGACCAACTACGAGCTGTCCTCGAAGACCATCGAGACGACGCGCGACGGGTTCACCATCGAGAAGCTGTCTATCGCGGTCCTCGTCAACAAGGACAAGCTGGCGGCGGTGGCGGGCAGCGGCGCGGACGCGGTTCCGGTCGAGCACCAGCTCATGGATCTCGAGCAGCTGGTCGCCTCGGCATCGGGCTACAGCAAGGAGCGCGGCGACGTGCTCAAGGTGGCTTCGGTCGCCTTCGTCGACAACACGCCGGAGACCGACAGCGGGCCGGGCATCTTCGATACGCTGATCGGCCAGGCCGGGACCTTCGTGAAGGCGATCGCGATCATCCTGGTAGTGGTGCTGGTCGTCTTCCTCGGCCTCCGCCCGACAGTGAAGGCGATTCTCGCCGCGCCGGCAATCGCGCCAGCGGCGTCCCCGGCGCTTCTCGAAGATGCCTCGGCATCCGGCCTGCCGTCGCCGGCGGGGGCGCCGCCCACCTTCGCCAACGATCCTGGCGTCAACCTGATCGAGGACGTGACCAAGCGCCTGGTGCGCTCGCCGCAGAAGCGACTCGAGCAGATCGTCGAATTTGACGAGGCGCAGGCGGCCGCGATCCTCCGTCAATGGCTGCAGCAGGATGAAGCCGCCTGATGGCCGTTCCGCAATTGCCGCGCTTCGCCGCGCGCAAGCCCGACATATTCGAGGCCACCCAGCAGATACGGCCGCTCGGCGGCGCGCCGCGGGACCGCCAGGCGGAAAGGATCGCCGAAACCGAGGCGCGGGTACGGCGGGAGGCCGAGGAGAGGGCGCGGGCGGACTACGAGCGCCAGCGCGCCGAGGACGAGGCGGCCTTCCGGCGGACATTGGAGGACGCTCAGGCGGCGTGGACCGCCGAGACCGCCGACAAGCTGGCGGTGCAACTCACGGCGGCGCTCGACGCCATCCGCGCGGCGCTCGCCGAGACGGTGGCGCGCGCGCTCATGCCGTTCCTCGCCAATGTCGTCCGCGAACGCGCGCTCGATGAACTGAGCGAGACGGTGCTGGCGCTCCTCCACGCCGGGCGCTTCGCGACGCTCCGCATCACCGGCAATGCCGAACTGGTCGACCGGCTGCGGGACCGGCTCGCCGGATACCCGCATAGCGTCGAGTACGCGGAGGGGACGCCGGACGTTCGCGTCAGCATCGACGACACGCGGATCGAAACGTCGATCGGCGCATGGATCGAGCGCCTCGCGGCAACCGCCGCAGGAGACGAAGCGTGAGCGAGGCACGCCACGAGGAACTGATCATCGTCCGCCGCCACGAGGAGGACGAGCACGAGCATCACAGCTCGGCCTGGAAGGTCGCGCATGCCGACTTCATGACGGCAATGATGGCCTTCTTCCTCATCATGTGGCTGATCAGCGTCACCGACGACCAGGTGCGGAAGGGCATCTCGGAATATTTCAACCCGATCCATCTCTCGACCGGCTCTTCGGCGATGAAAGGTCTCAACATGCCGGATCCGGGGGCGAAGGCGGCGGGGACCAAGGGTCATACCGATGTGGGGGTCTCGCCCCCCGAGTTCAACCCGATGAAGCTGAGCACAGGCCAGGCCGACACGAAGTCGCTGGCGGAGAAGGCGGCGGCCGAGGCGGTGGCGGCAGCGAAGGCGGCTGCGGAGAAAGCGGCGGCGGAGAAGGCGGCAGGGAAGGGGGCTGCGCCGCTACCGACCAACGACCCGTCCGATGGGATAGCCCCAGCCGCGGGCGCCGACGACTTGGGCGGCAGGCTTTCGGGCCGGGCCGGCGCCGCGCGCGAACGGGCCGTCTTCGAGAATCCCTACGGGGTGCTTTCCGAACTGGCCGAGAAATTCGCCCTCGACCACCCCGGCGATCTGGCGGCGACGCCCGGCGACACCAGGCCCGAGGGGCTCCCGGCGGGCGCGGCCGACCGCGATCCGTTCGACCCGGTCTACTGGCAGCTCTCGCCGGTGCCAACGGCGCGCACGGACACGCCCGGACCGGACGGAACCGCGCCGCCGACGCCCACCGGCAAGCCGGACGCGCTCGGTCCGGTCGATGCGACCGAGGGGTTGAACGGCGCCGTGACGCTCGAGCGGCTCGACGGTACGCCCGTCGTCGTCCCGCCGCCGGCGGCGAAACCGGCGCCGGTGACGCCTTTGGCCAAGGTCGAGACCGGCGACAAGCCGAAGGACATGGCAGCCGCGCCGGTCACCGAGCCCAAGCCCGATGCGACGGTGGAGGCCGAAGCGGGGGCGATCGAAAGCGACATCGTCAAGTCGCTGAAGGCGACGATGGGCAAGGAGGCGGCGCCGTTCGTGAGCGTCGCGGTGACCAAGGAAGGCATCCTCATCGATCTCACCGACGATGCCGATTTCAGCATGTTCGAGGTCGGCTCGGCGGTGCCCAACGAAAAGGTCGTCGTGCTGATGCAGGAGGTCGGGCGCTCGCTCGCCAAAATCCCGGGCGACGTGGTGGTGCGCGGCTTCACCGACGGACGGCCGTTCAAGTCCGAGCTCTACGATAACTGGCGGCTGTCGGCGGCGCGGGCGCAGATGGCCCATTACATGCTGACCCGCGGCGGGCTGCCGGACAGCCGGATCGTGCGCATCGAAGGTTATGCCGACCGGGCGCTCAAGGTTCCCGCCGATCCGCTGGCGGCGGAAAACCGGCGCATCGAGATTCTCCTGGAAAGGAGGGCGCCGTGAGGAGGCGGGTCCTGGCGCTGGTCGCAGCGGCGTTTGCCGCATCGGCCGCGGCGAGCCCGCCGGCACTGGGGAAGGGACTCTTCTCCGGGATGTTCGGGACGCGTCCCCCCGAGGCGGGGCCACGGGTCCTGTCGCCACCGGTGCCGCGCCTCCGCCCGAAGCCCTTCAAGGTCGCCAAGGCGAGGCCGAAGCCGCTGCCGGCAGGGGTCTCGGGTGAGATTGTTGGTTCGATCGCCGAGCGGAAGGAAGATGCGGCGGCCGATGCGGGGTTGCCGGTCGCGCCGCCGGCGCGGGTGGTCGGCCCACCCGGAAGCGTTCCACCGCCGGTGATCGGCGCCTCGCCGGTGGTCGGCGAGTTCAAGGCCAACCCCGCGGGTGCTCCGCCGGCAGCCGCCGTTGCTCCGCCGCCGGCAGCCGAGCCGGTGTCCCCTCCGCCGCCGGCGCCTCCGCCGGCCGCGGCAACGCCGCCGCCGAAGATCATGGCACCGGCGGCGGCACTGCCGCCGGTGGTTGTGACGGTCAAGGAACCGGGCGAGGACCTCGACCCGGGCGGCGACCTCGCTTCGCCGTTCGCCATCGAACTGACGCGGCCGACCGTGGTGCCGGGGGCGGCGAAACCCGAGCCGCTCGGCGATCCGTACAAGCTGGTGCGGGTTCTGCAGCTGGCGCAGGACAGGATCGCGCAAGGCTCGACCGACGCGCTCGCCGAGCAGCGCGACATCCGCGCCCGCCTCGACACGGGCCTGCCGGCGCTCGACGACGCGGTCTGGCAGGACAAGCGGAACGCGCAGGCGGCGGTCACCTATGTGCTCAGCGGCGGGGCGCCGAACGTGCTGAAGCACATGAAGACGATCGCGCCCTATCCGCCGATCGACCCGAATCTGGTCGACGGCGTCCTCGCCTATATCGAGGGCAACGAAAGCGAGGCCTCGCGCCTGCTCGGTCCGATCAATGCCTTCGACCTGCCGCCGAGCATGGGCGGGCTGGTGGCGATGGCGCAGTCGGCGCTCGTCGTGCGCAGCGATCCGCAGAAGGCAATGCACCTCCTCGACGTTGCGCGGCTGCTCTCGCCCGGTTCGCTGGTCGAGGAGGCGGCGCTCCGGCGCGAGCTGCTGGTCGCCGACTCGCTGAAGGACGGCGAGGAGGTGGAGACGCTCGGCCGGCTCTACCTGCAGCGCTTTCGCCATTCGGTCTATGCCGGGCGCTTCCGCAACCTCTTCGCGGCGGCGATCAGCCGCCTCGATCTTGCCCGCCATCCGGAGCAGTCTGGCCGGCTCGACGAGATGCTCGCCTCGGTCGAGCCGGCGGCGCAGTGCCAGCTTTACCTGACGCTGGCGCTCGCTTCGCTGACCAAGGGCAATGCCCTCGCCGCGGGGGTCGCGGCAAGCCGCGCGGCGGCACTGGCGCCTTCGGGCTCGGCGGAGGAGGCGCGAGCGCGCCTCTACCGCGCAGCGGCCGGGGTCGCCGATGCGGACAAATTCGATCAGACCTCGGCGGAGATGGCACGGATCGATCGTGACAAGCTGTCGGCGAGCGACCGCTCGCTCTACATGGCGGTCGCCGCGACCATTGACGGTGTCAAATCGGGGACGGACGTGCCCGACGGCCCCGCTCCGGCGCCCGAGGAGACCGACGCCAAGCTCAACCCCCTTTACGGCCGCGCGGCGGACGCCCTGAAGGCCGCCGACACGCTGCTCGCCGTCGCAAAATGAAGCCGCCGCTGTCCCTGCCGGGCGCGACGTCGGGCGCTGCGCCGCCTGGCCTGCGCCGGAACCTCACCCCCACGGGAAACAAGGCAGACCCGACAGGCGGAGATGATTTCGCGGCGCTCCTCGACGGGGGCGATAGGGTCGGGGAAACCGGGCGAGGCCCGGCGAGCGTAACACCTTCCGCAGGATCATTCGCCGGGGCGCGCATGGCCCGCGCGGTTGCTACCGGCGAGGCGGTCCCCAGCGCAGGGCTGACCAATGTTCCCTCGGGTTCGATGCCAGCTGTGCCGGCCGAGGCGACGGAGGAAGCCGCGGAACCGGTCAGCGTGATGCCCGCTTTGGCGGCGTTGGATTTGGCGCCGGCGCCGCAGGTGCTGCCGGTGGCGGCGCTGTCTCACCCCGCGAGCGAGGGTTCGGAAAGGCCGGCCGGCCGTGATGCCGCGCCGGCGGCCGGTGGTCCCGAGGACGCGTTGCCGCCGGTGGAGCCCGCGATGCTCACGAGTAGAGGGCAGCCGGTGTTCGAGTTCCGGCGCGACCGGATTGAACTGAAAGGCGGCAACAAGGAATCGAGCGAGCCGGCCGGTCCGGCAAAGCGGAAAGTAGCGACGGCGGCTGCGGCCGCGGAGACCGAGCAGCCGTCCGCGAGTACCGATGCCGCAGCGGCCTTCACCGCCGGGATTGCCGCCGTCGCGGCAACGTCCGCGCCGATGGCGGCGTCGCTGGACGTTGCGAAATCCCGGGGAGCGCCCGAAATCGGCGAGCCGGAGGACGTGCGCGCGATCTCGATTGGCCCTGCCAGCCTGGTGACGGGCACGAGAGTCGGTCGCGCCGAGCCGATGATGGAAGACGATCCGGCAGGAGGGACCGATCCGGCATCGGCCGATTGGCCCCAGCCGGTTGAGCGCGGCGAGACGCCGGTGTCGGTGGTTTCACTCGAGACGCATTTCGCGCCGACGATGCCGATGCGGGCGGGCGCCGGGCCGAGCGAGGCGCGCCATCCGGCCGCCCAATCGTCGGCGGAGCCCGACACCACCGCGCCCAATGTCGCGGACAGTGCGCCCGTCACTGCCGGCACCGGTAGCGCGGCCGTTGCGGCGGATAGCGGCGGACTTCCAGCCTCGACGATCAGCAAGCTCGCCGACCAGATCGCGACGGCAGCCGAAGCGATCCAGACCCCCGCGGCGGCGGCTCCCGCCGACATTGCCGCGGCGCCGGTCAGGGTGCTTACCGTCATGCTCAATCCGCCGGAATATGGCGCGGTGGTCGTGCGGTTGCGGAAGCGGGACGGCGAGATCGCAATCAGCCTCAGCGCCGGTAGCGAGGAGACGACGCGGCTGCTCGGCCGGGACCGCGAGCGGATCGCGGGACTGCTGCGCGACAGCGGCCTTGATGCTGCCCTGACGGTTGGCGCGCCCGCGCCGACGGCGGCCGCCGGCGGCACCGCGCCTGACAACGCGTTGGCGCAGGCAAACGGCCGGCCGCCGGGCGGCGGATCGAGCGATGCAGGCGGCTCGGCGGCGCGGCGCGAAACGCCGCCGGAGGGGAAATTCACGGAAGGGAACGGGCAGGATGCGGACCCGCAGCCGGATCGTCGCCGCGGCGCTCTTTACGTCTAGCCTTCTCGCCGCCGGACAGGCGCTGGCGGAGAATGTCTGCGAGCGCGAGATGCGCGGCGCTTCGGCGCGCTACGGCGTGCCGCTCGGCGTCCTCTATGCCGTCGGGCTGACCGAATCGGGACGGCGCTCCTCGCTTCAGCCCTACGCGATGAACATCGAGGGCAAGCCCTATTTCGCGGCGAGCGCGGCAGAGGCTATCGCCAAGTTCGCCGAGGCGAAGAAGGCCGGCGCCAGGCTGATCGACATCGGCTGCATGCAGATCAACTACCACTTTCACGGCGCGGAGTTCCCGTCGCTCCAGGCGATGTTCGATCCGCACGCCAATGTCGACTACGGCGCGCGGTTCCTGAAGGCGCTGCGTGCCCGGGAGCGGGACTGGACGCTGGCCGTGGCGCGCTATCATGCCGGGCCGAACAACGACCCGGCGCAAAGGCAGTATGTCTGCGCCGTGATCACCAACATGGTCGCCACCGGCTTCGGCGCATGGACGTCCGCAGCGCGCGATTTCTGCGGCTGAGGTTGCGCGTAAACGCAAGGTTACCGCGACCGGAAGAATTGCACCGCCCGGCTTCCCCGTTCCTTTATCGGCTTCCCTTAAGGTCTCCCGCGCAGGAAGAAGCGGGTGGGCAGCATGGCCGTGGACTATTCGATGCCGGTGCTTGTGGTCGACGATTACCGGGCGGTCGCCCGGATCATCGGCCGGCTTCTCAACCAGGCAGGCTTCAAGGAAGTCGACGATGCCGGCGATGCCGAGGAAGCGCTCGCCAAGATGCGCGAGCGGAAGTACGGCCTCGTCCTCTCGGACTGGCACATGGCGCCGATGACGGGTTTCGAACTGCTCGAAGCCGCCAAGGCCGACGAGAAGCTCCGCGACACGACCTTCATCATGGTCAGCGCCGACTTCTCGCCGGAGAATGCGACCGCGGCGAAGCAGGCCGGGGCGAGCGGGCTGATGCTGAAGCCCTTCGATGCGCAGACGCTGCGGGCGAAGATCGCAGGGGCCTTCCGCTAGGCTCCTCGGAGGCGCATCCGCGCGGCGGTGTCCGTGCAACGGACGCGGCTGCCTCATTAAGAGGAAATTAACCACGTTCGGCTGACCCTCAGGCCCGGGGGTCGAGTCGCCATTTCCCGCGTATCAGTCAGCCGTTTTCAACTTTTCATTTCGCAGGGGCCAGGCCGCCGACCGGCGCGCCATCAGCACGTCCGGAAAACGTGAAAGTCCAGAACTGCGCCTGGCCGAATGCACTTGCGCAGCGGCCAGCCGAGTCAGCTAGGGGGTCTCAATGTACGTTGTCGTCGATCGTCGTGCCGAAGTAAGCGCCGGCTATGTAGCGTCGCTTCAGGGCGAGGGGATCGCGTCGCTGGGCTTCGAGCCCGGCGAATTCCAGGACTGGTTCCGCGCCGGTTCGGGCGGCGACATCGAGGCGGTGCAAAGCTTCGTCCTCGGCGACTTCGACGAGCGCACCGACTGCCTCGGCCTCATCCGCAACCGCTCGCGCGCGCCCGTGATAGCGCTTGCCGAAGTGCGCTCGCTCGAAACGACGCTCGACCTGTTTGCTGCCGGCGTCGACGACGTGGTGCGCAAGCCCGTGCATGTGAAGGAAATCATCGCCCGCTCGCTTGCCGTATGGCGGCGGGCAACCCAGGGTCAGGCCAGCGTCAGCTTCGAGCGGCTCAAGATCTATTTCGACGGCCGCGATCCGGAGATCGACAAGCAGCCGCTGCCGCTGCCGCGCCGGGAACGGCGCATCCTCGAATTCCTGGTCAGCAACGCCCACCGCCGCGTGACCAAGACGCAGATCTTCAACGCGGTGTACGGCATCTTCGAGGACAAGGTCGACGAGGTCGTCGTCGAGGGCCACATCAGCAAGCTGCGGAAGAAGCTGCGGCTGCGCATGGGGTATGACGTCATCGATGCCAAGCGTCACATCGGCTACCAGTTCATCGCGCAGCGCACGGCGGCGGTCGACGGCGTGATGCCGGCGCGGATCGAGACCTAATCCGCACCGCCAACATTCCCTGCAAGGCGGATTGCTTTGCTGCTGGGCGCGGCTAGACTGGCTGATGCCCCCGAAAGACGCGAATTCGCGACGCTTCCGGCGCGAGAGCCTCGCCCATAGCGAGCGCCGCGTCGCGCTCCCTCTAATAATCTTTGCCGGCGTCCTCGCCCTTTACGCGGCCACGTCGGCGGCGATCACGATATCCGGCGGCTACGAACTGCTGGCGCTGGTGCCGGCGAGCGGCATCCTCGTGGTCATGCTCTTCGTCATCGGTCATGATGCCTGCCACCAGAGCTTCACGCCGTCGCGCCGCCTGAATAGCTGGATCGGGCGGATCGCGTTCCTCCCGTCGCTGCACGTTTACGGTTTGTGGGAGCGCGAGCACAACGGCCGGCACCACCGCTACAACAATATCCGCGGAATGGACTATGCCTGGATTCCGTGGAGCCCGGCGCAGTTCGCCGAAGCGCGCCCCCTACGGCGGCTTGGCTACCGGATCGCCCGCGCTCCGGGCGGCGTGTTTTTCTACTACCTTTTCGCCATCTGGGCGCCGCTGAAGATATTTCCGCGCCTCGGCCCCGAGAAGGGCGCGGCCCGGCCGGTCGGGGACACAGCGATCGTCTGGGGCTTCATCCTCGTCTACGGGTTCCTCCTCGGCGTGGTCGCCGATGCCAACCACCGGCCGGCCGAGATTTCGATCCTGCTCGCGCTCATCGCGCCCTTCATCATCTTCAGCATGATGATCTCCGTGGCGACCTTCCTGCACCACACGCATTTTGCCATTCCCTGGTATCGCGACGTCGAGCAATGGCGGAACGAGGACGGCGCCCTCGCCGCCACGGTGCATGTCCGGTTCCCGTGGGTGCTGCGGAAGCTGATCCTCAACATCATGGAGCATCACGGGCATCACATCGCGCCGGGTGTGCCGCTCTACCGGCTGAGGCAGTTCCAGGCGACATTTCCGGAAAGCGCCGCGCTCACCTGGGACTTCACGATCCTCGGCTATGCCACGATCTGCGCGCGCTGCAAGCTCTTTGACTACGCGGAGGGCAGGTGGACCGACTTCGCCGGCCGCGCGACCTCGGATCGCCTCTACCGGTTCGAGCCCGCTGCGGAACTGGAAGGCTACGTACCCCAGCGCAGCGCGGCGGTGTGGACCGGCGCGTCCCAAAGTCTCAGCGCCGCGCCGTCGGCGAGCGAGACGGTGAGCGAGCAGCCGGCCATTTCAAGCGAGGTGACGTAGCTGCCGACGAGGGAGCGGACGACGCGGATGCCGCGCTTTTCGAGTCGCTCCCGAGCTGCATGGTACATCAGGTAGAGTTCCATCAACGGCGTCCCGCCAAAGCCGTTGACCAGCAGAATCGCGTCGCCCGTGCCGGGCAGATCGCCGGCGATCGCGCCGACCATCTCGTCGGCGATCGCATCGGCGGAGGCAAGCTTCTCGCGGCGCCGGCCGGGCTCGCCATGGATGCCCACGCCCATCTCCATTTCGTCCTCGCCGAGGACGAAGGTCGGTTTGCCGGCGGCGGGCACCGTGCAGCTGGTAAGCGCCACGCCCATAGACCGCGTGCGTCCATTGACCTCCTTGCCCAGCTCGGCGAGTGCGGCGAGGTCGCGCAGCTCCTCGGCGGCGGCGCCGACGATCCTCTCGACGATCATGGTTCCGGCGACGCCGCGGCGCCCGGTCGAATAGGTCGAGGTCTCGACCGCGACGTCATCGTCGGTGATGACCTTCGCGACATTGCCGGAGCCCATCTCCGCGGCCATGTCGAAATTCATCACGTCGCCCTCGTAATTCTTGACGATGAAGAGGGTGCCTGAGCCGCCGTCGACGGCTTCGGCGGCGGCGAGCATCTGGTCTGGCGTCGGAGAGGTGAAGACCTGGCCTGGACAGGCGGCGTCGAGCATGCCGAGGCCAACGAAGCCGGCGTGCAGGGGCTCGTGACCGGACCCGCCACCGGAAATCAGCGCGACCTTGCCGGGTACCAGCTTTCGCCGGCGGACGAATTTCCGGTCGGGGCCGAGGGCGACGATATCGCCATGCGCGGCGGCGAAGCCGTCGAGGCTTTCCGCGAGTACCGTCTCGGGGCGGTTGATCAGCTTCTTCATCGCTTCCTCCGCTTTTCTCAGGACTGGTCGATGACCTTGGTCAGCCGCTGCACGAACTCGCCGACGATGCGGTCGAGGTCGCGGTTGCGCTCGTCGCTGCCGAGATCGGGCAGGTAGATGGTGTGGGCACGGACCCGCCTTGAATCGCCGGCGACCGGCAGCCGGCGCGGATGCGCCTCGGCATAGGCTTCGAGGAACTTGCGGCGGTCGGCGGGCGAGAAGTGGCAAAGCTCGAAGATGGTCTCGAGGTGGCGGGCCGGGATCGGCGTGGCGTAGGCCGGATTGGCGATCTGGGAGACGAAGCTGCGGTTCTTGCCGAGGGCGCCGGCAAGGCGCTGGCGCGTGCCCGAAGGACGGTTCTCCATGACGCTGCGGAGGATCGCCTTGTAACGGGCGACCGCTTCCTCGCTGGCCGGTTGCTCGCGCCGGTCTTCTTCCGGCGTCATGACCGGGCCGCGGCGACGGCGAGCTTGGTGCGGCCGACCAGGCGCGGGGCGACCGAGACCGAGCGGAGGCCGGCGGCGATGAGGACCGGGATGTGCCTCGGCTCGCCGCCCATGTCGCCGCAAAGGCTGACCTCGCGGCCGAGCGCCTTGCCGGCTTCGACGACGTTCCGGATGAGCCGGGTGACGGCGGGATGGCCGGGGTCATTGAGAGGCGCGACCGCGGCAATGTCGCGCGCGGCGGCGGTGACATACTGGGTGAGGTCGTTGCTGCCGATCGAGAAGAACGCAGCGCGGGCGAAGATCTCCGGCGCGGCGGCGACGGCAGGCACTTCCACCATGATGCCGAGGGGCGGGCGGCGGCACGCGATGCCGGCGGCGGAAAGGTCGCGGACGGCGTCGTCGAGGAGCGCGGCGGCGGCATCGATTTCGGACGGGACGGTGACCATCGGCAGCATGATCCTGGCGTTGCCGTGAACGGCGGCGCGGGCCATGGCGCGAAGCTGGACGCGGAAGACGTCCGGCCGGGCGAGCGACAGTCGGATGCCTCGGGTCCCGAGGAAGGGGTTCGACTCGCCAGGAATGGTCAGGCCGGCGATCGGCTTGTCGCCGCCGGCGTCGAGGGTGCGGAGGACGACCGGCCGGGAGCCGGCCCATTCGAGAACGCGGCGGTAGACGGCGTATTGTTCCTCTTCCCCGGGAAGGACGCCGTCCTGCCGAAAGAGGAACTCGGTGCGGACAAGCCCGATGCCGTCGCAGATCGCCGGGTCGAGGCCGGCAAGTTCGTCGGCGCCGGCAATATTGATCATGACGCTGACGCGGTCGCCGCCGGCCGTCGCGGCGGGATTCCGGGCTGCCGCGGCCTCCTCGGCGTCCCGGCCGCGGCTGCGGGCCCGCTCCGTCTCGAAGGCGGCCCATTCGGGCTTGCCCGGGCTCAGGACGACGCGGCCGGCGGTGCCGTCGACGATCGCGTCGCGATGGCCGTCCTCGTCGAAGGCGCCAAGACCGACGACCATCGGCACGCCGCGCGCCCGCGCCAGCATCGCGACGTGGCTGGAGGAACTGCCGGCGAAGAGTGCGAGCGCGCCGCCGGCGGTCCAGTCGATGCCGAGGAAGCGGCTGGGCGTCACATCTTCGCCGACGAGGACCGCGCCGGGCGGAAAACTATCGTCGTCGGTGCCGTCCAATGCCCGCAGCACGCGGTCGCGGATGTCGCGAAGGTCGGCGGCGCGGGCACGGAAATAGTCGGTGTCGGCCGCTTGGTAGCCGGCGGTCTCGGCGTCGATCGCAGCCTGCCAGGCAGAGGCGGCGTCATGGCCGGCGTCGATCCGCTCGAAGGCGGGCGCGGAGAGGGCCTCGTCCTCAAGCATCGCAACCTGGAAGGCAAGGATTTCCGCGGCATCGCCCGAGGCGGCCTCGATCAGTCCGGCCAGGGCCGCGACGGCCTTGCCGATCGCCTCGCTCAGAGCCCTGCGCTCGCGGCCCGGGTCGCCGCTGCCGGCGCGGCGGACGCCCGCGGTCGCAAGGCGCACGAGGGGGCCGGCGGCGATGCCGGGGGCAGCGGGCTGGCCGCGCCGCTCAAGGGTTGGTGGCATCCGCGCGGGATTCATCGAAGTCGCGCTCGACAAGGTCGATCAGGGCGGCGACGGCGTCGTCGGCGTCCTGTCCCTCGGCGCGGAAATGGACGTGCGTGCCCTGCGGCACCTTGGCGGCCATGACCTTGACGATGCTTTTGGCGTCGATCCACGGCCCGTCGGGCGTGGTGGCCAGACGAATCGACGAGGCGAAGGTCTTGGCGAGCTTGGTCAGCTTGACCGAGGGCCGCGCATGCAGCCCGACCGCGTGGGTCAACAGAACCGTCCCCATAACTTCAGACATTTCTCGATGCTGTCCTTCTCACGCGGGGCTCAGTTCTTCGGCCGTGCGCTTAACATCATCGAGGGGCGCGCCGCCAGACGATTCGGTCGCGGCCATCACCGCCCCCTCGACGATCGGGGCGTTGCAGACGACGATCCGCCCCTGCCGTTCCGGCGGCTGAAGTTCGATCGCCATCTCGCTATTGGTCTCGGCGCCGCCGAGGTCGACAAGGATCGCCACCCCCTTGTCGGACCAGGCCGAGTCGATGGCATCCATGATGGACCGGACATCGGTGCCGAGGCCGCCATCGGCATTGCCGCCGCACCAGGCGAGCGGCACCTCGTCGCCGACCATCTGGCGCACCATGTCGGCCGTGCCTTTGGCCACGTCGGCGGAATGCGAGACGATGACGATACCGACATTGGCGCTCATGCTCGGGACTCCAGGAGGCCGGCGACGGCGCCGACGATAAGGGCGCTCGAACGGGCGCCGGGGTCCATGTGGCCGATGGAGCGGTCGCCGAGGAACGACGCGCGGCCGCGGATGGCCTTCATTGCGATGGTGGCGGACGCGGCCCGCTCGGCGGCTGCGCCAAC
>Ga0070741_10004724_pt1 | contig 31505 bp, 29 predicted proteins | sample Coa_R1_4_FD_66440 | JGI IMG/M metagenome (GOLD analysis project Ga0070741, IMG submission 66440) | Surface soil microbial communities from Centralia Pennsylvania, which are recovering from an underground coalmine fire - Coalmine... | ecosystem: Environmental > Terrestrial > Soil > Unclassified ... | reverse complement strand
CGCCGAGGGGCTGGACGTGGTGTTCGTGCGCCGCGGCGAAAACGCGCCCAAGCAGGCCGACCGCAGCATCACGGACCCGGTGCAGGTGAGCCCCTTCGGCAGTCACGGCAGCAGCCTGGAGACCGGCAAGGCGGCGATGTTCAACGCCTGCGAGTGGGGCAACTACCATCGGGTGGAATCGTCGGCCACGGGCGGACGGCAGCTCGGGCGGCGCGCCATCATCGCCTACGGGGCCATCGTCGTGCCCCCCTGGTCCGACGTCTACACGCCGCAGCAGTTGGCGAACGTGCCCGTGGGCGTGTCGTACCACGCGGGGCCGCACTACCTCGCGCTCTTGATGCTGGAAGGCTTCCTCCCCCGCGAGGCGATCGCCACCTGTCTGGCTCCCAACGGCGCGCACCTGCGCTTCCGGGCGCTCATGAACCACGAGCTGGACGCCACGGTGCTGACGGAGCCGCACATCACCGTGGCGGAGAAGGCCGGCTGCCGCCTCATTCTCGAGGCGCCCTTCCATGGTACGGAGGTGGCTACGAATGACGTGGACGCGGAGACGTACCGCGCCTTCAACCGCGCCGTCCGCGAGGCGGTACGCCGCATCAACGCCGACAAGCGGAAGTACCTGCAGTACTTCCTCGACTACCACAAGGACGAGCCCGAGGTCGCGGGGCTGACCGTGGACGACCTGCGGCCCAGCCGCCTGGTGGTCGCCGACCCCACCCCGATCCCCGAGGACGAGGCGCGGCGCACTGCCGAATGGATGCGAAGCTGGGGCCTGCTCGGCGACATCAGCTACGAGCAGCTCTGCGACGTGGAGCGACAGCGGCTCGCCCACCTGGTGTAGCGGCCGCGGGGCGCCCCGTGGGGTAATCCACACGCCGGGTGTGACCAGCTTCACGATCTACGATCGCGGCGCGTGTCACACTATGGGTGAGCAGCGAGCAACGCTGCCGTGTGGAGGACCAACATGTGGCGATATGCGCTCGCGGCGCTCCTGGCGAGCGGCGTGCTGCTTGGCGCGGCGAGCCCCACCCTCGCGCAGGACGGCGCGCCGCCCCTCACCTTCAACCAGCCCTACGTGCCGGCCGAGTTCATGATGGGCGGGCCGGCCCAGCCGGCCTATGGGACGCCCGAGCTGGCGCCGCTGTCGAGCCAGCAGACGGCGGGCGCGCAGTTCATGCGCTCCGGCATGCCGGGCGAGACGGCCTACATCCCGGGCAACCAGTTCGTCATCGGACGGCGCAGCGGCTGCGCGCTCTGGGACTGGGCAAGCTGCTAGACGGCCGCGCCGGCGCCGCTCACCAGGCCCGCCAAGCGCTCGACGATGATCCGCTCGCCCTCGGCGCTGATGCGGCGCACCAGGTCGCCGGCCGGCTCGATGCGGTCGATGAGCCCGGCGATCTGGCCGGTGCCCACGCTGCCCCAGTCGCGGTCGCCCACTTCGCGCGCGCGGGCCAGGGCGGCAGCCTCCTCGGCGCGGTGCTGGCGCAGGGCCGGCTCGCGCCCTAGCCACTTCTCGATCAGGCGGTTGCGCACCACGCGGTTCGTGGCGCCCGGCCACTCGCGGTCCTGAATGATGTCGGGAATGTCCGTCAGGATCGTGTCGGTGCCGTCGCTGTCCACGATCGCCTGCTTGTAGTTGGGGTGGATCGGCGCCTCGGGCGTCGCCAGGAAGCGCGTGCCGAGCAGGACGCCGTCGGCGCCGAACGCCAGCGCCGCCGCCAGTCCCGCGCCGTCGGCCACGCCGCCCGCGGCCAGGACCGGGCGGTCGGGCACGGCGCGCACCACCTGCGGGATGAGCACCATGGACGCCATCGGGCCGACGTGGCCGCCGCCCTCCGTGCCCTGCGCCACGATCACGTCGGCGCCCGCCGCCGCCACGCGCCGCGCCTCCGCCGCGGTCGAGACCATGTGGATCACGAGCGCGCCGATCTCGTGGGCGCGGGCGAAGTGGGCGCTCAGGTCCTGGTCGAGCTGCGGCCAGGCGAAGGACATCACCTTCGGCCGCAGCGACAGCCCGATCGCCACGTGCTCGTCGTCGCAGAAGGCCAGCAGGTAGTTCAGCCCGAACGGGCGGTCAGTGGCCGCGCGAATCGCCGCGACCTCCGTGCGCAGCTTCTCGGGCGAGATGTGGCTCGCGCTCAGGATGCCCAGGCCGCCGGCCGCCGATACCGCGCTCACCAGCGGGGCCGACGTGCCGGTGCCCATGCCCCCGAGCACGACGGGGTGCTCGACGCCGGCCAGCCGCGTAAATCGGGTCGTCAACATGGGAATCCCCCTCCTACCGCGCTCGCCGCCCAGGGGCGGTGTCGGCCCAGTGTACACCCGTCCGCCGCCCCGCGTCGCGGACGGACGCAGGCGCGCTGCTGCGGCTGACGAGCGCGGCTCCCCGGCGCTATGCTGAGGCGGATCACAGCCCGATACGGGAGCGGGCCTGGCCCCCGTAGTCCGTGGCGTGGGGGCTCGTACCCCGCCTCGTCGGCTGACGGTCCAGGCCCGAAAGGCGCTTGAAGCAGACCGCTGCCCGCGTCCCGGCGGTCCGGCGCGGCGCGAGGAGGTTTCCGATGACCAATCCAGCCGATTCCAGCGGCGTCGTCGTCGCGCGCGACGGCGCGGTGCTTACCCTGCGGCTCGACCGCCCGGCCAAGCGCAACGCCCTCGATGCGGCGATGCTGGGTACGCTGGAGCGGGAGTTGCGCGCCGCGGCGACCGACCCGGCCGTGCGCGCCGTGATCGTCACGGGCGGCGACAAGGTGTTCGCCGCCGGCGTGGACATCGGCGAGTTTGCCAGCAGCCAGGCGGGCGTAGCGAACGCCTACGGCGCGGCGCTGGCGCGGGCGCGCTGCTGGGAGGCGCTGGCGCGGCTGCCCCAGCCGACCATCGCCGCCGTGGCCGGCTATTGCCTGGGCGGCGGCTGCGAGCTGGCGCTGGCCTGCGACCTGCGCCTGGCCGCCGAGTCGGCGGTGTTCGGCCAGCCCGAGATCAAGCTGGGTCTCATCCCCGGCGCGGGGGGCACGCAGCGCCTGCCGCGCCTCATCGGCGCCGCGCGGGCGAAGGAGTTGATCTACTTCGGCGATTCTATTGACGCGCAGGAGGCGTACCGCCTCGGCCTCGTGAACCGCGTGGTACCGACCGAGCGTCTCTTGGACGAGGCGCGCGCCTGGGCGGGGCGGCTGGCCGAGCAAGCGCCCCTCGCCCTGGCCATGGCGAAGCGGGCCGTTGACCTTGGCGCCGACCTGTCGCTCCAGGCCGCCCTCGAGCTGGAGCAGCAAAGCTTCGTGGCCCTCTTCGGCACCGCCGACGAGCAGGAAGGCGTCGCGGCCTTCCTCGCCAAGCGCCCGCCCCACTTCGAGGGGCGCTAGTGCTCCGTAGCGCGCGCTCTACGGGGCTGGTTCGGCAGCCGATACGGCAAGCGGCAGGGACCAGGAACTCGCAGTCAGGCTGAGCGACAGGGAACGTCACGAACCCCGGCAACTCCGCTGTAACCCGATTCCGTAGGCGCGAGCCTGTAACATTGCGCGCTCGGCCACGTTTGACAGTATGGAGGGGGCGCGGGAAGGCGAGGTAGGCGACATGCCTACCTCGCCTCCTCCTGGGAGGGGCCCCAGCCGTGCCGGCGGCTGGGGCTTTATCATAGCAGCAATCGGCCCCGCGCCGCTCGCTTCCCCGCGGGGCTGTCTCCAGGGCGTGGGGAGCCGGAGTTGCCACCGCGCCACCATCTTCGGCTGCCCGCTGTGATGCCCTCGTAGCATCCCTGTGACTCCTTCGTAGCCGGCCTTACCTGTCGACGGCGCCGCGCGCCGCCCTACGATAACCCCCGGATTCTCGGGCACGAGAGTTCTCTGGCGGCTGCGCGCCGCGGGAGGCTCGGGGAGGGCGACGCGATGCGGCGAGGAGTACAGCGGGCGGCGCTGGTGGTCGTGGCGACGTGCGCCGTGCAAGGGGTGCCGGCGGCGTTGCCGGGTGGCGAGGCGCGAGCGCAGGCGTGCCGCGTGGAGCTGACGGTGGATCAGCCGGCGGAGGGCGCCGAGGTGAGCGCGCGCCAGCGCATCGCCGGCTGGGCGGTGGACCGGGCCGCGACGAGCGGCACGGGCATCGAGGCCGTCCGCGTGGCGCTCGACCCGTCGCCGGACGGCGGCGACGACCAGTTGTACATGCCGCTGGTGTACGGCGTGCCGCGCGCTGATGTCGCGTATACGCTGGGCAACCCTCGCTTCGCGATCTCCGGCTTCGCGCAAGAATGGGCGGCGGTCGGGACGCCGCCCGGCCGCCACCGGCTGGTGGTGCAAGCGAAGAGCGCCTGCGGCTGGACGAGCGTCACGCGCAACGTGCGGATCAGCGCAACGCCGCCGGGCGCCGACACGATTCAGGAGGTGCCCGTTCGGCTGCCGGCGGACGACCTGCTGCCGCTGCGGATCACGCCGCCCAGCGGCCCGGCGGCCGGTAGCTCGGCGCTCGACCGCACGCCGCCGGTGCCCGTGGCCGTGACACGACCGCATTTCACGCTGAACGCTAGCGCCGCCGGCCCCACCAGCGCCACGCTGTCGTGGGACCCCGTGCCGGGCGCGGTCCGCTACAACGTGTACGCGGCCGACGAGGCGACGCCCGACGCGCCTCCTGGGGCCGGTCGCCCGTCGGCCGCGCGCCCGCTCGGGGGGAGCGGCCTGCAGCGCGTGCGGAGCGACGTCACGGACACCTCAGTCACGCTGAACAACCTCAATTCCGGCGATCCCTACCGCTTCGCGGTGCGGGCGGTGGGCCAGAGCGGTAGCGAGATCGTCGCCTCGGACGTCGCGCGGGTCACGCTGCCGGCCGGCAGCAACAACACGCTGACGGCGACGGTCGCGAACGACACCGTGACGCTCAACTGGACGGCCGTGCCCGACGCCGTGAGCTATACGGTCCTGGCGAGCGCCGGGGGCGGCCCGCTGGTGGCCGATCCCGACCGCGCGCGCGTGAGCGGGACCGTGACGAGCGTCGAGCACCTGCCGCCCGGCAGCTACACGTTCCAGATCGACGCGCGTGACGCGGCGGGCGGCCGGATCGCGCGGTCGAATCCGGCCCAGGTAACCGTCGACGGGCCGGGTGGCGCGGTGGCGGCGGTGGCGTCGGCGGCCAACGCCGCCCCACCGGCGGTGGCCCCGCCGGGGATGGGGCCGGCGGCGGGGCTGCCGCTGCCGGGCGCGCCGCCGGCGCTCGGGCCTGGGGGGCCGGTAGCGCCGCCGCCCGGGCTGGCGATTCCGCCGGCCGCGGGGCCTGGCGGGGTGCCGCCCGCGGCGGTGGGCGCGCCCGGCGGCGCGGGCGGGGCCTTCCCCCTCAATCTCACGCGGGCGGGGAGCGACGGGGCGCGCCTGGAGTGGCCGATCGTGCCGGGCGCGGTCAGCTACGCCGTGTACCAGGCGCAGGGCTCGACGCCGCTGGCGTTCGCCTTCGCCAGCGACCGCCCGTACACTACGCTCTCGGGCCTGACCAACCCGGCCGGCTATACGTTCCAGGTACGGGCACGCAATCTGGCTGGCGACGAGATTGGCAGCTCCATCACGGTGAGCCTGCCGCCCACCCAATAGCCGGGTGGGCGCGATGGGACGCGGGATGCTAGTGCGGCACCCGCGTTAGGCGCGCGGACGGGCGAGGAACTCCGCGCCCGTGGCGAGCAGCAGCAGCACGCCTGCGACCAGCGCGTAGGGCAAGCCCTGCAGGCGGATGAGCGCGGCGATGGCCGCGAGCGCGAGCACGGCGGGGATAGCGAGCAGCAGCAGCAGCGCGCTCGCGCGGCGCGGCGAGTCCGCGGCAAGGGCGCAGGCAACGGCGATGAGGCCGCCCGTCGCGAGCAGCAGCATCGCGGCGTGGACGACGGCGCTCGCGCTGCCCAGCACCTCGATGTAGCCGAGATAGAGCGCGGCAAGCCCGAAGGCGCCGAGCGTGACGGCGGCCGTCCGCATACGGTCTTGTTGGGGCTGTGGGCTTCTGGGTTCCATTGTCATCGTTGGAGAGCGCGGCGGGCGCCGCGCCGGCGCGCGCTCGCGTGGTCGTCGGCACAGCGGCGCACGTCGTGGGTGCCCGGGAGCGGACATGCGAATTGCTAGCGAGGGCCTGGCCGCGCGGGTATCCTCTCCTCGTACGCCGTACACATGATACGGGTTGGGAGCTATGAGAGCATCATCGTTTATCCTCCGTGCGCTCGTCCTGTTGGCGCTCGCGGTGGGCGGCCTGGCCGCGCCGCGGGCGGTCGTGGCGCAGGTGCCGACCACCGATACCTACTACGTCATGGACCGTGAGGCCTACCTGCGCACCGCCGACACGCGCCTGGTGCGCACGACCTACGATCTGGAGAACGGCCCGAACCTGGCGGCGTTCCCGATGCAGCTCGGCGACTGGGTGGGGCAGGACCTGCCTATCACGAACCTGGAGACGTTCCCCACCCTCGACGCCGACAACATCGTGTACCGCGGGTATCGGCGCGACGCCGACGGCGGCATGGTGATCTTCAGCCTGGTCGGCGGCACGAAGGGCCAGAGCTTCCATCATCCGCTGGTGTGTTACGAGTGGGCTCACTGGCCGACGGAGGATTGGGGCACGGCGACAGTGCCGGCGTCTGGGACCGATGTCGTGCTCCGCAACGTGGTTGGCGTGGACCCGGATGGCCCGCGCCAGATCGATCTGAGCTTCTACCTGTGGCCCGACGACAGCCGCGACTGGGGCAAGGGCGCGACGCAGGTCCGCGTTACGGGCGTTGCCTATGACGGCGACGACAAGGCGCTGGCCTGGGCGCGTGACTTCGCCAGCCTGCTGTTCGCCGACGTTCAGCTCCCCGCGGCGCCCATCACCGAGACGACAGTGGCTCCCGGCGCCCCGCCCGACGAGGTCCGGCCCGCGCCCGCGGACCAGCCGGTCATCCCGCTGCCGGGCGAGCCGCCGGCCCTCGCTCCGAGCGAGGAGGCGCCGTCCGGGCCGAGCGAGGAAGCGCCGGCCGCGCCTACCGAGGAGGCGCCGGCCGAATCGGGCGAGTAGCCGGCACCAGGGGCCGCGCGTCTACGCCACGAAGTCGAGCAACGGGTAGCTGGCGCCGAGAACGGCGTCGGCGCCGGCGCCCAGCCAGCGCTCCAGGGCGGTGGCATAGACGGCGCGGAAGTCCACCTGGTAGCGCAGGTCGCCGTTGTCGAGGTCGTCGAGCGGGGGCTGCGCGCCGTACAGCCCGCCCTTGAGACCGGCGCCTAGCAGGAACATCGGCTCGGCCGTGCCGTGGTCGGTGCCCTGGCTGCCGTTCTCGTGGACGCGGCGGCCGAACTCGGAGAAGGTCATCGTCAGCACCCGGTCGGCCTTGCCCATCGCCTCGAGGTCGTTCTGGAAGGCGTCGAGGCCGGCGGCGAGCTGGTCGAGCAGCCGCTGCTGCGTGTTCTTCTGCTGAGCGTGCGTGTCGAAGCCGCCAAGCTGGACGTAGTAGACGCGGGCGCCCAGGTCGCCGGCGATGAGCCGGCCCACGGCCTTCAAGCCCTGCGCGAACGGAGTTTCCGGGTAGCCTACGGGAGTCTGCCAGCCGCCCGCGACGCGCTGCAGCTCGTCGGCGCTAGCGAGCGCGTTCAGCGACTGCTGGCCCAGGAAGTCCGCGTAGGGGCGGATCGCCTCGTGGCGCGCGTCGAGCGCCTGCAGCGTGCGAATCTTTGCGTCGCGGTCGGCGGGCCAGCGCGGGTCGGTCTGCAGGCGGTAGCCCTCCAGGCTGGTGAGTGCCGGCACGAAGACGCCCTCGGTCCAGAAGGCGCGCGGCAGGCTCTGGCCCACGGCGACGCCGCCGGCCCGCGCGCCCGCGCTGCACTCGCAGCTCGCCAGGTAGCGGCCGAGCCAGCCGCTCTGGGCGTAGGCGGCCGGTTCGGCGGTCTGCCAGATGTCCATCGAGCGGAAGTGTGAGCGGTTGGGGTTGGGATAGCCGACGCCGCGGACAATGGCGAGCTGGCCCGCGTCGTAACGCGCCTTGAGCGGCGCGAGCGCGGGATGGAGCGCCAGGCTGTCGTCGAGCGGCAATGCCTCGCCCTCCGTGAGGCCAAGCTGCGGCCGGAGCTCGTGGTAGAGCGGGTCGCGGTAGGGGATCACGGTATTGAGGCCGTCATTGCCGCCGCTTAGCTGCACGACGACCAGGATGCCACGGCTGGTGAGGGCGCGCGCGGTCCCCATTTGCGGCGTGGCGTAGCCGGTCTTCGCCAGGAACGCGGGGGCGGCGAAGCCGACGCTGACGAGCATCAGGCCCTTGCTCAGGAACTCCCGACGAGTTGGCATTTTCCGTCCCTTCATGAAAAGCTCGGGGGACACCCCCGACCCCCGGTTACAAGCACTTTGGGGGACACCCCCAAACCCCCGCCCTGTCGGGACGCTAATTCAACTGGTAGAGCGGGCTGGCCATGACGAGGTGCGCCAGGCCGCGGATCTTCCGGTCAGCGGCGTTCGCGTCGGCCGCCGGGTCGCCGCCCTCCCGGAGGTAGTCGAGCAGCGCGGCGCGGCTGCTGGCCGGCAGGTCGCCGTCGAGGCAGCGCTCGGCGAAGTAGTCCACCAGCGCCTCGGGCGTGGGGTAGGCGCGGACGAGCGCCGCCGGGTCGAGGTAGCTCTCGCCGCGCTCGCCCCGTGCGCTAGCCAGGCGGTTGGCGTAGTTCGCGCGCTCCAGCACGGTCATGGCATTGATCCAGGCGGGGCCGCCATCCCAGCCCTTCACGCTGGGCGGGTTCAGCAGATCCTGGCCCATGCGGCGCAGCACGACTGGCAGGTCGCGCGGGATGGTCTCGGCTTCGAGCGCCTTGAGCGCGCCCAGCGCAAACTCGACGGGGCTCTTGATCCGCGCGTGGTAGGCGCGCTCGGAGCGAAACTCGGGCGCGCGCAAGATAGCGCCGACGAGCGCGCGCAGGTCGTAGCCGCTGTCGCGGAAGACGCCGCCCAGGCGGTCGACCACGGCCGGCTCAGGGTCGTCGTAAGCGAAGAAGCGGAATAGCTTGCTGGCCAGGAATGGCGCCGCGGCCGGCTGCGCCAGGATGGCGTCGATCACGTCGTCGCCATCGAGATTGCCCGAGCGGCCGAGGACCGTCTTGGGGTCGGTGTCGTGAAAGCGCGGGGCCACCTGGAACTGCCCCTCGCGGTTGACTGTCCAGCCGGTGAAGGCGCGAGCGGCGTCCTTCACGTCGTCCTCGGTGTAGTTGCCGATGCCAAGCGCGAATAGCTCCATCAGCTCGCGAGCGTAGTTCTCGTTCGGCGCGCCCTTACGGTTCAGGCGGTTGTCCAGGTAGGCGAGCATGGCGGCATCGCGGCTGATGCCCTGCAGCAGCTCGCGCCAGTTGCCGAGCGCGTGCTCGCGGAAGAGGGCCAGTTGCCGCTTGAACAGCTCGGGCGCGCGCGGCCCGCCGACTTTCGAGACGGCGGAGGTGAGGTGGCCGTGCCAGAAGAGGACCATTTTCTCTTGCAGCGGCCGCTTGGTGAGCAGCATGCGATAGAGCCAGGCGAGGCGCAGGCCCTCGGGGCGGCTCACGTCCAGCTCGAGCGCGCCAATGCGGTTCTCCACGTCGTCGGGCGCGCGCTCGGGGTGCAGCAGCCACTCGACCGTGGCGTCGTAGCCGAGCCGCACGGCCGCGTCGAGCTCGGCGGGGGTCGCGCCGAACCCCGCCCGCCGCAGGAGATGCGCTAGCTCGCGCCGTGTTGGGTCCATATGCCATCCTCCTTGCCCCGCGTCAATGCCTGACCGCGCCTTTCCGCTGAGCCTAGCACGCGGCCGATTCGCCAGCAATTTTTCGGCGGGCCCGGGCGCCCGGGCCCGCCGTCGGCAGCTAGCGCCCGATCGTGAAAGGGTTGCGCTCCGGGTGCCGCCCCGCGGCGCCGAGGTAGATGTGGGCGGGCGCGATCAGGTGATCGTCGACTTCCAGGCGGAAAGTGAGCCGCGTGCCGCCGTCCACCCGAAAGTCCACGCCGTCGGTGTAGTCGAAGGTGTAGAAGTTGATGCGCAGCTCGTGGCCGCCGTCGAGCAGCCGCACGCCATCGGGGTGCTCGGGGTGCCGTAGCTGCACGTCGGTGAAGCGGCCGTCGGTCGTCAACACCCCGGTAAAGTGGTGCTGCAGCCGGGGGCCGTGCGTGGTCAGGTGCCAGCCGGCCGCGTCGTGGTCGATGAGGTACGCCGTGGTGTCACCGACCGGGCCGGGGAGCCCCTCGACGCGGCTCTCCCAGGCCAGCGCGGGGAACGTGGCGCCGAGGAGCATCGCCGTGGCGAGCGCGAGCGCAGCCAGGGCGCGAGTGCTTGCTGCCATGCTCGTATCTCCTTCCAACGCGGAGTGACTGGAGTGGCCGCGCCGGCGCGCCAGCAGGGTCGCCATCCGGATGCGCTGGTGATGACACGAGCGGCAGGGAATTTTGGTTTCACGGGCACGCGGGGCAGGCCGCAAGGCACGGCCGACATCCGGAGCGGGCCACGGCGGTATACTGGCGCTGGCTGCACCTGGAACGCGATGACCACGGACGACCGGAGAGCGGTCGCGTCCAGATTCCTTGAGCTAACTGATAGTCCTAAGCTGCCCCAGGTAGGTTAGGCGGGGTATTGGTGGGAAGATGGCATGAGCCACAGCAAGCTACTAACGGTTCGTGTGCCGCAAGGCGACCTCGAGCGGCTGAACGAGATCGCTCGTGCGACCGGCCGCAGTAAATCGGACCTGGTCAGCGAAGCGCTGGCCACGTATCTCGCCGGGCAGGAGTGGCAGGTAGCCGCTATTGAGCAGGCAGTCGGCGCGGCCGACGCGGGCGCCGTGCCGATCTCGCACGCCGAGGTGGCCGCCTGGCTGGAAAGCTGGGGCACCGAGGGCGAAACAGTGCGCCCGCGGTGAGGAAGGCTAATCGAGGTCGCGGGCGGCGGGGGAGAAGCGGGCGGCGAGCAGGCCGGTGAGGACGAGGGCGCCGGCCATCGCGGCCATCGTGGCCTGGACGCCAAAGGCCGCCGTGCCGAAGCCCGCGAGCATCGTGCCCAGCGGGATCATGCCGCGGTTCAGGAAGACGATGCTGAGCACCCGCCCGCGGTACTCGTCGTCCACGATCTCCTGCACGACCGTGTTGTTGGTCGTCATGTAGACCTGCTGGCTCAGGCCGACGACCAACAGCATGAGGGCCGAGAACCACACCCACGGGGAGAGCGCGAAGCCGAAGAGCGCCACCCCGAATACCACGATCGCCGCGAGCATCAGCCAGCCGCGGCGCACACTCGACGCCGCCGCCACGTACAGCGCGCCCAGCACCGCCCCGACGCTGGCGCAGGCTGTGAGCAGGCCCAGGCCGCTGCCGCCGACCTGGAGCACGTCGCGGGCGAAGACGGTGAGCATCGTCATGTAGGGCAGCCCGAGGCCCACGGGCAGGAGCGCGAGGACGAGCAGCCCTTGCAGCACCGGCTGGGTACGGACGTAGTTCACGCCACCCTTGATGTCGTCGAGCACGCTGCGGTGGCCGGTCTGGCGGCGCGGCGGGATGTCCATCGCGGCGAGGCTCCACAGCACGGCGATGAAGCTCATCGCGTTCAGGAAGAACGCCCCCGCGATGCCGACGGTGGCGATCAGCAGGCCGCCGATGGCGGGACCGATGATCCGCGTCAGGTTGAACTGCGTCGAGTTCAGGCCAATTGCGTTGCGCAGGTCTTGGGGTGGCACGAGATCGGACACCAACCCCTGCTTGGCAGGCTGGTTGAAGGACATCATGATGCCCCGCCCGGCCGCAATGGCGAGCACCATCCAGATGTGAATCAGGCCGGTGGCGTCGAGGATCGCCAGGACGAGCGCCAAGACCATCGCGACGGCCTGGGTGGTGAACATGAGCCGCCGCCGCTCCCAGCGGTCGGCGACGACGCCGCCGACGAGCGTGAAGATGAGAATCGGCAGCCAGCGGGCGAGGTTCACCAGCCCCAGGTAAATCGCGGAGTCGGTGAGCGTGTAGACGAGCCAGTTGAAGGCGATCTGGTCCATCCAGTCGCCCGTGTTCGAGACGAAATTGCCGATCCACAGCAGGCGGTAGTTGCGGTGGCGGAGCGAGCGCAGCGAGTCGGGGAGGAGCAGGCCCTGCCGGAGGCGGCCGATCGGCGGGGCAGGCAGCCCGAGCGCGGCACGGCTGAGCGGCGCGCGGCCGTCCGCGGCGCGGGCGCGCTCGGCGCGCTCCTGAACGAGTGGCCCGCCGGGCGCGGGGGTGGCCCCTTGTGGTGCGGCCATAGTCCTCCGGCTGTGGGTCGCGGCGACGCTGCCTACGGCGGGGCGCCGGCCGGCCGCGCCACCGTGGTGGGGCGCGCGGGCTGCTGCAAGCGCCCGCGTCAGTGCAGCAAGTAGGCCAGCCGATACCACCCCGGGGGATTGCGCGGCACCAGCATTATACGCCTCTGGCGGCCGGGGGGCCGCGAATGCGCAGGGGGGCGCGTGAGGATGGCCTCTGTCAGGGGCGATGCGCCGGCCGCCCTCGCCCGGTGACGCCTGCGCCACGTCACCGGGCGAGGGCGGCCCCGTCAGGCAGCCCCGTTACTCTACGTTGAGCAGCTTGAAGACCTTCTTGGGGTTGGTGTTGAAGATCTTGACCTTGTCCTCGTGGCTGAGGATCGGTAGGCTGTCGATCACGGGCACCACGTCGTCGGACGGGCGGCCGGTGTCGGGCCGCTTCGCTCCGCCCGAGCCGGGCGCCTCCGTGCCGAAGAGCATCTGGTCCACGCCCTTCTGGCGGATGGCGGCGGTCAGGAAGTCGTCGTCGTAGGCGCAGGTGTCGAAGTACAGGTTGTCGTTGCGGATATGGCCGATGTGGTGGTCGGTAGGGATGAAGCGCTGCAGCGCGCCGCCGCAGTGGCAGATGACGATCTTCAGCCGCGGGAAGTCGTCGAACACCCGCGTGTGCTGGTAGAGCATCATCGCGATGAACTCTTCGGTGACGTTGTTGATCTGGTAGTTGTGCGGGATGACCTCGAGGCGCCGGTCGTAGCTGGCGGACGGGTGGACCATCAGCACCGCGTCGAGCGCCTGGGCCTTCTCATACAGCGGGTACCAGAACTCGTCGTTCACGCCGGGCACCTTCTTCTCGCCGCCCGGGTCCGGGTTCAGGTAGCCGCCGACGAAGCCCAGCTCCTTCACGCAGCGCTCCAGCTCCGCCGCGCAGTGCTTGGTATCGGCGTCGTAGGGGCTCTGGGGGAGCTGTGCCATGCCGACGAAGCGGTCGGGGTGTAGCCGCACGGACTGGGCGATGACGTCATTGGTGATCCGCGCCCAGTTCTCCTGCAGGAACGGCCGCATCCAGTGCCACATGGCGACCGGCCGCGGGCCGATGAGCTGCACGTCGATGTTGCGCTCGTCCATCACCTTCAGGTGGTTCTGGAGCGCTGGCTCGAGCCGCTCGTCGGGCAGGTTAAGCTTCGTCGGCGTGTTCAGGGCGACGCTGCCGGCGATGTGGCCGCGGAAGTCAGGCGGGGTGGACATGTGGCCGTGTACGTCGATGACCTTGATCCCATTCCACATGGTGGGCCTCCCTTCGCGCGCTGCAGTTGCCAGGGGAGTTTACCGGAAACCGCGCCGGCCGGCACCCCGCGCCGCGCGGTGTGTTCAGCGCCAGCCGGGGGGCATCGTGCGCTTGCGAATCGTGCCATCCCACTCGGCCAGCGGGGCGCAGTGCCAGTACCAGTCGGCCGCCAATTGCTCGCGGTCGCCGAGCGCCGCGCGGCCGCAGGCCCAGCGCAGCGTCGCCCAGGCGTCGCCGTCCAGGGGCGCCCAGGGAAAGAGGCGGGCGAGCACGCGGGCGGCCAGATCCGCGGGCGGCGCGAAGGACTGGCCCAGGCCCTCGGCCACGTCGCTGGTGTGTACCAGGACCTCGGTACAGGCCATGCCGAGGAAGCCGGTGCCATCCGCCAGGCCGGCGGGATGCCAGCCGCGGGCGTCGGGCGGCGCGGCGCGCACCACGTCGGCCAGGATGGCCGCCGCGCTCTCGACGGCGACCAGCAGCTCGGCCGGCGCCAGTTCGGGATTGCCGCTGCGCAGGCGCGGCAGCCGCTCGCGGGCGCGCATGGCGAAGTGGGCGGCGTAGGCGGTCAGCGCGTCGGCAATGTGGTCCACGGTGCGGCGGCACGACCAGTCGAGCGAGCCGGCGCGTCGCTCCCAGTCCCGGTCGAGGGCCGGCGTGAGCGCCTCGCGGCACGCGGCGGCAGTCGTGCGCAGGTCGTCGGGCGTGAGCGGAAGAACGGCAGCGGAGGGCGGCATGGCGGTCTCCTTCCGGGCCGCGCCAGGCGGCCGCTAGCGATTATCGCACGCGGCCGCGGCGGACAGCCTTACCGCCCTGGTGCTCGCCCGGGATTGGCGGACTCGGGGATACCGCTCTCAGCCGCCCCGCGCGTCACCAGGGACACGGTGGGTCAGGGCGCATCCGCGCCGGGCGGCTGGTCGCCATTCGGAGCGGGCGCGCCGGCCGCGGGCCACGGCCGGGACAGCGGCGTGGGCTGAACGAGCACCGCGCGCGCCTGCAGCACGCCGTTCGGGGTGACGCGGCCGACGGCAAGCACGCGGTCGAAGCGCTCGACGGCGTCCAGCGAGACGCGCTGACCGGCCCGGCGAACAACGGCGCGCGGGAGCACGTGGACGCGCACGACCTCGCCTTTGGGTGTGCGTACGCGGATGAACTCACCGCGCGCGGCCGTTACGCGGCCGAGCACGCGGTGAAGCTGGGCGGGCACCGGACGCTCGGGGCTCGGCGCGGCCGGCTCGGCGGGCAGGACGATATCGGCGGGGGGGGCGGCCTCGGCCGCCACGCGGGCGCCGGTGGCCGCGCCCGCCACCGCACCGCCCAGCGCGAGCGCGACGATCGCTACCGCCAGCATCCGCCCCGAGAGGCGGGGGCGAGGCCAGCTCATGGGGCCGCGGCTCCGGCCGTCGGGTAGAGCTGGGGCGCGCGGGCCAGCGGCCGCGCCGCGGCATAGGCGGCCAGCACGCAGGCGAGCGTGGCGACGAGCCCGAGCCAGGGGACCGTCTCGGCCAGCGCCAGCAGGTAGTCCTGGGGCGCGGCGGCGACCAGCTCCCTGTCTTCGAGGGCGAGCTGGATGAGCGCGTAGGCGCCCGACTGCACCAGCTCCTGGCCGGTGAGGTAGCCGCAGACGGCGGCGAGGATGCCGGCGCCCAGCCCGGCGAGCGCGGCGAGCGTGACCCAGACGCCCCAGCGCAGGCGCGCGCGGCGGGACGTGCGCGCGAGCACGCGGGCGGCTAGATCGGGCGGCGGAGCGACCGGCTCCAGCCGCGCGAGCAGGCGCTCGATGTCGTCCAGCGGCTCCGCGCCCAGCGGCGCCTTGGGATCGTTCAGCATCTTGTTGCCTCCTTGCCAGGCCCCCGGCGTCCCGAGCCGCTAGCCGTCGCTGGCCAGGTCGCGGAGAGCTTCGCGCAGCATCGCCTTGGCGCGCTGGAAACGGGTCTTCACGGAATTCTCGGGCATATCCAGCACCACGGCGATCTCGCCAAAGGCGAGGTCGCCGGCGTAGCGCAGCGCCACGACTTCCCGGTAGGCGGGCGCGAGCGCGTCGATGGCGGCGCTCAGCAGCCGCTGCAAGTCGGCGCGCTCGGCCAGCTCGTCGGGCAGCGGGGCCGCGTCGGGCACGTCGGGCACCGCCGGCTCGTCGTCGGCGGTGGCCAACGTCGAGAACACAACCGCGCGCTTGCGCTTTAGCATATCCAGACAACGGTTGCGGGCGATACGATAGACCCAGGGTCGCAGCGGCACGTCCAGCCGGGCGCGCGGCAGCGCCCCATACACCTGAATGAAGACGTCCTGCGTCGCGTCCTCGGCGTCCTCCGCGCGGCCCAGCAGGCGGTAGGCGAAGTGATAGACGGAGCGGTGATAGCGCGCGACGAGCGCCTCGAAGGCGGCGACGTCCCCGCGCTGGAAGCGCTCGGCCAGAGCCTCGTCGGTCGCCGATGCGGGCGCCGCCATCCTCACCCCGAGTGCTGCGTGCTGGGCGCTGAGTGCTGAGATCACCTGCCCCTCAATCATCGGCGCTCGGCGGTACCAAGAACATCACGAGTGAGGAGCCTGTTAGGTTTCAGCGGGAGAGCGACGGCGGTGGCGCGCCGGGCCCGGCCCGACGCGGGCTGCTGGAGGGCTGCGCTAGCCGAGGTGGTAGATGGCGCCGAGGGTGATGCCATACAGGATGTGCAGTATGAGCGTGGCGCGGCCGTAGTGCAGCGGACGGCCGTGGCGGCCGAAGAGGCCCGCGCCGGCGAGCGGCATCACCAGCAGGTTTAGGATGACCACCCACACGGCGACGCCGTAGCCCGCGCCGACCGCGAGCCGCAGCGGGAGCTGGCCCCCTGGCGCGGCCCAGGGATAGACGGCGCCGGCGTAGAGCAGGCCGAGCAGCGCGCCGTTGCACAGGTGGGCGAGCATGCCCACGGCCCACCAGCCCGGCCCGTCGCCGCCCAGGTAGCGCTTGCCCGCCTCGGCGATGTCGACGCGCGGCTGGCCCGGCACGCCCTCCAGCCAGTAGCCGGCGATGGCCTGCACGTAGGCCGCTGCCAGGCCCGCGAACAGCGCCAGCCCCACGGCTACGTTGGGCACGGCCCCTCCCCGCTGGCGGCCAGCCGCCCACGGTCCGCCGCTCGCGCCACAGTTTGCCCGGCGCCGGCGCTCACCAGAACAGCCCGCCGCCGTGGACGGCGCCCGCGACGCGGTAGCCCGGCGGCGCGTGGCGCACGCGGCTGATCACCTGGCCGTGCTCGCGGAGCAGCTCGACGTCGAGCGTGTCGCTGCCCACGCGCACGTCCACCAGTCGCAGGCGGTTGATCTTCGGCGGCAGGCACGGATGCAGCGTGATGCGGCGGTGTGGCGCGTCCACGTCCAGCCCGAGCATGGTCGTGACCAGGAGCATGATGGCCCCCGTGGCCCAGGCCTGGGGCGCGCAGGCCACGGGGTAGTCGATGACGAAGCTGTACTCGGCGCGGCCGTAGCCCGCGAACAGCTCGGGCGGCCGGTAGTTGGGCAGCCCGGCGACCGCCGCGAGCTGGGCGTCGATAAGTCGGGAGGCGTGCGCGTAGCAGCCGACGCGCGCCAGCCCGGCCACGATCAGCGAGTTGTCGTGGGGCCAGACGGTGCCGGTGTGGTAGCCCACGGGGCTGTAGCCGTTCTCGGCGGCGCCCATCGTCCGGACGCCCCAGCCGCTGAACAGCTCGGGGCCGAGGAGCGTGTCGGCCACCTGCGCGGCCCGCTCGCGGGCGACGATGCCGGTCCAGAGCGCCTGGCCGGCGTTGGAGGCGAGGCCGTCCACGGGGCGCTTGGCGCCGTCGAGCGCGAGCGCATAGTAGCCGCGCGCCGGCAGCCAGAAGTCGCGGTTGAAGCGCTCGGCGAGCGTCTGGGCGCGCTGCCGCTGCTCCGCCGCGGCCTTCTTCTGGCCCAGAGTGTCGTAGAGGTCGGCCATGCCGAGCCGCGCCGCGTAGGCGTAGCCCTGCACCTCGCACAGCGCGATCGGGGGATCGGCGATGCGGCCGTCGCGGAAGCGAATGGCGTCCCAGGAGTCCTTCCAGCCCTGGTTGACGAGGCCGGTATCGGTCGAGCGCAGGTATTCGAGAAAGCCATCACCGTCGCGATCGCCGTGCTCGTCCAGCCAGGCGAGCGCGCGCTCGGCGTACTCCCACAGCTCGACCACCAGGTCCTGATCGCCGGTATGGCGGTAGGTGGCGGTCAGCAGGACCAGGAACAGCGGGGTCGCGTCGATCGAGCCGTAGTAGGGAAAGGTGGGGATGAACGACCGCGGGGCGGGCACGGCGCCGCGCCGATACTCGTGGAGGATCTTGCCGGGCGCCTCCTCAGTCTCGGGCACGACGCGGGTGCCCTGGAGGCGGGCGAGCGCGCGGAGCACGCCGGGCGCCACGTGGGGGAAGTAGGGCAGCGCCTGGTAGGCCGTGATGAGTGAATCGCGGCCGAACAGCGCCATGAACCACGGGATGCCCGCGGCGAGCACGATCTCGTCGATGCCGAGCGTCTCGCCCTGGAACTGGAGCGCCAGCAGGTCGCGCAGCGCGCGCTCGTAGGCTTCCTGCAGCGGATAGTAGTCGGTCTCCAGGCGCGGCGCGGCGGCGAGCCGCTCGCGCTGGCGCCGCAGGCGGTTGTCGAGCAGCGCCATCGCCGGTGGCCGCTGGCAGCTATAGCTCGGCCGGTGGTGCGATTGGTCGGTTGTGAGCGGCACGATATCTACGCACATGTGCCAGCTTCCGCGTGGCCCGAGCGTGACCCGGAAGCGGGCCAGATCGGGCGCGGGGTACTGCGGCGGCTGGGAGAAGAGGATGTCCGTCGCCGGATAGGGCTGGTCCAGGGCATAGGCGAGGTGGATGCCCCAGCCGTGTGCGACGGGCCGCACGACGCCCGTGGGCGGGACGCCGCCGCTGGCGTCCTGGCTGCTGTGGCCGCGCACCTGGAAGATGTGCAGGAAGTCGGCGGCGACGCGCAGGTCGAGCAGCAGCACCAGGGGCTCGTCGAGGTGGCTCGTCAGTTCGATGTCCTCGTGGAGCCCCTGGCCCACGAGGCGGTGGCGCCCGATGGTCAAGCTTTCGGGCTGCAGCGCCTCGCCCACGGGATTGCTCAGCAGGTGGACGGCGTGGTAGTGCTCGAGCGTCCGTGCCGTCAGCGGGCGGAGCTGGTGGTCGTTCAGGCGGAGCTGGTACACGGAGAGGAAGCGTGTGTCGTCGTAGTACAAGCCTTGCTCGTTGCCGGCGCTCGCGTCACCTAGCTCGTCGGTGATGAAGAAGCTGGTGTCCTCGTTGATGGTGATCTGCACGCTGCCCTCAAGGAGACGCAGGGTAGAGGCCGCCGCCGGCGAGCAGCCTCTACCCTATTCTAGCGATCAGGCGTCGATCGTCTGGCCGCCGTCCACGACGAGGGCGTGGCCGGTCACAAAGGATGCCTCGTCCGAGGCGAGGAAGAGGACGCCGTAGGCGATCTCCTCGGGGCGGGCCAGGCGGCCCATGCAGCGGTTCAGCGTGCTCACGCGCGTGTAGTAGCCCTCGGGGTCGGGCGAGCTGGCGATGTTGCGGCGCATGCGGGGCGTGTCGGTGGCGCCGGGACAGATGCAGTTGACGCGGATATTGGGGCCGTAGTCGATCGCCATCTGCTTGGTGAGCAGCACGATGGCGCCCTTGGTGGCGCAGTAGGCCGGGTAGCGCTCGGTGCCGAGCAGGCCGAAGGTCGAGGCGGTGTGGATGATGCAGCCGCGGCCTTTCTGGAGGAAGTGGGGCAGGGCGGCGCGGCTGCCGTGGTAGACGCCGTGCAGGTTCGTGTCGATCACGAGGTTCCAATCGTCGTCGCTGAACTCGTCGAGGCGGCCGCGGGCGCCGAGGCCCGCGTTGTTGAACAGGATGTCGAGGTCGCCGAAGGCGTCGAGGGTGGCGGCGACCATGCGGTCGCAGTCGGCGCGGCTGCGCACGTCGGCGGCGACATAGATGGCCTCGCCGCCGTCCTGCTGGATGAGCTTGTCGATGCGGGGCGTGCCCGACTCGCGGTAGTCCACGCAGGCGACGCGGGCGCCCTCGCGGGCGAACAGGCGGGCGGTGGCGCGGCCGATGCCGCTGTCGGCACCGGTGATGAGGGCGACCTTGCCCTCCAGGCGGCCGCGGCCTGGGCCGAGGCCGGGATGCTCGTCGGCGGACATGGGCTGCATAGCGGCTCTCCTTCATGGGCCGGGCAAGGTAGCCTGGCGCGCCCGGCCGCTTCAAGCGCCCACGGTAGCACGCGCGGGCGGGCGCCGCAAGGCGCGCCGTTTGGAGGGGCGGCGGGGGGTGTGCTAGAATCCGGACTGCTGCGGTGGCCCGTGCGCCGCGCCTCTAGCTGCATTCCGACCAGGGGATGGAGATCCATGCCGAAGCTGAAGACGCACAAGGCCACGGCGCGGCGGTTCCAGGTGACCGGCTCGGGGAAGTTCGTGCGGACGCGCCACGGCAAGAGCCACCTGCGCCGCAATCGCTCAGATCGAGCGAAGCGCGAGTACGACGAGATGCAGCCGGTCGCCGCGGCCGACGTGCCGCGCGTGCGGCTGCTGCTGCCCTACGCGAAGAAGAACAAGAAGTGAGCTTCCGATGACACGTGTCAAGCGCGGGATGGCTGCCCATCGCCGCCACAAGAAGATCCTCGTGATGGCCAAAGGCTACCGGGGCGGCCGCCGCAAGCTGTTCAAGACGGCGAACGAGGCGGTGATGCGCGCGCTGGCTTATGCCTACCGGCACCGCCGCGAGCGCAAGCGCGACTTCCGCCGCCTGTGGACGATGCGCATCAACGCGGCGGCGCGCCTGAACGGCCTGAGCTATAGTCGCTTCATCTATGGGCTGAAGCGGGCGGACGTGGCGCTCGACCGCAAGATGCTGGCCGAGCTAGCAGTGAACAACCCCGCGGAGTTCGCGCGCCTGGCGACGCTGGCGCGCGAGGCGCAGGGGGCCGTGCTGGCCTAACCGCTCATCCTAATCCACGAAGGAGAACGCCCCCCCGGCCACTCCCCGCGTGGGAGCGATGGGGGGGCCTTCATATGCAGGGAGCATCTGCCGACCTCACCGCGCGGCTGGAGGCGATCCGCGAGGGCGCGCTGGCGGCGATCGCCGCGGCACCGTCCACGGAAGCGCTGGAGCAGTTGCGCGTGGAGTACCTAGGCCGCCGTGGCGCGCTGAACGAGGTGCTGCGCGGCCTGGGCGGCCTGCCGGCCGCCGAGCGGCCATTGGCCGGCCAGGCGGCGAACGCCGTCAAGGAGACGCTGGAGGCGGCGCTCGCGGCGCGTGGCGAGGCGCTGAAGGCGGCGGAGTTGGCGGCGGCGCTGGAGCGCGAGCGGCTGGACGTGACGCTGCCCGGGCGGCCGGCGGCGCTGGGCGGCCTGCACCCGACGACGCTCGTGGTCGAGCGCATCCTGGCGATCTTCCGCGAGATGGGCTTCCAGGTGGCCGAGGGGCCCGAGGTCGAGACCGACTACTACAACTTTGAGGCGCTGAACATCCCCGCCGAGCACCCGGCGCGCGACATGTGGGACACGTTCTACGTGCGCCCGCCGGACGTGGTGCTGCGCACCCACACGTCGCCGAACCAGGTGCGCGTGATGGAGCGCACGCTGGGCGCGGCGGGCGGTGCCGGGGGCGAATTCCCACCCGTGCGGGTGGTGGTGCCGGGGCGCTGTTATCGCTACGAGGCGCAGGACGCCTCGCACGAGTGGATGTTCTACCAGGTCGAGGGCCTGGCGGTAGACGTGGGCCTGACGATGGCCGACCTGAAGGGCGTGCTGACGGCGTTCGCCCGCCAGATGTTCTGGCCTGAGGTGCAGTGCCGCTTCCGCTGCGACTACTTCCCGTTCGTCGAGCCGGGCATGGAGATGTCCATCACCTGCCACGTCTGTCGTGGCGGCGGCTGCCGCGTGTGCAAGGGCACGGGCTGGATCGAGCTGCTGGGCGCGGGGATGGTGCACCCGCGGGTGCTGCGCAACGCGGGCTACGATCCCGAGCGGGTGACGGGCTTCGCCTTCGGCATGGGGCCGGAGCGCATCGCCATGGTGAAGTACCAGGTGGACGACATTCGCCTGTTCTACGGCAACGATCTGCGGTTCCTGGAGCAGTTTCGCTGATGCGCGTCCCGCTGAGCTGGCTGCGCGAGTACGTGATGGTGGAGGTGCCGGTCGAGGACCTGGCGCACCGGCTGACCATGGCCGGCGTCGAGGTGGGGGCCGTCGAGCGGGTGGGCGCGGCGTGGGAGCGCGTCGTCATCGGGCGCATCGAGACGCTGGAGCCGCACCCGCGCGGCGCCAGCCTGCAGGTGGCGCGGGTGGACGTGGGCGACGGCACGCGCACGCTGGTGACGGGCGCCACGAACCTGGCGGTGGGCGACCGCGTGCCGGTGGTGCTGGCCGGCGGGCGGCTGGCGGCGGGCGAGATCAACAGCCGCACGTTCGACGGCGTGGAGTCGCAGGGGATGCTCTGCTCGGGCGCCGAGCTGGGGATCGCCGAGGACCGCTCGGGCATCTACGTGCTGGAGGCCGACGCGCCGGTCGGGATGGCGCTCGCCGACTACCTGGGCGACGTGGTGCTGGATCTGGAGATCACGCCGAACCGGCCCGACCTGCTGAGCGTGGTCGGGGTGGCGCGCGAGGTGGGAGCGCTGACGGGCACGCCGCTGCGGCCGCCCGTGACGGCGGCGCCCACCGGGCCAACGCCGGTCGAGCGGCTGGTAACGGTGAGCATCGAGGCGCCGGACCTGTGCCCGCGCTACTCCGCAACGGTCGTCGAGGGGGTGCGCATCGCGCCGTCGCCGCCGTGGCTGCAGCGCCGCCTGCACCTGGCGGGCATGCGGCCGATCAGCAACGTCGTGGACGTGACGAACTACGTGATGCTGGAGCTGGGGCAGCCACTGCACGCCTTCGACGCTGACACGCTGCGCGGCGGGATCGTGGTGCGGCGGGCGCGGCCGGGCGAGCGCATCCGCACGATTGACGATGTGGACCGCGAGCTGAGTCCCGACATGCTGGTGATTGCCGACGCGGAGCGGCCGATCGCCGTGGCGGGTGTGATGGGCGGCGCGGACACGGAAGTGAGCGCCGCGACGACGCGCCTGGTGCTGGAGTCGGCGCACTTCGACCCGCGCAGCGTGCGGCGCACGGGCCGGGCGCTGCGCCTGGCGAGCGAGGCGTCGCGGCGCTTCGAGCGCGGCGTGGACCCGGGCGGCACGACGCGGGCGGCCGACCGCGCGACGGCGCTGATCGTGCAGCTCGCGGGCGGCCAGCCGGCGGCCGGCCACGTGGATGTGTACCCGGCGCCCGAGCCCCCGCGGACGATCGCCGTCTCGGCGGCGGGGGTGAGCGGGCTGCTTGGCCAGCACTACAGCGCCGACGTGATTGGGGCCACGCTGCGGTCGCTGGGCTTCGGGGTGGAGAGCGCGCCCTCACCCCCCGCCCTCTCCCAGGGGGAGAGGGGGCTGGACGAGCGTGCCGCTCCGCCTGTGGGCGCGGCTGGCGGTGAGGCCCAGCTACTTGTTCATGTCCCATCCTTCCGGCGGGATGTGGAGGGGCCGGCGGACATCGCCGAGGAAGTGGCGCGCATCCACGGCTACGACACCATTCCCACGGCGCTGCCCGCGGGGCGGTTGCCGGAGCCGTGGACCGACCCGCGGCGGGCGCTGGCGGAGACGACGAAGCGCACGCTGGTCGCTTGCGGCTACCAGGAGGTCATCACCTACTCGCTGGTGGATGGCGAGGAGCTGTGGCGGCTGGACAGCGCGGTGGCGTGGCCCCCTCAGCCCGCCGGTGGCGGGGAGGGCGAGGCGCGGGACGGCCGGATGATTCCGGTCCACAACCCGATGAGCCTGGACCGGGCGTACCTGCGGACGACGCTGCTCGGGAGCCTGCTGCAGACGGTGGCCGCGAACGTGCGGCACCGCGAGCGAGTGTACCTCTTCGAGCTGGGCAGCGTGTACGCGCCGCCACTCGCCCCGCTGCCGACGGAGACGGTGCGGCTGGGGCTGGCGCTGACGGGGCCGCGCGCGCCGGCGGCCTGGAACCAGCCCGCCGCGCCGGGCGACTTCTTCGACCTGAAGGGCGCCATCGAGGCGGTGTTGCGGGCGCTCTGGGTGTCGGACGCGCGCTTCGTGGCCGAGACGCACCCGACGTTGCACCCGGGCCGCTGCGCGGCGGTGTGGGCGGGCGACGTGCGGCTGGGGGTCTGCGGACAGGTGCACCCATTGGTGGCCGAGCGCTACGAGCTGGAGGGCCGCGCGGTGTACGCGGCGGAGCTGGCCTTCGACGCGCTCGTGCGCGTGGCGGGCGAGCAGCCGCCGTACACGCCGCTGCCGCGGTTCCCGGGGGTGGCGATGGACCTGGCAGTGGTGGTGGCCGAGGTGGTGCCCGCGGCGGAGGTCGCGGCCGCGATCCGCGCGGCGGGCGGGCCGCTGCTGGCCGAGGTGCGGCTGTTCGACGTCTATCGTGGGCTGTCCATCCCCGCGGGCCACAAGAGCCTGGCCTACGCGCTCGTTTACCGCGCGCCCGACCGCACGCTGACCGACGAGGAGACGGCGGAGCGGCAAGCGGCGGTCGAGGCCGCTTTGCGCCACCAGTTCGGCGCTACAATCCGCGGACGTTAACCGGTTCCCTGCTAGCGCGCCGGCTGGCGTCAGGCTCACAATCTAGCAGATGGACCACGGCGGTGGCAGCGCGTGGCCGCGGTCAGGCGCTCGGCCACCTGCTCCAGTGCTAGCCAGCCTGGCGCTCGCGCGGCGCGTGATGGCCCGCTCGCCGCGTCCGCTCCGAGCCACGCGGCACTGGCGTCGGTTACCCGGAGGCTGACGGGGCGCGAGTCCCGCTGCGGCCCGGCAGTGTCTTGCAGGACGAGCCCTCACCCCGACCCTCTCCCAGGGGGAGAGGGGGAGGGACGCCCTCACCCCGACCCTCTCCCAGGGGGAGAGGGAGCGGACGATCATCGCGGCGATGCGGAGCGCCGCGATGATCGTCTCTCTCGCCGGAGAGGAGCGGATAGGGCCTCTGCGCGGGTGGTGCGGGCACGGCCTGGTCAAGCGCGTCGCGTCACGGGTAGCCGCGTACTGGGCAATGGCGTCCATCGGACCCTGGCCACTGAGCGGAAGGGCGGGGAGCCATGCCGAACCTGGTCGACGGGCTGCTGGTGGCGATCGTGCTCGCGGCGATGCTCTGGGGCTGGCACACGGGCGTGCTGCGGCAGCTCGTGGCCGTCAGCGCGACGATGGTCGCCTTCATGGTGGCCGAGCAGCTTTACGAGCCGCTGGGCGGCGCGTTCAACGACGCCGCGCTCGTGCGGACGGCGGCTTTCTTCCAGGCGATGTCATACTTGCTCGTGATGTTCTTCATCGCGGCGGCCTGGTTTGTGCTCATCCATCGGCTCTACCCGTACACGCGGCTCGGCGCGGAGTCCGATGCGACGATTCGTGGGCTGGACGGCCTGGGTGGCATGCTTCTTGGACTGGTCCTCGGGGCCCTGCTCGTGATTGCTACCGTGGGCGTTTCGGAGCTGCTGGTATACAGTCGGTGGCCGTTTCTGGAGTCGAGCCAACGCCGCGCGGCGATACACTACGCAATTCAGGACTCGCTCGTGGTGCGTACGCTATTCAAGGAAGCCCCCGACTTCGCCAACTACGTGGGGCACTGGGTGCCCGGGATGGCGATTGCCGAGGATGGACGGATCCAGCCGTGAGGCGTAGCGAATACGAGGCGCTCGAGCTCGACAAGGTGCTCGCCCGGCTTGCCGGTCTGACGGCGTTCTCCGCGTCGGAGGCGCTGGCCCGCGAGCTAGAGCCGACGAACGACGTGGGCGAGGCGCGCCGGCGCCAGGCGGCGACGGCGGAGGCGCGGGCGCTGCGGGCGCTGCGGCCGTCGCTGACGGTGGGCGGCGCGCACGACGTGCGGCCGCTGCTGCGGCGGGCGGCGGTGGGGGGCGTGCTGCAGCCGACCGAGCTGCTGGACGTGGCCTCGACGGGGCGGGCGGCGGCGGTCCTCAAGACGGCGGTGCTCAGTCACGCCGAGGAGCTGCCGACGCTGGCGCGCCTCGCCGAGCGGCTGGGCGAGCACGGCGCGGTGGTGGAGGCCGTCGACCGGGCGATCGGCGACGGCGGCGAAGTGCTGGACGGCGCCAGCCCGGCGCTGCGCCAGCTTCGCATCCAGGTGCGCGGCGCCTACGGCCGGCTGATGGACAAGTTGCAGGAGCTGCTCGGCGCGCCGGCCTACCGCTCGGCGCTGCAGGAGCCGATCGTCACGATGCGCGAGGGGCGGTACGTCGTGCCGATCAAGGTCGAGTACCGCAACCAGGTGCGGGGCATCGTGCACGACCAGTCGGCGAGCGGCGCGACCCTGTTCGTGGAGCCCCTGGCGGTGCTGGACCTGACGAACCGCTGGCGCGAGCTGCAGATCGAGGAGCAGCGCGAGGTTGAACGCGTGCTGGCCGAGCTGAGCGGGCTGGTGGGCGCGGACCACTACGGGCTGGAGGCGAGCGTCGAGGCGCTGGCCGAGCTGGACCTGCACTTCGCCATGGCGCGGCTCGCGGAGGAGCAGCGGGCGACGAAGCCGGAGCTGCGGGCGCCGCGTGTGCCCTCACCCCCGGCCCCTCTCCCAGGGGGAGAGGGGCGTATGTCTAGCCCCCTCTCGCCCTGGGAGAGGGCGAGGGGAGAGGGGAGTACGTCTAGCCCCCTCTCCCCCTGGGAGAGGGCGGGGGGTGAGGGTAGGCGCGCCCCGGTCCTGCGCTTCGCCGAGGCGCGGCATCCGCTACTCACGGGCGATGTCGTGCCGATCAGCGTGGAGCTGGGACGCGACTTCGACGTGCTGCTCATCACGGGGCCGAACACGGGCGGCAAGACGGTGGCCCTGAAGACGATCGGGCTGCTGGCGCTGATGGCGCAGTGCGGCCTGCAGCTTCCCGCGGCCGAGGGCTCGTTCAGCACGGTGTTTGGCGGCGTGTACGCCGACATCGGCGACGAGCAGAGCATCGAGCAGAGCCTCTCCACGTTCTCCTCGCACGTCACGCGCATCGTCGACATCCTGAAGGTCGCCGATAGCCGCTCGCTGGTGCTGCTGGACGAGCTGGGCGCGGGCACCGACCCGCAGGAGGGCTCGGCGCTGGCTCGCGCGATCCTGCGCTACCTGCAAGAGCGCGGCAGCGTCGTGGTGGCGACGACCCACTACTCGGAGCTGAAGACCTACGCGCACCTCACGCCCCGCGTCGAGAACGCGTCCGTCGAGTTCGACGTGGAGACGCTATCGCCGACGTACCGGCTGAGCGTGGGGCTGCCGGGACGCTCGAACGCGCTGGCGATCGCCACGCGGCTCGGGATGCCGGAAGCGGTCATCGCGGGAGCGCGGGACCTCCTGACTCCCGAGAACGTCGAGGTCGAGGCGCTGCTGGCGGAGATCCAGCAAGAGCGGGCGGCGGCGGCGGCGGCGCGCGAGCGGGCGGCGCGGGCGGCCGAGGATGCAGCGAAGCTGCTGGCGCGGCGGGAGCGCCAGGTGGCGGCGGTCGAGCAGGAGCGCGAGTCCATCTGGCGCCGCGCGCGGCAGGAGTCGGAGGCGATGCTGGCCGAGCTACGGCGCGAGGTGCAGCGGGAGCTGGCGGCGGCGCGAGCAGCGCGGGCCGACCGCGCGACGGTCGAAGACATCGCCGAGCGCGCCGCCGCGCTGGCGCCGGTCGCGGCGCCGGAGTCGCGGCAGTGGCGGCGCGCCCGTCCGGCACCCCCGCCTGCGCCTACGATCGCGGTGGGCGCACGTGTGGGGGTGCCGCGGCTAAACGCGCGTGGGACGGTGCGCTCGCTGAGCGCCGACGGTCGTGAGGCCGAGGTGGAGATGGGCGGGCTGCGCGTGCGAGTGAAAACGGCCGAGCTGACGCCGCCGGAGGCGGTCGAGGCCGGCCCCGAGGGGGCGTCGCCGGTGACCTACGTGCCCGCGGCGCCGCCGCTACCGATGCCGCGCGGCCCGGTGCCGCTGCAGCTCGACCTCCGCGGGCAGCGTGCCGCCGAGGCGACGGAGGCCGTGGAGCGCTACCTGGACGAGGCGGTGCTGGCGGGACTGCCGGCTGTGCGCATCATCCACGGCCACGGTACGGGCGCTGTGCGGAAGGCGGTGCGTGACTTGCTCTCGCGCCACTCGCTGGTGCGAAGCTGGGCGCCCGCCGACCGGCGCGAGGGCGGCGACGGCGCTACGGATGTGCAGCTCGCGGGATAACCGAGGTTTAGCTGCGGCCAAAGAGCCGCGCTACCCGCACTGCGAACCCAGGCAGCAGCGGTGACGTAAGTGTATCCTCGCGGCCGAGCGTCGCTGCTACCTGGAGGAGCGCAGCCTGCTGCGGGTCCCCTGTCTGCGTTTCCATACTCGCGCGGCGGTAGATCACCACGGTCTGCGTGCGCCAGTCGAGCAGCCAGTACTCCTCGACGCCGAAAGCGGAGTAGAGCCCAAGCTTTATCTCGCGGTCGCGGCGCTCGTTCGCGGCGCCGGGGGAGAGCACCTCGACGATCAATTCGGGTGCGCCTCGAAGATGCCCCGCGTCGTCCAGCAACACGGCCAGGCGCTCGTTGCTGATCCAAAGGACATCGGGGACCACACCGTCGTGGTTGGTGAAGACGATGCCCGCGCCGGGCAGCACCTCGCCGAGTCCGGTCCGGCTGTTCCACTCTGTCAGGACGAAGGCAGATCCATTGCAGGCTAGCTGGTGCTCTCGGCGCGGTGCGGTCGACACGTACAGCTCCCCGTCGATGATCTCGTAGCGGCGCCACTCGTCGTACGGGAGGGCTTCCAGGTCGGCGATTGTCCACCGTCGGGGTGCGTGGGCCTGTGCCATATGCGCTTCCTCGCTGCTGTCCGTGGCGCGCGTCAGTCCGCCCGCTTACCTGCTGGCAGTATACGCCTCTGCGCGGGGAGCGCCGCGCCGTCTCATGCGGTCGGACCGGCGGGGACGGGAGCGGCGGTGGAGCCGCGGCCGACGCGGACGGTGCCCTGGTCCAGGTCGAACCAGTGCTGCTCGATCGTGCTCAGGTCGCGGCCGCGCACGGCGATGGCGATCGTGTCGCGCTCGGGGCCGGTGGTCTCGTTGTGGATGGCGAACGCCGGCTCGATCTCGACCTCACCAGGGCCGCGCACGTGGTCTACCGTCAGGCGCACGTCCGCCCGGCCGGGCGCGGTGCCGGCGTCGTGGCGGTCGTAGCGGTGAACGACTTCCTGGCCATCGAAGATGCCATAGAGTGTCCAGGCCTCGCCGTGATGGTGGACGGGTGTCGTATTGGCGCGCTGCTTGCGCAGCAATGTCACGATAAAGCCGTGGTCGGGGTCCTGGTAGAGCAGCCAGGGGCCGCGGCCCTGAGCCAGCGCCTGCTGGTAGGGGGCCAGGGCGTCGGGGTTGGCGAGCAGCCGGCCGAGCGCGGCAGCGCCCGCCTCGAGCCGCGCCGCCTCGGGCGCCGGCTGGCTCAACGCCGCGCGCAGGTCGCCCACGAAGTCCTGTAGCTCGTACGCCATCGCACTCCTCCTACCGGCGGCCGCGTCGGGGCGGGCTGGCGCTCGCTGGCCCTGGGCCGCCGCCGCTCCGGCGTTCCGCGCGCCCACCCGCCGACTGCCGAAACGCGCAGCTCGGCGCGAGTATACCACCCGGCCGGATGGGGGCGTCGCCGCCTGGCGCGGCCGTGGGGGCGGGGTGGTATCCTCTCCGCAGACGAGCGGGCGATGCCGGCGGACGGAGCCGGTCGTGCCGCGGCTGATGCGGCCAGCCCCGGCCCAAATCGGTCGGGGTTCGTGCTACCATACGATTGTAAGGGCCGGAGGCAACGCGACCATGGGCGAACAGATTGGTGACGAGCTGTGTCCGCGTTATCAGCGGGCGATCGACATCATCGGTAAGCGCTGGACGTGCTTGATCCTCCGCGTGCTGCTGGCCGGCCCACGGCGGTTCGGCCAGATCGAGGACGTGGTCGGCGGCCTAAGCGCGCGCATGCTGTCGGAGCGGCTGAAAGAGCTGGAAGCATGCGGCATCGTGGAGCGCCGCGTCTATCCCCAGACGCCGGTGCGCATCGAATACGCCCTAACCGAGAAGGGCCGGGGGCTACAGCGGGCGCTCGACGAGCTGCAGCGCTGGGCCGACGCCTGGGACGACGAGTGCGCGCCGCCCGCCGTTCACCTCTTCTCCGAGCGGCGCTAGTGCGCCGACTCTCCCCCGAGTGCGAGCCCCTCGCTGGTAGTTGACCTCTGGCCTCTCCCGGGCTCCCCTCCGTCCTACCTGCTCCCCCGATCGTTCTGGCCGTTCCTGGCCCGCGATCCGCTCGCCGCACATGTCGCCAGGGGCGTGGCCTTGCTTCTGCAAGGCGTCAGCGTTTAGGGTAAGGGCGGCCGCCGGCGGGCGGCGACACCCGGACGGAGAGACCGTATGCCTAGCGCGCCCATCAGCGCGCCCATCCCTTTCGCGTTAGTCGTGGGCGTGGTCACCTTCATCGTGGGCGTGATCATCGGCCGGCCAATCATCCTCGGGCTCGCCAAGCTCGGCGTGGGCAAGGCGATCAACCCCTGGGGCCCCGAGTCGCACCACGCCAAGCGCGGCACCCCGACCATGGGCGGCCTGCTGATCGTGCTCAGTGTGCTGGCCGTAACGCCGGCTGTCAATTTGTCCATCGGCGGCCTCTCGATCTTGCTGCCATTGGGCGTCATGCTGGCCGCGGCGCTGCTGGGCGCCTACGACGACTACCTGACACTGGTGGGCCGCAAAAGCGAGGGCCTGTCGCCGCGGATGAAGATGGTCGGGCTGACGATCATCGCTAGCGTCGCCGCGATCGTGCTCTACGGCGAGCTGGGATACCACGGCGTGTACGTGCCGGGCGCGCCGGACCTGCGTGACCTCGGCCTGTGGGCGCTGCCCGTTGCCGTCTTCGTCATCGTCGGCACCGCCAACGCCGTGAACATCACGGACGGCGTAGACGGGCTGGCGGCCAAGCTGCTGGCGATCGCCTTCTTCGCCTATGGCTTTATCGCCCTGCTGCAGGGGCAGGTGTTCCTCATGACGTTCGCCTTCACGGTGGTGGGCGCCGTGCTGGCGTTCCTCTGGTACAACGCCCACCCGGCCGAGGTGTTCATGGGCGACACGGGCTCACTGGCGCTGGGCGCGGTGCTGGCCGTCGTTGCCCTGATGCTGCAGCAATGGCTGCTGCTGCCGGTGATCGGCGTGATCTTCGTCATCGAGACAGTCTCGGTCATCATCCAGAAGACGTACCGCCGCCTGAACAACGACAAGCGGCTGTTCCGCATGGCCCCGATCCACCACCACTTCGAGCTGTGCGGCTGGGCCGAGACGCAGGTGAGCGACCGCTTCTGGGTGCTGGGGCTCCTCGGCGCTATGCTCGGCATCGCCCTCGCGCTGCTCTAGCGGAAGCGGGGCGCGTCCCCATAGCTAACCACTGGTGCTAGTTGACGGAAAAGCCACGACGGGCCGCACACTGAGAGTGCTGACGTCTCAGTGCGAGGAGGCCCGCCGTGGCTACCGTCGATTTTCTCATTTCGCTGTTCTGCCTGGTAGATGACCGGCTCGGGCGGCAACCGAAGCATCCGCAGGCCCCCTTGTGGCCGAGCGAGCTGGTCACCATTGGTTTGCTGTTCGCGCTCAAGGGCGGCTCGTTCCGGGCGTTCTACCGCTGGCTGGCGCGGGACTACGCCGACCTGTTCGGCGCGTTGCCCGAGCGGACTCGCCTGCTGCGCGCCCTGCGCACCCATGAATCCCAGACGCGAGGTTTCCTGGCGGCTCCAACGTTCTTCACCGTGATCGACACCTACGGGATCGAGTTGCTCCATCCGTGGCGCTATGGCCGCAGCCCCCGCCAGGTCGGCAAGAAAGGCTTCAGTACTCATCGCTGGATCGTCGGGCTGAAGCTGTGCTGGCTGATCAACTGCCGCGGCGAGGTCGTCGCCTGGGACTGGAACACGGCCAACACAGCCGACCAGCGCTTCGCTCCCGTGGCGGCGCCGTTCGCGGACGAGACGATCACCCTGGCCAATCTTGGCTTCGCGGCGGTCGAGC
>Ga0070741_10004723_pt1 | contig 31506 bp, 23 predicted proteins | sample Coa_R1_4_FD_66440 | JGI IMG/M metagenome (GOLD analysis project Ga0070741, IMG submission 66440) | Surface soil microbial communities from Centralia Pennsylvania, which are recovering from an underground coalmine fire - Coalmine... | ecosystem: Environmental > Terrestrial > Soil > Unclassified ... | reverse complement strand
TGACCAGCTCCTCAGCCGCGAGCTGGCCCAGCCGGCGCTGCTCGCCGCGCTCGCGCCGGAGCTCGCGCGCGTGCTGGCCGAGCCGAACCTGCTGGCGCCCGCGCAGTGCTGTCCCCCCGCCGGCGCCTACGTCCAGCACACGCTGTACGGCGACCCGGCCGGCCGCTTCTCGCTGGTGGCGCTCGTCTGGCGCCCCTGCGCCGCCACGCCGATCCACGACCACCACGCCTGGGGCCTGGCCGGCGTCTACCGCGGCCGCGAGGTCGAGACGCGCTTCGCCTGGTGCGACCGTCCCGGCACGACGCCCGGCCTGCGCCCAGCCGAGACGCGCGAGGCCTGCGCGGGCGAGGTCATCCCCATCGTGCCGCCAAACGACGTTCACCGCGTGCTCAGCCCCGGCCCCCAGCCGACCGTCTCGCTCCACCTCTACGGCCTCGACGTCGGCGTCGTTCCCGGCCGCTCCAGCGTCCGCTGCGTCTACCCCGACGACCTCCTCGTCGTCCCCCCGCGCGCCGCCGCCCCCCTGGCCAGCTAGCCGGTTTCTCGACGGCAACCCCACGGCCTCACCACATGCGCCGCAGGTAAGGACTGCCGGCTCTTGGAGCGCTGCTGGTCAGCCTCCGCGCCCGTGAGGAACGCCGGCTTTGAGTCAATGGAGCTTCGTGCCCGCGGGCTGCGCCCGCGAGGGGCCGGCCGCCCTCCAGCCGCGCCGTCGTATACCGCTTCGGGCATCGACGCGCTGTCGTCACCCGTAACGCTGAGCATCTGGGATCGTTTAACAGATTAGCGAGACCGTGACTTGAAAGACGGCGGTGGAAGCCGCCGGCGGGTGCGCGCGGCCCCGGCGCGATCACCACGGTCGATCCAAGGCGTGCTGGGAGGGTCGCTATGAACCGGGGCGGGCCACGCGTCCTGTTCACGGCCGCGCTGCTTCTTGCCGTGCTGACCCGCGTCAGCGTGCCCGTGCTCGCCGGTCCGAGCGACTGGCTGCCCGGCGACGATGCCAGCAGCGGCCTCGCCTGGCTCGCCGACTTTGACAGTCTTGCCGGTGGCTTCGGTCTCAATCGGCCGCTGGAGCAGAACCCCAACCCGCCCGCGATCCACATCTGTAAGCTGGCCGGGCAGCTTGTCGCAGGTAGCCTGGTTACCCTCCAGGTCTCTGGCACGCACAACGGCGGGCCCACCACGGTCATCAACACTATCACGGTAGGGACTAACTGTTCGCAGAACGAATTCACGAACTTCGGGAATCAGTTCGATCTCAACACGATCGTCACTATCCAGGAGACAGCCCCCCCGGCACGCGCATCTTGCCGGTTACGGGGTGCTCTGCGATCCCGCGTGGGCAGCCGCAGGCGCCCCTTCCCTGCACCGTGGACGCCAACGGGGTGGCGTCGTTTACTCTCCCTCCCAGGCCTGGGGGCGGCCAGATCGACGTGGTATTGACCAACGGCGGTGCGGACCTAAAGATCCTGAAGGTTGACGCCCCGGACCCGGTTGTAGTGGGGGAAAACCTCAACTATCACCTGGACATCTTTAACGACGGCCCCGAAACGGCCGTCAATGCGACGCTCACGGACACGTTGCCGCCGAACGTGGCCTTTCAATCGATCACCACAGTGCCGGCCGGCCTGAGTTGCACCACACCACCAATCGGTAGCAGCGGCACTGTCACCTGCTCGCTCGGAAACCTGCCGCCCCCCGGCCCCGGGGTTCCCGAGCCTGTCGCCGGCGTAAAGATCGTGGTCCAGCCAACCGCGGCCGCCGCCGGGACCACGATCACGAACACGGCGACTGTGTCCAGCACGACGCCGGACCCCAATCCGGGAAACAACACGTCCACCGTGACTACCAGCGTATTGGCGCCGACCAGCACGCCGACGCCGACGGCCACCTCTACGCCGACGGCGACGAACACGGCGACGGCCACACCAACCCTGACCAGCACGGCGACGGCCACGCCGACGGCGACCTTCACGCCGACCGCAACGAGCACCTTCACTCCGGGCCCGTCGCCGACGGCGACGAGCACTCCAACCCCCGGCGGCCCGACGCTGACGGCCACCCCGACGTTAACGGCCACGCCGACAGTGACGGCTACGCCCACGCTGACGGCCACGCTGACGCCCACCGCTACGCCATCGCCGACGGTGACTTCCACGCCGACGGCGACGGCCACGCCCGCGTCCGACCCAGGAATCTTCAAAGTGGCGATCCCTAACCCGGTCGCGGTGGGGGCCGAGCTGACCTTCCACTTCGTCGTCCGCAACGACGGCCCAGGGGCCGCGACGGGCGTGGTCGTTACGGACACGCTGCCGGCGAATACCACGTTCGTGTCAGCCACGCCCGAGCGGGGCACCTGCGCGGTGGCGGGCCAGGCCCTCACCTGCACGGTGGGCGCTCTGGCCGTCGGCGAGATCATCCACATCTCGATCGTGGTCCACGCGACGCCAGAAGCCGCGGGAACCACCCTGACCAACACCGCCACCGTGAGGGCGAACGAGTTCGACCCACACCCGGAGGACAACACGTCCACGGCGACTGTTTTCGTCCTGCCGCCGACGGCCACCCCGGAACCCGGAGCACCAACCGCCACGGCGGTGCCCAGCGTGATCCCGTCGCCGCTCCGGGTCATCAAGACCGGGTCTCCAGCGACCGCGACCGTGGGCGATGCCGTCACCTATTCGGTAACCGTCACCAACCCGAACACGATCCCCGTGGACGGCGTTATGGTGACCGATACCCTGCCCCCCAATACGGAGCTAGTGTCCGCCACCACGACGCTGGGGACGTGCAGCGGCACGGTATCGCTGGTCTGCACGATCGGGACGCTGGCTCCCGGGCAGACCGTCACGATCACGATCTCTATCCGACCGACCCCGGCTGCGGCCGGGACGACGCTCATCAACACGGCAGTGGCCACCGCGCCGGGCCTGCCGCAAGTGACGGCCACGGTCACCACGCTGGTGAGCGGCGCGCCGATGATGCTGCCAAACGTCGCGCCCTTGCTCCCACCGTCGCCACCGATCCTCTTGCCTCCGCCGCCTTCACCCCTCATCCCGGCGCCGCCAAGCACGATCGCCGGCGAGGTGGCGCCGCCGCTTCCGGAGGTCCCGATCATTCCGGAAGCCGACAGTCTGCCATTGCTGGGCGCGGGGCTGGCGCTCGCGGCGGCGCTCGCCGGGCTGCGCGCCTGGTGGCGACGACAGCACTAGCCGCGACGCGAGGACGCGCCAAAGCCCAAAACACTGGGCCGTCCCAAGTGACTCGCGGCCGTGAGCCTCCCTTGGCCCTCCCCGTGGTCAGCTATCGAATGACCTCGACGGTGACGTCGAGTTCGAGGCTGCTCCAGGCACGGTCTGTGGTGAACGCGGTCAGTCCCAAAGATCTGGCCAGTGCGAGACAGGCTCGGTCGCCGAAGGAGAGTCCGGCCTGACGAGTGAGGGGGCGCAGCAACCCGGCGTCATAGGCCAACGAGATGTCGAACTCCACGATTTCGAGCCCAACTTCATCGAGCAACGTATGGATCTCGTGGGCTGCCAAGCCGCGCTCTGCTAACTTGGCTATGGCCTCAGAGAAGTTGACCGCGCTGATGGCCGCTCCGGGCAAGACCTCGAGGACTCGCTCCGTACCGGGCTCGTTGTTTACAAATGCCAGGAGGGCCGAGGCGTCGAGGATAGCGCTACTCAAGCGCGGCCTCCCGCCGTCGCTCGGCGATTAGCTCGTCAGCGAGGGACACGCCTTCGGGCACGAACTCGCGGACCAGCGCCTGCGCACGACGCACCCCCTCCTTAAAGCTGTAGAGCCGAATCTCGTTACCCTCCAACCGCATGGTCACGACATCTCCCTCGTGCAGCCCGAGCGCGTTGCGGTACTCCGCCGGGATGACAATCCGACCGCCGCTGCCGAGCCGCGTGCGCGCCACTCGCATGGCAAATCTCCCGTCATATGACACAGATAGCGAAGTATGGTTGACGATCGGGATGATACCATTGCCAGCCTCCGATTGGTCGCGGACCAGATGAAGCCGAAGTAGCCCCGCATTCCCTTGCGGCGGCTCGCGCGGCCTTGCTAGGCTACCGCTAGGCCGGACGCTGCGGAAGCCCGGCCGAGGCTCGCCAGGCAAGCAGGGTTGCGCGGCGTGAGGCTGGCGGAGAGACGCGGCGGCGCACCACCAGTAGGGTCCGATGCTTGCTCGGGCGGGCCTGTGTCGTTTCCGGGGACGCATCGGGTCAGCAACGGGGGAGCTAGCGGCATGCGGCGAGTGCGCGGGCTGGCATTGGCAGTAGTCGGGGGCGCGACCATCGCGCAAGCGTGCGCCCCCGCCACGTTCCTCGTGCCCACGGCCGGGCTGGCGGCCGAAGTGACCGGCCGCTACCCGCTCCTCGCCGCCGACGCGCTCGGCACGGGGACGGACCTGACGCTCGCCAGCCGCCGGGACCTGCCGCAGCTCGCTACGATAGACCTCGACGCCGCGCGCCGCCTGGCGCGCAATGGCGAGCTGCGGGACGCCCGCCAGATGCTCAACGTGCTGCTCGGGCGGGACGCGGGCATCGCCGCCGCCGCGCGCCTGGAGCTGGCGCGCCTGGCGCTCGACGACGGCGACGCCGACGAGGCGGCCTCCCAGCTTCAGACGCTCATCCAGAGCTACCCCGACCGCGCCGAGCGCGTCCCCGCGACCTACCTGCTGGCCCTGGCTGAGCGCAAGCGCGGCGATACCCGCGCGGCCATCGGTCGCCTGCGGGAATACCTCCAGTTGAGCGACCTGCTGGCCCCCTACGCGCACCTCCAGCTTGCCGAGTGGTACGCCGCCCTCGGCGACTCGGAGCGCGATGCGGCCGAGGCGCGGCGGGCGCTCGAGGCCTCCGGCTCGCGGCGGCTCCGGATCGAGGCCCTGGAGCGACTGGCCAAAGCCGCCAGCGCGAGCGGCGACTTGGCGAGCGCCCAGGCGCGCTGGGAGGAGATCCGGCCGCTCGCCAGCACCCCCAGCTACCGCGCCGAAGTCCTGTGGCAGCTTGGCAGCCTGGCGCGCCAGCGCGGCGACGTGGCCGGCGCGGCCGAGCGCTTCCGCACGATCGTCACCGACTACGCCGCCACCCCGCGCGCGAGTAGCGCGCTCGACGCCCTCAACGACCTCGACCAGGCCGACCAGATCAGCAACTACCAGGCGGGCCTGGTGCGCTTCTATGCCGGCGCGCTGACGCGGGCCATTGGCGGCTTCGAGGCGCAGCTTGCCGCGGGCGGCGCCGACGACGACCTGGCCGGCGCGGCCTACTATCGCGCGCTCGCGCTCGCCCGCCAGGGGCGTGACAGCGCCGCCCGCGCGGCCTTCGACGACCTGGCCGCCAACTACCCCGCGCACCCGCTCGCGGCCGACGCGCGCTACCGCGCGGCGCGGCTCGTGGAAGACGCCGAGCGGTACGGCGACGCCGCGGACCGCTACCAGGCGCTCGCCGCGGCCGCTCCCGACACGCCGGCCGGCCAGCTCGCGCTCTTCCGCGCCGGCTTTGCCCTGCGCCGCGCCGACCGCTACGACGACGCGCTCGCCGCCTGGGCCGCCGCCGCGTCCCAGGCCCAGGCGCGCACCGTCCGCGCCGCTCAGCTTGGGCCGGCCCTCAACCCGCGCGCCGCCATCTTGTTCTGGAGTGGCAAAACGCTCGCGCTGCTCGGCCGCACCGACGAGGCGCGGGCGCGCTGGCAGGAGGCGGCCGCCGCCGGCCCCGACGACTACTACGGCCTGCGCGCGAAGGCGCTGCTCGCCGGCGACGCCGCTGCACCGTCGCGGCCGCCCGACGCGGCCCGCCTGGCGCCGCCGGCGGCCGACGACGCGCTGGCCGGCTGGCTCGGCGGCTACGGTGCCGACGCGGCCTCTCTGGCGCGCGAGCTGGCGGCCGACGTCGCCTGGCGGCGCGGCGCGGCGCTCTGGGCGCTCGGCCTGCGCGCCGAGGCGAGCTGGGAGTTCGACGACTTGCGCGCGCGCTACGCCAGCGACCCGCCCCGCCTGTACACCCTGGGCATCGCGCTGCGCGACCTGGGCGCCGACAGCGCGGTCCTGGCCACCGGCCAGCGCCTGCTCGCCGCGAGCGGCGCGGCGTCGCTCTACGATCTCCCGCGCGCCGCCCGCGCGCTGCTCTATCCTGCGCCTTACGCCGACCTCGTGACCACGCAGGCCGCCCGCTTCGGCGTGGACCCGTTCCTCCTCCTCGGGCTGGTGCGCCAGGAGAGCAGCTTCGACCCCCGCGCCCAGTCGCCGGTCCGCGCGCGCGGGCTGGCCCAGGTGATGCCCGCCACGGCGCGCTCGATCGCCAGCGCGCTCGGCCTCGGGTCGCTCGACGACGACGACCTGTTCCGTCCCTCCATCAGTCTCGAGCTGGGCGCCTACTACCTCGGCCAGGCGCTACGGCAGTTCCAGGGCGGCGTACTGCCGGCGCTGGCCGGCTACAACGCCGGCCCGGGCAACGCCGCCCGCTGGCTGCGCGAGCCGGGCGCGAGTGATCCCGACCTCTACGCCGAGCAGATCCCCTACGCCGAGACGTTCGACTACGTGCGGCGGGTCTACACGAACTACCTGCTCTACCGCGACCTGTATAATGGCTAGCCCGGCCGGGCTGGCGCCACGCGGGCTCGGTTGTCGCCCTGTAGGCGAGGCGACCCGCGCGGCCGGTCAGCAGCCTCCAGCCGTGCCGCGGCCCGAGGTAGGACAGTGAGCGAACAGCCAAGCGAGCCCCTGGCGCCGAGCGCGCCCCCGCCTCCGCCCCCGGAGCCGAGCAGCCCGAGCGCGGCGACCCCGACGATCGACATCGAGACCTTCCGTCGGGTGGACCTCCGTGTTGCCGAGATCGTGGCCGCCGAGCGCGTCGAGCGCTCCGACCGCCTGCTGCGCCTCCAGGTCGACCTGGGGAGCGAGCGGCGGCAGCTCGTCGCCGGCATCGCCGCCTTCTACGCCCCCGAACAGCTAGTCGGCCGCAAGATCATCGTCGTGGCGAACCTCCAGCCGGCGCGCATCCGCGGCGTGGAGTCGCAGGGCATGCTGCTCGCCGCGGGCGGGCGCGCGCCGGGCGCGGCCTTCAGCTTCCTCACGGTGGATGCCGCCATCCCCAACGGCACCCGCGTCGAGTGAATCCCCAAATCATCCGGATGTGTCACGCATTTGTAACGCCGCCAGCCTTGATTGCCCTGTCCGGCTCTGGTACCCTTCGGCGCGTGGCTGGTTTTCGCCGGCCGCCTGAGCCCGGCATCCAAGGAGGATCGACTATTGGCGGGATGCGCTCGATGGACGACGGTGGGAATCGCGCTAGCCCTTCTCAGCGTTGGATCGACGCTCAATCCCTTGCCAAGTGCGGCGGCCACCGACAGCCGCGTCTTGCGGGCCGTTGATGCGCTTGGCGGCGCTTCGAACACTTCCCAGCCCCAGGATCTCGGAGCGCGCGAACCCGCGGGTCAGTCCTTCGCGTTGCTGGCCGCCCGTGCGAGCGGCGCCAGCCCCGCGCAGGTGTACCCTACCCCCGATCCGAACAACGGCGTACGGGTCATCTACGCGCCCGACGCCCGCGGCCCGCTGCCTCCCCCGGTAACCGTCTCCAGTTCGCCGATCCCCCCCGCCTTCGCGAGCAACACTGGCCCCAGCTCGCTGCTCGGCCCGGCCAACAACGCGGCGCCCCCCACGCCCGGCCCACAAGCCATCGCCGCCGCCCCCACCGGTCCTGCCCCGCAGGCGCTCGCCGGCGCGGCGAGCGGCCCCACGAGCCAACAGGCCACCGTCGCGACCGCGAACGCGCGAGGCGTGCAGCCGCTGGCCGCGGCGTCGAACACGGGCGCGCTGGGCACCGCGACGGGGCCAGTGCTGGCGAGCACGACCGGCGGTTCGAGCAGCGGCAGCTCGCCAGTAGCGGGGCGCGTCTTCCCGAGCGTGCCCGCTAGCCCGAACGGCGCCCGCATCATCGGCCTCGCCCAGTCGCAAGTCGGCGCCCGCTACTCCTGGGCCGGCACCTCTCCCGCCACCGGCTTCGACTGCAGCGGCTTCGTCTACTGGGTCTTCAACTCCATCGGCTTCAACATGCCGCGCACCATGGAAGAGCAGCTCGCCAGCGGCCGCCGCATTCCCATTGACCAGCTCCGGCCCGGCGACGTGGTCTTCTTCTCCGACACCTACACCAGCGGCCTCTCCCACGACGGCATCTACCTCGGCGACGGCAAGTTCATCCACGCGGTCGACGAGAGCACCGGCGTCGCCATCACGGCGCTGAACTCCGCCTATTGGTCCGAGCGCTACTACGGGGCCGTCCGCCCCCTCGAGTGAGCCGGGCGCGCGCTCCTCGCCCGACGCCCCCGCGCCCAGCGGGGGCTGCTTGTTGCTCCGGCGGCGCGCGGGGCCGGGCGCTTGAGATGCCGCCGCCGATTAGCTAGACTGCCCACAGGCGCACCCGAACGCGCCGCGCAACCGATACCGAATCCGGCGGCAGAGTTTCCCCCACCCCCTCTCCCCCTGGGAGAGGGCCGGGGTGAGGGCACGTCCCTCCCCCTCTCCCCCTGGGAGAGGGCCGGGGTGAGGGCGCACCCAGATAGGCGAGCCTCGGGGCCGGAGCAAGTATTCCCGCCTCGTGTGAACCACTCACACGGAAGCTGTTAGCGGAGCCCACGTTCGGCCCCGGGCGCGGTCGCTAGCGCCGGGCGCCGCGGGAGGAGCAGACGGATGGCGATTCAAACGGTGGCGATTCTCACGCCCGGCGACATGGGACACTCCATCGGCAACGTGCTGCGCCACGGCGGCCTGCGCGTCATCACCTGCCTGCGCGACCGCAGCCCGCGCACCGCGGCGCTCGCCGCCGAAGCCGGCATCGAGGACGTGCCCGACTACGAGACTCTCGTGCGCGAGGCCGACGCAGTGCTCTCGGTGCTCGCCCCGCACGCGGCGCGCGAGCTGGGCGACCGCGTCGCGACGGCGCTGCGCGCGACGGGCGCCGATGTGCTGTTCGTCGAGTGCAACGCCATCGCGCCGCAAACGGTGCGCGAGATCGGCGCCGTGGTGACGGCCGCCGGCGCGCGCTTCGTGGACGCCGGCATCATCGGTAACCCGCCCCACCCCGGCGACACGCGCAACCGCATCTACGTCTCCGGCGAGCACGCGGCCGAGGCGGTCGAGCTGGGCGAGCACGGCCTGACGATCCGCCCCATCGGCCCGGAGATCGGCCAGGCCTCCGGCCTGAAGATGTGCTACGCCGCGCTCACGAAGGGCCTGAACGCCCTGGCGACCGAGCTACTGACGGCCGGCGAGGCGATGGGCCTCGGCGCCGCCCTGCGCGCGGAGCTAAAGGAGAGCCAGGGGGCGCTCCTGCCGTGGATCGAGCGGCAGGTGCCGGGCATGCCGCCCAAGGCCTACCGCTGGGTGGGCGAGATGGAGGAGATTGCGGCCACCTTCGCCCACGTCGGCCTCACGCCGCTCATTCTCCAGGGCGCGGCCGAGATGTTCCGCTTCGTGGAGCGGACGCCGCTCGGCGCGGAGACGCCCGAGGTGCGCACGCGCGGCACAACCCTCGACGATGTGGTCGCGGTGCTCTGCGAGTCCCTGCCCGGCCGCGGCGTGCCCGCCGGCAGCCGCTAGCCGCGCCAACCCGCGCTTACGCCTGCGGCGGCGCCATGTGCGCCGGCGCGCCGACGAGATGCGCCAGCTCGGCCGCCGCGGCCGTCACGGCGATCGCGTCCGCCGCCAGCGCCCCGATCCACGGCTCCGGCACGGTTACCGCCTGCTCGCCCAGGCCGGCGGCTCGTAGCTCGCACAGGCGGTTCAGGTACAGGTCCGCGCCCAGCCCCACGAGCTGCCCCGCCGCCCCGTCGCGGGTCGCCACGCGGGTCTCCCGGCCGTACTGCACCGCGTCCGGCGGCACGGCCAGCGCGTCCTCCAGTTCCTGCCGCCGCGCGGCCGGCTCGCCCGCGATCGCCGTATCCACTCGCCCGGCGGGCGCGCTGCTCGTCCGCCCCTCGTAGTAGCGCGCCATCTGCGCCAGCATGCCGCTCGGCACCTGCAAGAGCAGGTCGCCGCCGGCGTTGCCCTGCACCAGGTTCAGCGGCAGCAGCACGTCCTCGCTCACTTGCGGCGACCGCACGACTAGATGCGTGACCTCGCGCCGCTCGGGCGCCACCAGTACGTGGTCCAGTGTGCCCGCGCGGTCGCCGTCACTCCCGACTACCGCCATGCCAAACTCCAGGTACATCCTTGCTCACCTCCGCATTCTGCCGCTGCCGTCGCAGACGGCGTGCCGGCGGGCGCGCGGCTGGTACGGGCCTTGCGACGCCTCCCGGGAGGACCACGGGAGGCTTGACCATGCGACAGACCCAAGACGACCTGCGTGACTGTCCGACGGCCTACGAGTGCCGCGACCGCCTGCCCGCGCTCGCCGCCTGGATGAGCGACGAGCTGCTGAAGCAGATTCCCATCTGGCGCGGCGCCCGCTTCGAGCGCGGCCAGGAGTACTTCGACCTCGACAACCCGGAGCGCGGCCCCTTCGTCGCCACCGGCGACGAGAAGCCGCCGACCAACCACACCTACGTCTGCCGCGGCGAGACCACCGAGCGCGCCTGGGCGCAGCTCGTCACCTGGCGCCAGCCCGTCTCGGCCGACGAGGGCCTGGCGCGGGCCTGGGAGGTCGAGCAGCTTGGCATCGGGCGCGAGCGCAGCGCCGCGGGCGACGCGCGGCCCCTGCCGCCCGAGTAGGCCCCACGCCGTCACGCTCAAGGGAGAGCAGCACATGGCCCACGTCAACATCACCTACGACAAGCTACCGGGCGCCATCAAGGACAACCTGACCCCCGCCCAGTGGGAAGAGGCCCAGCGCGACGTCATCGCCGAGGGCGACGCCGTGCCCGAAACGACGATCTACATCAACGTGAAGAACGGCCTCTGCCAGCAGTACCAGGCCGGCGAGCCGGCCGACGGCCCGCTGCTGCCCACGCACGACCTGAGCGGCGGCCACGGCGCCGACGACACCCAGTTCCACACCAAGCCGCGCGGCGCGCAGACGCGGCTCTAGGAGGACGGGCGTGACCGAGATCGGCTACGCGCTATCGAGCGAGGAGCACGGCCCGAACGACCTCGTCCACCTGGCCCGCCGGGCCGAGGAGGTCGGGTTCACCTTCGCGCTCATCTCCGACCACTACCATCCCTGGACCGACCGCCAGGGCCACAGCCCCTTCGCCTGGAGCGTCCTCGGCGGCATCGCGCACGCCACCCAGCACCTGCGCGTGGGCACCGGCGTGACCTGCCCGACGATGCGCTACCACCCGGCCATGCTCGCGCAGATGGCCGCCACGATCGGCGGCATGATGCCCGGGCGGTTCTTCCTCGGCGTCGGCACCGGCGAAAACCTGAACGAGCACATCCTCGGCGCGCGCTGGCCGTCGGCGCCCGAGCGGCGCGAGATGCTGGCCGAGGCGGTGCGCGTCCTGCGGCTGCTCTGGCAGGGCGGCGAGCAGTCCCACCGCGGCCGCTACTACACGGTTGACCACGCCCGCATCTACGACGTGCCCGACCCGCTGCCGCCGATCTACGTCGCGGCCGCCGGCCCGGAGTCGGCCAAGCTGGCGGCCCAGCTCGGCGACGGCCTGGTGTCCGTGGGGCCGAGCGCCGACGTGGTGCAGGCGTTTCAGGCCGCGGGCGGCGCCGGCAAGCCGCGCTACGGGCAGGTCCACGTCTGCTGGGCGCCCAGCGACGCTGAGGCGCGCCGCGTCGCGCGCGAGTGGTGGCCCACCGCGGCCGTGCCCGGCGAGCTGGGCCAGGAGCTGCCGTTGCCGCGGCACTTCGAGCAGGCCACGCGGCACGTCACCGAGGACGAGGTGGCCCAGTCGCTGCTCTGCAGCGCCGACCCCGAGGCGCACGTGGCGAAAGTGCAGGAGCTGGCGCGGGCCGGGTTCGACCATGTCTACGTCGCGCAGGCCGGGCCGGACCAGGAAGGCTTCTTCCGCTTCTACGAGCGCGAGGTGCTGCCCCGCCTGCGCCGCCAGCTCGACGTCGCGGCCTGACGGCCTCGCCGCACGCTCGAGCGCTGACCCGCCTGACGCGGCGAGCCGGCGGCCGCTACCCCTCCGCGACGACCACGGCCTCGTCAACCTGGGTCGCCGCCGCCATTTGCCAGCCCACGACCGTCGCCAGCGCGTAGGCCGCCGCCGCGAGCGCCAGCGCGGCGGCCGGCCCGAGCGCGGCCACGGCGGCCGCCATGCCCGGGATGACGAACATCGCGGTGTTGCGCGGGAAGGGCGTCAGGCTCATCACCGGCGTGCGCTCCGTGGGCTTCAGGTGGTGGGCCAGGTGGGTGTACAGGCAGGTGTGGGAGAGCGCGCCCGGCACGGCCGTCAGCCAGGCGCAGACGGCGAGCGGGACCAGGCTCGGCGCCATCGCCACGCCGACCGAGCCGATCGCCGCGCCGGCCATGGACAGCAAGAACAGGCGCGTGGGCGTGACACGCGCCACGAGGAACCCGGCCGCCCACGTCCCCACGGCCATGATCGCGCCGTACACGCCCATCACCATCCCAATCGCCGGCGCGGGATTGGGCGCGATATGGACGATCTGCACCGGGATGTACACCGATAGGATGGACAGCGCGCCGCGCGTCAGGAACCACCCGGCGAAGTTCCAGCGCAGCAGCGGCCGTTGCCACACGGTGACGATCGTGCGGCCCGCCATGGCCAGCACGGGAGCGTTGGAGCGCGGCGTGCTCGGCTCGGGCATGAACGCCGTGTTCAGCAGGCCCGCGGTCAGACAGACAGCCGCGTCGAAGGCGAACAGCCCCCGCGCCCCGACCATCGGCAGCAGCCACGCGCCCAGCGGCGGGCCGAGGCTGGAGGCGATGTTGATCGCCGCCTGCACCGTCGAGATTGCGTTGGCGATGTAGCGGTTCGGCGTCAGCAGCGTCTGGGTCGCGATGATCACCGCCACATTGCCGAACGTCAGGCCGAGCAGCAGGCGGGCGAAGATCACCCAGTGCAGGTCGGGCGCCCACGCCAGGATGCCGTAAGCCACGGCCTCGATGAACTGGCTGCGGACGACCACCGGCTTGCGCGCGTACCGCTCCGCCAGGGCGCCCCAGAGCGGCGCGAGCGGGAAGGCGATGAGCATGGTCAGCGCGGTCAGCAGGCCCGTCCACTGCGCGATCTCTTCCGGCGACAGGCCGAACTCCCGCAGGTAGAGCGGCGTGAAGGCGTTCAGGTGGCCTTGGGCCAGTGCCTCCAGCGAACACGTCAGAAAGAAGAGGCCCGCTACGGCCCGCCAGTCTCGCAAGCCATCGTCCTTTCGGCGCGCGGCGGTCGCGCCCGGGGCAGCCCGGCAGAGCGTCGGGACAGGCGGAGCGCGGCGCGGGCGGCGCCCGGGAAGGCGTCAGCCCCCAGTGTAGCAGGCCGCGGGGGTCGCGCGCCGCCGGCCGGCGGCCCCCCCGGCCGTCGCGCGCCGGCGGTGCCCGCCGCGCATGGTAAAACGGACCGGAGCCACCGCACCGGGAGCCGCCGTGAACCTCACCGATCCCGCCTTCCTGATCGCCCTCCTGCTGGGCGTGGGCGGTGTGGTGCTGTTCCTCAAGACGCGCAAGGGCGAGCCTGAGCCGCTGCGCTGCCCCGACTGCCGCGAGCCACTGGACTTGGAGCAGGAGATCGTCGACCCCGACCACCCCGAGCTCCGCTACGTGGCCGGCGAGCGCCGCGGGCTCTTCGTCTGCCGCCAGTGCGGCAAGCGGCTGCGTGGGCGCTACTGACCGCCGCCCTCAGCGGCCGGCGAGCGCCGTCGCGATGGCCTGGCGAATCGCATCGGTGCGGGGCATCAGCACGTCGGCGCCGCCGCTGGTGCGCGCGGGCGGCGCCAGGTCGGGGCCAATGACGAGCGGGCGTAGACGATCGCGCGGCAGTGTCGCCAGCGTCCGCAGCAGCGCCAGCGTCTCGCGCGCCGAGAGGTCGCTCTGCACCGTGCCCGGCAGCGCGAGGAGCGCCCGCGGCAGGCGCACCAGCCCGCTCGGCGTCAGCGCCTGCTCGCGCAGCGCGGCAAGCACCTGCTGCTGCCGGCCGATCCGGCCGATGTCGCTGTCGGGCGCGCGGGTCCGGACGTAGGCGAGCGCGGTGGCGCCGTCCATGTGCTGCCGCCCGGCGGGGATTACCAGGCGGCGCGTGCCGTAGTCCTCGGTCGGGTAGGTCTCGTCCACGATCTGCCGCGGCACGTCCACGTCGACCCCCCCGAGCGCGTCCACCAGCGCGGCGAAGCCCCGGAAGTCCACGCGCGCCCAGCGATCAACGGACAAGCCGAAGTCGGCGGCGATGGTCCGCTCCAGCAGCCGCGGCCCGCCGCCCGCCCCGCCCGACTGCGCGCCCAGCGGGTACGCGACGTTCAGCCGCTGCTCCCCGTAGCCGGGGATCGGCACCCATAGGTCGCGCGGCAAGGAGATGAGCGTCGCGCCGCCCGGCGGCTGCAAGACCAGCACCGCGATCGTGTCGGTGTGGCCCGGGATGCCGCGCGCCTGCTCGTCGGGACGCTCGTCCACGCCCACGAGCAACACGGCGCGCGGCGGCGCGCCGGCGAGAAGCAGCAAGCCCACGGCCACGAGCGCGGCCACAAAGCCCAGCCCGAGCAGCCCCAGCAGGAAGCCCGACAGCCAGGCGCCGCTCTCCCCCTCGGGCTCCGGCGGCGTCTCCGCCGCTACGTCCTCCGCCCACGGCTCCGCCACGCCCCCCGGTAACGGGACGACGGCCGTCGGCGCATCGGGGTCGTGGGGCGGGGCGCTGCGGCGGTCGCGGGCGTCCAGGGCTCCTCCAGGCTGCTAGCCGGGTTCTCAGTGCCATTGTAGGCACGGGGCGGGCCAGGCCGCAGCAGATTGATGCGATAGGCGCCGCCCAGCGCACTACCACTCCGCCCCCCGCTGCACAGTGGCGCCAGCATAGCACGCGCCCGGCCAGCCGCTTCCTGGCGTCGTCCCGCCCGCTCGCAGCGCGCGGAAGACCTCCTTCTGGGCAAGCGACCCCGAGGCGGGTGCCCAGCGGTGCTGCGTCGGCCATCGGCGTGCCCCACGCGCGGGTCGCTTTGCGCGCCCGCTCACGCTATGCTTAAGCGAGGGAGGAGTCAGCACCATGCTGTACCTGGTCGCCGTCCTACTGCCGCCGCTGGCGGTGTTGCTGTGCGGGAAACCCTTCCAGGCGCTCCTAAACGTCTTCCTAACGCTGCTCGTGTGGGTGCCCGGGATGATCCACGCAATCCTGGTCGTACATAACTTCTACGCCGATCAGCGCCAGGAGCGGCTCATTCGGGCGATGAAGGAGCGCCCGCCGGCCGGCTCGTAAACAACGTCGTCTACGTATACCGCCGTCCCGCCCGACGTTGCGAATCTACCGGCTGCTTGCCTACCGGCCGTCCGCTCGGCCGCCCGAAACCCCTTTGCGGCGGCTGGCCCGGAGGCTATAGTTAGCGGTCGGGAGGCGGGGATGCAGCAGGCGACGATATGCGCGCCCGAGACCCAGCAGCTCGGGCCGTACCGGCTGATCGAGGTCGTAGCCCGGGGCCCGCAAACGGTCGTGTATCGCGCCGAGCAGCCGGCGCTGCGCCGCCGCGTGGCGGTGACGCTCCTCCCTTCCCCCGCCGCTCCCGACGAGTTCCCGGCGCGGTTCGCGCGCATCGCCGAGGACTGGGCGCGCCTGGAGCACCCCCACGTCCTCTCCCTGCACGACTACGGCCAGGCCCAGGGCGTGCCTTACCTCGTGACCCCCTACGGGGACGGCGGCACCTTCGAGCGGCGCCTGGCCGCCGGGATGCCGCGCGAGACGGCGCTCGGCGTGCTGCTGTACGTCTGTGGCGCGCTCGCCTACGCCCACCGCCAGCGCGTCGTCCACGGCGCGGTCACCCCCGCCAGCGTGTACCTGCGCGACGGCCACGGGCCGGCGCTCGCCGACTTCGGCCTCAACCGCCTGCTCGAGGCGACCGGCGCGACGCCCCCGCACGGCGTCTGCGGCACGCCCGACTACCTGGCCCCCGAGCAGGTCCGCGGCGCGCCCATCGACGCGCGGGCCGACGTCTACGCGCTCGGCATCATCCTGTACCGCATCCTGGCCGGCCAGCTCCCCTTCGCCGGCGGGTCGCCCGCCCAGGTGCTCGCGCGGCAATGCGACACGCCGTGGCGCCCGCTCGCGCTGCCGCGCGCCGAGGCGAGCCGCGTCTGGAACGCGGTGCTGGTGCGCGCGCTGGCGAAGGCCCCGAACGAGCGCTACCCGACCGCCGAGGCGCTGGCCGCGGCGATCCAGACGGCCATGCGCCAGGAGCAGGCGCTCGCGGGCGGCGGCCCGTCGACCGTCGTCACCTGGCAGCCGGTGCGGCCAGCCGCCGCCCAGCCCCAGCTCGCCGCCCAGGCCCCCGCCGTGCCGCGCCCCGCCAGCGCCCTCCCTGCGCCGCCGACGCCCACTGCGCCGAGCATCCCCACGTCAAGCCCCGGCCGGCAGAGTGACAAGGGGACTACTGCAGATCACGCCGCGGCGCGACCACCGCGCCGCCCCGCGCCGCCCGCTCGTGCTCGCCGCCGGCTCTTCCCCTGGCTGGCGTTCGGAGCCGTGCTCGGGCTAGCCCTGCTCGCCGTGCTCGTGCTGCAGTCGCCGGGGGTGCCCGATACGGCCGATCGGGCGCCGCGGTCCGCGGTCGCCGCCAGGGCTAGCGACGGAACCAGCGAGCCAGCCGACGTGAGCACCCCCGAGGCGCAGGGCCCGGTCGTCCTGCTGCAGGACGACTTCTCCGACCCGCGTAGCGGCTGGCCGCTGCACTCCAGCGACCTCGGCACGCGCCGCGTCGGCTACGTGGACGGCGAGTACGCCATCGTCAAGGTGGCGAACAGCCAGGGCGCGCCCTTCGTCTCGCGCGACTCCCGCTTCGGCGACTTCCTGTGGGAGCTCGACGTGCGCCTGCAGGCGCCCACCGAGAACGCCTACGCCTATCTGGATTTCCGCCGCCAGGACAACGGCGACCACTACTCGTTCATCGTCGATCCCAACGACGGCACCTTCCGCCTGGAGCGCGAGCGCGGCCAGGGCCGGGAGCCGCTGCTCGGCTGGATGCCGAGCGCGGCCATCCGCCGCGGCACGGCCCCCAACCGGCTCGCCGTCCGCGCGCGGGGCGCCGACCTCACGCTGCTGGCGAACGGCGAGGAGCTGGCCCACGTCCACGACGACGCGCTCGCGGACGGCGGCATCGCCTTCGGCGTCGGCCACTTCCGCAACGGTGCCGCCGAGGCCCGCTTCGACAACCTGCTCATCACCGCACTCGACCCCTCCTGAGCGCCTGGCTCAACTGCGCCTTCTCATCCTCATCGTCGCCCTACATGGCACGCCATGCCCAATCCAGCGCTCGGATTCGTGTCGGCCCCTCCAAATGCTCCCCCCATTACCGGGGGGGCCGCGTCCTCTCCCCCCTCCCCTCGTAAGGAAGGGGAGTCGACGGGTAGGTGCGCCGGCGGGACCGCGCCCTCTCCCCCCTTCCTTCACAGGGAAGGGGGGCTGGGGGGTTAGGTTGGACGGCGGGGCCGCGTCCTCTCCCCCCTTCCCTCATAGGGAAGGGGGGCCGGGGGGGTTAGGTCGGCCGCCGCGGCTACTCCCGGTCGCCCTCGGCGACGGGGCGGTTCTGGGCGCTGCCGCCGCTCGCCGGCGCGCCGCCCGTGCCGACCAGCGTGACGTTCCGCGATGGCTTGTAGACGCTCTTCAGCGCCAGCGTGCGCACGTCGCTGCCCTCCGTCACCGTCCGCGTGACTACGACCGTGAACCCCTCGCGCGCCGACTCGACGACCACGCGGCGGCCGGCGGGCAGCGTCGAGTCCTCCTCCACGACCGGCGTCGGGTCGGCGGGCACGCGGTCCGTGATCTGCGGCGGCGCAACCGTCACCTGCCAGGCGGGCTTCGTCCCGTACAGGCGGAAGCTCACGCTGTCCGCGTCCGTGCTCGCCTGGATGAGCACCGCGTGCGGCGTCGTGTTCACGAACTGCAGGTCGAGGTCGGCGTCCTCGTCCACCGTGGCGTCCAGGCCGACCACGTCGCGCGACGTGTAGGCGGGGATCCAGTACAGGTGCCAGTGGCGCTCCTCCAGCCGGTAGCCGCTCCAGAAGAACGCCTGGAACAGCGTGGTCGCCACCTGGCAGATGCCGCCCGCCACCGAGGGCACCGTGTGCAGGCCGTCGGCGCCGCTCGTGATCCCGAAGCCCCACTGGTAGCCCGCCTCCAGCGTGGTCGGGCCGACCTCGCGGTTGAACGAGAACGTGGCCCCGGGCGGCACGACCACGCCGTTCAGGCGCTCGGCCGCCAGCCGAATGTTGTGCGCCTTCTCAGGCACCGAGCCGGCGAACGACGTGCGGCTCGTCTCGATCAGCTCCTTGATCCCCAGCGCGGCCAGGTTCTCGCCCGTCACGGCCGGCGCGGCGACCTGCACGGGCAGCACGACCGTGTGGTCGTCGGTCGGCAAGCGGGCCAGGATCGCCTGCTGCGCCGCCGCCTGGTCGAGCTGGCGGCCGGGCGCGGCCGGGCGGGTCACGCGCGGGTCGCCGTCGTTCCAGTCGAGGCGCGCGTTCACGGCCGGCTGGTCCAGCTCCTTCGCCAGCGCCGCGACGCGCTTCCGCACCGCCTCGGCATCAACGCGCGCCACCAGCGGCTCGCCCGGCCCGCCCTCGAAGCGCAGCCAGTCCACCAGCTCGCGCGGCGCGACGGTCCGCTCCTGGTCGCCATAGCGCAGCACGAGCGGGCGGGCGAGCACGCGCGTCGCCAGTTCGCGGGCGTCGGCGCGCAAGGCGTCCGGCGTCTGCGGCGGCGTCTCGGCCACCGGCAGCGTGATCTCGCTCGCGCCCGTCCGCTGCGCCTCCCGCACCCGGGCGGCGGCCGCGGTCACGTCGAGCTGCCGCCCGACCTGACTCGGCGTGTACTCGATCGTCGCGTCGGGCTGCACCAGGAGCTTCGCATCGCGCACGGGCCGATCGACCTCCCGCGCGATGCCCTGCAGGTAGTCGCTCAGCGCGCCCTCGTCGAGCGCCAGCTCCCCGCCCACGTCGTGGTGCCGCGTGGCGGCCGCGTACTGCGCGGCCAGCCGGCGCAGCGGGTTGCCCTCCCGCCCCACGGCCAGCGCCCGGTCGGCCAGCGCGTCGGGCACCGCGCGCAGGCCCAGGTCGCGCCAGGTCGCCGTGCGGCGCGTCTCCGCCGCCTGCAGCGTCACCGGCGCCGCCAGCCGCGCCTCGGCCTGGGCGCTGAGCGCCGCCACGGCCTCCCCGCGCGTCCGGCCGCCGAGGTCCACGCCCAGCGCCTCCACGCCCGGGTAGGCGCGGCCCGCGAACGCCGCCTGATACCCGCCGGCCGCGCCGGCCGCCAGCAGCAGCACGGCCGCGAAGCCGGCCAGCGCGCCCAGCGGGAGGCGGCGCCACGCCGCGCGCCAGTACGTGTCGGGGTGCGATTCGGTCTCGCGCTGCGTCATTCCCTGCTCCGACGGCCCGCGGCGGGCCTCCGCAAACTATACTACCGGCGGCTCCGTGTGCAGGGAGATTCGTCGTGGGCAGCCCAGAGTCGCGCGAGGAGATCGAGGTCAAGTATCGTCTGGCCGGCCCGGAGGAAGCGGCCCGGCTGCGCGCCCGGCTGGCGGCGCTCGGCGCGCGGCCGGCCGGGCGCGAGGCCGAGGACAACGTCCTCTTCGACCACCCAGACGGCCGGCTCCTGGCCAGCCACCGCGTGCTGCGCCTGCGGACGCTGGACGGCGGGCCGGGCGGGCGGCTCACCTTCAAGGGCCCCGCGACCTACGCCGGCGCGCTCAAGCGCCGCGTCGAGCACGAGACGGCCGTGGCCGACGTGGCCGCTGCGCGCGCCATCCTCGAGGCGCTCGGCTACGTGCCCACCGTCGCGTACGCGAAGCAGCGCGAGACCTGGCGCCTGGACGGCGCCGAGGTCGCCCTCGACGAGCTAGCCTTTGGCCACTTCTGCGAGATCGAGGGCGCGCCCGACGCCATTGCCCGCGTCGTCGCGGCCCTCGGCCTCGCGCCCGAGGCCGCCGAGCCGGCCGGCTACCCGGCGCTCACGGCGCGCTACCAGGCGGCCCGGCGCCCATCGCCATGAGCCTGCCCCCGGAGATCGCCGACAACCCGCTGTTCGAGGGCCTGCCGCCGGTAGAGCGCGCCAAGCTGCTCGCCGAGCTGGAGCCGCGCCGCTACGCCCCTGGCGAGGTCGTCTTCCGCGTCGGCACGCCCGGCGACGGCCTCTACCTGCTCGCCGAGGGCGCCGTGGAGGTGCGCACTGGCCCGGCCGGGCGCGAGGCCTCGATCATCGTGCTCCAGGCGCCCGACTACTTTGGCGAGCAGGCGCTCCTCACCGGCGACCCGCGCAGCACGACCGTCATCGCCGTGGGCGACGTGCTGGTCGGGCGGCTGGCCAAGCCGCGCTTCGACGCGCTGCTGGAGCGCAACCCCGGCCTGGCGCTGCACCTCGGCCGCGTCCTCAGCCGCCGCCTGAGCCGCGCCCGCCGCGCCCTCTCGGAGATGCGCCACGGCTTCCAGGAGCTGGCCGCCGCCCGCCTCGACGCCGCGCCCGCCGACCAGCGCGCCTTCCTCACCCGCACCGCCATCCTCCGCCGCCTGGACCCGGCCCTCGTTGACGCCGTGCTCGGCACGCGCGACGCGGCGGCGCGGCTGGAGGCGCTTGCGCGCGAGGGCGTTGCCGTGCCGAGCGACGACGGCCCGACCTACACGTACCATCCGCTGCTCGCCGCCTTCCTGCGCAACCGCCTGCGCGCCGAGCTGCCCGATGCCGAGCTACGGGCGCTCCACGCGCGCGCGGCCGGCGTGCTCGAAGCGCGCGGCGAGTGGGCCGAGGCGGCCCACCACTACCGCGCCGCTGGCCAGCCCGACGCCGCCGAGCGCCTGCTCCTCGCCACGGGCCGGCGCCTACTGCACGACGCGGCCGCGTCCGCCACGCCGAGCCGCGCTGTCGCTGATCCAGGCGCGCCGGCGAACGGCGCGGCGCTGCGGGCCTGGGTCGCGGCGGCGAGCGGCGGCGGTCCGCCCCGCTCCGGCGCGCTGCTCGCCCTCGAGTTGGCCGCCTTCCGGCGCCTGGACGACCCCGCAGGCGAGCAGCGCGCGCTCGAGGCCGTCATCGCCGCGCCGCCGGCCGGCCTCTCGACCGACGCCCTGGCAACCTGCTACGAGCGCCTGGGCGAGCTGGCGGCCGCGCACGACGACCGCGCCGCCGCGGCGCGCTACCTCGACCTGGCGCTGGCGCTGGAGCGCGAAGCCTTGCCGGCGCAGACCGGCGAGCCGCCGCCCCCCCAGACCGATGTGCGCCTCGACGGCAACGCCGCGGCGGGCCGCCTCGCCTTCGCGGCCGACCGCGCCTTCGGCCTCGCCATGGCCGCCACGCGGCACCTGGGCGGCACCGTCCGCACCCGCCTGCTCGGCTTGCTCATCGCGCTGGCCCTGGGCGCCGTCTTCGTGGTCGTGCCGCCCCCCGACGACCTGGGCCGGCCCGCCTGGGTGGCGCTCGGCCTGCTCGTGGTGTTCGTCCCCGTGCTCGTGCTCGAAGTGCTGCCCGACTTCGTGGCGGCGCTGCTGCTCGTCGGCGCCTGGGCCGCGCTCGGCGTCGTGCCGCCGCGCGTGGCGCTCGGCGGCTACGCCAGCGGCACCTGGGTCCTCGTGCTCTCCGTGCTCGGCCTCGGCGCCGCCGTGGCGCGCAGCGGCCTGCTCTACCGCGCCACCCTGCTCGCGCTCACCCACCTGCCGGCCACCCACGCGGTGCAGGGGCTAGCGCTAGCGGGGCTGGGCCTCGTCTTCACCCCAGCGATGCCGAACGCCACCGCGCGCGCCGCCATGGCCGCGCCCCTCACCGCCGAGATGGCCGAGGCGCTCGGCTACCCGCCCGGCAGCCGCCCGCGCGCCGGCCTGGCGCTCGCCACGCTCTACGGCTTCGGCCTGTCGGCCGGGCTGTTCCTCACCGGCTCGACCACGGGGCTGCTCGTGCAGGGCGTGCTGCCGCCCGACGTGCGCGCCCAGTTCACCTGGGGCGCCTGGCTCCTGGCTGCCCTGCCGCTCCACCTGGTGATCCTTGGCGTGGGCCTGGCCGCGGCGCTCTGGGCCTACCGGCCGCGCGCCCCCCGGACGGTCGCGCGCGAGCGCCTGGCGCTCCAGCAGCGGCTCCTCGGGCCGCCGTCGCGCGCCGAGCGCATCACGCTCCTCATCCTCGTGCTGGTGCTCGGCGGCTTCGTCACCCAGGGCCTGCACCACGTGGACCCCGCCTGGGTCGGGCTGGCCGGGCTGTGCGCCCTGCTGGCCACGGGCGCGCTCGACCAGGCCACCTTCCGCAGCGGCGTGAACTGGAGCTTCCTGCTCTATCTCGGCGTGCTCGTCGGGCTCGGCGACGTCTTCGTCCATCTCGGGCTCGACACCTGGCTGGCCGGCCGCCTCGCCGCCGCCCTCGGCCCGCTCGCCGGCAGCCCGCTGCAGTTCGCGCTCGCCCTCACTCTCGCATCGTTTGCGCTGGCCTTCGTCGTGCGCTGGCAGGCTGCCGCGGTGCTCCTCACGCTCATCCTGGCGCCCGCGGCGGTCGCGCTCGGCGTGAGCCCCTGGGTGGTCGGCATCATCGCGCTCGTCGGCACCAACACCTGGCTCCTCCCCTACCAGAGCACGATCTACCTCGCCCTCTACTACGGCATGGACGAGAGCTACACCCACGCCAGCGTCCGCCCCGTCGCCTGGGCCTACGCCCTCTCCGTCCTCGCCGGCGTCGCCCTCAGCGTCCCCTATTGGCGCGCCCTCGGCCTGCTCGGCTAACCCCAGAAGGGACCTCAAACGGTAGTCATGCCGCCGAGCCGGTACTTGACCGAGATTCCGTAATCAGGCATAGTAGCCGCGCAGCATGGGGTCGTACCCCGATCCATATGATGCGAGGTGTATTGTGGAGGCCACGCGCCCAGTAGACCACTCGGGCCAGCACTCGCCAGATACTGCGAAGCAAGCAGAGTTCTTGCGGCATGTCCACACCTATGTGCTTGACCAGATTAAAATGGCTGATACTAAGGCAGCCTTGATCGCGGGCGCCGCAGGATTGCTTTTTCCCTTCGCCGCTAATCGTGCGAAGGAAGGGCCATGGCTTGCCCTAACAGGCAGCGGCTCCGAGCAGTTGCTGAGCACGCTGCGGCTAGTGCTACTTGGTGTAACATTCCTGGCTGTTGTTGCAACTCTGCTCTGCGTCTTCTTCGTATTGCGACCACGTCTTGCATCCACCGGAACATCATTGGTTGCGTTTCCCGACCTTGTCAGATATGGCAGAGAGAACTACGTGAAGCTAGTCAAAACAGCCACTGATGAAGACTTAATCGTGACGCTTGCGCAACATGCTACAGAAATGGCAGAAATCGCGCAGGAGAAGAATCATTGGATCAACAAAGCCATGCGTCCGCTATTCATAGCCGCTCTTGCAGTATTCGTGCTTAGTATCACAGGCTGATAGCAGGCCATACCGATCCACGACGCGCGTCGTTATATCTGCTGGCAAATTCGGAGATGATGGGTCATGCCCGAGCTGCCCGTCGGCATAGTGACGTTTTTGCTCACCGATGTGCAGGGTAGCACGCGCCTGTGGTATCTGGAGCCCACGGCAATGCGACCGGCCATGGCTCGCCATGATGCGCTCATTCAGGACCTTGTCGCGGCCCAGGGCGGAATCATTGTCCGGGACCGTGGCGAGGGTGATAGCCATTTTGCAGTGTTTAGCCGGGCCACTGATGCCGTGTCGGCGGCCTGTGGCATCCAGCAGGCGTTGCAGGTCGAAACGTGGCCAACGAGTGAGCCCATCCGGGTCCGGATAGGGCTCCACACAGGCGAGGCTGATCTACGGGATGGCGGATACTATGGCGATGCGCCCAATCGCTGTGCGCGCCTGAGAGCAATTGGCCATGGCGGGCAGATCATCGTCTCGGGCGCGACAGCCCAGCTCGTCCAGGATGCGCTAGGCCGCGAAGCGTCCCTGGCGGGCATCAGCCTGAAAGACCTGGGCGAGCATCGGCTCAAGGATCTCCCTCGGCCAGAGCATGTGTTCCAGATCTTGCATCCCGCCCTGCCAGATTCCTTCCCTCCACTTGTGAGCCTCGATGCGTGGCCCAATAATCTCCCGCTGCACCTTGCGCGCTTCGTTGGCCGCGAGCAGGAGCTTGCCATCCTGGAAGGTCTTCTGGAAGAGCACCGCCTGTTGACCCTGATAGGCCCGGGTGGCAGCGGGAAGACCCGGTTAGCGCAGACTCTAGCGGAGCGAACTCTGGCCCACTATCCCGATGGCGTCTGGCTGGTGGAGCTGCCGCGGGAGAAGGAGCCAGCCCTGGTGGCTCAGGCCGTCGCGACGGCGCTCGGGGTGCGCGAGGAAGCGGGCCGCACGCTCACCGCCACCTTGTCCGATCACCTGCGGCATCAACAGACACTCCTCATCCTCGACAACTGCGAGAATCTTCCCGCCGCTTGCGCCGATCTTGCCACGAGCTTGCTCCGCGCGTGTCCCCGCTTGACAATTTTCGCGACAAGCCGCCGGCCCCTCCGGGTAGACGGGGAGACCATCTGGGCCGTGCCCCCGCTGGGAGTTCCCTCCGCATCAGGGCCTCTGGGCATGGCCGAGCTGCAAGCCTGCGACGCCGTAAAGCTCTTCGTCGAGCGCGCGTCGGCCAGCAATGCCAGCTTTCGGTTAACTGCTGACAATGCCACGGCCGTAGCGGCGATCTGCCAGCGGCTGGAGGGCATCCCCTTAGCTTTGGTGCTAGCAGCAGCTCGCGTGCGCACAAGAAGTGTCGAGCAGATCGCCGCACAGCTTGATGATCAACTACATCTCCTTCGCGGCGGCAGCTATACTGCTGCCCCCCACCACCAAACGCTACAAGCGGCGCTGGACTGGAGTTATGACTTGCTTGCACCAGCCGAGCAAGTGCTATTCCGACGACTGGCCGTGTTCGCCGGCGGTTGGAGCCTCGAGACGGCTGCCGCGGTCTGCGCTGATTCCGCCACCGAGCCCTTCGACCCAGAGTCAATCCTGGATGAGCTAGTAGATAGCTCGCTGGTGATGCGCGTGGAACGGGCCGGCGGCGGATACCGGCTGCTGGAGATGGTGCGTCAATATGCCCTCCAGAAGCTACGAGAGGCGCAGGAGGAGCGAACGGTCCGGACGCGGCATGCCGCATGGTATTTGTCGCTCGCCGAGCGGGCCGCGCCGCAACTGCGCGGCGCCGACCAGGCCGAGTGGCTGGAACGGCTCGAAGCGGAACACGAGAACCTTCGGGCCGCCCTCGACTGGGCGCTGTCGGACTCAGGGGACAGCCAGGTAGGGCTGGCACTAGCGGCCGCGGTCTGGGTCTTTTGGCGCATGCGCGGCTACGTCAGCGAGGGCCGGCGCCAGCTCGAGCGGATACTTGCCACGACTGCGGACGCCCCGTCCACCGCGCGCGCAAACGTGCTCAACGGAAGCGGCATCCTCGCAGCGCAGGCCGGTGATAACGCGCAAGCGAAAGACCTGTTCGACGCGGCGCTTGCCGTCTGGCGCTCGCTGGGCGACAGCCGTGGGGCAGCGGCTACACTCAACAACCTGGCCTATCTGGCGCAGACCCGAGGTGATCACGCGGTCGCCCGCGAGTTGCACGAGCAAAACCTCGAGGTGCGGCGGACGCTTAACGACCAGCCCGGCGAAGCCCAAACCCTCTACAACCTGGCTGAGCTGGAGAAGGACGTAGGCCGCTATACGCAGGCTGCCGAGCTCCACGAAGCGAGCCTCGCGCTGCGCAGGGTCCTGGGCGTTCCCTCGGACATCGCCGCATCGCTCCAGGCGTTAGGAGAGCTAGATCGTTATCGGGGCGAATGCGCCCGGGCCCACCAACGCTTAACGGAGAGCCTTGCGCTCTTCTCGCAGGTCAATAACCGTATCAACGCGGCAACCTCCCGGTGCTTCCTGGCGGATGTGGCACGGGACCAGGGCGACTTCACGCGCGCGCTCGCCGGCTACGACCAGGCGCTAGACGAGTTCCGGGCGTTGGAGGACCGGAAGGGCGAGGCCCTTGCGCTCTGGGGGATCGGAGAGGTCAGCGCCCGGCAGGGCGATACGCGGGGCGCGGAGCAACTCATGGAACAAAGCTTGGCGCTGTTTCGCGCGCTGAGTGAGCCCCGGGGGGAGGCGCTTGCGCTCGGCGGGCTGGCCGGCCTCGCGCTCCGTGAGGGTAAGGTGGCGGAAGCCCGTGCGCGTTACGTGGCAAGCTTGGCTCTCTGGCGCAACCTGGACGATCCTCTGAGCATGCTGACCAGTCTTGAAGGCCTTGCGCGGGTCGCGAGCGCGCGGGGCGAGCAGCGAGCCGCGGTGCGACTGCTGGCTGTGGCCGACGCGGCGCGGGACCGCCTGCCCGCGCCGCCCCCACTCGTGGAGCGTGACGAGCGCGCTCAACTGCTGGAGGTGGCCGGTAATGCGCTCGGGCCAGCGACCTTTGCCGCGGCCTACGCCGAGGGCCTGGAGCTGTCGCTCGCGGAAGCAGTCAGCAGTGAGCTGGCCGGTGCCATCCCCGAACCGGCGATCGGACCAGTGTAGCGCCGATCGCCGACAGGCAGTAGACGGCGTGCGCCTCGCCTTGCAGGGAGCCGCAGGGCTCGCCTTAAATCAGTGTGACAGACATAGGACAGACAGCAAATGTCTCGCCTGGACCGGTATCTACCTTTTTCGGGAGAGATATTATGGCCGCTAAACGACAGCCAGCAAGGGTCACCCACGGCGAGCGCGGGATACATTCCAGAATTCGATCCTCCGCCCAGCACGATCGCGTGAGGCGTCCGCTGGACTGTGTCGGCCGGGTGCGCCTCCGCCAGATGGCTTGCCTGCTGCTCACGACCCTCGTGCTGGTCACCGTGCATCCAGGCAGCGCCAGCGCCGCCTCAACTGCGGTGCTTCCCCGCCCGCATCCTTCCTCAGTCCTTCCTCAGGATCGGCCCGGTGAGGAAACAGGGGACGCGCGGCTTGAAGGCCTTTTGCGCGAAGGTATCGCTCGCCGCGATGCTGGCGATTTATCCGGTGCAGTCGACTACTTTCAGCAGGCTCTCGACCTAGTTCGGCAAAGAGGCGAGCGGACCGCCGAACAGGCTCTCTTGCGAGCGCTAGGGGGCATCTACTGGCGCATGGAGCAATACGATCAGGCTGCCGAAACCTATCTGCAGGCGCTCGATCTGGCGCGAGAGCTGAACGACCGCCGTGCGGAGGGCGTGATCTTCGCCGACATGGCTGATCTCGCTATGGAGCTACAGCAGTGCGATGTGGCGTTGAACGGGTACCGTGCGGCGCTGACCATCGCGGAGGACTTGAGCGACCGCCCCGCCGAGCGCCAGGCGGCCTACCAGGTTGGTATGGCTTACCGCTGTCTCGGACGATATGCCGAGAACGTGGCGCACTGGGAACGTGCCCTCGCTCTCGCCCAGGAACTACGTCAGGAGCCAAATGTGCTGCTGACGCTGGACAACCTCGGCCAACTGCACTTGGAGTACGGTAGGAACGAGCAGGCGTTGCTGACGTTCGGACAACTGATTCCGCTGGCGCGAGGGCATGACGACCGCGTGACCGAAGTGGACGGGCTGCTCGGGCTTGCAACGGCCAACCGGCAGCTAGGGCGCTATGGACAGGCGCGCGAGTTGCTCGAACGTGCGAGCGCCGCGGTCAACGGGCTGGGCGATCAAGGCAGCGCGTACGAAACGCTAGCCCGCTACCGCGTGGCCCACGAGCTAGGCGCGCTCTATCGCCAGCTCGGCCAGTATGCGACAGCCTTGAGCCACTATGAGCAGGCGGTCACACTCGCATACGAGATACCTGGGACCGCTGGTTACGGCTACCAGATGCAGGCCGACCTGCATCTCGGCATGCTTCTGCTGGAGATGCGGCAACCCGAGCGCGCGGCGGGCTTCTACGAGCGCGGCATGAGGATGGCCGATAGACTGTTCACCTCGCGTCTCTCAGGGATGGAACGGGCGGTCTTGCTAGGTGAGCTCCTGCCCGCAGTAGAGACCCTTGTAGATAATCTGGAGGTGCTTCAGCCAGCCTTAACTGGCACCGAGCACTTCGACACACTATTGACTATTCTCCAGCGATGGATAGACCAGGGCAGTGCTAGTGCCGATCTTAGGAACAGTCCTGCGGTCAGGCTCTCTCTTCTCAGCATTGTCTCGGCTATGCTACGACTCAGTAATCAAGTCGAGGAGATTGCGGCCATCAGCGATGATACCCTTAGCAAATTCTCTGCGGAAGCCGTAACGCTTGCGCGAGAGGTAGGCGATCGTGACGCCGAGCTGCGGAACCTGCGTCGTCTCGGCGAGTTCTACGAGCGAGCCGGGCAGCTCGACTCGGCGCTCGACTATTATCGCGAGGCGATTGCGGCCTGGGAAGACGTGCGGGCGGCAGCCCGCGTGGAGGACTTTCGCGCGGCCGTGGCGGAACGTGCCGCCGAGACGTACCAACGTGCGGCGCGAGTAGCGCTGCACCTCGATCGGCCCCACGAAGCGTTCGACCTGTCCGAGCGTGGCCGCGCCCGCACGTTTCTCGACCAGTTGGGCAACGCCCGTCTCGCTCCTGCCAGCACGCCGGCGAGCCCGGCATTCGAGCGTGTCCAGGCGCTGCGCGCCGAGATCGGCGCTCTGGATATCCAACTGCGCAGCCTGCGCGGCCAGAGTGCCTCGCCCGACGCCTCGGCGGATCAGACGCTGGCGGCGGAGCTGGACGCCCGCCAGCGCGACTACGAGGAGGCGCTCACCCGCCTGCGCATCGAGAGTCCCGAGGCCGCCTCGTTGGTCAGCGTCGATCCGCTGCCCCTGCCGGCGGTGCAGGCCGCGCTCGACGGCGACACCACGCTCCTGTCCTATTTCGTCACCGAGACGGAGACGCTGGTGTTCGTCGTGGGCCGCGACTCATTCCGCGCGGCCAAGCTCCCGGTTGGCGCGGCGGAGCTGCGCACCGCGATCGAAGCCTTCCGCACCTTCGACAACCCGGCCGACGTGCGGCCTGCTAGCCTGGACCAGCTTGCTGGCTGGCTGCTTGCGCCAATCCGCGACCAGCTCACCACACGTACCGTCGCCATTGTGCCTCATGGGATTCTGCACTACTTGCCGTTTGCTGCCCTGCCTGACGGCACTGGCAATTTTGGCGACCGTCACACGCTCTTCACGCTGCCGAGCGCCAGTACCCTGCCCCTCTTCCTCGCCAAGCGCCAGGGGCCGGCCCGCCACGTGCTCGCGCTAGCCCAGCGGGAAGCGCCCGGCTTGCCCATGCTCCGCTTCGTGGACGTCGAGGCCGAACATGTGGCCGCACTCTATGGGGACCAGGCCCGGACGGGCCGTGCGGCAACGCTCGCGGCCCTGCAGGCGCCGGCTGAGGGACCGCGCGTGTTGCACCTGGTGGCCCACGGCGAGCTGAACCCGGTGCGTCCGCTGTTCTCCCGCCTGTACCTGGCGAATGATGCCACGCACGACGGCATCCTCGACGTCGCCACGGTCTACGGCCTCGACCTTCGCGGCACGGATCTCGTCGTGCTGAGCGCCTGCGAGACCACCCTGGGCCCGCAGAGCCGCGGCGACGATCTCATCGGGTTGAGCCGAGCTTTCCTCGCCGCGGGGGCGCCCACGGTGATTGCCAGCCTGTGGACTGTGCCGGACGAGGCGACCGCGACGCTCATGGCGGCATTCTACGCACACCTCCGGGCGGGCGCGAACAAGGCCGCTGCGCTCCAGGCGGCCCAGGCAGCGGTGCGCGCCCAGTATCCTCATCCATACTTCTGGGCTGGCTTTATCCTCACGGGGGATCCCGGCGTGCCCGCGCAGGCGGTGGCGCCGCCCGCCGTCCCGCCGCCACCGGCGGGGCCTGCGCTGACCGAGAACGAGCCACGTGGGCTCAATCCAGGCCTGCCAGGGATGGGCGGCCGTCCCAATGAGCCTCGGGGCCACGAAGAACCACGGGGTCTGAATCCCGGCTTGCCCGGCATGGGCAGTGTGCTGGCGGCGCGCGGCGAGAGCCATCCGCCGGCGGTCGCGGCGTGGGCGGGAGAGGCCCACCTGGCAGCAGCGAGTGCGTCAGACGCAGCGGGATGGGCAACGCTGCTGGTTGGCGGCGGGCGCGCAACAGTGGAAGTGCAGCTCGCGGGGCTGCCGTCCGGCGTGACGCTAGAGGGCAGCCTGCGGGCGGGGAGCTGTAGCGGGGCCGTGCGCGGCCAGCTCGGGACCGTCCAACCGGACGGCGCCGGACGGGCCAGCGCCACGAGCAGTGTCCCGATGCCCGCTGAAGCAACCACCTGGTGGATCGTCTACCAGCCTAGCGGCGGGCCCACCGGTGCGCCGGTCCTTTGTGGGCCCATTACGTTGTAACTGCGCAGGAGGTATGTCCTCGCCGTACCAGGATCAGTGGTCTTCCACCGAGACCATGGCTAGCGAGGTGTGTCCCATCACACGCGCCAACGTCAAGTTCTTCACATAGGGCTTCACCGGCATCTCGGCCTGGTCATAGAGCACTGGGATGTGCACGTAGTCGTGGGCGAGCAGACCTTCGGCCTGCTCATAGAGCGCACGGCGCGTGGCCGGCTCCGCTTCCCCGCGGGCGCGGTGCACGAGAGCGTCATACGCCGGATTCACCCAGCCGCCGTTGAGATGACCGGGGTCCGCGGCCGAGTCCCAGAGCGTGTCGTACCAGTTGTGGGAATCCTCGTAGTCGGAAGTCCATTCGATCCAGTACAAGTCGCCCTGCATCGTCCAGGCAGGCTCGTGAATCCACTGCAGGAAAGCACTCTGTTCGCGAACATCCAGTCGCACTCGGACGCCCAGGGTTTGTCGCCACCGCTCCTGGAGATACTCGCCTACCAGCTTGTGTTGGCCGAGTGCTGAGTAAGCGAAGGAGAGTTCTGGCAGCTCACGGCCGTCCGGATAGCCGGCGGCTGCCAACAAGTCACGTGCTCGCGTGATGCTCTCCGTGGGCCACAGTTCTGGACGCCGACCGATAATCCCCTCGGGCTGCAGGCTGGTTGCCGGCCGGAAAGGCGCTCGCCATACCTCGCGCGCCAACTGCTCGCGATCCAGCGCCATCCCGAGTGCCTGTCGCACCCGCCGGTCCTGGAGCCAAGGACGGCGGTGGTTCACGACGATTAGCCAGGTGCCCGACCGAGAGAACGAACGGAGCTCCTTCTGTAGCCGCTCGTCGGCCCGAATCTCATCGGCGCTCTCCGCCGGTACCAGCGTAGCATCCACCTCGTCGCGCCGGTAGGCTGCGATCAGCGCCGCAGCAGAGCCAGTGAACAGCGTGTACTCGACGCGCGTTAACGTCGGTCGTCGTCCCCAGTAGTCGTCGTTGCGGTTGAGCACCAAGTCGCGATCATGGCGCCAGCTATCTAGTCGAGGCCCGGTCATAAATCGTCAGGCCGCCTTGAGAAAGGGTTTGAGCCCGACCCGCAGGTCGGCGCCCAGTTGGTGCCGATAGAGGAGCGTCAACTGGTAGACCAGCACGGCGCCCAAC